>ENA-OPWR01001239-OPWR01001239.1-human-gut-metagenome-genome-assembly--contig:-NODE-1239-length-20221-cov-2.066201_pt1 | contig 20221 bp, 17 predicted proteins | sample MGYA00241507_ERZ502006 | MGnify/ENA primary metagenome ERZ502006 (study PRJEB25962, sample SAMEA2043041) | human gut metagenome | biome: human gut; feature: human-associated habitat; material: faeces...
GTTTTACGTAGCCAGTATCTGGCTGCTTCTTTCCAATAGTTTTTTTGCAAGCCCTGGCTTTAGCCATGGGGATATTGACTCTTCGTCCCCTTTTGTAAACAAAAACTGCCATATCCTCAAAGTTCGATGTCGATAACATCTATTTGTATAGACACTCTTCCTTTCCACCAGTTTGTTGACAGCGTTCCGTACACTATCATTTTCATGGGACTCCCTAATGCAATGTATTTTTCTGCAAGAGAAAAACCAATACACTTCTGCCCATTTATCTTAAATGACAAGTGGGACATGTCACTCCCGACGAGTTTTGCTTCCTCAATATCAGCCCTTATACGAAACACAGGCTTCGGAAGACCTGTGCCAAAAACGCTAACATCGTCAGTTTCCAAATACACCTGAAATATTTCTTCCTGATTAATTTCCAGATCAAAAAACTCCTGCTGTGTATCAGAAGCCGCATTCGCATTTTGCTCAAGGGTCAGGAACACGTTGTCTAAGTTTTCCCTTGCGAAACTGAATCCGGCAGCAAATTCATGTCCACCAAACTTAAGAAGGAATGGTGCTGCTTTTGTAAGAAGTTCAAAAACATTTGTACCTTCCACGCTCCGTGCCGAACCCTTTATAGAACCATCAGCCGCATCGGTCATAACAAACGTCGGTCGGCGGGAATCTTCACAGATATTACCTGCAAGGATGCCGCAGAGCCCTTCCTCAAAGCCCGGTAAATACACGAAACGTATTTTTTCTCCCAACGGCTCCACTGCATTTCCTGCTTTCTTTACAGCCGCTTTCCTTTTTTCATTTGTTTCATATAGCCAGCGTGCCGCCTCATACGCCTTTTCACCTGTCTGGAATATACTTGATAGCAGCAACTTTCCCCCTTCATCATACAACCTTCCGGGCGCATTGATTGCAGGGGCAATTTTGTATCCAATCTCCTCACATCCGATATGTTCCATTGAATTTTCGTTTTTAAAGATATCTAGCAAAGCAGCAAGCCCTTCCGGACAGTTGCGGATATTGAGGTTCCGTAGTCCTGTCAGGATAATATTCCGGTTATCTGCAGTTACATCAACAGAATCCGCTATTGTGGAGATGCAGGCAAAAACTGATAGTTTTCCCATGACCTGCGGATTATTGTTAAAAAGACTCTGACCAAGTTTATAAGCAAGTCCAGAACCACAATAATGTCTATAGGTCCATCCTGCCGGATTATCTTCCGGATCCACGATCAGATCTGCAGGCGGTAACTCTGTACTCCGCAGATGATGGTCGAGGATTACAACCGTCATTCCTCTCCTTTTTGCTTCTGTAATCGCATCAAACGCAGAAATTCCGTTGTCTAGCGTTATCAGGAAAGCGCCATCCGGAATTTCATCAACAATCCGCATGTTTATCCCATACCCATCTTTCAGTCTTTTGGGAATGGTAATTTTGAATTTTGTAGCTTTGAGCATGCGTAAGATCATAAACATCTGCGCAGCCGCTCCAAGCCCATCCGCATCATAATCTGCAACAACATGGATCGGTCTATTTTCAGCAACGGCTTTTTTCAAAACAGATGCGGCCTGTGAGATCCCAGGACACTGGTAAAATTGGCTTTCTGACAAAACAACTTCTTCCAGACCTTTTCCAGTCTGTTCAAGAACATATTCGGCAAAATTCCTGCACTTTCCTCTTTTTACCCATTTCTTATCCATTCTTTTCCTCCATTTGTATTTTCGGTATAAATACCGGCTATCAGATTTACATGGTAAATATGTAAGATTTGGAATTTGTATGTAGCTTTTAAAGAAAATTTATCGAAATACGTTTCCTATACCTGCTTTTCTAAAAAAAACGACATATTTTTCATAGTAGACTTATCTCAAAGGAGGAATTTCATATGCTTACAAATTTTTGGTCAAGAGTACGGATTTTCTGTGGAAATCATGAAGACTCTACCACTATCATGATGATCCCGCATTCACCTGCATCCGGGAATGTATCAGCCAGCCTTTATGGGAATCAGACAAACATGTTTTATGCCTGCCCCAAATACTATCCGGAAAACCGCAGTGAAGACGAAAAGCCATGCCGTAACCACATATCTCTCAAAGAATTTGAAGGAGTTGTTAACTATCTGGCTGAACTTATTGATGATGGAGTTGTGGATATTGTTGGGGAACGCTGGAAAAGCAAACAAGGCGTGGAATACTGCGTAATCCGTCAGGATGATACCTATTTTGATGTCCTGTGCCTGAACCGGAAAGGACTGTGGAATAAATGACATATTATTTGAAGAAAAATCTTAATCTATACAAGCCCCAAAAAGTAGGTCCGCTATACGGAAAAAGCGATAACCCGAAAGAAAAAACAAACTCGTCTGGTAGCCGTATCCTGAACATTATTCTTGACCTGTTGATTATCATCGTACTTATTTTTGGCAGGCACAGTATTGAAGGTCAATCCATGTATCCTACCTACCATGACGGAGATACTGCTTACACTATGAGGCTTTTCACTCCCCTAAAAAGTGGTGATGTCGTTGTTGCCAAATCACCCACCGGACCAGAACTTTTTATTAAGCGTATTGCCGGATGTCCGGGCGATACGGTTGAAATCCATCCGGATGGAACAATATGGGTCAACGGGAAGCATTTTGAATATGGGGAAGGGAATGCACTTACCCCTCAGGCATTTTCCTATGGTCATGGATATATGGATGATACTGAAGATGGTGGGAAAAAGGTCACCTTAGGGGAAAGAGAATACTTTTTAATCGGGGACAATCACGAGCACAGCTCCGACTCCAGATTTTATGGTGCATTTCCAAGAACCAGTATCTGGGAAAAGGTAATCAGTCCCGGGCATAAGAACTGATCACAAACAAATTTCGCATATATTTTTGTTCATTGATATCTTTCTTACATATTTTCTGTGTAAATTGATAGCCCGTAAACAACGGAGAAAGGAGAAAATATGCGAAAAACAAGAGAATTGGAGGTTTTTTTATGTATCTTCCATTAGAAGTTGCAAAGAATTATATGCTGCCAAAAGAGCCCTCCAAAAACCAGTTTGTCCGCGCTCTTCAAAATATTGTAAATAATCGATTACCGGACGAGGCTTTATGGACTCTATACACAGATGAGGATTTCATGAGCCCCGATTACAATGGTGTATTCAAGGAGTTGAATGATGTATTTTTAAAATACTCTGGAAGTATTCTGAAAGATTTTTTAGGCATTGATAAGCATGAAATCACAGATATTTCCACCCTGGAAGCCTTGCTCAGAGATGTTACAATTCCGCATCTCACGATAACTGAATGGGCAAAATGCAAACAAATTTATCGTTTCGATTCAGAAATGGAACATGCCCTGATGGATACAGAAGAAGTGAGGATCTCGCCTACTATTTTACGCCGGCTTCCCTATCGGTGTTTTTATGTTGAATTTCCACCAGATAGTATATTTTCTGGATCCGGAAATCTGGAGGATAACCATGGTTTTTTTGTGAAATGTGGAGAAACAGCATCTGGAGATTTTGAAATTATTTTCACTAGATTTCGGAATGATCTTAAGTATTTTACGGGACAGCTCCTTTTGGATCACAGAGCACAGCCAGATGTCCCTTTAGAGGAAAAAGAATTCATTATTAATAAGGAATTAGATTGCCCAGCAGAAAATATCGCATCCGCCGACTGGAAACAGTTTGCCATGTTTTCTTTGAATGCTATCCTGTATCTCTGTGCAATGAATAATGAAATTTCGGAATGTCCGGAAACGGTAAAAACATATCATCCCGGAGCAACGGTAAAAAACAAATTTTCAGAAATACGCAAGTGGGACGTTGGGGTCAGATTCGGCGCGGCGGTGCGCGGTGCCAGAGTATACCCCCGGTCTGATAAGAGCTCGGAAGATTTATCCTGCAAAAGAAAGCACGCTTCTCCTCGCCCATATATGAGACGTGCGCACTGGCACCACTATCGGGTAGGAAAAGGAAGAACCGAGCTGATTTTGAAATGGATTGAACCCGTTTTTATCGGTAGCGGAGAGGTTTCCGCTGTAAAACACAGGGTCAGAAAGGAACCAGAAGGACAATGAATGCAATAAAACATGAGGATGAGAACATTCGGTTTGGAAACTACCTCCGCGATATGATCAAATTGCGTGGATATACTCAGGAAACATTTGCCGCTAAGGTCGGACTCTCTCCTCTGACGATTTCAAAATATGTGAATGGAAGCAGCTATCCCAAGTTAAGGATACGCCATGTGCTCGCAAGAGAGCTTGGCATCCCCGCAACGTATTTTGACTCTGCCAGAAAAGTTTGGGAATCAGCCGATCCTGTCATTGTAGGGGAGAGATTATACAATCTTCTCCAAGAAAATGGGATGAGCCAAACCAAGCTTGCTGCTTCAATAAATCTTTTTGATTCGGAAATTTCTGGCTTCATAAATGGGACACGTCCTATCAGTTACAAGCATGCATCATTGATTGCGAAAGTGCTCAATACGACGGTGGATGACATTTTGTGTATACATGAACTTCCGGAAGCTCAAATGATTTATCTTAAACAATTCGTGCCAGAATTTTGACAGCTCCCTCGTAGTCGCATCACTGCGCCTGCGGGGGAATTTCTATATACGATCCAATTTCCCGCCGGGAGAGACTTTTTCTTCCGGCAGTTCCATTCCTATCCTATTTTCTCTGCTTTTATATAGAAAATCCCCGTCGCGATGCGACGGGGACTGCTAACAAAAATCATAGATCAGCGCTGCTGTGTGAACCTTTTTACGATAGGAAGCAAATGATTTCCAATCTCCTTTGGTTCGCACACAATCGCATCGATGTTGTCAAAAAGATTTTCAAAAGAAACCTTATCATAGTCTGTTACCCTGTTCTCAAAGTAGATGCCGCAAAGTTGGATCCCCTTTTTACGGATATCACTGACAACTGGCTTCAAGAGGGCATTTGAATTCCCGCCGTTCTCGTCAGTCAGAAGAATGACCAGTTTATGCTTCTCCTGTCTGGCCACCATTTCCAGTCCACTGATGGTCAAGACTTCTTTTGTAGGTGTTCCTCCTCCGTTTCTTCCAGAAACAAAAAAGTTCCATGAACAGTTTTTCCTTTGGACTTCTGCCCAATTCTTAATGATTTCAACATTCGTCCTGCCTGTCGAGTCAAAGGCTATAATTTTTATGGGAACCAATCCCTTTAAGCATTCTTCAATGCGTGCAAGGGTTTCACAAGCCTTTTGTTTTTTTTCGCCAGACATGGAACCGGAGTTATCAAGAAGGATTTCGATGCATCCTGAAAAAGAACCATCTTTCGCCATCTTTCTGTACACATCAAGGTCACCCCTGACAAATCTGGAAAGCTGGCGTGAATCAAAGAATCCTGCCTTCTGGTTTCTTCTTACAGGTTTCATGCGTGACCTGAAATACTGTTCATACTGCCTGCGAACAATTGCACATTCCTGCTTCAGTAAGCTTGGCAGCTCTGCATTTAATTCATACTGGCGAAGATATTCGTTAAAATTAGTACAAATACTCTTTAATGTCGTTTCAGGAATAACATCAGAAGCAAGCGTTTTATCTTCAACCACTTTTACCGCATTCTGTGCATTTTCTACGGCAGTTTCTGTCGCCATTGTTGATTCTGTAACCATAGCCGCTGCAGCTGCAGCAGCGCGCATAGCTTCCGTAATCATTTCTGTACAGTCTTCTGCGTCCCACTGGACATCCTGCCCTTTGGATCCGCTCTGCATCCCCTGATTCTTTGTCAGCCTGTCCGTATTTCCAATGATATTTGTATCATCAGTTTCCGGCTTACGAATTGAATCTGAATCATCTTGAAACTTTTCTTCTCCAGTATTTGTGTCTTTCTCTAATACATTCCCATTTTTATTCTTTCCAGAATCACTATCCTTACCTTTTGTATTCCCACGCCTTTCTGTGTTCTCAAAAATATTGCTACTTTCCTTGGGAATATCTCCTGTCTGCCCGGAAGATTCCCTTTCCTTGTCTTCTTTCTCTGATAATGCAAAAGAGTGCGGATTTTCTCCGGAAGGATCCATATCAGGCAGAGCAATCGCATTTCCTTTTATAAGCTCATCTGCAGCTGTTTCAAATGTTTTCTGGCTACACGCATCAAAAAGAAACGGATATATACTATTAAGGACCGCTACTGCATGCCGCATCCCTTTCGCACAGGACCTGGCCATTACAGTTTCTTCAATCGCAGGCTTCAGTGAAGTAATGAAAGTGTCAACTTCTGTCCCAATTAGAAAATCTACAAATCCTTTCTGCCAAACACCCATTGTTGCCTGCGTCAGGAGCTGATTCAAAATACAGGTAAGTTTTTTTCCTGGATCAGATAAATCCGGTTTTTCTTCTATTCCGCTATGCAACCATGTCTTCCCACGGAACAAACGAAGGTCATCCCTGAATCCGGGCTTTTCACGCATATTACAGCGCTCCATCCTTCCATCTTCAAGGCTGTTAACAACAAAATGGACTATCTTTTTTACCGCCTGCGGATTGAGATGGAATTTATATTTATCAGAAAAATACTTTAATGCCGAATCGCAGTCGCTTTCCTTTACAATCCGGATAGTTTTTCCTTCCAAGCGCTGGGATACGTATTCAACAAATCCATAATATCCCTGATTTAAGGCATATTCCCATGAGCGTTGTGTCGTGTACTTTTGATGTCCCGCTTCATGGCCCGTCAGGAAACGCATTCCAGAATGGAATTCATTTTCATCCGTGCAGACTGCAGTGCCATCAGGAAATGTATCAAGGAGACCTATTCCCACATGTATGACCTCCTGTCCGCTTTTATCTGCTCCTGTCCATGCACATGCATCCTTTCCAATCTGAAATTTCGGCAATTTTTTCAATTTCATGCATAAATCCCTATCAATCCGGCCTCCGTAATAATTATAGTACCGGGTTCCGAGAATATATAAATTGTCTGTTTGCATAAATTTACCTCGTTTTCTCTAAAAAACAGACGGGGCGTAAAGCCCCGTCCTCCAACCATTTGTCACATTTGACCATGCCATGTTCCATCGATAGATACTTCAACATGGACGTGTTCCGCAGATGTTCCACCGTAAATACCTTCTGCATGATGCGTCAGGCGAATCAATGCCTCCGCATCTTCTGAAGAATCTACACTTCCAGTCCATGTGAATTTAACCATATCTCCATCATTTTCGTATGAATTCTCGTCTACATCAAATTCAGGATAATTATCCGCAAAATTGGCGCAAATAGCGGGAATGTCACAATTATCAATAAAACATGATAAAACAATTTCCACAGGCACTACCTCAGAGAAGTCAGGAACAATCCCGTCTTCTGTCCCAATGTCGAAAAAAGCGTCTCTTAAGTTGGCACACTCCTCAAAAAAATCCTGCCATTTGTAAGGACATTTTTCTTCCGGTGGCATAATTTCGTTGACTTCCATCGTTATATTATAGAGTTTTTGAAGTTTTTCCTGTAAAATATTCTTACCTGATTGCATGTCTTTTCCTTCCTTTTTTACAGACTACCAATTTTATCGTTGATATCATCGGTAAGTGATGCACGTTCAATTTCAGAGTCACACTGCCCTCGCAGTTGTACATTCAATTGTGCACAAAGCATTTTTTCCTTCAGCTTTCCCTGCTGTGCTTTCACTGCAACCGTCCTTAATGCACGAATAAAACTGCGGGTACTGATCGCCTTGTCTCCATACTGCGCCGCATTGCCCTGCTGTCCAGTCCTTGCAAGCATGTAGGCATACAGATTGTCACAGGCTTTATAGTATGCCTGTGGTAACACTTTTTCTCCGAACTCTGATTCAATCTTATCTTTCAGGATTCCCGCAATATGCGAAGACGGCTGCATCTCAATGACCCCGAATCTCGATCTCATTGCTTCATTCAATTCTGTTGTGCCGACATAATCCCTGTTCATGCTGGCGGTAAGGATACAATCGCGTCCAACATAAATACGCCCCTCTCCAGGGACATCAATAAAGCGAACAGGTCTGTCTTCTGCAACCCGGTTAAATACCACAGCAAGAACTGTAGGATTGCCATAGTTGATCTCATTGACCATTAAGACCCTTCTTCCTGATTTCTGCCGAAGCCACCGTTTGAACTCTGTAGTCTCTACAACAAATCTCATGGTCTGAGTATATTTTGATAAATATTCATAATTTGCCGCTTCAGGAAGGTAATCCGCCTGTTTGCCTACGGTATAACAAAGATATGCTTCTGCATCTTCCTTTGAAAGCTTCCTTGCTGATGCGTCATCAATGACTTTGTCACCATATAATTCTGCCTTTACCATGTCTGGATCAACAGAAATTTCGTAATAGATTCCGCCGAGCACATATGCGATCCACTCATCAAGGAAATTTTTTCCAACAGATTTCGGACCTTCAAAAATAAACGGATTGCCATCCATCGCTTGCTCCAAAGCTGTTGCAGCATAAGATGCGAAATACAGTCCTTTCTCATTCGGCGTATCTGTAGGAAGCCACATGCTTGCCGGTCTTTCCAGCTGAAGCGAATTCCCGTCCTCGTCAATTGGAAGCGTATATCCAGATACAATACGGAGCTGAAGATCTTCTTCAACGCCATGCATCCGAAAAAATTCCATAACAGTATCGTGGTATTCTTTTGTAAACGGATCACCCAATGCATACGCTTTTTCCCAAGCTTCTGCAAGAGCCTTGGTTTCCCCAGAAGATGTTTTTCTGGCTACTTCTTTTGCCTCCAAAACACCAGTCAGGTATCCCTTTTCATCAATCCCTGTTACCCTCATTTCATATGGCATACCAATGATATCTTCCATTTCTCCATAAGCTTCCGTATCTTTTCGCAGCTCCTTGCCATCATAAAAATCAACACGCCCTACTTTATGTTCCGACAGAAGATCTTCCGCGTATGCAAAAAAGCACCGCTTTGTGTTATCGACTGCTACAACAAACGGGATATCAACGGCACCATTCTGGGCGCGTTCCAATACCGTTTTTGAGAACGGGCAGATGACGAGGGCTTTGATTTTGATTTCTTTTTTCATTTTTTGTCTCCTTTTTTCGTTTTTCGATATCAGCATAGATACCGGCTATCAAGTTACAATGTAAATATGTAAGATTACGAATTTCGGAAAAAGAAAAATAGAAAAACCGCAGCGCGTAATTGCGCTGCGGCATCGAAATTAAGGGAACAACTTCCAGATTCACCATACAGAACCTTTTTTGTTACATCAAATACTCCGTATCATCGTATCCCATATCATCATAGTCCATATTATTTTGAAGTGCAAAATCAACACCTATTCCAGCATCATTAAAACTGATATCAGTTTCTGTCTCTTCCGAGCTGTAACTTACAGGGATTTCTTCTTCCTGTTCAATATAGGAATGATTCCAATCCCCATGCTCCAGTTCTTCATGATTCTGTTCATCAATTGGACGGTTATCCATAGCATTGATTCCTGGTTCAGGCTCTACCTTCTCATTTAGCTCGCCAAGTTCCATGCTCCGCCTCTCTTGAAGTTCACTGACAATCGTATTTACTTCTTCTTTCGGACAAAACTCTGTGCAGTTATCCAAGGTTACAACACCTCCATCCCGCCCCGCAAAAAGTTTTCCATCTTTATCATACAAAGTGCCATCTTTATCCATATAATTCACTTCCGCAAGGCTGAAGGCACCTGCATGTGTCATCTCTTCTCTTCCCATGTATTGCCGATATACAGAACGGCAGACATCTGCTATTGGGGAATCTTTATAAGAATCATCAATCTCATATGTCTGAATCTTTTGAAACATTCCTTGCATTGTTTCAGAGGCATCCTGCGACTGATATTTCCCAATATCAGCACTCATAAACTGTGCCACTTTATCCATTCTTACATCCTGTTGGAGTGTTTCCATATAGCTTGGGACTTCGTTTGTGTGATGGTTAACATCGTGAAGGATCCCTCTTGCAATGTTTCCTTCCAACTGCAACGGCGTGAGGCCTTCTGTTGACAGTGTCTTTATCGGGTTTTCAAGGAGTCCATGCCTGTGGATATAGTCCATTGTAAAAGCAGGATTATTTCCACTCTTCATGTATTTTCCTGCATACCTGTCATCAATTTTATAATAAGCAGTGTCATTTTTTGCATTCGGAGGGCATATCGACACAGTATATCTATCTACTGTGACGGATACCGGACCCTGATGCTCCTTCAGTGTTTTATCTTTACGGTATCCGTCATGCAGCTCCTTAATCGCTTTTTCAATTTTCTTTTCTGTTTCTGCACGCGTTGGTATCGGCTCTGGTTTTTGGAATAAAGAAAAACGTTTTTTCTCTTTTCCCTGTGCTTCTGTCCCAGTTTCTTTGGTTGAACTGTCTGGTGCATGTCCCTTTTCATCACTTCTAACAGATTCTTTTCCTGAATACTCTTTTTTCTCTACATCCCGCTTTTCTTCAGGTGAATTTTTATTACTATCCTGAGACGCCTTCTCTTTTTCAGCATCTTTTTGTTTTCCTGTCTGTTCTGGTTCAATCCCATATTCCCGGTTATACTGCATCCGTTTTTTTTCAATGTCTGAAAGTGTCACCTGCGCTATGAGTTCCTTTTCTTTTTCTGTCAGATTTCGGATGGCCGGCTCTTCCCCTACCCTTTCTGCAGCAACCATTGAACGAAGTAATGTTTTTTCGCTACTGCTCAAATCAATTTCCCACTGTGTTCCACGAATCCCGGTATTCTTTTCCAGCATATGGATGTGCCCAATTTCTTTTGAATCATTAAGCTGATTTTTTCCTTCAGCATCTTTTTGTAGTTCACACAACTTAATTGAAACATAGGCTTCATGATTATGGCTACGTTCAAAATCCACATATTCAAATTTTAACATTTTATTCTGTCCAAGTCCTACATAAAAGGTCTGCCGTTCCCTACCACTCAGTTCCACCAGTTTCAAGGCAACAGCCATATCTTTCTCATCTGCCGATTTGAGATTTTCATATCCTCTAATATTCAGCGGATTCTCCAGAATCGTCTCTTTTGCAACCCTTACATTCTCCCGTTCCTGTGTTTTTTCTGCAATATGCAAAGAATATTCCGCGCGCATCTTACGGATTTCCATCTGTCGTTCCTCATCCGTCATCTTCTCCATCCGCCGCAGGTCTTTATTTTTTGCGATGACATCCAAAACACTATCCGCAATCCGTTCTGGAATGGAGCGCATCCACGCAAAAAATCTCATAAACATTCCACGAGTACGCTGAAGTGTTTCATATACACTACGATTATAATCTGCTTCCTGAGCCTGTGCAGCCAATAAAGCCATCTCCTTTTGGGAAAGGGTTTTCCTGAATTCTTCAAGATCACTTTTTGTACTTTCATATCTAACCCGTTCCAGTTCAGACTCTTCCTTCCCATTCTGAACTTTTTTTAAATGAATTTTCTCAAGCTTGTCAAATTCCTTTTTAAGTGCTTTATACTGGTTTGACAAATCTTTAAAATCTTCCCGTGCAAAGCGGATTTCTTTCGCGATTGCATTCTCTTTGCGCTTTACATATTCTTTTTCTTTTTTAATATCCCTTCCTGGCATCTTTTTACCTCCGCATTTTGTTTTTTGTAAAAGGAATTCTCAAAAGAAAATATGTCAGATTTAAAAGAAATTGCTTTATCAAAAATATAAAAATATGAAGTTACTGCTTTAAACTAATATGCTGCATCATAAATAACAAGTTTCAAACTTTGCCTACCTAAAAGAATACCATTAAGTTAATTCTCTTTTCTATATCATAGGCATAAAAAAACTCATGCAACTTTTCTTTTATATGTGCATTGAACAGAGGTATTATGCATCTGCCTTTTGGATATTAAGAAAGGCAGATACATAATGCATAATAAATACATTTGGCATCTGCCTCTTTTTCCTTATACTGAAATTCTCAGTAGTCATCCTTATTCTATAATTTATATAATGAGAAAAAAGTATTTTTATCCGCTTTTTTCCTTATAGTACCGAATCCAAAATAAGCTAACAAAATCAATAGTATGATTCTTGAAAAACAATTTGTTTTTTATTCACTTTAACATCTGGTATTTTATGGAATTTCATAAAAACGCCATAAAGAAATCTTTTCCCCTCCATAAAAAAATTCTGTTTCTTTTCCTCCTTGCCCGTCTGCATCCAAACGGATAAATTTTTCTCCTTCCTGTCCGTCTGTTGAAATCTCAATGTAACCATCGCTGATTCCACGAACCTTCTGCGCTGTTTCTCCCTCCTTTCTGGGCAATATCATTTTTTCTTCGCCTGTATCCAGATTTAAAGTTACTACCTCACAGTCGCCTCTCGACATTTCATTATAATAGCGGTCAAAAACCACTACGTTTCTATCCAACCATGCCACATTCCCCATACAGCTCTTCTGTACTGAATTTCCGTAAATCAGTTTGGCATTTCCTTTTTCCAAATCTACCTGAAATATTCCGGAAGCAAGGGTAAGACGAGCCATTTCTTCTTCTCCTCCTGTCCAGCTTGCTGAATTCCGCTTAAAATTTACAGAATAAATTGCCGTTCTCTGATCTGGCGATAATGCCAAAGCCCCAAATTCCACATAATTATATCCCCCGTTTTCCTCTACGGGTATCCCTTCCGTTCCCCCATACTTTTGAATCAATTCATCCAATTCTTCCTGCGTTGTCAATGAAATCGTCCAATCCACATCATAATCAATCGTTGTCTGTCCCTGCCAGACTCCTCCCTGATCTAAAATCCGTATTTCCTCAGCCTCTATATCCAATACCCCTATCATATCCCTATAATATTGCTGATCTTTTAAACTCATATTAAAAAGTAAACTACGGTTATCCGGCAGCCATATCATATACATCAACAACGGAGCATATCCATTATCTTTCAAAAAAATTTTTTCTTCTCCACCTTCCATATTCCTGACGATCAGGTAAACTCCTTCTGAATGATCCTCACTTACCCAATCTGTATAAGCCACCCAATTTCCATCCGGACTTACTGCACATGTCTGTGTGATACTGATTTCTTCCAAAGTCGTGATTCTTTTTACTTCTCCGTTTTCCGGATTAAGAACAAGCACATCTGAATTTGCCTCATTTTCAGGACTTGAAACCATGCCGCATAACCAGTCTGAATACTCTCCTCTTACAGGCTCTGCATATGCTTTTATTTCTTCTACTGTTTCTTCCTGCACAATGCTTTCTTCATCTGTTACTATTGCTACCTCTGCTTCTATTTCACATGCGTTTTCAACAGTCACTGTCTGTTCTGTATTTTTTACTTTTTCCTCCTCCGCGCATCCATTTCCTCCCATTACAAACATAAAAATAAGCAAATATGTAAACATCCATCGTTTTCTTTTCATAATACATCCTCCATATAACCATGCCCGGATCTTAAAAATCCGGGCATGGTTATAGAACTTAGAAATACTGATTTACTGTTACATTAGTTTGGCATACATGACGTCCAATACCGGTACTTCCAAATAATGTTTCAAAACTTCCTGAATCCAAATCTACAATCGTCTTTTTACCAAGTTCTGTATTTTGCTGCGGTCCAAAATCATTCACTGTAACAATCACATTTTTATTTGTGTCAGGATTTATTACAACAAATGCTGTTCCTTTAGCAACATCTACCTGATTAGCATGTTCTGGAACTGTAGAATTACCATTTCTATAAGGTAATGCAACATTTTTAGACCTATTGTACCAAGTCGCATCTCCTGTAGAAATTAAATAATTTAATCCTCCACTTGGAACTCTAGCACCAAGTGTATGTCTGGCATAAGTTGCTATACCACCCCATGTTCCAATATAAACCGGATTATTTTCAATATCATAGACATACTTAGTTTGGTTTCTCATTCCTGCATCAGCCAATACTTTTTCGCGAACCTCTTTTGTTTCATCCACATATACTACTTTAGTTCTTGCATTCTTTTCCTGAACTGGTATGTTATGAAATACATAATTCCCAACAGAATCTACATAAACTTTCATCACATTCTCTGATTGAAGTTGCATTTCTTTTACACCTTCCATCGTCTTCAATTCAGATACTTGTTCTGATGCATTACCTGTCATAGGAATCATCATAACAACACACATTGATAAAAACCCTAACCATACCTTTATATTTTTCATTCTTATACCTCCACTCAAATTTTTCTCCAATTAATTTCCTCGTTTTTCTGCATTGGACTCTCCTCCTTTCTGAATAGGACAGACTTTATCCTATCCTTTTCCCCTTACACATTACAGCCACATAAATATCAACTATTTTTATAGTTGTATTTTTTATATAAAAAAGGAAAATTTTTCCCTTCTTATAACCAATGCAGGCGAAAAAACCAACAGTTTCTACAGTGCGGATGATAGCCTGCTTTTTGTAGATAATATATTGACCAACATCTATCTGCATGATACCATATGTTTATGAAGAATGAATACAAATATACAAAAGTAACCGTATTATTGCTCAACTATCATTTTAGCTTTTCGCCCGATACCGCAGAAAGATATTCAATACTCCTGGTGTTGAGACCAGATTCAAAAAATTCACGATTGTGGAGTGTAATGAACAGGGTATCTAAATCCTTGCCATGTATATGTTTGTGAACGCACTTCCTGTCATGAGAATCCCAGACATCATGAGGCAGAACAAAGGCTGTACTTCCTTTTAAATAATATTAACCAACAACCCTTTCTCATCTTTAGGTTTGTAACTGAACACATAATCTCAATGAAAATTCGATATAATACTTAAAACTTTTCATTGATTGTTGTGTAAAAAGGAACTAAAACACCATTTAGTTGAGCGAGATACATAGTGTCTATTGCTACACCAGCAATTCCTGAATAATCCCCATAGGCAAAATCATACCTATCACTAAGTGAAAAAATACGCGTGCTTGGATTAAAAGTATAATTAAACTTATGGATTGCATAATACAAATCTTTTTCTAAAACATTTCCTTCGTTAGGAAATTTAGCATCCCCGTTAAGACTACCTTGCCCTACCAATTTACGTACAACTGGAGAATCTTTGATTCTACTTCCAAAATGAGGAACATATTTAGAATCTAAAATATTATTATCTTGTGCATGCGTAAGTAATTCAAATGCTAACCTATATCCATTCGCTGAAAAATAAGTTGCAACTGCAGCAACTGCCGGAGTAAAAACCGGATGTTCAACTCCGCGTGTATTTGCATTATAAGTATAATTTCTATAGTCTTCTAAAAGCAGCTGCGTAGTATCAATAAGTGCTTGAAGTTTCTGAATTTCAGTTATTTCTGTACAGCACGCCTTTTCAGTTTCTAACCATATTAAGGCATTTTTTAATTCTTGCTCTACAGATGTTCCTTTAGCTTCTAACTCCTTTTCTATAAGTGCTATATTATTCTCAAGTTGAATATGTATTTCTTTTGGTTGCAGCAGATTAGATTCTTTTGCTAATACAGATATATTAGTAGAAACAAGAAGTATTATCGCAAAAGCTAAACATAATAATTTTTTAATTTTTTTCATATAAATCCCCTTTCATTTAAAGTCTTGAAACAGATGTAATTGTTGGCAACTGGGAAAGTAGATAATTACTAAAACATTCCCATATTTTTGATATTTACACCATAAGTAGGGTTGTGAAAAATCTGCTTCTGCCTCATTTAATAAACTCATAATGTTTTGGCATAACTCTTCTATACCAGAATTTTGGTCCTGATTAAAATCACTTATAAATTCTTTGTTTTCTGACATATAAAATATCGAGTGCCTGTTACCATCATTGTGAAAGCTCTCTGTATTTTTATAATCAGCTTGTAATTTTAAATCATCTGGAAGACTTAAATTCCAATTTATTTCATATATCTTTTTTGGGGATGAGTATAGTTTACCTGCTAGATACAAACAAATTGGAATAACAATAAAAATGAGCTGCAAAAGTAGAATAAAAATAAATAAAATATGTTGTCGTTTTTTCATAGCATTATCATTTTTTATAGAATTCTTAGAAAAATTCTTAGAAAAAAATTTTATAAAACAAATTCTGCAATGGAATCATCGTAAACGCTCCATATCCGGTACCTTTTCTGTCCTTTGAAAAATTGAGATAATTACCTCAAAACTATTCGAGTCTAAAAAGTTTAGTACTGAACTTTTAGGACTCGCTATCTGGAGGTATAGCATGAAATCTCAAACAAGTTTAGTGGCATCACAGGTTCGCCTGCAGCACTGGGCAGAGCAGATCAAAGACTGCCAGAACCGCCCTGAAGACATGGATGTAAAAACATGGTGCGATCAGAACGGTCTTACCAAAGCTAATTACTACTACCGAGTACGTAAGGTGAGGGAAGCCTGCCTTTCTGTTTGTGAAGATCCCGGAGTATCTTTTGTTGAACTGGAACAGCCCGTTGCATCTGCAAATGATGTAAATGGGACTGGAATCAATTCCTCAGCAGGAGCAGTCATCAAAGGAAGAAATGGTCTTTCCATTGAACTTTACAACACTGCTTCACAGGAACTGATACAGAAGATTCTGGGAGCGTGTGCCTATGCTCAATAATGCCAACGGTTTCAAAAAGATCTACATTGCCACAGGCTATACGGATCTTCGCCGTGGCATGGAAGGACTGGCTGCCATTATCCGGTTCCAATTCAATTTAGACCCGTATGATAAAGATACATTGTTTCTCTTCTGCGGAAAGCGGACGGACCGCATCAAAGGGCTTCTGTGGGAAGGTGACGGCTTCCTGCTTTTGTACAAGCGGCTTTACAGCGGTGCATTCCAGTGGCCACGGTCAGCGGACGAGGCAAAAGAAATCTCGCCGGATCAATACCAGATGCTGATGCAGGGACTTGAGATCATTGCAAAGCGTCCCATCGAGCAGATTGAAAATCCGCCCTGTGCAATGTGACAGCTGTTGTTCAATCTGCTGAAAATAAATTTTCGTTTTCAATGCGATAAAACGTATAAATCACCATTGTCCACAGACATCCATTCCGTTTCCCGGCATGCAGTTCATAACCGGCGGAAACAGTGATGTCCTGTGGATAACAGTATTAAAAATCCAGCAAAAAGCTCTTGGTTCATGGGTTCTTAATACTGTTATCCACCGTCAAAATGACGAATGGCAGACAGTCGCCTGGTGGCGTAAATACGCTGTATCTGCTATAATAGACGAAGAAATCAAAGGAGCGTCTGTTATGGCAATCAAGTATACAGAAGAACAACTGAATAGTGTCGACAAGTCGCTTCTGGTGCAGATGTTTTTGAACCAGCAGGAACAGCTGGAATCTCTGACAGCGGAAATCCATTCCCTGAATGAAAAAATGCAGCTGATGATGGAACAGCTGATTCTTTCCAAGAAAGAACGCTTCGGACGTTCCTCTGAAAAAATGGAGGACTTCAGCCAGATCAGTTTCATGGAAGTGGACGGAAACATTGTATTCTTCAATGAGGCGGAAGCTGTCAGTGATCTGGATGCTCCGGAACCCGATGATCTTGAAGCTGATTCAAATAAAAAGCAGACCAAGACCAAGGGAAAAAAGGAAAAGGACATGTCCGGTTTTGATGTCAATGTCATTCCTCACTACATGACGGAAGAAGAACTGACGGAAAAATTCGGTAAAAACGGTTGGAAACAGCTGCCTGATGCCATATCCAGAAAGTACCATTTCATCCCTGCCAAGATTAAAGTGGATGAACATCATATCGGCGTGTATGCCGGTAAAAAGGATGGAACCATCATCAAGGCAAAACATCCTAAGGGTCTTCTTCATGGCAGTCCGGTATCTGCATCCCTTGCAGCAGCTATCATGAACGCAAAGTATGTCAATGCAGTTCCCCTGTACCGGCTGGAGCAGGAATTCAAACGGTATGGTCTGGCAATCACAAGGCAGAACATGGCGAACTGGATGATCCGTCTTGGTGAGGAGTATATCGCCGTGATGTGGGATTATCTCCATGAACTTCTGTACGATTACCATGTGATACAGGCGGATGAAACACCATGTCTGGTAAACAGGGATGGCCGCCCGGCAGGAAGCAAAAGCTACATGTGGGTATACCGTAGCGGTTACATGTATTCCGACAGACAGATCGTGCTGTATGAATACCAGCGCACAAGGAATGCTTCCCATCCGAGGGAATTCTTGAAGGACTACAGCGGTATCTGCGTGACGGATGGCTATCAGGTCTACCACACTCTTGAAAAAGAGAAGGAAGATCTGACGATAGCAGGATGTTGGGTACACTGCCGCAGGCGCTTTGAAGAAGCACAGGAAGTCATTCCCAAGGATGCCAGAAAAGGAACCACATCCTATCTCATAATGAAACAGATCCAGGCAATCTACCGGGAAGAAAAGAAACTTAAAAGTCTGACTTCCGAAGAACGACTTGCGCAGCGACAGGCGATTATTAAACCGCTTGTCGAGGCTTTGTTTGTGTACCTGAAACAGAATGACTGTCAGGTTCCCAAAACCGGAAAGCTTAGGGAAGCTTTCACCTATGCTCTAAATCAGGAGAAATACCTTAAAGTATTCCTGACTGATGGAGATGTTCCGATGGACAATAATGCGTCGGAGCGTGCAATCAGAGGCTTCTGCATCGGCAAGAAGAACTGGCAGGTCATTGATACGATCAATGGTGCCAAAACCTCCGCAATGATCTACAGCATAGCTGAGACCGCAAAGGCAAACAATCTGAAACCGTACGAATACTTCGAGTATCTTCTGGAAGAAATCCCGGAACATATGGAAGATATAGACCGGTCATTCCTGGAACGATTATTGCCCTGGTCACCGGAGCTTCCGGAAAAAATCAGAAAACCAAAGTAAATGTCAGCCGTGAGAGCGGCATATATTTGTCAAGGTACTTGATATGGTGCGTTTACGATCCATGATTGCATCTGCAAGGGTACTTTCACCGCCACAGATCTGCTGATACCATTCTGACTCACGATACTGTGAGCAAAAGATAGTAGAGCTTCTTTTGCGCCTCTTATGGATGAGTTCAAAGAGATCGCGTGCTTCTGATTCGGTTAGTTTCAGTAACAACCATTCATCGATAATCAATAGAAGCGGATTTGTATATTTCTTCAGTACATTTACAAAGTTGCCATCTGCTCGTGCTGCCTGCAAGTCTAAAAGCAGATCAGGAAGACGTACATACTTTACTGTGTAATACTGCTTACATGCTTCCATACCAAAAGCACAGGCCATATAGGTTTTTCCGCTGCCAGTTGCACCGGTAATAAAAATGTTTCGGTATTCTGCAATGTATTCACAGGTGGCAAGCTGCGTGATCAAAGATTTGTTGAGTTTGCGTCCGGAAGTATAGTCTATTGCAGCTATACTGGCATCCGGCTGTTCCAACTCCGCATTTCTTATTAATCGTTTTAAACGGTTGTTTTTTCGGTTGGTGTATTCAACATCCACCAGCATTCCGAAACGATCCTCAAATGGTACTTCTTTCATTGCCAGGTCATCCATCTGGATGCGGAAAGCATCTGCCATTGAAGTCAGACGCATTTCAATCAGTTTGTCAATTGTACTTTGATTTATCATGAATTTTTACCTCCGTAGTAACGGGCACCTCTGGTAATGCCTCGTGGTTTTGTGTTTTCTGTGGAACGGTTGCCAGGCATCTTTTCTTCCGGATCATCCTTCATGGATACCAGAAGATTCTTGATACTCTTATAGCTGGGACGTGAACTGAACGTCAGTGCTTTTGTACACACGGCTTCCAGTTTTGCAGGAGAATACTTCTCTGCAAGCTTCAGGAGTCCCATACAGCTACGGTAGGATTGTTGTTCCACTCTGCCGGAGGTAAGTATTGCATCAACTACTTTACTTGTGTTAATCCCAATTGAATCAGCCCATTTGCGGAAACGGTCTCCGTTCCATTCCAGATATTTCTGATGGTCTGCAGGCATGTGCTCAGTTACCGTGGAGTATTGCCCTGGGCGTCCGTAAAGTCGTCTGTGGGATGCAATTCGGCTGTGATTAAAAAATATTTCTATCGTTGTTTCTGTTATACGCACATCAACCTTTTCTTTGATATACTGAAAAGGCACGGAGTAGTACATCCTGTCTACTGCGATGTGATAATTGAACTGGACGGTGGCTTGTTTCCACTCGCAAAGTTCAAAGGGTGTAGCAGGCAACGGAGCCAGTAATGGCATTTCTTCCCCAAGA
>ENA-OPWR01001247-OPWR01001247.1-human-gut-metagenome-genome-assembly--contig:-NODE-1247-length-20102-cov-2.523071_pt1 | contig 20102 bp, 14 predicted proteins | sample MGYA00241507_ERZ502006 | MGnify/ENA primary metagenome ERZ502006 (study PRJEB25962, sample SAMEA2043041) | human gut metagenome | biome: human gut; feature: human-associated habitat; material: faeces...
CTCTGGCACATCAAAGATGTGCGTTGCGTTTTTATCTTTGCTTTTATAATCAAGCCATATATATGGCACGATTAACTTAATTCAGTAAATCCCGATTTGTTTCTCTCATAATCATGGTTTATAAAGATTGAAACCATGTTCTCTGTGATATGCCGGTCCTTGCGGTTTTAAGCCTGCCCAATCTCTATCACTTTTTACTTTATCAAATAGCCTTAATAAATTCTGAAACCTAATTCGGGTAACATCATCATATTTCGGGTTACAGAATTTTTGGCGCACAATTTCTCGTTCTATTTCCCAATTTTTATCAGTTAGTTTTTTTATCCATTCTAAGCTGTATTTTGCGGGTTCTTTATTTGAAAGTCCTGCATATATGCCCAATGCGGTAACAGTCAAGCCACCTATGCCAAGGATAAATTTATTCACTTTTTCCATGAGAAATACCTCCTTGCTATTCGTCTGCAAATTTATTTTAACATAAAACAGAAAAAGATTATAGTATCAAGAAATCATGGGTGTTCATTATATTAAGGTTCTATAACACCGCCATAATACCACAAAAAACTTGCAAAAACCGATATTGCTTTATAACACCACCGTGATACCGTGAAAAACTGAATAAAACCGACAACGAACCAGTCGTAATACCTTCGTCGGCTATGTTGACAGAGCAACTACAAATGCCTGTTCAACCAATAGCTGACGGAGGTATCTTTGATTTTACGACATTTTGCAGGCGCACTTGTTTTTGCAACAAACAGCGAAAACAGGTGCGCTTTTTCTATATCTGGGATTAAGTCCCATTGCCGTTCTCCACCTTCGGCATCTTGAAACTTCATTCACAAATTTCAAGATTACGGAGGAAAGATTATGTACTTTGACCCAATAGAATCAGGAAAACGGATCAAGGCAATACGAGAAGCAAAAGGTATGACACAGATGGGATTTGCAGAGAAGCTGAATATATCCCGGTCGTACATGAACAAAATTGAAAAAGGAACGAAAACGGCTTCGATTGATTTGTTGATAGAAATTGCAGTGTACGGTGGGGTGACTTTAGATTATCTCATTCTTGGACAAAGCCTTGCCGCTGTTCAGGTAAAAGAAAATATTCGGATGATGCGTGAAGCACTGAATGTTTTGGAGCAAAGTCTGTGAGTGTGTCCTGATAGTCAACAGGATGTGTTCTGATGGAACGTCGAAGATCAGAACCCCAAAAGGTACAATTTACTTGCAGCTAACGAAAGAAAGCTGATGAACCTTGATAACTGAACAAACCATTCATCAGGTACATTCCTGTTGTTGGTGGAAACATCAGCCACGTCTGCGGTACGCCACGATAAGCTCTCATAGAAACAGAGACACCTACATAATGAGAATCTGGTTGATCTATGGAACTTGGAGCGAGAAATACCGGCAAGTAAATATCGTGTAGCTCACGGTACGGCGATGAAAGCAACAGGGACAATGATACTTCTGTCCAGCCACAGCCCTTCGTTATAGAAGGAACACGCAATGGGGGCAGCCCGGTGCGAACCACGGGGAGGTTAGATTCCTATGGAGCTGGTAAGCTGCCAGCCGCTTGATGATTTCCTACTCCCAGGGGTGTTGAGGACAAATGTGGGAACAATAAAACGAAAGCATGGAAACTGATACAATGCTGATTTCATGCACTCGTCGATAAAAACCATGGGCAGATTTTGTTATGAGCAGAATCTGCCTATTCTTTTACCGATGAGATTTCCTGAATAACAACGGTAAAAAATGGCAAGTATAAAAATGAAGGTGGTGATTGCAGATGACAGACGAAAAAAAGCACACACCCGTTGACCAGCTGGTCGATATTCGTGATGTGAGAATTGACAGCTCTCTGCCGACAGAGGAAAGAATCAAGTCCTTTGTTGAGCAGATTAAAGACCCGTATCAGTTTAAGGTAGGAAGCACCGTCGTCCGTGTGGCGTTTGCAAATACGCAGAACACGATTACCGACAATTTTATCAACATGGTTGCTTCCATGTAACAGTTTTTCTGGTTGAAATTGGCACAAAGAAATTGCGGCGACAAACTGGAGTTATGCTGAGGACTATGGTAGCATGGTCTTGGACAAAATCAGCGAAACTCCGGTTTGTTTTGGCTTCTGGCGAAAATCAAAAAGGAGTGGCGTATTATGCAAAGAATTTTAGATAACAATTATCTTGCTGCCATCTACCTGCGACTTTCAAAGGAAGATGGTGATCTCTCGACTGTGGGAGGAAAAACCGAAAGTAACAGTATTGCCAATCAGCGAAAACTGATTGAAGAATTTCTGAAGGAGCATCCTGAAATTACTTTTGTTCAGGAATTTTGCGATGACGGATTTACCGGGACGAATTTTGACAGACCGGATTTCCAGAAGATGATGGAAAAAATTAAGCAGAGAGAAATTAACTGTATCATTGTAAAAGACCTCAGCCGTTTCGGACGAGATTACATTGAGAGTGGTCGGTATCTGGAAAAGATTTTCCCACATCTGGGGGTTCGCTTCATCGCTATCAATGATAATTATGATTCTGCTCAGAAAGAACAAGCTGGAAATGAAATCATTCTCCCGTTCAAGAACCTGATTAACGATTCTTATGCGAGAGATATTTCCATTAAGGTTCGCTCTAACCTGGACATAAAACGGAGAAACGGCGAATTTGTCGGTACTCATGTGGTCTATGGTTATCAGCGTTCCGAGGAAGATAAGCATCGTCTGAAAATTGACGAAACTGCCGCTACGGTAGTTCAGCGCATTTTTCAGATGAAGGTAGACGGAAGAAGTCCTGGACAGATTGCAAAACAGCTCAATGAGGAAGGTGTACCGTCTCCGTTGGAATATAAACGGCTCTGTGGTGCGAAGCTGAAAACCTGCTTTAAGCAGCAGGCAAAATCAAAATGGAGCCATGTAGCAGTTTACCGGATTTTGCAGGATGAAATGTATATCGGTACACTGGTTCAGGGAAAATCTACTTCTCCAAACTATAAGGTCAAGACCCGTAAGCTCAAAGATAAGGAAGAATGGATGCGGACGGAAAACGCTCACGAAGCAATTATTCCTCCGGGAACTTTTGATCTGGTTCAGAAGCTGTTGCAGGAAGATACACGAAGCACAAAGGAAGGCGATACAGTCGCTCTGTTCTCCGGTAAAATTTTCTGTGCCGAGTGCCATAACACAATGGCAAGAAAGCGGTCTGTTATTTCTGGCAGAGAATATGTTTACTATGTTTGCCAGGATTCCAAATGCAAGTTGAGAATAAAAGAACAGCTTGTTTATGATGCAGTGCTTGCTGTAATTCAGTCACAGGTTGCTATGGCACTGGACATGGAACGGGCATTGAAGCAGTTGGATGATGTTTCCTGGGAACGTCGGGAATTGGAACGGATTTCATCCAGCATTGCTCGTCAGGAAGAAGTCATTGCTCATAATAATCAAATGAAAGCGATGATTTACGAGGACTTCAAGAATGAGATTATTCTTATTGAGGACTATCGAATTTTCAAAGCGGAATTTGATAAAAATATCAGTGAAGCAAAAGAAACGATTGCTCGATTGGTTGGCAATCGCAATAAAGTAAAAAATGGACTGACTGGTCAGCAAAGCTGGTTGTCGCAGTTCCATCAATATAAAAATATTCAGGCACTGACCCGCCGGGTGATTGTTTACTTCATCGAAAGGGTTGAGATTACTGCTGAGAAGGAAGTGGTGGTAACACTTAGCCACTCCGATCAGTTTAAGGCAATCGCAGAGTTTCTGGGCGATTATCATATTGCATCGAAGGAGGTGGGATAAATGGCACGAGTATCACGAAAGAACCGGGCAGAAGAAAAGCTGTTACCGGAGATTCAAGAAACAACGATTCCGTCTGGAATAATAGTTTACAAGACTGCTATTTATGCAAGACTTTCCCGTGAAGATAATCTGAGCGATTCAGATTCCATTGATAATCAGATTGCTTTGATTCAGAACTATATGGAAAGTCGCCCTTATCTTCAATATGCGAAAACATATACAGATAACGGCTTTACAGGAACAGACTTTGACCGTCCAGGCTGGCAGAACCTTCTGGAAGATGCTAAAAGCGGAAAGATTAACTGCATTATTGTAAAAGACCTTTCCCGTCTTGGCAGAAACTATATCGAAACTGGTGAGTTCCTTGAAAAAATCTGTCCGTTCTTCGGCATCCGCTTTATCGCTGTTATTGATAACTTCGATACAGAAACAGCTGAATCTACGGCACAGCTATCCGTGTCATTGTCCAATATTGTCAATGACTATTATGCAAAAGATATTTCTCGTAAGGTTTCTACTGCATTAAGGAATAAGATGGAGCATGGCGAGTATATTGGCAGTTGGGAAAAATATGGCTATGTAAAGTCAGCGGAAAACAAAAATCAGCTGATTGTCAATCCAGAAACAGCCACGGTGGTTCAGATGATTTATCAGTGGCGTAGCGAAGGTATGAGCTACATGGGAATCAATAAAAAGCTCAATGACCTTGAAATCCCTTCGCCGGGACAGTATAAAGCTGACCGTGGAATTGTGACAAACAATAATCAGAAAGGCAGAAAAATTCTTTGGAATAAGCATATAATAACAGACATTCTGAAGGATATTACTTATCTGGGACATTTGGCACAGCGGAAAACGACGCAGTGTCTGTATGCCGGACTGCCTATGAATCGAGCTGAGGAAAGTGATTGGATTGTAGCCCGAAATACCCATGAACCGATTATCGAGCAGAGTTTGTTCGATAGGGTTCAGGAAATCAATCAGAAGGCAGCTCAAAAATCGAAAGCTACCTATGGAAAGTACGATCATTTGCCGAAAGCGGTAAATATCTATGGAAAGAAGTTTATCTGTGCAGATTGTGGTGCAGTGATAAAACAGGTTCGTTCTTTCAGTACCAAGAAGGACAAAGTGTATTTTACATTCAAATGCCCAACGTATCAGGAGCATGGCGACAGAGCTTGCAATGCGAAAAGGATTCGGAAAGCGGATTTGGATGCAGTGGTATTGGAAAGTATCAAAGCACAGCTGGCATTGTTTGTAGATATAGATGCAACGCTGAAACAGCTTCTAAAAGCAAAGAAAGCGGTGCTTTCGGATAACAGTCATGCCAAAGAGGTTCGAGCCTTGAACGTAGAATTGACAAAAAAGAAAACATTGTTTAGTGGTCTGTATCAGGACTTTCGTGAAGGGATTCTGACGCAGGATGATTACGCAAGTACCCGTGAAATTCTTGTACGGGATATTGAAAGACTGGAAAAACAGTTATCTGAATTGAGTGCTGTGAAAAAAGAAAATACGATGCAGACACAGGCAGAAAAGAAACTGGCTTCTCTGGTGAAGAAATATTCTAATGCAACGGAAGTTACGCAGGAACTGGCAGATGCTATGATTGAATCCATGCAGCTGCATAAGGACAATTCGGTAAGCATTACTTTCCGGTATATGGATGAATTTAAGGCAATTACGGAATCTATTGAAGCACTCAGAAAGGAGGTGGCATAGGATGATGAACTGTGTAGCGATTTATCTTCGACTTTCGCAGGAGGATGTGGATAAGAGGACAAATCAGGCGAAAGATGACAGTAACAGTATTGTGGCACAAAGACAGCTGATATTGCGGTATCTGGACAGTGAGCCATCCCTTGCGTCGCTTCCTCGGATTGAATTTTGTGATGACGGTTTTTCAGGTACAAATTTCTCCCGACCGGACTTTCAGCGAATGATTGATCTGATTCGGGCAGGTGAAATCAGTACCGTGGTAGTGAAAGACCTCTCTCGTTTCGGTCGAGACTATCTGGAGGTTGGTGATTATCTGGAGCATATTTTCCCATTCTTGGGTATTCGGATGATCTCCATCAACGACCACTATGACAGCAACAAATATACCGGAAGTACACCGGGCATGGATGTGGCGTTTCAGAATCTGATTTACGATTATTACAGTAAAGACCTTTCCAAGAAGGTTAAGACCGGAATGAGGGTGAAACAGCGTCAGGGTGGCTATGTTTCTTGCTGTCTGTATGGCTACAAGGTCAAAGAAAAGCACAAGATGGTGATTGATCCGGAGACAGCTCCGATTGTCCGTAGAATCTTTATGGATGTGATTGCTGGCAAATCTACAAGTCAGGTTGCCAGAGAGCTGAATGCAGAAGGGATTCCGACACCTTTGATGTATAAAAACATTCAGAGAAAAGGAGCTGGGAATTGCAAACCGGTATGGACACACCAGAGAATTATTGACACCATCCGTAATCTGAAATATACTGGCTGCATGGTGAACCACACCAGAGAAAGCCGGAAAATCCGAGATAAAGCAGGAAGGCGTGTGCCGCAGGAAGAATGGTATATCCATGAAAATACTCATGAAGCGATTGTGAGTAAGGAAGAATTTGAAGCAGCAGGAAATGCACTGCGGAAGGTTCGCCCATATAAAAAGAAAGAAAACATGGATAGCTTTCCTCTTTATTGTACTCATTGCGGTCGAAAATTACAGCGTACATTCGGTTTAGATGACCATTTCTATTGTGCAACACCATATTGGTCAGAACAGGAAACAGCTTGCATGGCAGTCCGTTGGGACAGAACAAAGCTGGAAGAAGTTCTTTTGGAAACACTGAAAGCACAGCTTTCAGTGATGGAGGTCGAAGCCAGAAAAAAGAAAAAGGACATTGAAAAAGACAGTACACGTTTCAGATCACAGTTAAAGATGCTGAATGCGGAACTAAAACAGAGTGATGCACAGCGGATACAAAGCTACATGAACTTTAAGGCAGGAACAATCAGCCGGGAAGAATTTCTTGCTGGTAGAGCTGAAAGAGATAGCCGACAAGCAGAACTGAAAGCAAATATTGCTGCTGTGGAAGCACGGTATGAAGATTGCATCCGGGCAGAGAATGAGAGAAAAAAGGAGCAGGCTACAACTTCAAAAGCTGGTTCTCTGGATGATGAAGCATTGAAGAAAGTGCTTTATGATGCGATTGAAAAAGTAAATATCACAGACGGAGAACATATTGAAATTCTCTGGAAGTTCAATGATTTGTTTGAAGCTGTGTGAATGGCAGAGCCAGCAATGTGCTGGCTTTTCTGCTTGAAATTTATGTAACTCGACAGAATTTGACTTATTATATCACAATGGGTAAGCCGTACTTTTCGTTCTCGGAAATCCAAAGAATCCAGTGTTTATGCGGGTTTCTGGGGACGGAAATTTATTTTTTGACTTTGATTGACAGGATGGGATGATCTGGGGCGCGTGGTAGTGCCAAAGGAAATCCGCAGGACGCTGCGCATCCGGGAGGGAGATCCGCTGGAGATTTTTACGGAACAGAACGGAGCCATTGTATTGAAAAAATATTCCCCCATCGGGGAGCTGAGTACATTTGCCGCTCAGTATGCCACAAGCATGGCGGAAGCAGCAGGAAGCCTTGTATGTGTTATGGACCGTGACCACATCATCGCAGCGGAGGGAAACGGAAAAAAGAATTATGATGGAAAACCGATCAGCCCGGAGATGGAGCAGTTTATTGAATCCAGAGGCTGTCAGGTGGCGGATGCACAGGAGAAAAATTGCAAGAAACTGACCCTTGACGATGCCATGCAATATCAGACCCAGGCACTGGCAACCATCATCTGTGAAGGGGATGCCATCGGCGCGGTGGCATTGTGCAACGGCGCAGATAAGAACAGTGTCGGGGAACTGCAGGGAAAACTGGCACAGGCTGCGGCACTGTTCCTGGCGAAACAGGTGGAACAGTAAGACATTTTCCGTGTAATTGTGTGTGTTCCGGCATAAATTATGAAACGGGACTCTGCGATTTTCTCTCGTCCGCTAATGATCGCCGGCCGAGAGAAAAATAGCCAGAGTCCCGTTTTTTCTGGCGGTGAGCAAAAAGATTGTATTATGGAGGAAATTATGAGGTTCATACATATTGCAGATGTGCATCTGGGAGTTACCCCGGATGTGGGAATGCCCTGGAGTGAGAAACGGGGCAAAGATATCTGGAACAGTTTTCATATGGTGTTGGAGGAGGCTCGCAGACAACAGGCAGATCTGCTGCTGATCGCCGGTGATCTGTTTCACAGACAGCCATTAAAGCGTGAATTAAAAGAAGTGGCAGCGGGATTTGCTGCGATACCGGACACAGAGATTGTACTGATCGCGGGAAACCATGATTATCTGCATCCGAAGTCTTATTACCGCACCTTTGCGTGGCCGGATAATGTGCATTTTATTTTAAATAAAGATCTCACACCGGTGCATCTGGAGCGGATCCATACGACGGTATGGGGCTGCAGCTTCTGGGATAAGGAAGATGACAGAGCGGTGTATGGAAAACATCAGCGGCAGATGGATTCAGAGTTTCAGATTCTGCTGGGACACGGCGGCGATGACCGGCATCATCCGTTCCGGGCAAATGAACTGACAGCAGGATATGATTATGCAGCTTTTGGACATATCCACAAGGCGGCGCAGCTGATCCCGAACCGGGTGGTAATGGCTGGTTCCCTGGAGCCGACAGACTGTAATGATTTCGGCCCCCACGGTTTCTGGATAGGGGAATTGACGGAAGCCGGCTGCCGGGTTTCTTTTTATCCGATCAAAAAGTGTGAATATATCCGGCAGGAACTTCCGGTGACACCGGAGATGTCCGCTTATGCGATGGTGGGACTGGCGCAGCAGGAGCTGGCAAAACGTGCGCCCTATCAGATTTCCCATCTGGTTTTGCGTGGATACCGGGATGCGGATATTGTCCTGCCGGTGCACGAACTGGCGCAGCTGAACCGGGTGGTGCGTGTCGTGGATGAGACCGAGCCGGATTATCCGTTTGACCAGCTGAAACAGCGATACGACGGAACACTTCTGGCACAGTATATCGAGACACTGGAGGCGTATCCGGATGCGGCATCCGGAAGGAAAGCATTGTATTATGGTGTGCAGGCCATGCTGAATGCCATGGGGGAAGGACAGGAGACATAGGATGATTATCAGAGAGGCGAACATAGGAAAGTTTGGAAAACTGGAAAATCAGAAGTATCAGTTTGCACCACAGATCAATGTTATTTACGGAGCCAATGAATCCGGCAAAAGCACCCTGATGCAGTTCCTGAAGGCGATGCTGTTTGGCCTGGAAAAAACAAGGGTGAGAAAGACGCTGGATACTTATAACCGGTATGAACCATGGGATACACCGGCTTATTTTTATGGTTCCATGATATTTGAGATCGGGCAGCAGCAGTTTCTGCTGGAACGGAATTTTTATTATAAGGAAAAACGTGCGCGGCTGGTGAATATCCGGGACGGTGAGGAACTTTCCGTGGAATACGGAGATCTGGACATGCTGCTTGGTAATGTCAGTGCAGCAGCCTATGAAAATACCTGCTGTATCGGGCAGGAACAGCTGCTTCCGGGGCGGGAACTCGGCGTGCTTTTAGAGGATGAGCGCAGCAATCTGGCGCAGACCGGAAGCGGGGATTTTCAGTTGTCGAAGGCATTGCAGGAACTGGAGCAGAAACGAAAAAATGCGGAGAAGACCCGGAAAGAACTGGAACAGCAACGGCTGTCGCATATCCATCAGCTGGAAGTAAACCAACAGGTGCTGGAACGTGATATCGCCGGGCTGAAAGCGCAGCAGGAAAAGCAGAGTACGCAGCAGGGTACGGTGCAGGAGCAGGTAAGAGCGCTGCAGCAGCAGATGGAACCGGTACAGACAGCTTATCAGACGGTCTGTCGGCGGGAACAGGAGCTGCAGAGTGCAGTGGCACTGGAACAGTCGGAATGGGAGCAGGCTGAACGGGAACAATGGAAGCGGGAGCAGTTCCGACGGGAGCAGGAGGAAGCGGAAGCACTTCAGCAGAAATCCGGTAAAAACGCAGGATTTTCACCGCTTTTGCTGATCGGTGTGGCGGGTCTGATTCTGGCCCCTGTTTTAAGGTCTGCCATGGATGGATTTCAGAAGATAGCACCGGCTTTGAATATTATCTGTATCATTCTGATCCTGGCCGGGCTTGTGTCAGCCTATCGTAAAAGCAGAGAGAAGAAAACGGCTGACTCTGGACAGAAACACAGACAAAGCGTAAATGACTCTGTGCAGAATCACAGGGAGCAAGATAGCCGGGCAAATGACCGGGCGAATTTACAGTCCGTGGAGCGGGAGGGAAGGAAAGCTGCCCTGGATCAGCAGTTACAGCGTGTTTGTCAGCAGAAAGCTACTCTGGAAGAACAGCTGCAGAAACTGAAGGGTCAGAAAAAATCACTCCAGCTTCAGGTGGCCCGGCAGGAAGGTTCCGGGGATCAGCTGCAAAGCCAGATACAGGAGAAAGAAGTGGAACTGGAAAATCTGACAGAACAGGTGGCTGAATTGCAGCAGGAGACGTTGGATGAGCAGCATGCCCGTGAAGACAGGGACGCATTGGAACTGGCAGCGGAAACCATGTCCCGCCTTGCCGCCCGGATGTCAAAGACGTTGGAACATACCTTAGATAAAGAAATGTCAGGGATTCTGGCGCAGATTACGGGAAATGTACATGAGCAGCTGCAGGTGACGGATGGACAAGGTATCGTATTGGCAGAGCAGCTGCAGAAGCGTACCCCGGAGGCATACAGTCAGGGAACGATGCAGCAGGCGTATTTTTCTTATCGGATGGCGGCAGGGCATATGCTGATGAAGGAAGAACCGCTACCATTTCTTTTGGACGAGACCTTTGCAAACTATGATGAAGAACGGCTGCGTCAGACGCTGCGGTGGCTGGCGGAACAGGAAAATCAGATCTTTTTGTTTACCTGTCGGGAAACTGAAATGAGGCTTCTGACGGAAGAGGATATCCCTTTTGCAAGTATACGATTATAAACATGAAATGCCGACATTGATTACATGGATTGCAATTTGATGGGATTTTTGAAAAATCAAAAATAGATATTGTGTTCTAACGCAAGATGTGAGAAAATAAGAGATAATTGTGAAAAAACATAGTTCACCCAAACTACTGTTTTGTGGGAAAACTATCAGTGCAGAAAAGTGAAGGAGATAGATAGATGGACGTAGACCTTGGGCAGTTAAGAGAGCCGTGCGCCTGCGGAATGGAACATAACATCGATGTGGAGAAGATCGTCATCGAGTCCGGAGCAGTAAGCCAACTGGAAGAGATTCTGGAAGAGTTTCAGAATCCGGTATTTATATGTGACAGCAATACGCGGACGGCGGCGGAACCGTTTTTAGAGGAAGAATTTAAAGATTATCCGGTCATTGAACTGAATCCGGAAGGACTTCAGGCAGACAACCGTGGTGTAAACAAAGTGATGAAACAGCTGGATTATTGTGACAGAGGACTGAGCAGTGTCTCTGTGGATGTGCTGGTGGCGATCGGCGGTGGAACGATCCATGATCTGACCCGCTATGCGGCGACCGAGTACGATATCCCGTTTGTTTCTATACCAACCGCAGCAAGCGTGGACGGTTATGCAGCCAATGTGGCGGCACTGACCTGGGATGGGCTGAAGAGGACCGTTGCCGGTGTGTCTCCGCGCTGGATTCTGGCAGATACCGATATTTTCAGTGCGGCGCCGTCGCGGCTTACCGCATCCGGTGTATCCGATTTCCTGGGAAAGTATATATCCATTCTTGACTGGAAGATTGCACATCTCGTTACCGGTGAGTACATCTGTGAGGAAGTATGCGATCTGTTGGAAAAGGCACTGCGCGATGTCAGCCGGGTACTGGAAGATATTCGTTTTGGAGACAAAGATGCCATCGAAAAGCTGATGTATGCCCTGCTTCAGTCAGGTTTGTGCATGCAGATGGTGGAAAGTCCGCGCCCGGTATCAGGAGCAGAACATATGGTATCCCATCTGTGGGATCTGAATGTGCTGAATGAGAAAACCAATGCGCTACATGGTGAGCAGGTAGGCCTCGGTCTTCTGATCGTGACGGATTATTATAAAAAGCTCGGATATGCCATCCGACATAAAAATGTAACTGTAAAATCGGAAACAGCCAAAGGACTTGAAATGAGTCTGTTGGAACATACATTTGGTAAAAAAGGTCTGTTGGAAGGAATTCTGACAGAGAATACGCCGAATCCACTGGAGGATATCGATCTGGAAGAACTGGAAGAACAGCTTCCGGAGATCGAAGATCTCATCGATGACCTCCCGGATGCTGACGATATGTATGCAAAATTGCATGATGCAGGCTGCGTACATGAGATATCTAACCTTGGAATCGACAAAGAAAAAGTAGAACTGACGCTGCAGAGCAGCCCATACGTCAGAAACCGTCTGACGTTACTGCGGCTTTCCAAACTGCTGGAGTGGTAACACCCGTCAGCGGCACAAATAATCCCAGATTTTGAAGGATAATTCATACAGAAATAGAAGATGACTGTCAGAAATGGAAATTTCCAGCAGCTCTTCTATTTTTTTTACCCGATAGAAGAAAGTGCTCCGGTGAATATGCAGATATTCTGCCGTTTTTGCAGCATTCCGGTCATGATCCAGATAGGCCCGCAGCGTTTCTACAAAATCCGTATGGTATGTTTTATCATAATCCTGCAGCTGGAAAATATGATAATGGATCCCAACTTCCAGCTCCTGGTAATTACATTTGGAAAACAGATATTCCGGCAGGGCATCGGTGCTGTAAAACAGTGTCTGATCCGGTGCCTGCAGGTCCGACAGCTCCAGGGTGTGGAGTGCCTGATGGTAGAAAATCCGGATTTTCAGGATATCTGCAAAGGGTTGACTTAAGCTGACTTTCAGGTGATTGCGCTCCGCAAACTGCTCCAGTGGATCTGTCAGTTCAGGACTCAGCTGTACCGGCGTATCCTGATTGATCAGCAGGATGATGTTATTTTTGTATACCACGGACATGGCATTCGGATAAACCTGCCGCAGTGACGCCATCTGACGTTTGTTGAACAGGTCGCTGTTGTGCGGTTCCGGACAGTAGAGGATCGCCAGACAGAAGAATTTTCCGAAACGGCGATTCAGCAGTTTCAGCCGGGTTTCTATGATGTTTACATCGTTGAACCGTCCTTCCAGTAGTTCCGTGAGAAACGTTTCATACTGTAAGCCTGTTTTCTGCACGAAGAATTCATGCTTCTGCATTTCAATCGCACAGATATCGGAAAAAGCGGTGATCAGTCGCAGCTCATGTTCACTGGCCTCCGCTTTATCCGGCAGACAGAGTGCTACATAGCCGGTCATGACATGCTGGATGCGGATGCCACAGAAAATCCAGTTCGTATCCGGGTGGTCTTCCGTCTGGATAAAAAATGCCTGATTATTTTTGTAAATCTGATGTTCAATCTGCAGGCGGCGCAGACTTTCCACTTCCTGGGAACTTAAAAATATGCTTCCTTCCTCACTTTTTTCCATACCAAACGGAAGCTGGTGCATCAGCGGGGAGACCGCGATCATGCTGTAACTGGCGTCCAGCACAGACATGGGACGGTGGAGAAAAGATTCTGCCCGGAGGATCAGATTGTCCAGACCATGACCGCTGTAAAGCAGATGATACAGATCATTGATTTCCTGCTGCAACCGCAGTTCAAAGGTCAGCCGCTGGTTCAACAACAGAAAAGTATCTTCCGGTGCAGGCATGTTTTCTACCGGGATGACAGAAAATCTGTCCTGCAAAGCGGTGGCTTCATTCGCTGTATGCAAAAAATCTCCGGTTGTCGGTAAATACTCTGCAGCAGATGTCTTTGCGTAGGTCTCCCAGAGGACAGCGTCTATCAGAAGTACCGGTGACTGCTCTGGAGCCGGTGCCGAAAAAGCATCTGGTTTTAGCAGATTTTCCGGAATGTCATCCGGGCACAGATACAGAGTGTCCGGACACAGAACCGTATCCTGCCGAAGGATATCGATGCGGCTGATAAAACGTGTTGTATCATAGTCATTTCTAACCATACAGCGACAAATATCCTGCAGCTGGTCAAGCAGTGTTTTTAATGTGATCATAAGAATCTCCCTAAAAAGAAAGGGCAGTCTGCCCATTCGACATTTGTTGAAAATAAATCAAAAAGGTGTGAGGATTTTCAACAGCTGTTTGAAGCTTTTTTGAAATCCTCATGTTATAATTTTATCAGTGATTATAGTGACAGTGTACCATAACAGTACCGTGCACGTCAAAAACATATCAGATGTGAGATGAACATCAAAGCGACAAAGGTTGAATGAAGAACAGAAGGGAGAAAAAACATGGCAGTCATTACGATTGACGGCACCCGCCTGGAAGTGCCGGAGAATAAAAATGTATTGGAATGTGCGCTGGAAGCCGGAATTTATATTCCGCACCTCTGCCATCATCCGGATCTGCCGGAGAATGATTCCTGCCGCATGTGTATTGTAGAAGTCGAAGGTCAGGAAGGCGTGACCACATCCTGTACCCTGCGTGCACAGGACGGAATGGTAGTACATACCACAAGTGAGCGGATCAACAAACTGCGTACCCTGGCTCTGGAATTACTGCTTGCCGGACATCCGGAAGATTGTTCCACGTGTCCGAAATACGGTAACTGCGAGCTTCAGACACTGATCCAGTATATCGGTGCAAACAACGCACGTATGCGTACCCGTATCAAAGGTATCAAGATGGAAGAGGGCAATCCGCTGCTCATTCATGACATGAACCGCTGCGTACTGTGCGGACGCTGTGTACGTGCCTGCAACAAACTGAGAGGCGTAGGCGTATTGCAGTACAACAAAAAAGATCTTGAGACATATGTAGGAACCTTACATGGCAAATTGCTGAAAGATGAAGACTGTCGTTTCTGTACGGCCTGTGCAGAAGTCTGTCCGACCGGTTCCATCCGTGATAAATTACAGCTTCTGACAACGAACCTGAAAAAAGAAGAGGCATTGGTGCCGTGTCGTACCGCCTGTCCGGCTCATACGGATATCCCACGTTACATCCGTTTTGTAAAAGAAGGCGATTATGATGCAGCCGTAGCGGTCATCCGTGAGAAAGTACCGTTCCCGAACGCACTGGGACATGTCTGCAGTCATGTATGTGAGTTGGAGTGCAAACGAAAAGAAGTCAGTGAGGCAATGTCCATCCGTGACATCAAACGTTATGCCGCAGAGCATGACACCGGCCGTTACTGGAAGGGAAAAGGAAAACAGCTTCCCGATACCGGCAAGAAAGTATGCGTCGTAGGTGGAGGACCGGCAGGTCTGACCGCAGCATATTATCTGAGAAAACAGGGACACGCCGTTACCGTAAAAGAAGCACTTCCGACCGTTGGCGGTATGATGTCTTACGGAATCCCGTCCTACCGGCTTCCGCGTGAGATCGTTGCACAGGAAGCAAACGTGATCGAGGAGCAGGGCGTAGTCATCGAGACAAATACAAAAGTAGAGAAACCGGTTGAATTACTGAGTGAGTACGATGCGGTCTTAATGACTATCGGTGCACACAAAGGTGTCCGTCTTCCGATGGAAGGCAGCGAGCTTCCGGGTGTTCTGTTAAATATTGATTTCCTGCGTAATGCAAGTCTTGGTCAGGAGACCGGAATGGGCAAGCGTATCATTGTTCTCGGAGGTGGAAACGTAGCTTTCGACTGTGCGAGAACCGCAAAACGTCTGGGCGCAGAGGAAATCCATCTGGCTTGTCTGGAGGCAAGAGAAGCCATGACTGCTGATGATGAAGAAATTGAGCAGGCAAAAGAAGAAGGCATATTCGTGCATCCGGCGCAGACTTTTGAGCGTATCACAGGAACCGATGCTGTTACCGGCGTAGACTTTATGAATGTAAAATCGTTTACCTTCGATGAGAACCGCAGAGCCATCATCGAAAAAGAGGAAGGCAGCGAGCATCACATTGATGCAGACACGGTTATTTTTGCAACCGGTCAGCGCCCGGATCTGACAGAAGAAGCAGGTCTGGCCCTGGGCAGAGCAAATAGCATTGTTGTAAAAGAAAACTCCCTTGCAACTGAGACCGAAGGTGTATTTGCAGCCGGCGACGTTGTATATGGAACAAAATCCGTAATCCTTGCCATTGCATCCGGCCGGGATGCGGCGGTTGAAATTGATAAATATCTGGGTGGCGACGGAGACATCAGCGAGACACTTGCTCCGGAGCAGCATGCAGATCCGAAGATTGGCAAAATAGAAGGTTTTGGTTACCTTGGACGTACCAAGACGCAGGTAACACCGGCAGCAGAGAGACAGGACAACTTCAGCGAGGTAGACCATGGTATCTGTGATGCGGATATCTGCGGCGAGGCAAGCCGCTGTCTGCAGTGTGACTTAAGACTTCAGATCCATCCGTCCAGACTGTGGACCGAATATTCGAATCAGAAGGAGGCGTAAGACAGATGAGTGCTTTAGAAAATGCAAAAAACATGAGTGTTGAAGATATTCTGGCAAAAACTGCGGCTTCCGGATTACTGGAATTCGGTGTAGAGCGCAGTGTTGTGACAGAAAAATGGAATCAGGTAAATGTAGAACGAGAATTTCAGACGAATCCGATCCGTGTGGTTGCAGGTTTAAATAATGCGGATATCGCAGGGGTTCAGCTGGAAGTATTGAAAGCTGATCCGAAAAAAGTAATGGAAGGTATGGCAATCGCAGCGCTGGCAGTAAATGCAGAGGAAATGTATCTGTACCTTCCGGAGAAAGAAGCTGAGTATGCAAAAGAACTTGAGACAGAGGCTGCCGGATACGGCATCCGGATCCAGACAGGGCTCGTCAATCGCAGAGCAAGCCGCGGCGGTGCATTCCATCATATTTTAACTATGGCTGCACTGGCTGATATTTTCACAGACAGCTACGAGCCGTGTACTTATATGGCAGTGTGCAAAGACGGCAAAATGGGTGAACTTCAGAAAGTATCCTTTGGTACAAAAGTGGCTGAACTGGTAGGAGATGCAGATGTGAAAGCCATCGCCATCGGTACAAAACTGTACGACGCATCCGCTATGGATCTGGTGATTGAAGCAGATACCCAGATCGGAAACGGTGTGATCACGGTTTACAGTTCCAAATGCTGTATGATCCATGAAACTGAAGAGGTGCTTTTGGCAGAGCGCAAACAGAGCTGTGGAAAATGTACGTTTTGCCGTGAGGGTCTGATCCAGCTTCATACCATGGTAAAAGAAATTACAGAAGGACAGGGAAAAAAAGAATTTACAGATATGATGGAAGAAATCGGAGAAGCCATGACATTCTCTACTCCGTGTACCATGGGACAGACTGCATCTGATTTTGCAATGGGTTCCCTGAAATATTTTGCAGGTGAGTATGAAGATCATATCAAGAAGAAAAAATGTGCAAACAATGTATGTTCCGCATTTATGAGCATTTACATTGATCCGGATCTTTGTGAAGGATGTGAGGAATGTGCGGATGTCTGTCCGGCTGATGCCATTGAGGGCAAGAGCGGCTATATCCACATGATCGATGAATTTGAATGTACCAAGTGCGGAAAATGTATTTCCGCATGTGAGAATGATGCAATTATCCAGACAAATGGCCGTCTGCCGAAGCTGCCGACCCGTCTGACAAAATGCGGTAAATTTAAAAAACGTCACTAAGCACAGAATGTTTTATACAGACAGCGTTCAGGCTGTCATCGGACAAAGAGAAACTTTTCCTTTTAAGGAATTCACAATAACACAATTTTATGGAGGTATTTCATTATGAAAACAATGGAAGCAGATGTAATTGTAGTAGCAGCCGGCCCTGCAGGCCTTGCGGCAGCAATCACAGCAGGCGAGAACGATCTGAAAGGAATCGTATTTGAAAAATCCAACACAACCGGTGGAGCAGCAAACATGGGTATGGGACCGCTTGGTATCGGTACAAAATACCAGAAAAAAGCATTCTGCGATATCACAGTAGACGAAGCGCTGAACAAACATATGGAGTATACACATTACCGCGTAGACAGCGATCTGGTTCAGACATACTTCAATAAATCCGCAGACACCATCGAGTGGCTGGAGGATATGGGTGTTGAGTTCGCAGGCGCATTCCGTTACTTCAGAGAGTCTGAGGCAACATGGCATATTGTAAAACCGGAGAATGGTGTGATCGGACCTCGTGCAGCAGGACCGATGGTTCGTGCAATGACAGAGAAAGCAAAAGAACTTGGTGCTGAAATCTACCTTGAGACACCGGCAACCGGCCTGATCATGGAAGACGGCAAATGCGTTGGTGTAAAAGCAGTTGATAAAAACGGTGAAGAGATTGAAGCTCGCGGTAAAGCAGTCGTTGTTGCAACCGGTGGATTTGGTACAAACAAAGAGATGATCAAAGAAAACTTTGGCTATGACCTCTGGGAAAACTACTTCCCGTTCAATGTTCCGGGTACAACCGGTGACGGTCTGAACATGATGTGGGATGCCGGTGCACAGAAATTTGGTGCAAATATCGAGATGATCTATCAGTTAAAAGACAATATGAACTGGTTCCTGTTAGACGCAGTTCTTCGTCAGCCAAACCTTCTGATCAACCAGAACGGTGACCGTTTCATGAACGAGGGCATGATGGGTAACACAACTTACACAGGTAATGCGCTGGCACTTCAGCCTGGAAATTACGGATACTGCATCATGGATGCTAAAATCCTGAAAAACTACAAGAAAAATGGCCCGGATATCTTTGATATCGTTCATCCGGAAGATGCATTCCTGGCAGTTGATGCTGAGTTTGACCGTGCGGAGGAAGAAGGATATGACGGATTCATCCGCGCAGATTCCATCGAAGAGCTGGCTGAGAAACTTGGTATTGACGCTGACAAACTGGAGGAGACTCTGGACGATTACAACGATATGTGTGATGAGGGATACGATGCTCAGTTCCACAAAAAACATGAGTATCTCCATCCGATCACAGGTAAGGGAGGCTACCTGGTAGGTAAATATTACATTGCTGCTTATGGAACAGTCGGCGGTGTCAGAATCAATAAATATGGCGAAGTTATGGATGCAAATCTGAAACCGATTCCGGGACTTTACAGTGCAGGATCTGATGCAAATACCATCTATGGTGATAGTTATAACTTTACACTGTGCGGAAACACCATGGGATTTGCTATTAACTCCGGACGTATGGCTGGTGAGGCAATCGCAGACTACATCGACGAGAATTTTTAGGACGACTTTGAAGTATTGATAAAAAAATAACAAGAAAAACCAGAAGGTAAACTGGTAGAACCACAATAGGGATAGGAAAATATAGGGAATTCAGCCTGAATTTACTTTTTTAAGTAGATTCGGGCTGTTTTTTTCTTGAAACAAAAGCTGATAGTGATAAAAAATTAACAAAAAGGTGTTGTGTTCTGCATACAATTCTGCTATTCTACTGCCGTGGAATTGATTAATAGTTACTAACCAGAAAGTGAGGACGATCATGAAGGAATTTGAACAGTGGAATGGTTTTGAAGGACGTTTGTGGAAAGAAGAAGTAAATGTCCGCGACTTTATCCAGAACAACTACACACAGTATGATGGAGATGAGGAGTTTCTGGCTGAACCGACAGATGCAACAAACCGTCTGTGGGGCAAACTGCAGGAGTTGCAGAAAGCAGAGCGTGCAAAAAACGGCGTTCTGGACATGGAGACAGAAATTGTTACTTCCCTGACAGCTTATGGTCCGGGATACATTGATGAAGAATTAAAAGATCTGGAGCAGGTTGTTGGTCTGCAGACAGATAAACCGCTGAAACGTGCATTCATGCCGTACGGTGGAATTAAGATGGCTGAAGAATCCTGCAGAATGTACGGATATGAGCCAAGTGAAAAAATTCATGAGATTTTTACAAAATACCACAAAACTCACAATCAGGCAGTATTTGATATTTATACACCGGAGATGAAAGTTGCAAGACACAACAAAATTTTAACAGGTCTTCCGGATACTTATGGACGTGGACGTATCGTTGGCGATTACCGCAGGGTAGCTCTGTACGGTATCGACAAACTGATCGAGTTCAAGAAAAAAGATTTTGACGCAACCAACCGTCAGGGTATGCGTCGTGGTGACTTCCAGTTAAGAGAAGAGATCGCAGAGCAGATCCGTGCGTTAAAAGGCATGAAAGAAATGGCTGCTATCTATGGCTATGATATTTCA
>ENA-OPWR01001256-OPWR01001256.1-human-gut-metagenome-genome-assembly--contig:-NODE-1256-length-19995-cov-1.941023_pt1 | contig 19995 bp, 10 predicted proteins | sample MGYA00241507_ERZ502006 | MGnify/ENA primary metagenome ERZ502006 (study PRJEB25962, sample SAMEA2043041) | human gut metagenome | biome: human gut; feature: human-associated habitat; material: faeces...
GTATCTTCTACATAATTAGGCTTTATCTGGCTATTAATCATTTTAATCATAATAGATTTAATATTTGCATCGATCTCAGTATCTAATATTTTTTCTTCTGCTACTTCTTTCTTTTTCTTTTTGGAAACCTTTTTCAGCTTCTTTCCTTTGGGCATTTCCTCTCCGGAGCCCCAGGAATAATCAAAAACATACTTCTTTAATTCATCTGTAATATAATCACGGAATTCATAAGGCAGGTTGTACACCAGCTGCTCCGCAGTCATTTCCGGCATCGTCACATTACGAAGGAAGCAGATTCCTGAAGACACCACAACAGCCGCTTCTTTACAGCGGATCTTGTTCTCTTTCATGGTTTTTCGGATCAATTCTCCTGTGGTCTCCACAGAAACAATTCTGCCATCCTTGAGAAGCCCTTCCGGCATCTGTACCGAAGCGGTCTTCACAATATTCTCACCTTTCATCAGAACCAGCTTCATCTGATCCTTGCCTATATCAATTCCAAGACATGATTTTGCCATATATATCCTCTTTCTATGTCTTTTCTTGTTTCAATCCGGACCGCACAGCTCCCAGAACGTGTCTGTGCCGCTTACATAGTTTCCCGGAATATGTCCCGGTTCGTTCTGCTGTGTATTTGAAAAAGTACTTCTACAGCTATCCTTTACAGCAGCCCCATATACCAGTTCACCAGCCCGTCCCCATACAGCAGCATGGCATAAAACGCCAGTGCAATGGCAGGTCCGAAGGGAATCTGCGGTCCTTTGTTCTCTTTTCCCCGTTTCTGGATAGCTCCCATAATAAGACCGAGAATACAGGAAAAAAACAGAGCAAACAGGGATGCTGCCACTCCCAGGTACAATCCCATCACCACAAAAAGCTTCAGATCACCGCCTCCCATGGTCTCTTTTCCAAGAATTTTATCAAAAAGCAGGACAAGAGCCAGCATAACCGCTCCGTAGCCCACTCCTGAAGCCACATGGTATAAAACGTCCATTCCGCTCATTTCCGTAAAAGGAGTTGCCACGAACCAGGCAATTACAGGGATCAGAAGGCATCCGTTGGGAATCTCGAAAATCTCTAGATCCACCAGGGAAAGACAGAACAGACAGCAGGCCAGCACCATATTTCGCACAAACTCCGGGGAAAGATTAAACCGAAGAAGAGTGAGCACGCTCACCAGTGCAAAAAACAGCTCCGTGAGCATGTATCTTGGGCTGATTTTTGTTTTACAGTAACGGCACTTTCCGCCCAGAAATATCCAGGAAAAAACCGGGATCAGATCCAGAAAGCCCAGAACATGTCCGCAGCTTGTACAGTGGCTTCTTCCTTTCACAAAGGATTCTCCATGGGCGATCCGCCATGCGGCGCAGTTCAGAAAAGATCCAAGCACCGCACCCAAAACACCTGCTAATACACAACAGTATATCATAAAAAAGGTATCTTCATATATCGACATTTTAAAATTTTACCTGTTTTTCCAAATTTTTTGTAGTTTTATTTCGTAAGCATCTTTTTTTCAGCACTTTTTCCGCAAACAGCAGGAAGGGCAGCCTTCTTTTCCCGGAATTACATAACGCTGTACATCTGGAACATTGCAATATAAACTGCCAGAACAATGTATCCGGCAATAACCGCCATACCGATCAGCAAAGTGGGCTCCAGTTTTTTCAGAACATCCTGTACTGCCATATCCAGTTCAGATTCGTAATAACCGGAAACTGTATGCAGAGTGCTCTCCAGCTCACCAGTTTCCTCTCCAACAGCAGTCATATCCACCAGAATATCCGGCAGACAGTCAGCCTCCCGCATACACTCGCCAAGGGTGTGGCCCTCTTCCAGACGGGAGGTCATTTTCCCCACGCACTGGCTGATGTAATAGTTGTTGATAACCCTCGCAGTAATGCTGACCGCTCTTGTAAGCTGCAGACCTGCTCCGATCAATGTGGTTAGGTTTGCGGCAAACTCACTGGCCGCACTGAGAAGGGACACATTTCCAAGCACCGGGATTTTCAGTGCAAGCTTCGCCACATTCATCCTGCCCTTTTCCGTATTGGCGTAAAGCTTGAAGATAAGGGCAATGGCAGCGAACACAACTATGATCAGGAAAATATATTTCCGGAAAAAGTTGGATATCAGGATCAGGGACTGTGTGATCAGCGGCAGTTCTGCATCATAGGATGCAAAAATGTCCATAAAGGTAGGTACAACCTTCACCATCAGAACGATTACTACCACTACTGCAAGTGCAAGGACGAAAACCGGATAAATCAAGGCATTTCGCACTTTTGCACGCATTTTCACCTGCTTGTCATAATGCTGGTACATGGTCTCAAAGGCCTTGGACAGGTTACCGGATTCCTCTCCGGCGCGGATGGTCTCGATGAAAACCGCCGGAAGCAGCTTGCCGCCCCGCTCCTGGAAGCTGGTTGCCACGCTTCGTCCTGCCTCAACATCCTCTGCCACTTTTTTCAGAATGCCTTTCAGCTTTTTGTCTGTCATTTTGTCGCCGATCAGCCGGACGGTACGGCCGATGGGGATTCCGGACTGGAGGATAATGGAAAACTGGGCGCACATCAGGGAAAAAGCTTTGGCGTTCAGGCGGTTGCCGCCGATTTCCATGCTGAGAAGCCCGGGCTTCTTCTCTTCCACCTCTGTAAGCTTCAGAACAATATCGCAGTCCTGCTTGATGCGGTCAACCGCGTCAAACTCATTGAAGCCCTCTACCACGCCAGAGACCTTTACTCCGTCTTTGGAGATGGCTGTGTATTTGTAGGTTGCCAATTGTTGTCCACCTTTCTTGCGCAGTTTTTATGCCACGCAGCCTTTAAGTCACTTCACTGCTGATCAATATGCAGTGAAGTGCTTTTTTCAAATTCAAATTTTCACTTTCCGAAACACTGAAAAATTATATATGCATCTAAAGTCCTTTATGCATTCTTCTTCACATAAGCCTGGTCATGACTATACTCCACAGCTACAGCCTTGTCGATCTGTCTGGAACGTACCAGACTTACCAGTGACTGGTCCATGGTCTGTCCGCCGATTGCCGCACTGGTGGCAATGGCGTTGGCGATCTGAGGGGTGTTTCCGCCGCGGATCATGTTTCGGATACCGTCGGTTACAACCATAACCTCACTTGCCAGCACACGGCCACCTGTTTTTTTCTTCACAAGCTGCTGAGAAATAACAGCCATCAGGGTCATGGAAAGCTGCAGACGGATCTGGTTCTGCATTCCTTCCGGAAAAACCTGCACCATACGGTCAATAGCGTCGGAAGCACTGCCTGTGTGCAGAGTTCCGAATACAAGGTGTCCCGTCTCAGCTGCTGTGATCGCAGTTTCAATGGTATCCTTGTCTCGCATTTCACCGATAAGGATTACGTCAGGGTCTTCTCGCAGACTGGCACGAAGACCTTCGGAAAAGCTTGCAGTGTCTTTGCCAACCTCACGCTGGTTGATGACACAGAGATCCGGGGTGTATACATACTCAATCGGATCTTCCAGAGTTACAATGTGATTTTTTCTGGTGTGATTGATTTCGTCCAGCATGGCTGCCAGAGTGGTGGATTTACCAGAACCAGTCTCACCGGTTACCAGGACGATTCCCTTGTGGAGGCTGGTGAATTCCAGCGCAGAGGGAGGAAGTCCCAGGGAGTCCAGTCTTGGAATGGATTCGCTGAGCAGACGGATGGCTGCGGAGACTTTTCCCTGCTGTTTGAATACATGGCATCTGCAGCGGATTCCTCTTATTTCACGGGAAAAATCAAGTTCTCCGGTATATTCCAGTTTTTCGTACATAGCGTCTTTCGCCAGGTCCTGGCAAAGCATATCGCAGTCTTTTTCTGAAAGGCGTTCCTCTGCCATGTTCTCCAGCTGGCCATCCAGACGGTATTTCGGCGGCAGGCCGCATACCAGATGGATGTCGGATGCGCCGCTGCGGCGGGCTTGTTCGGTTAGATCTTCTATGTTGTACATGATTTTGGTCTCCTGACTTTCTGTATTTTAGCGAGATAAAAGTTCTTCAATGCGGACGCATTTGGACAATGTGTATTAACTGAAACTTCAACGCATTAAATAGCAATTTAGTTAACTAAATGGATTACTCCTCTTCTGCTTTCTTCATATCCCCGGTTTCGTAAATGACTCGCTGCACTTCCTCTGCAGTGGTAATTCCCTCTTCCACCAGCTGAATGGCATTTTCACGCAGTGTCTTGAACTCGCTGTGGGCACTGGCCAGTTCCTGTTCGATAGCAGGGCGTCCGGCCTGCTGGGAAATGAGGGGGCGGATTTCCGGGGTGATTTCCAGAATCTCAAATACACCGATTCGTCCGCGGTAGCCTGTATTAAAGCAGTCTGCGCAGCCTTCGCCACGGTAGAAAATATGTTTATACTCCGTACTGAGTCCAAGGCGTCTTACTTCCTCATCAGTCGCCTCATAGCTCTTTTTACACTTGGGGCAGATCCGACGGACCAGTCTCTGGGAAATAACGGCGCGAAGAGCGGTGGCAATCAGGTACGGCTCAACACCGATATCCTCCAGACGTTCGATTGTTCCCACAGCATCGTTGGTATGGATTGTGGAAAGCACAACGTGTCCGGTGATTGCGGCACGCATACTGATCTGGGCGGTCTCACCGTCTCGAATCTCTCCGACGGCAATGATATCCGGGTCCTGACGAAGGATGGCACGAAGACCATTGGCAAAATCCATGCCTGTTTTCTCATTGATCTGCACCTGGTTTACTCCGTCAATATTGTACTCAACCGGATCCTCCAGGGTTACTACATTGACTTCCTCTGTATTTAACTGGGAAATCATAGTGTTCATGGTGGAGGATTTACCACTTCCGGTAGGTCCGGCGATCAGAATAACACCGCTGGTACAGTGGATAGCCCGCTGGTATTTCTTCAGGTTGTCACCCATAAGACCGATAGAATCCGGAGTAAGATAGCCGGCTCTTTTGTCCAGAAGACGGGCTACGATTTTTTCTCCATATACAGTAGGAAGGGAGTTTACACGGAGGTCAAACTCACGCTTCTTATTCTTAACATTGAATCGTCCATCCTGTGGAACACGACGTTCTGCAATATCCATTCCACTCATGATTTTCAAGCGGGAAATAACGGAGTTCTGAAGGTTCTTGGGGATCGTCAGAATCTTGCGGAGCACACCGTCAATACGCATGCGCACCTGAAGCTCTTTTTCCTTTGGCTCAATGTGGATATCACTGGCACGCTCCAGAATGGCACGCTCGATAATGGAGTTTACCAGACGGATAGTTGGTGCATCGTTAATGTTGTCATTGAGGATGTTTCCTGTAAACTGCGCTTCTTCGCCATTGTCCTCTTTGGTCGGAGCCTCACGCTTCATGGCCTCAATAGCCCTTGCGGCGCCTTCGTTTCCGTAAAGGACCAGGATGGCATGCTCCACGCCCTCTGTGGTAGCAATCATCGGAACAATCTTTTTACGGACTGCTTTCTTGACTTCCTCGATCGCATAGAAGTTCATAGGGTCGCTCATGGCCAGATAAAGCTCGTCCCGCTCCATGCGGACCGGCACTACCTGGAACTGTTTCGCAATGTTTTTCGGAACAACCTGTGCCATGGAAATAGGAATAGTGGTTTTCGAAAGATCTATGTATTCAATACCCAGCTGAAGACGAAGTGCCTCGATCAGCTCTGCCTCTGTGATGATTCCCGCTGAAATCAAAGCCGCTCCAAGTCGTTCCTTGGTCTCCTTCTGCCTCTGCAGTCCCATATCCAGTTCTTCCGGTGTAATCGTCCCCGCCGCGATCAGCAGGTCACCAAGACGTTTGTATGCCATGTGGGGGTCTCTCCTTTGCATTTATATTCGGTATGTGATTCATGTTTAAATCTATCTATAACAAATTTGTTGCAGCTGTTCAGTGCCTTTATAGTTACACGTTTCGTAAAACAGTACCTGCTGAATAGTTGCAATTAGTCTTATTTTCTTTTTTATAATTGGTCTAATTTTATATCGTTTACTGCTATCACATCAAATTTATTGGTAACAATCTTTTTGCCATCTTTGTCTGTGATTTCAAGAATTACATGGAAGGTAGTTCCTTCCAGTTTCACGCTTTGAATTGTTGCTTTCAGGTCAAAGGAACTGTAACTGGCAGAAGAAATCAGTTTCTGCCAGTACAGGGAACCATCCTCTGCAGTTAGTTGAACCGCTATTTCGCCCCCTGCTGTTCCATCAATTTTATTTTCATTTTCATCTATAGCTGCAAAAGCACTTTCTGTTTTTCCGTAAGTCGGACTGAAATACTTAAGTACCGTTCCATCACTGTCTGCATTAACGCTTGTTGTATATCGAAGTTCTTTTTCAATTACATTCGTTAAGGTGGAACATAGCTGCTTTGCGTGGGATCTAGTTAAAGATTCCTTATACATCCGGGTGGCAAAAGCCATTCCCTGCGTCATAACCTGACTTGCAAGCAGCAGGATAACGGTCGCCGCCAGCAGCTCCCCAAGAGAAAAGCCTCGTTTGTCAGACAGCAGTTTTCGTATTCGGTTTTTCAATTTGATTTTCGCTGTATTTTTCATGCCTTTCTCCTGTAAATGTGTTTCTGTTTGTCCTGTTCACAGCAACATGCTTCCCAATGCACAGAAATTATACATTCTCATATTTTCGCGCCACAGCTCGCGAGTTTTCTGTGAAAGCTTGAAAATTCAATTTATTTTATAATAAATATAACTCTTTTCCAGACTGTTTGCCTGGGACTGATATACCTGCACCGGAATTTCCGCACTTGATGCACCGCCGGCACCTCCTGTGGCATTCTCTTCTGAAAGAATCACTTTCATAGAATTGGTTCCTGTGCTTACCTCTGCTCCTGTTTGTCTTGTCTGGAAAGAGGTATCTGTATTGTCCGCTTGCTTGTTTACACGCGCAGTCGTCACAACTGCTCCTGCCAGCATCAGCACTGCAAGGGACAAAATGATCATGGTAACAAGAGTCTCTGCAATTGTTTCACCGGCTTTACTTTGCAGTTTCTTTTTTAATCTTAATCCTGATTCTTTCATTGTGAATCTCCCAAAGTACGTTCTGTGTCACCGTAAAAAATGTCTTTTGCTTCCCAGGTGTATTCATACGTGGTAGCTTCAGTGCTACCATCATTTGTTGTCGTCACTGACTGTCCGGTTTGCTTTACTTTTCCAGTTAAACTAAGTATCACCCGGCTGGAATCACTTCCATTACCAGTACTTAACCTTACAGTAATATCATAGGTAACTTCATTTGCTTTCGTATCGTCAGTGCTTTTCATACGCTTAATGGTAAATTCTGCATTTACGTTTTCCAGGTCATTGAATTGAGTAACCGCCGTTTCAGATCCCGATCCTGAAGTTGATAATGTCAGCTTTTTGGTAAGAGTATCCATTTTTTCTGTTGATGCAACATTTTTATTTTGATCATCCAATTTCTTTAGGTAACCTTGTATCAAATCCGCAAAGTCTGATGGAGTCGCCAAGGAAGAGTTGAAAAATCCAGATGGATTCCATTTTTTGACTGTCTCTGTATTTGCACCCTTTTTATCTTTTTTTACTGTAACAGTTGCGGACAGCTTTATATTGGTAATAGAATCTCTTAACACCTGTGCCGCACTGGTACAGCTCAATTGATTCTGCTCCGACTCCCGGTCCGATGCCACTGTTTTCACAGTAGTCACTGCGCCTTCCAGCATTACCACACTCAGAATAGATGCCACCAGGAAAAGTAACAGCCCAAAGAAGATAGAGGTACCCTGTTCTGATTTTAATTTCTTTCTTATTTTTTCTCTCAGCATTTCAGGTACCTCCTTTCTCTTAAAATCCACTGTCTCCGCTTTCCCAGCTGCCATCATCTTCGGAAAAATCATCCGGGGATTCATTTGGTATAATGTCTATTGTATCGTTATTCTGGTCTTCCCAGCCCGATGCAGCGTCCGAACTATAGTTTGCACTGTCTGCACTGCTGCCAGCCCAGTCAGCTCCTGTTTCTGAGTCAGAAGGATCTGTGGATACCGTCTGCCCACTTTCTAATCCTATCACATTTATCCAAGTGTAGCTGGTATATTCTACGCCTTTATACGTGTAGGTTCCTTTCACAGTAAGTGTTGCCGGAACAAGAGACTCAATGGTTACAGTAAATTGATTGTCTGATATTTCTGATACAGTAACCGCACCAACCGGATCTTCTGTTATAGTCCAGGTCATCATTGACGCAAAGTTCTTTGATGGTGCTGTATCTGCATAGACTGCAATTTTCTGGTCACCTGAGGTCTGGACATTCTGACCTTCACTGATTTCCTCTTCGAAGCCAGAAGCAGTTTCGGGATCTGACTCAAAATATTCAGCCACACTGTTTTCCGAATTGGATTCTGGCGCAGATTCAAAATCGCTGCTGCCATAGGAGCTTGCTTCTTCTGATTCCGTAACCATATTTGCGTATTCTTCGCCAGCTTCAAATCCACCTACATCATCCAGATTTTCTGTGTCCACGTCGGCTTCCAGAGATTCCATTGAAATACCGCTTTCTTCACTTTGTGCCGCATCCTCTTCAATTGCCACTCCACTGCCATCTGATGAAAAACCATCCGCACCCACTTCTGCTGTACTTCCGGAGGAACCAGCTTCCTTTACACTAAGTGCCTGTGATGTAGGCACTGCATAAAGCGTGATTGGATTTGATATCTGCTGAAGTTCCCCTTTTACTTCTGCGGAGTCGGAGTATACCGTAAGATCCGCTGTTACTGTCAAAGTGAAGGAGGCCTGATATTCCAGTTCTATTTCCTGATTATCTACAGTCTTGCGTACTGTTGCTCTCACAGTAATAACCGTGGTTCCTGTTTTCAGGGCCTCAACTGTAGCAACGTAGCAGTTCTCTGTCCCAGAGTACTCCAACTTTACAATTTGCGCAATATAATCTTTTTGATCAGAGGTCTGGGTTTCAGTCTGTACATTGTCGCCTACTTCACTGGCGGATACAAATGTTTCTGTGCCATCTGAAATCTCAACGCCTTCAGAGAAGCCATCTGACCAGTCGGACTGCTGTGAAACTGCCGCTGTCGCAGTGTCATCTTTATCATCTCCATTACTGTATTCCACTGTGAATCCATTATTCAGAGTCAGCTCTTTACCAAGACTGTCGTCACCAACCAGGTTACTGTCCAGATAGAATGTTTTCAATGCCCTCGGCTGATTGCTGTCATCTGTCCGCTCCAAATCCATGTCTTCGAAAATATCCATGGTCGCGCGGCTTTCTCGCCAGAAAATACCCTCCAACGGCCATGCACCGTAGTGAACATTTACGCTGGTTCCACGCTTGGTTTTCTGTGTCAGAATCGTTGGGAACGGATAGTTCTCACCCTCCAGGTCGGTACGGTTGCCTGGGAAGGAATATTTACCGTCTACATCCTGATCGTTTTCTTCGGTAGTGACCTTAGCAAATGTACCTCGAATAGCATATTTATCCTCTGAAGCAACTGACTGATTCAAAAGTTCAACAAAATTTCCAGTTACTCTTATTGCATTTTCACCTGTTTTGCCTCCAATTGTGGAATCCACATCTTTCTCTCCGGACATTTCAGCCCAGCTAAGGGGGATTGCCGTGTCGTCAATATTATTCCAGTTCTTACCACCACCTATATACTCATGACGTATTACGGGAATGTTATCCTCATAATAATAACAATTAGTTATCTGTATTCTCACATGATAATTACTTTCTGCCGAGTTTTTATATTTTTCATCATGTGTTTCTCCGTTACTTCCAATTGGTTCAATGGATGTAATTCTCTTTGCCTTATCAATTGGCATCTTAATATATGTATAGCAGTTTTGGATAATCGTTGTCGGAGTCTTACATTGCTCAGCATTTTTCTTTGTATCATCGCTGGCTCCTTCTATACCAAGAATAGAATTACCTAACAGTTCCAACAGGTTTCCTTGGTTTTTGATATAAATACCACCCGATATTCCTGCCAGCATCAATCTGGTTTTTCGTTTTTGGAGACAGGTATCCGTACAGGTTATTTCTCCTCCTGTATAGCAATTAGAAATCACACCGCGCATACTGCCAACCAGACCGCCAACTCTTACAGATTCTGTTCTGCTACTCTCAGTCATATTAATTATAATCGTATTAACCGCAGTACACTCACGCAAATCCATTGTGCTCATACCAAACATTCCACCAATACTGGAATCACCATAGGCACCTTTATCACTGTTATCCTGAATTGTATAACCTGATACTGTACAATTTGAAATTTTTACATTTTCAGCAGAATTTCCCTTTCCGACAGCAGCAAGTCCGCATAAACCACCAAGGACATGCCAGCCCCGCTCTGTACCACTATATCGTTGAATATAATTTCCTTTTTCCGAATACAAAATTACATTGCTAACTTTAGCTCCTATAATACTTCCAAACAATCCAGTAACTGTATTCTTACTGTTTATTTCAATATTTTTAATGGAATATGTATTTCCATTATAAACACCATTAAAATAAGAAATACTTGCATCTGCGTCTACTACATTCGCAGAGCTTTTCGCATCATACATAGAACCAATCTGTGTAAAGAAAACGTTTCCGCCATCTGGTGCAGATGTCATATTCGCGTCTACATCATGACTTTGAATCCAGTTGTAATCTGCACTTACCGGAGCATCATTTCCCGTCATATATCCCAGATACGAATATTTATCAACAAGCTCCACATCATCTGTCGTATCCAATATCTTCGTCGCAGTCCCAGTTTTATAATTCCAGTTCAAATACTGCAGCTGCTCCGCAGAGCGAATTTCGTATTCTTTTCCGTTTTCGCCGGGCATTGTTTCATTGGCATTTGCCTGGACTTCGAAGCCGTCTTCCAGAACGGTTACAGTAGGAGACTGAATTCCATCATAATCTGGAGAGTTGCTACCATACTGCATTGCATTTGCAAAAAACGGGTTGATCGTAAAGGTATACAACTGGCTGTTATAACTAAACTGCCAGATACCATTCGCAGTTCGGTCGTTAGCTGTCATTTTCATATCTGAGCTGCTGCTTATTCCAATCGCCGGGGCGGTAGTGTATGCCACAACAGTCACTCCGTCCAGCTGATTCGTCAGGTTCTCAGAAGCCTGGACATTCTCACTATTTCCAGCCTGGAAATAGTACATTGTCGAATCAGGTTTGACACTACCGGTAGCATAATAATATCCATACCCATATTCTGTGATTCTTCCGCCATCATCATGACGAGTACACAAGGTACTGTCTCCTACCTTGTCCAAAACTGAAGTAGGATCCTGACTGCTGGCTTTATAACCGATATAGGAGAAATGGTAGCCGTCGTTGGCTCCCCCTTCCTCATGTTCCCAGTAAATAACGCCAATGCTTCCCAGGTTAACCGGAATCTGCCAGTTGCCGTAATGAACCTTTTTACCCTCCTTGGTTACTACTGCATTAAAAGGATAATTTTCTTCATCAGTTGCTCCGTTGCACCGGGACTCGTCTGCCTTAGTTCCTTTCATTGCCTTTTCCACCATTTCCTGATATGTAACATGGATGCCAGCGCCCTGGTCATTGCTAAACGGAAGCATATTATTCAGATACTGGAAAGTACCTCCGCTGAGGTAATAACAGTCAGAAGAAACAACACCGCCGCCTTTTGGTGAAAAGCCATAGGTTTTGGAAGTTCCGGCTGCGCCCAACGCAACTGCACAATAATCGCCTCTTAATACACCTGTATTTTTTGCAGTAAATCCACCGATTGTACAGTTTGCACCTTTTGAATATTCAATTGATACATTTCCAACTGCATAGCTGTTTCGAATCAGACCGGAACCGATATTTTCGCCTGCAAAACCGCCCAGATAAGCATTTCCGTAGAGCACACTTGCATTCACTGCCGGAGCATCCACTTCACTATTATAGATATTTCCCTGGTTACTGCCAGTCAGTCCGCCTATGTAAAGAGTTCCGTTTCGCTGGACATACACGATTCCGTCACGACCCATACTGTAACCGCAGACTGCACAATTCTGAATGATTCCCTTGTTGATTCCAGCCAAAGCCCCCATATAAACGTTGCGGTTACTTCCGATTGTTCCAGTATAGCTAAGGTATGGATTACTTACCGCTGTGGTTCCTGTAAAATCGTTATTCTCCCAGTCAGACACAAGGAAAACATTCTGTATGGATCCCTGATTTTCTCCAATAAATCCAACCGCTGTACCTTTTGTGGCAAAGCTGATTCCACGGATTTCATATCCTCCGCCTTTGTAGGTAGATGTAAAAGGTGTGATTGTTCCATCTTCCGCTACCCCCACAGGACTCTGGACAGTTACCGCTTCCTGAACACCTTCATAATTTTTCCAGTCATATGGCGCATAATCAATATCCCTTTCTTGGATAAAGGAAATTCCCTTTAATAAGGATGCATAATCCTGATAGTATAAGCTCATGTGATAAAGCTGTCTAGGTGTGCGGAGATAAATAGCTAAAATATTATTCGGAGCCTGATCTGCAGCTTCTACTGATTTGGCAAAATGGGGATTGAAATAGAATGTCTTTCCAGTCATCACCTCTGTGGTCTCATCACCGTCAGCCTGTGCTGCAGTCCCCTCATCGTTAAGTTCCGCATCTGATGCACCTTTTACTGTCAGCTTCTGGTAGTAAACCCCCTTGATTGCCTGAGCATTCATAATTTCTTTTGGCAATGGGAAAATAACGTAAGTCTCCTCTGATTGCGCAGTATCGCCATCATTTACAGAAACTTCGAACTTCTCAGTTTCCGTACTGTTGCAGTCAACCTTCCATTCTTTCAGCTTGTCTGCATCCTCACTGTTCTGATAACTGACAATAAAGCCAGACAATGTCTCAAGCGCACTCTTCGCATATACAATACCGTATCCATCTCCAACGACAGTCAGACTATCTGATAAAGAGGACTGGACATTTCCACCAAAGAAGCCGTATTCTCTGGAATTTGACTCATTTATTGCATATTTCTCATAGTATACAAGGCTTCCTGCCTCATAGCTTGCCTGCCAGTCTCCATAGTGAGAAATATCTTTCAGAGATGGATAGGAATAGCTTGTGAGACCCTGGTTTCTCAGATTGTAGGCATAGGTTGTGGTGGAAGTGGTAAAGGAATTGCTGCCATTGTTGTTCAGCTTCTCTGCCATTTTAGCTTTATTACTAAAGGTTAAATAATCCACAGCCTTGCCATTGTCATTTTCCACATTTTTTCCCTTATTTAAATAGTAGACATTTTCCAGAGTACCTGGGCTGACAGCATATATTACAGGATTTTTTTCACTTTCCCTGTTTTCCAGGTAAGTAACAACTGTGTAGCTATTTTTTATCTTAAGAGCATTACTGTCAAAAGAGCTTGCCACAAAGCCACCACCCTGATTGGCGGGATTCTGATATCCTGCTGTATAGCAGGACTCCACATTTACGCTACCGCTGCTTACAAGTCCTACCAGACCACCTGTTACAGCTCCGGTCAGGTAAGAATCTGCATAACAGTTTTTTATATTCACTGCACAATCCGCCTGTCCGATCAGACCTCCTACCGTACCGATAAGATCACCTGTTGTACCGTTCTCTCTGCCATCCATAACTGTTGCTGCAAAACTGTTGACTATTGTCACAGAAGAGCCTGATTCTGCCACACTGTTAGTATGTCCGATCAATCCACCCTGGATTCCGGCACCGCTGATCCAGACATCGTTCTCATTCTTTCCTTCTATGTCTTCTGTGTCCAGATATACCTCACAATTGGTTATTTTCGCAGAGCCTGTGGTCTCACCTGCGATTGCACCGACACTTACCTTCTCTTTTCCTTCACCGGTAATTGCTATGGTGGTTCCTGCCAGACGCAGATTCTCCACCGTCATAGAATCCTTCAACACGGCAAACATACCTGCGCCTTTTCTTTCTGTACCGGCAATTTCCACACCTTCCTTCACAGTCAGGTGATAGATTATTGCAGTTCTTTCTCCGGAAAATTTCTTAAGATAAGTGTTTGTAATGGGAGTAAATGCCTTATCCCCATAACAACTGTACCAAGAACTGGTGTCCCCTTCTTCTTTATCCTCCTGCTTTTCAAAGTGAACAGGATTTTTCACAACAGCTTCTGTTATGCCCTCTGTTACGCCAGATGCCAGATCAAGATTCTGTAAATGTCTTCCATAGTAAACAACAGCTTGATTGGAAGTACTCTGATCAGCAAAAAGACTATTGGTAGTACATTCTGTAGCTAAGCCATCAATCTTGTAATTGTCACTTCTAACTGTTACTTTGATATGAAGATTTGTTCCTGCATTTAATGGGGTTATACTTCTGTTTACTAACTGTTGATTTTTTTCACCATATATTGACACAAATCTGGAAGCCTCATTTTTCAGATCATCCAAAGTAATTTTCAAAGTATAGCTTCTGCCCACAATTGAACTTTCTTCATTGCTATCTGCCTTCTCCTGATCCGCTGGAGATTGATCTGCCAGATAAAGATCATCCGCAGTATGAACCAATTTATCTCCAACCGCCTTGTATGACAAATTCAGCTTATTCCCCTGATCATCGCTGAGAACTACGTCAAAGCCCAGCTTCTTGTCATCCTGTCCCTGCCGCATACAAGTAATAGTTGCAACCAGTTTTTCCTCATTTGTAACCGTGATCTTCGGGGCAAGCACTGCTGTATTGCTGCCATCCAGTGCATCTCCGCCGTAATATCCGATTCTTGCGCCATCGCTGAGACGATTGTCTTTATAGCGGAAGCTGTCATATACATTTGGATCATATGGTTTGATACTATCTGACTCGCTATAAAAAACAGCATATACGCTGGCACTTTCCGGGTTATATTCTACTACCCAGTAGTTATTGTAAAGTTCGCCATCTACGGTATCAGTTGTCACCAGTACACTGGCCGCCCTTGCTGTGTCTGCTTTTTCAGTGGAAAGTGCGTAATAAAGCTTCTGTTCCTTAGTGGCATCTGAGGGCGTCCTTCCCATGGCATTTGCTGTTTTTTCCCCGTCATAAAGACTGCTGTTACCATTGCTCTGCAGCTTCACCAGATTATTCTGCACCGCCGTATAAATCAGCTCTGCCTTATTATCCAGAGCTTTCTGGCGCAGGTTCTTCCTTATGGAAAAAATCGCAGGCACAGCAATGGCCATGAGGATAAGGAGTATTGCCACCGTGGCCAGAACCTCTGCTAATGTATATCCTTTTTTCTTTTTATTATAAAATGGGTTCATGGTTTCACCTCAATATTTTTATAATATCTTCGAAGCTTCCTGTTAATTACTGTTTGCCTGGAAACACTAACCGCTCTGCGGAATGCTCCTTGCGTTCAATAATTAAAAATAGACAGACTTCAACATATCTCATTATAAATCATGGGTTAGTCTTTCGCAACTGCTAGAATATGAAAAGAGTACGCGAACTACGGCATTTTTGCCATTTATTCCGTGCGAAAAATAAGATAAACAAGTTTCTCCCTTCCTTTTCCCCTTGAAATCCCCCTGTCGAACTGGTACTATTATAGGTAAAAGATTGACGAAATAACTGCAATTTTGACTTGAAATATCGGAATTAGGAATGGGGTAGAGAGTTTTTGATGAAGTCTTTTAAAGTCAGCATCATTTTACCGGTGTATAACGTGGAAAAATACCTGAGCGCGTGCCTGGACAGCTTATTGGCACAGACACTTGAGGAAATAGAGATTGTAGCTGTCAATGATGGCAGTACAGATGGAAGCCTGCAGATTCTGCAGGCTTATCAGTCGTTAAATCCGGAGAAGCTTTTTATATTTTCCACAGAGAACCACGGTGTCAGCAGGGCACGAAATTATGGTTTTGCCCATTCCCATGGAGAATATGTCTGGTTTGTAGACAGCGATGACTTCGTAGAGCCTGACGCCTGCAGACTTCTTTATGAAAAAGCTACCGCTGACGGAAACGACCTGGTTCTTTTCCGCTACTATAATGTAGACTCTGAAACCGGAGTTCGTAAGGAATACATTGCATCCTGTCATAATCAGAACTTCCGCGTTGCAGACAAGCCTTATGAATTACCTGCGATTTCTCCATACCCATGGATCAAGTTCATTCACAGAGATCTGTTTAACGGACTTTGTTTCCCGGAAGGAATCCGGTTTGAAGATCTTCCGGTGGCCTATCTTCTGGCTGTGAAAGCCCGTTCCATCGGATATGTGGATCAGTGTTTCTATAATTACAGAAAAAATGTAGGATTCCTCAGCCGTCTCACGCCTTCCACCCTTCACATCCGGAATGCCATTATTTTTATGAAGGAAGAAATGGAGAAGCTGGGGCTGTTTGAGCAATATCAGACAGAGCTGGATTTCATTGCTGTGCGCCATTTTTTCTACCGTTTCTGGAAGCTTCTCACCAACTATGAGACTGACCAGAAAGAACTGAAGCTGCAATTGATCAATGAGCTTTTCGATTATATGGAGTCCAATATTCCAGACTGGGAGAACAATCATTATGTCCGATATTCACTTCCGCCACATATTGGGCGGCTGCTCTGTCTTTATGGTTCCAGACAGGAAATGATCTCTTTCGTAGAAGCCTGCAACGGAATGACCGTACAGCAGCAGAAAGCCTGGATAAAGGATTACAAGCTTTCTCACAAAACATCTCCCAGCTATCAGCCTGCTGAGATGATCCACCGGGAAAAAACTTCCTCCCAGTTTTATGGCTTTGCCTATACCGGGAGCCTTGCTCCTGATCCGGAGCAGATTCTTCTGGAAGCCAGCCGTGGAAAAGAAATTCCTACCTGGATATTGAAATTACTTGTGCATCTTCTGAGGAATTTCGGAGAACACCAGATCATTGTCTCCCTGACTCAGGAGAAACATGCCTTGTTCCAGGCTCTTCTGAACCGCTATCTTTCCGACAGCACAGCTCTGTCTGAGAATATTACTCTGGTGTGCCCGGACAGCGAAGAATACGGCAAAGCACTTGCACTCTCCGGCTACGTGATCACAGACGGACCTTTGCCCTACTATTTCCGGAAGGAAGAGGGACAGTTTGTGCTGCTTTACTGCGGACACAATCTGTATCCGGAAACCGTTCTGAACACACCGGATTCCACCGCTGATACAGGGCTTTGGCAGCATACTATGTTTATGGCAGACTGCCTGTATTTTAACAATGTACAGAACCGGGATATTTACCTGCAGGAATGTATGACAGCTAATATCTGCAAAACGCCTTACATTATCGGTTCTTCCACCCACATTCCAGTGATTCCCAATGAATCACACAGGGAAAAGCTCCGCCGAAGCTTGCAGATGGATTCCATGCAGACTATTTTGTATGCGCCGCTGCTTCCAGGGTCCTATATTGCGGACACCGAGCAGACATTCCGGAATTTCATGGCAGCCCTCTACATATTTGACTGTGAACTTTCCGATCATCAGGTTTTGTATCTGCATCTGGATCATGAAAGGGAAATTGATTTTTCTGAATTTAGACATATAAAAGAAATGCCAAAAGATTTCGATGTACCGGATTTCGCTGCGGCGTGTGATATTTTTATATCGGATTATCACAATGCACTTTCTGCCAGATTCACCACAGGCACACAGATTCTGCGATTTCTGTGCGGTACATTTCTTCGACACGAAAATGCAACCAGTGACCATCAGACTGTACCAGCTGCTCCTGTCCTGCTGGAAACCACTTCCTGTCTGCCCGAGAGCTCTGGAGCCTGTTTGAAAAATCATTCCTGCAATCTGCACTCCACACTTTGCGATATATTTCACCCGGAATATCCTGCATTTGATAATGTACCGGAGTTAGTACGATATATCGGACAGTTAGAACTGATGTCTGAGAAGATGGCCACAAATGAAGCTTTACATTCAGCACCTTTTGACCAGTTTACTTCTGATACAGACCGTGTGTTCGATTCCCAGGAGCACAATTGGAATTCTTCGAAAAAAAGCTCTCTGCAAATGGAAAACAATCATGATTTACAGACCACAAAGAATTCCTCCGGAGAAGCCACTACTTTCGAGGAATCCCCACAATATCTTCTCACAGATATTGCAGATTCTCTCTTAAACGGACGACCGCTGCCCTATTATGCTCCAGCTTCTTCCGATGATGTACCGGCACCGCGCACACGCGTCCTGTTCTTTACAGGGCGGAAGCTTTCCCAGAATCTGGTTCGGGATTTTAATGCCCTGGCAGCACAGGCACCGGAAAAAGAATTCTGGCTTGCATACAATGATTTCCGCAATACAGACTCTGCCAAATATCTGGCACAGTTATCACCTGACTGTTCCAACCTGCCATTGAAGCCGGATCCCGAGAAAGGTAACCGCTGGAAGCTGGCAAGTGTGCTCACCAGCCGGATGGGACTTTTCTCATTTTATCCCTTATCCCATATTTTGGACTTGGGGAAGGAAGAATATAAGAAGTGCATGGGAGAGACAAGATTCGATGAAGTCGTAATCACTTCCACAGATAGTATAAAAACGGTTGCTACGCTTCTGGCTGCTGCGCCAAAAGCGTCCTATACTTTTGACACCTTTAACCCAGAGCGCTACAGTACCTCAAGACCTTACAGGCACCAGATTGCATTTCTTTGCAGAATGTTAAAGGATACAGGAAGTCTGGAATTGCCTGCCGAGCTTACCGGATTGAAGCTGACGCAAAGCTCTGGCAAAAATAAAGATAAGGGAACGCTCTAGAACCTGTTTGGAATAACCCATTCCTTACGAAAGGATTTACCTATGAAATTAACCACTATCATCCCAGTCCACAATGCTGAGAAATACATCACTGCCACTTTGGACAGTGTATTGAAGCAGGATCTGGGAAATCCAGAGGAGCTGGAGGTGATCTGTGTGGATGACGCATCCACCGACGCTTCTGTTGCCCTCATAAAAGATTACCAGCAAAAAGACTCCCGCATCCGCCTTTTCCTCAACGAAAAGACCCGGTTTGCAGGAGCCTGTCGAAATAAGGGAATCGAAGAAGCCCATGGTGATTACCTTCACTTTCTTGATGCAGATGACCTTGTAGAAAAAGGTGCCTACCAGAAATACCTGTCCATTGCTGAACAGGCGGGTGCCGACATGGTAAAGGGCTGCGCCGTCTGCTTTGACAATGAGACCGGCGAGCTTTCCGATACCCCGCTTTTTGCACTGTCTGATGTGCCCGCTGAGTGCTTCGATAAGGTTCTGAATTTCCACCAGGCTCCCGAAATTTTCAGCCACATCAGTGTAGTTCCATGGAATGCCATTTACAAACGAAAATTCATTTTGGAAAAGGGGCTTCGCTTTAACAATCTGATCTGTGTCAACGACCGCTCCTTCTACAGCGAAGCCGTATTCACTGCCAACAGGATCTGGCTCACCCACGAGCAGATTGTCCGTTACCGTGTAAATAACAGCGCATCCCTTGTCGGAAACCGTGCCAGAAACTTCCATTGTGAATTTGATTCCTGGCAGCTGATCATGAACCAATGTACCAAATACAATATTCAGGGCCGCGAGCTGGCCATCGTAATGGAGCGTGAGCTGATTGACATTTTTATCTGGTATCGCAAATACAAGAAAATTCCGGAAATTTCAGAAGAGATTACTGCGCAGACCCAGGCGTTTGCGCAGAAGCTTGATATTTCGCCTCTTGAAGCATTCCCGCCTTCTTTCAAGTGGTACTACGATTATCTCACTTTTCTTCCAGAATTTGAGAGCCTTACAAAAAATTATAACAATATTACCCAATTCAAAAAACAAGCCAAACTAATCATGCCCCAGTGTGCCACCCTGGCCGACTTCCGCCACCGCATCCAGGAAGCCCCCGCCACAGATAGTACCTCTAAACGGTCAGGTGTATTAAAAAAACTGCTCTCTCATTTTAAGCATTGACTCATCAGAAGCCACCAGTTCAGCTCAACATCATAAACTTAAGAAAAAAATGGAAAGGAATCTGTTCGCAGGTTCCTTTC
>ENA-OPWR01001262-OPWR01001262.1-human-gut-metagenome-genome-assembly--contig:-NODE-1262-length-19953-cov-5.150769_pt1 | contig 19953 bp, 22 predicted proteins | sample MGYA00241507_ERZ502006 | MGnify/ENA primary metagenome ERZ502006 (study PRJEB25962, sample SAMEA2043041) | human gut metagenome | biome: human gut; feature: human-associated habitat; material: faeces...
CACATAGTAAATCTGTTTTTTTCTTATCCTCTCCGACAAATATAGCCTTAAACATCTCATCATAATTAAATCCATAAAATACTTTTTCTTTTGTTTCATTTAACATAAAATTTTCCTCCTTGTATAAGACTCTATTCTAAGTTCACTATACAAAAAAAGTCAAGAAAAATCGGTCAACATGCATCGACAATTATTTTAAAAACACTGGTTTTACCTAGAGTTTATGGGCATCTTTTTCTAACGAATAATTATAAATTTTTTTGAATATTTTGCTTTTTATCTATAATTACTTTCTAAATACACTCAACAAAATCGGAATTGAATTCCAGATTTGAAAAAAATGCCGTTTTTTAAAAATGGTACATTCAAATAGTTAAAGATGGTACATTGATGTTGACTGTTTAGTTTTTTTGATATATAGGAACAAATTAGCATGAACTTAAAACCAGACAATTACAAGCCAAGACTTATCGATAAGAAAATAGACGATTTATTGCAAGTTTGTGGTGCTGTTTCGATTGAGGAACCAAAATGGTGTGGTAAAACATTTACTTCTCTTAATCATGCAGCATCAGCAATAAATATGGATGATGAAGAAACAAGAAGAAGGTTTAAACTAAATTCAGAGTTAGTGTTAAACGAACAAAAACCAGAATTAATTGACAAATGGTCAAGAGAACCAACAATTTGGGATAAAATAAGAAGAAAATGTGATTTATTAGAAACAAAAGGTAATTATATTCTGTCTTGTTCAACATCATTAAAAGATAGAAAAGAAATATTTCATTCAGGTGCAGGAAGAATAGCAAGACTAAAAATGAATACTATGAGTTTATTTGAGTCAGGTGACTCCAGTGGTGATATTTCCATAATGGATATGTTTAATGGAAAGAACATCGTAAAAAACGTAAAAAAAACTAGTTTAGAAGAACTAGCTAATTTAATTGTGCGAGGAGGTTGGCCAGCTAACATTAATATAGCTAGTGATAAATCCGGTTTAATGCCAAAATATTATATTAATTCTATCTTAGAAAAAGATATATTTGAAATAAAAAACATTGATAGTATTAAAATGAATATGTTATTAAAGTCACTAGCCAGAAATGAGTCAACAACTATAAGTAATAATAAACTTATAAAAGACATAAGTGAAAATGAAGACCTGAAAGTTGATAAAAGAACAATAAGTGATTATTTAGATATATTAGATAAATTAAATCTATTAAATAATCAACCAGCTTATAGTTTAAATTATAGATCCCCCGATAGAATAGGCAAAAATATTAAAAGACACTTTGTTGATCCTTCTTTAGCAGCAGCACTTTTAAATATTAATAAAGATAAATTAATCGGCGATTTAAAAACATTTGGCTTTTTATTCGAAGCTTTAGTGGAAAGAGATTTAAATATATATATGGATTATTTAAATGGAAAAATCTATCACTTTAGAGATAATGTAACAGGTTTAGAAGTAGATACAATTCTTGAATTTGAAAATGGTGAATATGCAGCAGTAGAAATAAAGCTAGGTTTTAACCAGTTTGATGAAGCAAAAGAACATCTTTTAAAATTCCAAAAAAAATGATAAAAAAACCAAAGTTTATGTGTGTTATATGTGGATATAATGATGTTATTGTTAAAGATCCAGAAACTGGAATATATTTACTTCCCATAACAGCATTAAAACCATATTAGAGAAAATGGGCTACCCAGAACTATTTCTGAGTAGCTCATTTGATATAATAAAATTGATTTACCACATCTTCTAATTCTCTTAATAAAAAAGTCAGTATGTTTTTCCAAAGAAAAATATATTCTTTTTTGTTTGAGATATTTTTCTTTGGAAAAACATAACTTTTTTTAAAATATATCCTTGCTTCGACAAAAGTATCACAAACAATATGTTATCATGTAAATATAGAATTACTTTCTAAAGAATAATTCTATATTCATATCTAAAGCATCTGCTATTCTTCCAAGAATAGCAATAGTAACATGTTTACATCTGTTAGGATTTTCTATATCTGTTATATACTGACGAGATATACCAGCCATGTCAGCAAGTTCTTGTTGAGTAAAGTTCTTTTCTATCCTATATTTTTTAATATTTTTCCTAACTATTTCATAGTAATATTCGTCGGTATGTATATAAAGGGTTCCTATCATTAGGGGATCACCAGCCTATATAATTATTTTCTTTAAAAAAATAATAATTTTATATAGCCTAGCAGTGGCATTCGTGTTATAATGTTAACATAGGAAAGGAGTAAAAACAACTATGAATAAGAAAAAAGTAATTGTTTTAAGCTTATTTTCGCTAATTTTTCTTTTATTTGTTATTATTTTATATAGTAATAAATATAAAAAACAAGTTTATACAGAAGAGGGAAATAACCAAATAAGAACAGGTACAAATATTAGTATGATGCTTGAAACAAAAGCTGGTTCTGGTGATTATGAACCATCAACAAGCTCAGAATGGCCAACAGAAGGTTATACATTTAATGCTGAACGTTCAATGTGTGAAAATGGTGGAACACTTTCATGGAACAATGAAACAAAGTCAGTAGTACTCACAACTAAAGTAAGCAATAAATGTTACGTATATTTTGACATTGTGCCACCGGATGTATCAATCACCGCAACTAATTTACCAAAGACTTATGGTAAACTTGGTTCATTAAATTGCTCTAATAGTACAGCAACATATAATCAACAATATAATAGAGTAGAAATATCACAAATAAATGGAGGTTATACATCGTGTACATTAAACTATACTGACAGTTCTTCAAAAGTAAATTTAGCTACATATATTACAAGCCTCTCAGGAACAACACAAGGAACGGGACAAGTAGTAAATGAAAAAGGCTATCGATATGAAGGAAAAAATCCAAATAACTACGTATGGTTCAATAATGAATACTGGAGAATCATCGGAGTGTTTGATAGTGCATCACATGGTCAAAGTGGAAAAAACTTGGTTAAAATAATAAGAGCAGATGTGTTAGATGGACTTGCGTGGCATAAGTCAAATACAAACGATTGGACAGCGGCTAGTTTGAATTCACTACTTAATGGTGCATACTATAATGCTCAAGATGGAACAAGTTCTGGATATTGCTATGGATATAGTACAACAGCAACAGCAAATTGTGATTATACTAAAAAAGGAATACAGTCTGGATATAGAAGTATGATAGCAGAAGTAACATGGTATCTAGGAGGATATTCAAGTGCTAGTGCAACAACCGAAAGTTTTTATGGATATGAAAGAGGAACAACGGTATATAGTGGAAGACCAACAACAACTACAGGATATATAGGACTAATGTATCCAAGTGATTATGGATATAGTGTGTTATCAAGTAGTTGTGCAAGAACAACAAATTTAGGTTCTTATAATACAGCAACATGTGCAGGACAAAGTTGGTTATATGGAAAAGGATACGAATGGACAATTACGCCTTTTTCTTCGAGCAGCAACTATGTGTTCTTTCTTAACTTCGGCGGCGACTTGAGCTACATCAGCAACGCGAACCGTGGGAATGGCGGCCGTCCGGTCTTGTATCTAGACGCTTCTGTGTATAAAATAGATGGAGAAGGAACTTTAGATAAGCCATATATTATAGGTATGTGAGAACCTTTGGTTTAGCGTGGCTGGCGGGAGTTTCCGCCCCACGCCGCAAAAATTATAAGCAATAAGAAAGGAATGTGAAAATATATGTTTAGACAAATGTTTGTATCGGGGGGGGATACCGGAAGAACCCCAAAAATATGTAATCATTAATCAGTCAAGTGGTAAGTTTTTTGAAGTTTATGGCTATGATGCTTTTATATTTAATTATCTTTTTGATTATAAAATAATACAAGCAGGAAAAACATACAAATGTGGTTTTCCAGATAGTTCATTAGTAAAAGTAACTGATAAACTAAATGATTTAAAAATATCATATCAAGTTATATATCGAGGAAAAAATCCACATGTAAAAGACTATAGTAAAATAAATCAATATTCTAAATATAAATTGATAGCTTTGCAAAAAATTGATATAAAAGAGAGAATTGATACTTTAATAGAAAAAATTAAATTATTAGATAATGAAAAAGCTAAAGAAATCATGGAGAAAATTGAGCAATGTTTAGAATAAATAATAATGATTTTAAAATACTTCAAAAATATAAAATATTTCTAATGAATTTAGATAATTCATTAGAAAATATACCAAGAAAAGATATATATTTTAAAGATAGGATTAAAAATGTATCGCTTGATGTGCTAAAAGATATTCTGTTATGTTCTTATGATACTAGTTCTGTAAGTTTGTACAGAACTAGTATCAAAGCTAATATTGCTTTACTTGATTTTATGTTAGAAAGATTATTACTGAAAAAATATATAAGTGAGAAAAAATTATATAAACTTGCAACCGATTTAGTAGAAATCAATAAAATGGTAACTGGATGGCTTAATAATCATGAAAGTAAATTTATTTGATTTATTAGATATATATGAAAGTGAAGTAAAGAAAAATGTTAGAAATAAAAAGAAAATATTAGATTTTGAAAAACATAAAATGGAATATCTCGTTGATATAAAAAGAGTGTTAGAAAATAATTTGTATGATGGTGGAAAATATAATATATTTTTAGTATTTGAACCTAAGATAAGAGTTATAATGGCCCAAGGGATTTATGATAAAATAATAAATCATTATATTACTAGATATATATTAATGCCAAAGTTGGAAAAATATCTAGGAAATAGGAATTGTGCTACTAGAAAAGGAATGGGAACAAGTTATGCAATAAAATTATTGAAAAAAGATATTGAAAGTTTCAAAAAATATAATAAATTCTATTTTTTGAAACTAGATATAAGTAAATATTTTTATAGTTTAGACCATGAAGTAATTATTTCAATTGTTAAACAAGACTTAAATCCTGAAGAATTAAACCTTGTTAAAATAATACTTGAAAGCTCTAATAAAGAGTATATTAATAAAAAGATAAAATACTTAGAAAAGAAATATAATGTTGAGTTACCCAAATATGAATATGACAAAGGATTAGCCATAGGTAATTTATCTAGTCAATTCTTAGCTATATTATATCTAAGTAAATTGCAACATTATATAACTAATAATCTACATATTAAATTTATTAATTACATGGATGATTACATTTTAATTCATAATTCTAAAGAATATCTTAAATATTCTTTAGAATTGATAGAAAATAAAATTAATAATGAATACAAACTAAAATTAAATAGTAAGAAAACGATTATTAGTAATTCTAATCAAGGAATATCATTCCTAGGTTATACATTTAGGGTTAAAAATAATAAAACGATTGTAAAACTAAATACTAACACTAAAAAGAATATCAGAAAAGGTATAAAAAGAGCAAATTATTTATATAAAAATAATTTGATAAAGTTTAATCAATACTTTTCAAGTATTGAATGCTTTAAAAATAATTATATATTTGTTAATAAAGATAAAGTAAAACACTTTATTGATAGATACAATGGGTAATTCTTAAGTAAAAAAGACGCCTAATTCTTCGAACAGCAACAATGTGTTCAATCTTAACAACAACAACAACGCGAACAATGGGAATGGCGGCTTCTGAGCTCATTATGTTAAATGTTTATTATTCTAAGGAATGTAAAAGGGCATAAAGAACATGAATTATCCAAAGGATAAAATCCTTAAATAGAAAATAGATACGGAAAAGTCTAAGGACTTTTCCTATGGGTCTATTATATTAATTTGATTTATGAAAGAAAGATATTTAATAATAAAAATGCTATATAAGGATTATGTAGTATTAATAAAAAATAAAAATAACAATTATATTTCTTTTGAAGAAGATGCTAAAATAGTAAATTATTTTGGTATTAAAGAAGTAAATACAATTTATCTAAATAATTTAGAAATAGAAGAAATAAATTGTTATAAAAATAATAAATATAATGAATTATATTTAAAAGTAAAATTAATAGAATTGTTGGAGGTCTTATGCAAAAGAGAATTAGAATAGTAAGTATAGGAATTATATTGATAGTATTATTTATTAGTGTAATTATTTTAAACAATAACACTAATAATAAACATACATTTAAAAAAGATGGAATATTATATGCTTTATCTTTAGATGGAAAAAGTATAACATCTTTTCCATCTAAAGGATTATATAAAGCAAATGTAACATGTGAAGGTGCAGATGGAAAATGGTTATATGACGATTGGAAATTAGCAATAGAAAATATAACTGGAGATGTATCATGTGATATTAAGTTTGAAACAATTACAAAAACATATTTAAATAATTATATCATAGGGCTTACTGGAACAACACAAGGAACGGGACAAGTAGTAAATGAAAAAGGCTATCGATATGAAGGAAAAAATCCAAATAACTACGTATGGTTCAATAATGAATACTGGAGAATCATCGGAGTGTTTGATAGTGCATCACATGGTCAAAGTGGAAAAAACTTGGTTAAAATAATAAGAGCAGATGTGTTAGATGGACTTGCGTGGCATAAGTCAAATACAAACGATTGGACAGCGGCTAGTTTGAATTCACTACTTAATGGTGCATACTATAATGCTCAAGATGGAACAAGTTCTGGATATTGCTATGGATATAGTACAACAGCAACAGCAAATTGTGATTATACTAAAAAAGGAATACAGTCTGGATATAGAAGTATGATAGCAGAAGTAACATGGTATCTAGGAGGATATTCAAGTGCTAGTGCAACAACCGAAAGTTTTTATGGATATGAAAGAGGAACAACGGTATATAGTGGAAGACCAACAACAACTACAGGATATATAGGACTAATGTATCCAAGTGATTATGGATATAGTGTGTTATCAAGTAGTTGTGCAAGAACAACAAATTTAGGTTCTTATAATACAGCAACATGTGCAGGACAAAGTTGGTTATATGGAAAAGGATACGAATGGACAATTACGCCTTTTTCTTCGAGCAGCAACTATGTGTTCTTTCTTAACTTCGGCGGCGACTTGAGCTACATCAGCAACGCGAACCGTGGGAATGGCGGCCGTCCGGTCTTGTATCTAGACGCTTCTGTGTATAAAATAGATGGAGAAGGAACTTTAGATAAGCCATATATTATAGGTATGTGAGAACCTTTAGTTTAGCATGGCTGGCGGGAGCTTCCGCCCCACGCGGGGTGCAACAAGAAAGTGTAGTTGTTATACTTTCTTTTTGTAATTTTGTTCTAAAATCATAGACAAGTAATTAATAATTTGATAAAATAAAGTAGTACGTAAGTTGTATAGAATGGAAGTGCTTGTTATGGCTAAAATTATATCACTTGTTAATCAAAAAGGTGGAGTTGGAAAAACTACCACTAGTATAAATTTATCTGCTGCTTTAGGAAAAATGGGTAAAAGAACCCTTCTTATTGACATGGACCCTCAAAGCAATGCTACAACTGGATTAGGTTTAACATCTAATGATTTTAAAAATGATATATATGAACTAATAACTGGTAAATGTGAAGTTAAAAAAGCAATTAAAAAAACTAAATTTCATAATTTAAGTATAATACCATCAACTATTAATCTAGCTGGTGTAGATGTAGAATTTGTTAAAAAAATGCTTGAAGATAAAGAATTTAGTCAAAATATGCAATTAAAATTAAAACTAGATGAAATAAAAGATAATTATGATTATATAATTATAGACTGTCAACCATCACTAGGATTAGGTACTATGAATGCTTTAGTAGCATCTGATAGTGTAATAATTCCTGTACAATGTGAATTTTTTGCCCTTGAAGGTATAACACAACTACTTAATAGTATTATCATGGTCCAAGGAAGTATGAATCCTAATCTTAGAATTGAAGGAGTACTTTTAACTATGCTTGATGGAAGAACAAATATTGGTCTTGAAGTAATTGAAGAAATAAGAAAATACTTTAAAGATAAAGTATTTAATACAATAATACCTAGATTAGTAAGATTAGTAGAAGCCCCTAGCCATGGTAAGCCAATTAATGAATATGACCCTTTAAGTAGAGCTACGGAAGCTTATGCTAATTTAGCAAAGGAAGTGGTTAGTAGAGATGGAAACTAAGAAAAAGGCATTAGGTAAAGGATTAGAACAATTATTTTCTAATAATGTTATTGATTTTGATAACTTTGAAGATACTGTTGTAGAAGAAAACAAAAAAGATGTAACAGAAATAGATATTGATGAAATAAGAAGTAATCCTTATCAACCTAGAAAAACATTTGATAGTGAAACTTTAAATGAACTTGCTAAATCTATTGAGCAGTATGGTGTAGTTCAACCAATAATAGTTAAGAAAAGCATTAAAGGCTATGAACTAGTAGCGGGTGAAAGAAGAACTAAAGCTGCTAAAATTGCAGGTCTTAAAAAAATACCTGCCATAATCAAAGATTTTGATGATCAAGAAATGATGGAAATAGCATTAATTGAAAATATACAAAGAGAAGATTTAAATCCTATAGATGAAGCAAGTAGTATAAGTAATATTATTAAATTAAAAGGTTATACTCAAGAAGAATTTGCAAGTAAATTTGGTAAAAGTAGAACTTATGTAACTAATTTACTTGGTTTACTTAAACTACCTGATGATGTAAAAAGATTAGTAGAAAAGAAAGCTATAAGTATGTCACATGCTAGAGTATTATCTAAAATGGATGATGAAGAAAAAGTAAATGAGTTAGCTAAAAAAATAGTAACTGAAGATATGTCTGTAAGAGACTTAGAAAGACTAAGTCAGGATGTAAAAAGTGATGTAATAGTAAAAGGGACCAGTTCAAGTAAAAAAGGATTTGACCATAAATATAGAATGTATGAAAATATAATTATGGATAGTTTAGATACTAAAGTAAGAGTAAGTAAAAAGAAAATAGAAATATATTTTGATGGGGTTGAAGAATTAGAAGAGATACTATCTAAAATGAATGTTAAAGTTGAGGAAGAATAGATGGATAAAGATTTTAATTTAAATGATGATGTTATCATGAAAAAAGAACATGCTTGCAAGACAAATTTATGGACAATAACTAGAAATGGTGCAGATATCAAAATAAAATGTAAAAATTGTGGTAGAGAAATCATGATGGATAGATTAGAATTTATTAAAAAATTAAAAAAGGTGATAGTAAATGAAAAAACTTCGAACTAAAGAAAAACTAGGATTACATCCAGTCATGATGCTTCTTGTTTTAAGTTTTATAACCATTATAGCTAGTGGTATACTTAGATTATTTAATGTTCAAGCAACATTTAATAAAATATCAAGTGTTACTGGTGATTTTCAAGTTACAACAGAAGCCATTAATTCTCTATTTAGTCTAAGAGGACTTAAATATATATTTACAAGTACAGTTAGTAACTTTGCTAATTTTGCAGTACTTACTCATTTAATTATTATATTACTAGGTATAGGTATAATGGTTAAAAGTGGATTTTTAAAAACAATTATTACATTAATGACTAAAAAAGCAAAGAAAACAACTGTTACCTTTGTATTAGTACTTGTATCAATACTAGCAAGCTTAGTAGGTGATTTATCTTATATTATTCTAGTACCACTCGGAGCATTATTATTTCTATACGGTAAAAGAAATCCAATGATTGGGATAATAACAACATTTGCAGCCCTTACATGCGGAAGTAGCCTAAGTTTATTCATAACAAGCTATGACTCTAGTTTAATAAGTATGACACTTGATAATGTTCATATTATAAATGCAAACTATACAATATCTAGCTGGGGCTTTATATTTGCCATGATAATGTTAATAATAATACTTGCATTTGTAATAACAAATATAACTGAAAATTATATAGCAAAGAAAATGCCTAAATATGAATTTTTAGAAGAAGATGTTGAAGAAGAATTAGTGCTTACTAGAAAACAAATGAGAGGTTTATTATTCTCTTTAGGTGCAGGCTTTATATATTTACTAATCTTTATATATAATATTATACCTGGTTTACCATTCTCAGGTAATTTGCTAGATTATAATCAAAATTTATATATAGATAAATTATTTAGTTATAATTCATTCTTTAGTAATGGCTTTGTCTTTGTAGTAGCAGTATTCTTTGTAATACTTGGTTTATTTTATGGAATTGGAGCTAGAACAATAAATAATAATAAAGAATTTATTGATGGACTAGGTCATTCACTTAATGGCATTGGTAAAGTATTAGTTATGATATTTGCAGCATCAACATTTATAAACATATTTAAACAATCAAATATAGGTAATGTTGTAGCTGGAGCCTTAACCAATGTAATGCAAAATAGCGATTTCGCGGGTTTACCACTGCTACTTATGTTATTCGTATTTTCATGTATTATAACACTTGTACAACCAACAGTATTATTTAGTTATGATATAGTATCTGGTGTAATTATAAAACTTATGAATGCTGGTATATCACCAGAATTTACACAATTAGTCTTTAGACTTGGAAGTAGTGTAGCACTTGGACTTACACCAGTATTTGCTTATTTTGTAGTATATTTAGCATATTTAGAAAATTATAATCAAAGTAATAAACCTATTACTTTAAAAGAAGCTATTAAGTATCAACTTCCATATGCTGGAGTAACATTTGCTTTATACCTTGTATTTATTATAGTTTGGTATATAGTTAAATTTCCAATAGGAATTGGTACATACGTAGGATTGGGGGCATAAATTATGGCACTTAAAGCTGGAATAGTGGGATTACCTAATGTAGGAAAATCAACACTCTTTAATGCAATAACAAAACAAAACATATTAGCAGCAAATTATCCATTTGCAACAATTGAACCTAATGTAGGAATAGTATTTGTACCAGATAAAAGAGTAGATTATTTAGCAGATTTATACAAACCTAAAAGTATCGTACCAACTACATTTGAGTTTACTGATATAGCTGGTTTAGTTGCCGGAGCATCAAAAGGTGAAGGTCTTGGTAATAAATTTTTATCACACATCAGAGAATGTGATGCCATAGTGGAAGTCGTAAGATGCTTTAGTGACCCGAATGTAACACATGTAACTGGTAAAGTTGACCCTATCGGGGATATCGAAGTAATAAATATAGAGTTAGTACTTGCTGACTTAGAAGTAATAAATAATAGAATAGAAAAAATAGAAAAGAAAGCTGTTACAACTAAAGACAAAGAAGCTCTAGCAGAAGTAAATGTTTTAAAAAAATGTAAAACCGCTTTAGAAGCAAATACACCACTAAGAAGAATATCGTTTGATAAAGATGAAAGAAAAATCCTAAAGAATTTTAGTTTCTTAACAATTAAACCAATTATATATGTTGCTAATGTTAATGAAGATGATGTAGCAGTTGGTGATAATGAATATTCAAAAATGGTTAAAAACTATGCTGAAAGTGAAGGATCTGGAGTTATAGTTATGTGTTCTAAATTAGAAGCAGACTTAGCTGGACTTGAAGATGAAGAAAAAAATTTATTTTTACAAGAAGTGGGTATAAAAAATAGTGGTCTTGATAAACTAATTTTTGCTACATATAATTTACTAGGACTTGCAACATTCTTTACCGCCGGTTCTGATGAAGTAAGAGCATGGACATTCAAAACTGGTATGAAAGCACCAGAATGTGCAGGAATTATCCACAGCGACTTTGAACGCGGATTTATAAGAGCAGAAGTAATGAGTTTTTCAGACTTAGAAGCTTGTGGGGATGAAAAGCTTGTTAAAGAAGCTGGAAAACTTAGAGTTGAAGGTAAAGAATATGAAATGCAAGATGGAGATATTTGTTATTTTCGATTTAATGTTTAGAAAAGGAGGAATGGAAAATGGAAGATAATAAGTTAATAAGTAAATCATTCTTATGGATGTGTATTGGTCTATTAGTAACATTTGTTACAGGATTTGGTGTAGCTAGTAATGAAAGAATGTTAGAAAACATATTTAATGGAAGTTCATTTTGGTTGTTTGTAGTTCTAGAATTTGTTTTAGTAATAGTACTTTCATGGAGATGTATGAAGATGAGCCCAGTAGCAGCCAAGATATGTTTTATACTATATGCTTTTGTAAGTGGTTTAACATTTTCAAGTATCTTTGTAGTATATGACATAGCAAGTATAATGATGGTATTCTTAGTAAGTAGTGTTATATTTGGTGTTATGGCTTTCATTGGTTATAAAACAAATGTAGACTTATCAAAACTAGGATTTTACTTAATGATGGGCTTAATAGCAGTTATCATTGTATCAGTTATCAACATTTTTATTGGTAGCAATGGTCTTGAAATTGCCCTAAGTATTATCTGTGTACTTTTATTTATAGGTATTACAGCATTTGATGTTCAAAAGATTAAATCCCTTGAAGGAAGTGGACTTCCAGAAGACAACCTAGCTATTTATGGTGCCTTAGAATTATACTTAGATTTCATTAATATTTTTATTGACTTAATAAGAATTATTGGTGAAAACAAAGATTAGGTTGGTAATATGGATACAAGTTTAAAAAGAATTATAGCTTTTGTAATAGATATAGTTATTATTTCATTAATATTTAAAGCAGTTAGTGTTTTACCAATTGACCCATATAAAGAAAAATACAATGAAACATACAAAAAATATACTGAAGTAATCGGTGATAACAAAGAAGTTAGTGATGAAAATAAAGATGAAATAATAGAGCTTAATTATGAAGTATATAAATATAGAACATATAGCACTGTTATTTCAGCATCAATATTTGTTCTTTACTTCGGGGTATTACAATATGCTTTAAAAGGTCAAACTATTGGTAAGAAGGTAATGAAGTTAAAAGTAGTAAGCAATAGTGACAAAGATGTAAACATTTGGAAATATATTCTTAGAATAATAGTTTTAAATAACATTTGGTTATCTTTACTTAATACTGGAGCTGTTTACATCTTTAAAGGAGTTAATTTCTATTATGTAACATATGTCATAAGTATGTTAAGTTCTTTAATATATATGATGAACTTAATAATGATAATGTTTAGAAAAGATAATCGCGGACTTCATGACTTCATAGCGGGCACTAAAGTGGTGGAAACAAATGTAACCAACGTAGAAATAGAACCGGTAGAAAAAGTTAAGAAAGAAACAATTAAAGAAAAAGCTGAAAAGAAAGCAAAGAAAAGTAAAAAATAAACTTATGGTCAAAAACTGTAAGTTTTTTTCTTGACTTATAAACTAAAATTTAGTATGATGTTTACATGTAATTTTGGTATATATATTATATAGACTATCTATTTTCTAACAGGTACAGAGAAGGGAGGCTTACAAGTGAATTATAGTAAGTTAAAGAATTTATCATTTAATGAAATAGATAGTTTACTAGATTACATTACAAATGGTGAAGAAGAATTAGTTGAAGTTATCTTCAAGAAAAAAAGTATTCTAATTAAAACAAACCATAACATGTATTATTGTGAAGAACTAGAAAATGATAGTAATGGTCGTTATGGCTATGGTGAAATTTGGAATATTTAAAGTAGGATAATTTTTGAATGCAATTAAAGATAAAGCTTTTAAGCATTTATTCACACATGTAGAAATAACAACAGAGATTTATATAATCTCTGCTAAATTTAAATGTTTTTTCAAAAGTTTTAATACAAAAAGCTAGTATTTTAAAAATTAGTATGATATAATCTAATTGTTCCCAAAAGAAATAGGGGCATGGTATAATGGTAGCATAGGAGTCTCCAAAACTTTTGATGGGAGTTCGATTCTCTCTGCCCCTGCCAAGAAAATACCGATTTTTCCTTATAAAATAAAGGAAAAATCGTTTTTTTATGTAAAAACTGTTATTGTCTTTTTAAATCTGACTTGCAATAATTTTTGTTAAGAGTTGACATCACACTAGAGGTGATAAAATTGATAATTCATAAAAAATACGATGTAGATTGTTTAGTATTACTTAATATTTTGAAAAATATGTTTGTTAGGTGAATGTGTTTCTGTTCCAACGGATATATATAAAGAAATTGAAAATTATACGATATGTTAGTTGAGTATTTAGATGAAAATTATTTGGATGCCAAAATGATAGATACTAAATTAGTTTGAGAGGTAACATTTAAAGTTTTCACAAATAAAGAAATATCAAATAATTATAAAAAGAGTTATCAAAAAAGCAAATCATAAATAATTGTCTTTTATTTTAATTGTTTACCGATTTCAGCAAATAAATTAGCTAGATTAATTGACAAAAATCTAAAAAAATAATATAATTACCTGGGATGTCTACATTTTTAAACAAAAAATAAAAGATATGGCTGATATTATAAATAAGCTTTGTCATATCTTTTTTTAAGCAAAAAATCTGAAGATAGGAGGTTGATAAAATGCTAAAAAATGCTATAGCATATATTTTAAGAAAAAGAAATAGAACAATTATAGTATTTATTATTTTAACAGTAGTTCTCTCTTGTTTATATTCATGTTTGAATATAACAAAATCAACAAATAATTTAGAAAAAAACTTATACAAGATTTCAAATACATCATTATCAATAACTACAAATAATGGTGATACTTTTGAAACTAATCAGTTTAAAGAATTAGATAATATAAAGGAAATAAAAGAAATTATCACTACGTATGATGGACTTGCTAGAACTACAAACATCAAAGTTGTAGATGGAACTCAATTAGTAGAACGAGATGATTTATCAGATGAGTTCAAAAATATGCTTTCAGTAGAAGCTACTAATAATAGTGAAAAGAATAATTTATTCAATAGTGGTATTTTCACTATTATAAAAGGCAGACATATTAATAATAATGATAGAGAAAAAATTCTTATTCATAAGGAACTTGCTGAAAAAAATGACCTAAAACTTAATGATAAAATCAAACTTCAATTAATTGATTTTAATAATAGTGAAAAGAAATTAGAATATGAGTTTGAGATAATTGGAATCTTTTCAGGTAAAAAACAAGAAAAATATACTGGCTTATCATCAGACTTTAGTGAAAATATGGTGTTTATTGATTATGAATCAAGTCAAAAAGCATTAAATAAACTTGAAAATAACAAAATTGTTAATAAACTTGCAATATTTTCAGACAGTTCAGAAAATACAAAGGTAGCATTAAATAAAATTAAAAAAATTAAAATTGATTGGTCACAATTCAGTGTTTCAAGTGATAACCATGTATTCGAAGAAACACTAGAGTCTATAGATGGAATAAAACATATTATTAAGATCATGACATATTCAATTATGATAGGTGGAATAACAGTATTGTCATTAATATTAATATTATGGTTAAGAGAAAGAATACATGAAATAGGAATATTATTATCAATTGGTATAAGTAAAATAAAAATTGTAACTCAATTTATACTTGAATTATTATTTATATCACTACCATCTTTGGTATTATCATTGTTTGTAGGAAATGTAATATTAAATATTATAGTCGGTGGATTTATGAATTCTGATGATTCAACAATAATGGTTGATAGCTTACTTAAAAACAATAATTTAATTTCAAATCTTATAACATTCATGCAAAGTTACGGAATATTAATTGGAATTATTGTTCTATCAGTTATTATTGCAAGTTTAATGATATTAATTAAAAAACCAAAAGAAATATTGTCAAAAATAAGTTAGGAGATTAAAAATGGATATATTAGAAATAAAAAATGTAACATATAATTATTCAAATTCAAGTGAAAAGGTATTATCTTCAGTAAATCAAAAATTTGAAATTGGAAAATTTTATGCAATAATAGGAAAATCAGGGGCAGGAAAGTCAACATTACTTTCGCTATTAGCAGGTTTAGATAAACCACAAAAGGGTCAAATCTTATTTAAAGGAAATGATATAGAGAAAGATGGCTACAGTAATCATAGAAAAAATAACATATCGTTAGTTTTTCAAAACTATAATTTAATTGATTATTTAACGCCTTTAGAAAATGTTAGATTAGTAAATAAAAATGCATCTGAAACAATCTTATTTGAATTAGGGCTTGATAAAAGTCAAATAAAAAGAAATGTAATGAAGTTATCAGGAGGACAACAACAAAGAGTGGCGATTGCAAGAGCATTAGTTTCAGAAGCCCCAATAATTTTAGCAGATGAACCTACTGGAAACTTAGATGTTGATACTGCTGGTGAAATAATTGAAATACTTAAAAAGTTAGCAAAAGAAAGAAATAAGTGTGTAATCGTGGTAACACATAGCAAAGAAGTTGCAAATTCTGCTGACATTATTTTAGAATTAAAAGATAGAAAACTTAAGAAAATAAATAAAAATAATTAGGAGGTACAATAATGATTAAAAATGCATTTGCATATGTAACTAGAAAAAGTCTAAAATCAATAATTATATTGTTAGTTATAACAGCTATGTCAACGCTTTGTCTTATTAGTTTATCGATTAAAGATGCTACGAACAGAGCTTCAAAAGAAACTTTTGGAAATATAACAAATAGTTTTTCTATGGAAATAAACCGAAGAGTTAATTTTGGAACACCAAGAGGTGGTGGTAATATAAAAGGAGAAGATATTAAAAAAATTGCTGAATGCAAAGATATTGACTCATATGTAAAAAGAATTAATAGTGTTGCTGATTTAGTAGGTAATGATATAATAGAAACTCAAAAAACACTTTCAGGACAATCACCAGAAAGAGCAAAAAACTTTAAAAGAGCAGTTATGTTAACAGGAGTTAATGATTCATCAAAAGAAAATAAGTTTATCTCAGGAGCTTACAAATTATCTAGTGGGGAACACTTAAATGAAAATGATAAAAACAAGATTTTAATGCATAAAGACTTAGCAGAAAAAAATAATTTAAAAATTGGAGATAAAATAAAAATAAAATCTAATTTATTTGATGCTGATAATGAAAAAAGAGCAAATGAAAAAGTAGAAGTTGAGATAAAAGGCCTTTTTGATGGACATAATGAAGGTGGCGTTACTGTAGCCCAAGAACTTTACGAAAATACTTTGATAACTGATTTAGATACGGCTGCAAAAGTATATGGAAATACAGAGGATACTGCAGTATATCAAGATGCAACATTTTTTGTAAAAGGTGATAAAAATTTAGATAAGGTTATTAAAAATATTGAAAAACTCGATATAGATTGGAAACAATATAATTTGATTAAAAGTTCAAATAATTACCCAGCATTACAACAATCAATATCAGGTATATATAAAATAGCTAATAAATTATTTGCAGGATCATTATTATTTGCAGGTGTTACAGTTTCATTACTATTGTTTTTATGGATGAATGCTAGAAAAAAAGAAATTGCAATTTTACTTTCATTAGGAATTTCAAAAGCCAAAATATTCGGACAATTTGTTATTGAACTAGTATTTGTATCAATCCCAGCATTTATAGGATCATACTTTCTAGCTGTTTATACAGCAAATATTATTGGAAATAACATATTAAGTAAAGTCACTGGTACTATAACAAAACAAATTGCTAAACAGTCAGCATCTAGCCAACTTGGAGGTGGAGCTGAAGTAGATGGATTTAATAAAACACTAACAAGCTTAGAAATTAATATATCTCCAAAATTAATGATATATGTAGTTTTATTTGTGTCTTTAGTTCTTATAATATCTTTACTAATATCTTCATCAAGTAATTTAAAGAAGAGTCCAAAAGAATTATTAATTGATACAAAATAGTAATAAATATTTATAATTTATAAAAGTAAATCAGAAATGGTTTACTTTTTAAATAGTTAAAATTTAATTTTTGTAAAACGTAATAATTTTTCTACAGATTACAGTAAAAGTATGATAGAATTTAAATAATAGGAGGAGAAAGAAATGAAAAAACAAAATATTTTTATAATAGGTTTGATATTATTAGCAGTTATCTCATTTATAATATTCATACTAGTATCAGGTAGTGGTAACAAAGGTAATATTGAGACAGCAAAAGACATTAATGACATTATTAATACTATAAATAAAAATAACAAAAGTGTTTTACCCGAACTTGAAACTATGAAAGTAGATATAAAGAATATTGATGAAGTTACTAGTTATACTGGATTAAAAACAAATGATGGAATCGAATCAATTGTTGTATCAGTACCATTGATAACAGCACAAGCTTATTCAGTTGCTATTGTTAAGGTTAAAGACAATGCTGATGTAGAAAAAATTAAACAAGAGATGTTAGATAATATTGATATGAAACGTTGGATTTGTGTTTCTGCAGAACAATTATATATCACAAATAGTGGTAATGTAATATTTTCTGTAATGGCTGATAAAGATATTGCTAAAGCAGTATATAATGATTTTAAGAAATATGTAAATAATAATATTGGAAAAGAATTAGAAAAATCAAATAACGAAGAAAATATAGAACTTCCACCAGAAATGCCAGCAGAAAAATAATGAAGCACCTTTTAAGGTGCCTTTTTAAAGGAGGATAAAATGTTATTTAATAGTATTAGTTTTTTATATTATTTTTTTGTTATTCACTAAAAAAACAACAAAAACAAGATCATTCACAGCAAAGTTCACATGAACAGTCAGATAAGAAACACAGTGATATTTTTGAAATTCCATATGTATCCTATGGATATACTTTGTATAACAAAACAAAAGAACAATCCGTAAATATGGAAAATCTGCGAGGTAAAGCTGATGAAAAGTTGTATAATTTCAAAAAAAGCTCTAAAGCAGCTCGTACTATAACTGAAAATTCTGATGAAATATCTTATGAAAGATTATCAAAACCTGAAAGCGATATAGCAAAGAAATCAATAAAAGTAAAAGATGACGAAAACTCTAAAAAGTGAATAACATGTACTAGAAATAATCTAGTAAACTATACAGCTAGTATAGTTCTTGTGCTTAATGCACACAAGAAAAATGCGAGACTTAAAAATCCCGCATTTTTCACATTATTATATAGTATTTATACAAATTCATTTATAATTTAAGCAATATACTTATAAAACTAAACATTGTTTAAGATATAGTTTACTAAATTTTCTTTTTTATTTCCTCTTCTGTCAATCCCATCAGTTCAATATCTTTTACTAATTTTCTAATTTCTTTTAATTTTTCTTCTATTTTTGCTTCTACAATTTTTTCTGTATTATACGCAATATATGTTCCTTTTGTTGAAATAGTAACTGTAACACCTTTTCTTTCTAGTTCAGTATATGCTTTTTTTACAGTATTTGGATTTATTCCTAATTCAGTTGCTAACTCTCTAACAGATGGTAATTGTTCTTCAGGTTTTAAAATTCCTAAAACAACATATCTTTCTATTTCATCAATAATTTGTTCATAAATTGGAGTTCTACTTTGATAATCTAAGTTAATCATTTCTTTCACTCCTTTCTATTCTACACGATACACATTATTATTATCTAACTCTAAAAAATTTGTATAATCATAGTTTTCATTATCGTAATCATAATCTTTATCATAATCATAATTATCTGTTGTATATGTACTTTCACCATATTCCTTTATTATTTTATCTACTGATTCAACATCATTTGTATAAAAATAATATTTTTTATCAAAATCTTCTCCATATATGCTTAAATCAATTTGCCTATATTCTTTATTTACATCAACATTTTTAGAAGCATTTTTTACAAATTCTAATAATTTTTTTGAAAACTCATCATCTCTATAACCTATATCCATATTTTGATTAGTAGATATTGCATATGAATAATCTTTATTATTTGTATATTCTATTCCTTCATCAAAGCACTCATTTGATTTATTTTTTAAATAACTTTCCAAATCTTTGTTAATATCTATAGGAATATTTATTTCATAAAATTTATGATTTTTATAGTAAAACCAACTTATCATTGTATTTTTATCAAAATTACTATTTGTATTAAATTCTATTTCTTTATTTAAAACATTATCTACATTCTGTACTGATAT
>ENA-OPWR01001269-OPWR01001269.1-human-gut-metagenome-genome-assembly--contig:-NODE-1269-length-19867-cov-3.476883_pt1 | contig 19867 bp, 14 predicted proteins | sample MGYA00241507_ERZ502006 | MGnify/ENA primary metagenome ERZ502006 (study PRJEB25962, sample SAMEA2043041) | human gut metagenome | biome: human gut; feature: human-associated habitat; material: faeces...
CCCTCTAAAAAAGCAATTTTTTCTTCATCACTTTCTAGATTTATTTTTTCATTAACATTAAGTACTTTTTTAATATAATCAATATTTTCATTTATTGTAAGTATATATATTTGTTTAACTCTAAATCTATTTTGATTTCTAACAGTAATGTTCGCAGAAATATTAAATACAGTTTTAATATCTTTGTATATCTTTCTAGCAACTGAGGCATTTTCTAAAGTAATAATAATTTGTTTCGAGGTAATTTTAGAGTTACATCTTACAAATGCTGAAAGCTCACTACAAGCATCTACACTAGAGTAAACATTTTTAGATATTTCATCTTTTAAACTTGTATTGAATGTCATTATTTTCCATCCATTAAATATGAAAATATTAAGTATGCTGTTTTTAATGAATCATGACGATAATAACCATTTTCAATAACATATAAAGTATCCTTAATTATTTGAACATTCATATTTTCTAATGTATCTACATCTAAAATAACTGGATCTTTTTGCTCACTTGTAGCATATTTTTTTGAAAGTGTACTACTCATAGGTTTATCATTAGCAAGTACTAAATTTACACTACCATTTCCTAAATAGTTTTCTAAAACTTTTATATGATCAGATACCTTAAAACCATCAGTTTCACCAGGTTGAGTAAATAAATTACATATATACATTTTTTTTGCTTTTGAATGATTAATAGCCCTTACTAAATCCTTGTTGATAAGATGGGGAATTATACTTGTATATAAACTTCCCGAAGAAAATATAATTAAATCGGCTTTATTTACTGCATCATACACTTTAGGATTAACAGTAATATCTTTATCATAAGTAATCTTTATAACCTTTTCTTTGGCTTTAGTAATTTGCTCCTCACCAAAAACTTTTTTTCCAGACTCTGTAATTCCAACCAAATTAACAGAATCTTCGGTTAAAGGTAATATTTTTCCATTAGTTATATCAAGAATCTTTTCTAAAATAGGAAGACTACTTGCAAAATCGCCTTTTAAATCCAAAAGAGCAGTTAATAATAGATTTTTTATTGAATGATTACCTAGAGTTTTAGATTTAGTGAATCTATAATTAAGTAGATTTTCAACATCAGTATCAATATTTGCCATTGAAAGCATTACTTTAGTAATATCTCCGACTGCTGGAATATTCATTTCTTTACGAAGTCTTCCTGTACTTTTTCCATTATCAGATACAGAAACTACTGCAGTAATATCAAGTGGAAATAGTTTTAATCCTTTTAGAAGAGTTGACTGTCCTGTTCCTCCACCAATTACTACAACTTTCTTCATTTTTCTACCTCACATTCTTAGTAGATTATATCAAAAAAAAGAAATAATATCCATAGATTTGGTATTATTTCACAATATCGTTTACAAATAATGGTAATATTGTTTTTAAATTTGTTTCTCCTACTACTTCATTTAATAATGATTTTCCATTTTCTTCAGATAATTCCATGATTTTATAATTATCTTTGATGTCTTTTTCACTTTCATCTAATTCTGCTATGTAATAATATTCTTTTTGTCGATGAGTGACATGAGAAATTACTAAATATCTTTCATTATTTCCTAAGGTAATAATTTTATTTATCTCTATTTTCATTCATTTTCCTCCTTGCTGTTAGGCCCAAAGTTTAGGTTCAAATCTGGGAAATCTAGGCTTGGAGTAAAATTATTACCAAATAGATTTTTATTTTCTGAAACCTCTAAATCTGGTAATTCTTTTAGGGCATCAGGTGTATCACTTGAGAACCAAAAATCATTGTTTGTATTATTGTTTTCAGGGAATTTGAATTTATCTTCTGAAGTTGTTGCTTCTACCTTTGGTTGTTCTTGAGGGGTAGAAATATTATTACTGAATAATGGATTTTCTACTTTTGGTATAGGTTGTTCTGCTATTTTATTTTCTGGTTGTGCTTCTTCTTTTGTTTGGACTGGAGAAGTATTTTTTTCTTCAAAACTAACGATTTTGCTATCTTTTGTTTTTATTCCTAACATTTCTCCTACTCTTTGCATTACTTTACTAGATTTTGATTGAATATATTCTATATCAATATGCTCGGCAGGTTCTACTTTTATAATTTCATTATCCAAAGGTTTTTCTATTGGTTCTTCTATACTTGGAGTTTGAATTGTTATTTTTGGAGTAACTTCTTGTTTTGTATCGCTAAAAATATCTGAATTTTTATGTTCTGGTTCTTTTACTTCTACCTCTTTTGGTGGTTCTTCTTCTTTATTTGAAGAAGCATCAGAAGAAGTTATCGATTCTTCTGGGGTGCTAATTTGTTGAGGTTGTGCTTCTTTCTTTGAAACATCTTCATTGTAAGTATCAATTAAGCAAAATTCTCTTAATAATGCTAAAATTTCTACTTTTTGATTATCAACTTCTAATTCATTTAGAGCTTCTTTATATTTATTGATATTTTCTGTTAGACTGTCAATTAATTCAATATTATCTTTTTGATGTTTAATGTCTTCAAATTGTCTTTCTAATAAGTCATATAAATTATTTAAAGCATCTGGTTCTTTTACTTTTAAGTCTTTTCTTAATTCCATTCTTTCATATAATAATTGATTAATCGCTTCTCTTTTTTCTAAAATGGTATTATATTCAATTTGACTTTTTAATAAATATTGATAAATTTTTAAGATATATTCTTGCTCTTTATTTATGTAATATACTTCTTTGGCATTTTCTACATATGATTTATATTCTTCTTCTTCTTCATAACTAATTCCAGAACCTGTTAGAGTAGCAAATGATTTATTAAAAATATCTAAAGACTTTTTACTTTCTTCTGCTAATGATGATACTTCTTCTACTTTCTCATTAATATTTTCTTCTGTAATATCTTTTAAAGCAGTAGATTTGAATAAATTTTCAAATTTATTTAATAATATTTCTTCATTGCGACTATTATAGTCTTCTGCTGTTGCTTTGTTTAAATAAGCTTCTTTTAATTTTTTTTCAGCATCATTAATCTCATTATCAAGATTTTTAATTCCCTCTATATTACTTAGATACTCTCTAATATATTTTAATCTTTCTTTATATCCATCTAATTTGTCATAGTATTTTATTGGAGGTAAATTTGTTAAATCATATCCTGTTACATTAGAAAAGTCACTTAATAGCGATATTCTTTGTTCAACTCTTCCTCCAATGTAATCTACTAAAACTGATAATTTTTTTTCTTCTTCTTCTAAAGTTAAGGTATCGTAAAATTTTCCTTCTAAGTCATTAAGGTAAATTTCATCATTCATTGTATCAATGTCACGAGCAGCTTCTTCAAAATTTGTTAAAGTTTCTTCTTGATTTTCTCCTCTTCCCAATAATAAACTCATCCTTAGTATCTTATACTTATTTTCTTTTATCTTATTACTACTAGCACAATCTTGCATAATTTCACCTCTTCTTATTCAGTTTTAAAACCAACTATTTTTTTTATTGTCTTCCATATAATTACTTAAATCTTTAAATTCATCCTCATCAAAAAATGAATTTGTTTTGTTTATTTCTGGGAAACTTGGAAAGATATTTTCTTTCTTTTCTAATGGAATATCAGGAAATACTTTTTTCTCTTCTGCAGCTTTTTTTGAAGTTACTACTTGATTATCTAAATTTTTATTTCTTATTACTGGAATTCCTTCATCAATTACGTTTTTCTTTTGCGAAGGTGCACTAAAAAAATCTTCTGTTTTTTGTCGTGGTTGAATAGTTTTTTCAGCTATATTTTTTGAAGTTTCACTTCTTTTTGGTCTTAGCTCATTTATTTTTGATTTGTCGTTTTCTTGGCTGTTGGACATTGAATAAGTTGATGCTGCTCGTGATGAACTTGCTCTTGTTGTTCCGCTTGGAAGTGATTTTCTTTTTGTTTCTCGAGAACTATTCATTGGTTCAGCATTCTTTTTTGTTGAAGAAAATACTTCTTTAGCATGTTCCTCATGTATATTTTCTCTTGTAGAGTTTAAGATTGGATTCTTTTTTTCTACTAATAATTCTTTTGTTCTTCTTTCAATTTCTTTTTTTCTTTCTTCTTCTAGTGCCTGTTGTCTTCTAGCAATTTCTTTTTGCCTTTTTTCTTCTTCAAGTCTTTCTTGTTCTAATCTTTCTTGTTCTTGTTTTTGTTTTTCTTGCAAAAGTTTTTCTTGATATTTTTTTTCATTTTCTAGTAGATTTGCTAGTAATCCTTTTAACTCTTTACTGTTATTTTCTTCTATAATATCTTCTAGATTACTACTTTTAATATCTTTTTCTTCTACTAAACTTTTTAGGGTGGCTACATCTTGTTGCTCTAATTTTATTGTGGCATATTCTTTATTTAATTCTGTTCCCACCATTGCATATAAATCACTACTAGTAATATTTATTAAGATATTATTCATTTCTTCTCTTTTATTTAATATCTCTTGATAATTACTAACTGGTCTTTTGTAGATATCAATTAGACTTAAGATTAGTTTTTTCTCTTTATAGCGCTCATACTCTAATGTAATAGATGCTAGCATATTATCACATTCAAGAATGATTTCTTCTGAACAATCTCGGCGGGCTATTTTGGCATTTTCCTTAGCTTTTTCTAAGGAATAGCCTAATTCTGTATAAGCTAGGTCAATTTCTTTTTTTCTTTCTTTTAGTTCATATAAAGAAAGCTTTTTAAAGGCATTTTCTAGAAGATGTGTCATTCTTTCTTCTAATTGACTATTTAAATTTTCATTATTTTTAATTTTATCATTTGCTTTTTTAATGCTGCTGTCTAAGCTTTTAATTTCTTCTTTTAAAATTCCTTCTAATTTAATGTTATTTTTGTATCTTTCGATAATTTTAACTTGTTGCTTGTACTCTTCTAATTTTTCTTCTCCTAGAATGGTTTGTACATCTATACCAATACCAGTTAATTCTTTGTTACTTACAACTTGATTATTAACATATGCTCTACGCTCATTTATTAAATTAATTAATTCTAAAAGTCTCGTTCTTTCTTCACTCATTAAGTATACTGATCTTTTTTCTACCTTTTTGAATTTTTCCTCATAAATTGCATTTGTGATTTCTAATACACTTTGAATTATTTTCGTCATTTCATCGCAGATATCATTTTTTTGTTTTAAATCAGATGTATATTTTAAACTTTTAGAAAACATATCGTACTGCTTTAATAATTTGATAACTGATTCATTGGCATACTCTATCATGATAAACCACCTCTTATTTTCATTATATACTATTTTGATATTTTGTCAATTAGTTCCATTTTTTCTTGGAACAAAAAATAACATTAAATTCTATTCTTTACACTTTTTTGTAAGTTGATAAAACAATATTTCTCTGTCGTAAGATTTCTAAAGAAATAAAGAAAGTAATTTTATTTCTTACTTTCTTTATTATCTTCTTCATCATCTTTAAAGATTACATAAATTAAACCAATAATTACTAGAATAATTAAAATAATGATAATTGTTTTTGAAGAACTTTTTTCTTCTTTTTCTTCTGTATCTTTTGCTTTTTCTTTTGTTACTTTAAGTGTATAAGTTCTTTCACTGCCATCTTCTGCTGTTACTTTTATTGTTACTAAATTTTCTCCTACTTTAAAATTTTGATTTCCACTTACCTCATAACTTGCATTTTCATCACTTAAAACTATTTCTAAATCTAATGATTTTGTATTATTTTTTACTTTAATAGAATACTCTAATTTATTTGGATCAAAATCGATTGTATAACCTTTGATTTTTAAAGTTTTAATTAAGTTATCACTTGATAATTTAATTGTTTTTGCCGTTACAGTAGTTGTAGGAGTTGCTACTAAATTTACTAGTTGAACAGATGGAGTAGAATCTGTATTTTGTGTTGTTGTTACTGAGTTTTGATTTTCCTCAACATCTCCACCTTTTCCATATTCGCTAATTTTTACTATTGTTGAAATATTATCATTTAGATTTACTTCTACTCCATTAGATGCTTTAATATCATCAATTGATATATTGGCTTCCCCTTTTTTTAGTACTTTAAATGTTAAAGTCATAAAGGCATTTTCTGATGAATAGTCATCTAATAAATATGCAAAATGATTATTTTCATTCATTCCACCAAATGTAGCATTAGTTTCTACATTCATTAATTCTAATAAATCTTTATTATAATTAATTGTTCCTTCAATACCAGTTAGTTTATCTTCTTTAAAACCGTTAAGATAATATTTTACAACTAATTCTTCTCCTACATAAGTTTCTTTCTTTGTAACAAGAGAATTTTCTAATTCATCTTTTGCTGTTGCATTGTTTTCCCATAATCCCGTTTTGAACACTGGATTTGTAGCATCAATAATATTAAAATTTTGTTCTGTATTATTATTTAATATCGCATCAATAATATATTCAGAATCTTTTTCATCTACTAAGCCATCATTGTTATAATCTCCTAATAGTTGGATTGAGTAGTTAACTGTAGCAGTTGCATTTTGGTTTGCTGATACTTTAATTGATAGGATATCCCCTGTTTTAATCAATTCTTCTTGACTATTTAATGAATAATCTGTTACTTCATAATCTGTTTTTAGTTCATTCCAATTGAATTCTTTTAAAAAGTCCTCTGGTTTGATTCCTTCTTTTTTACCATAAACGATAATTTTTCCGTCTTCGATTCTTAAATTTGAAGATAAATATTTTTTTAAAATTTCATCATTATTTCCATTATAATGAATGGTAAATTTCACTTCTTCGTTATTCTCTAAAGTATAGTTAAAATAATAATCTCCATATAACTTGTTACTAAAATCAACAGTATCTTTTTGTAAATCATCTGAATATCCATAAGAAATTTCAAGAGTTTTATTCTCATCATTGCTCCTCAATATATATTCATTATTTTCTAATTCTTCATTATTTATAGAAATCATTACTTTTTTGGTTTCTGGTTCTGTTACTTGATTTGCAGAATTTGTTTCTTGTTGATTACTTACCGAATAATCAGAAACATTTTCATTAACTTCTTCTGATACTTTGTTTTCTTCTGGTGTTGTAGTTTCTTCTTTTTCTTCTGATTCAATATTTTGACTTTCGTCTTTATTTTCTGTTTCCATAGTTGTCTCTTCATCCTGACTTAATTCATCAGCTAAAACTTCTATTGGAAAAGAAAGTTGTGAAAATAAAAACATTAGAATCAATAAAATTTTACCCATTTTTCCCATGGCTTTAATTTGTCTTTTCATCTCTTTTTTCCTTTCTTTTCTTTTCCCTTTTCTATTCTCATTTACAGTATAGCAACTTCATTTGTTTTTTTCTACAAAGTTTACAAGCGTTTAACTATTTTTTATCATATATTAGCTTGATGTTAATATATTTGTGGAAAACTTTTTTTCAAGTCCTTTTTTATTTTTTTGAAAAAAAGAATATCAATAAATTTGAAGAATATTTCAAAAAATATGTACTACTATTTTTAACTTTCTATAGTTATTTTGAAAATAATATTTAAAAAAGAATACTATACTAAGTATAACGTTTTTTCAAAATTCAGCGAACCTAAAAAATCACATTCTAAATTTTAGACGTGATTTTAGTATATTTTATTTCTTAAAAAAATTAATATTAATTTAATTTTTATCCCCATAATGAATTTTAGGAGAATTTATTTTATATTTTTCACATTTATTTTTATTAAGACTATATACTTTAGAACAACTATATTCAATTGTTGCTTCTTTACTATCATTAAATACGCAAGTATTTCCTAATAAAGTATAACCATTATCACATTCATAACCATTAATAGCATTTGCGGTTATAGTAGCGATACATTCTGTTCCTCTTAATTCTAGTCCTCCTGCACAATAATATTTGGATGTTGGTTTAGTTGATGTTGTTTTCATACATTGATTGCCATAAACTTGATATCCTGTTGGACACGTATAATTTATTAAAGCATCAATTGTTGATGTATAAATACAAGAATTACCACTTAAAACACCTTTAGTACAATATGAATTACCAGAGTTATAAGAAGCTTCTCGATAACATTGTGTGCCTTGCTTATTATATCCTGATGGACATGTACATGTTGTGGTAGGATTATTATCACATCCTGGCATATTAGGATACATATAGCAATAAGGATTTTTATAACCATTTCCTGAAGTTGTCGAACAGCTGGCATTAACGTAACATTTATTCCCAATCAAAGTTTCATTACTATTACAATTATATGAACCAGAACTACTATTAGGATTACTATATTCTGTTTTTGAACATTTACTTCCCGATAAACTATAGCCACTTGGACAATAATAATTGCTACTAGCATTTCTATTACTAGCAGAAAAACATTTATCTTCATAATAAATATATCCACTTGGACAAGTATAAGTTACTGCTGCTTTAGTACTTTGCTCTTGAATACATTTATCTCCTTTAAGTACTCCTAATCCTGCACATTGATATGCTTGTTTTGCATCCTTAGTATCGTTTTTTAAACACATATTATCTTTTAAAGTATACCCTTTTTCACAAATATATTTTATATTGGCGTCAATTGATTTTAAAGTTTTACTACATTTATTATTTTTATTTAGCGTATATCCTTTTTCACAAGTGTACCATCCTTTAACACAAACCCCTAGATTATTAATGTAACCATTTTTACAAATTTTTGTACTAAATACCCCAAATCTTAAAAACAAAACTAAAAACAATATTGCAAGAAAACCAACTATTTTTTTCCAATTATCTATATAGAAATGTTTATTAGATATTTTTTCCTTTATATTATTAAAAGGAATGATTATTTTGTCATTTAGAAAATCTTCGTTAGAAAAAACATTTTTAATTTTTAAAAAAAATCTTTTTAATATTGATTTTTCATTTGCTAATTTATCTAATTTTTCATTAATCAAAAAAGATTCTTTACTTAAAGATGATACATTTTCTACCATTTTATTATCATAAATACTAATTGTTTTATCATTTTTTATATATTTATCTGTTTGTAAATTTGTAATAAGTTTATTATCTAATATTAATTGTAAATCTTTTTTCATTAAATTTGGTGAATTATATCTATCTTTTTGTAGGAATGAACATGATTTTAATATTACTCTCATTAACTCTTGATTTTGTTTTTTTAAATTTGGAATATCAATTCCACACATTCTTGCTTGTTTAGCAGATTTATTGCTACAAAAAACATTAACAAAAGGTAGTTTATTTTTATTTAATAACTGATACATTATTAATCCTAATGAATAAACATCTGAATTATAACTAATTTCATTTTTTTGATTATTATATATTTCTGGAGCAATGTAATAATCTTCTTCTTTTTTTGTTTCAATTATATATGGAATAATAAAATCACCTAATTTATAATGACCATCACTACTGATAAAAATATTATTAGGACTTATATTCTTGTATATGATACCATTCTTTGATAAAAACTCTATACTATTACATATATCAATTCCTAATTGTACAACCTCGTATGAAGTTATTTTTTTTGTTGTAATATCTCCTATTACTTCTGAAAATAAGTCTGTTCTTAAATAAATATCAAATCCTATTCCATCTTTTTTTCGTTCTTGATAATAATCATAATACTTTAAAACGTAGTTGCTTTGAAAGTTTTTTACTAAATTAAATTGTTCTTGCAATTTATTTGCTAAGTTTAAGTAATAACTATTTGCTTCTTTTTTTGACTTAATAATTCCTTTTTTTATCAATTTATTTAAATCATTTTCTTTCTTTGGTAAACTTATGTATTTAATGGCACAATAATGGTAAGTTCCGTTAATTTCTTGAACACCTTTATAAACTTCCCCATTTGGTCCTTCTCCAATTTTCTCTGCTATTTTCCAATTATTCCATAATTTCTTTTCCATCCTATTTCCTACTTTCTAATTGCCATTTTAAAGTAAAATAACATATAATTAATATTACAAATGCCATAATTATGACAATCCTTGTATCTTCCCAAAAATGACTACTTGTAAATGCAAAACAATCTTCTATATCTCTTACAAAACTTGGTTGAAGTTTTTGTATTTCATTTGGCATAGAATTTAAATCACAACTTATACCAAATAGTTGAATTGCCCATTTATCCAAAATGAAAAATGAAATTTTTTCTAATATCCCGTTTAATTCTATAAAAGAACCATTTAACACTAATTGAGGAATTAATGTAATTGGTGCTAACATTACAGCATTTGATGTATTTTTTGATAACGTTGATAAAAGTAATCCTAAACAAGTTGAACTTACTGTAATTAAAAAAAAGGTAAACATCATTTCTAAAGGCCAACTTGTAATTATCCCGTTATCCGGAACAAAACCAAATGCTGCCATAAAAACTGTTATAAATAAAAAAGATTGAATTGCACAAATAATAACTTGTACTACTAATTTAGAAGCAAAATAAGCACTTAATTTTAAATCAGCCATATATTCTCTTTTTAGTATAGCTTTTTCTTTACATATAACTTGTATAGAATTTAATGTTCCTAGCCATATTGCAGCAATTGTCATAGAAAATAGCATCATCTTTGTTGTTTCATATCCTTCAAACATATCATCTGGTGCAACTATTGCAAACATATAAGCAATAAAAGGAGATTGCAATAACAATAATAATAACATTTGCTTATCATTAACTATTGTTTTTATATATCTTTTTGACAAAGTTATAAACTGTTTAAAAAAGGAACGCTTATTTTTATTATTTTTATAAAATTTTGATACAATCTGATTAGAACTTTTTTTAAAAGTGTTAATAGAATTAAATTTATTATACCAAGAATCTACATCATCATTAATTAGGTTATAGATATCAACAAAATCTGAAACATTAAAAAATTGTAATGTTTCGCTAGGTGTTCCCATAAAGCATAATTTACCGCCTTTACCAAAGAAGCAAATTTTATCACATAAATGCAAATTTAATGTATTATGAGTTACTAAAATAATGGTTTTCCCCATTTTAGTCATTTTCTTTAAAATATTCATTAAATTTCTTTCAGTACCTGGATCTAGGCCACTTGTTGGTTCATCTAAAAAGAATAATTTAGGATCTGCTAAAAGTTCAACAGCAATGCTTGCTCTTTTTCTTTGACCACCAGATAAACTTCTAATCATAACATCTTTTTTATCACTTAACTCAACTATTTTTAAAACTTCTTCTATTCTTGCTTCCCTATCTTTAATACTTAAATCATCTGGCATTCTTAAATTTGCAGAATATTTTAACATATCATATAAAGTTAAATCATCAAAAACAATATCTGATTGTGGAACATAGCCAATTATTTTTTTCAAAACCGAATAATTTTTAAATAAATCATTTCCATTTATATATACAGAGCCACTTGTTGGCTTTGATACGCCGCTAATACAATTCATAAAAGTTGTTTTTCCTGCTCCTGACCCACCAACAAAGGCAACAAATTCTCCAGGCTTAATAGACATGCTAACATGAAAAGAAATATCTTTCTTTTTTCCTTTTACTCGAACAGTTTTCATTATATCAACTGCTTCAATTTCTACTCCTCTACTATATAGCTGATAATAAATATGACCATTATCAAAAATTAATTTTGCATCCGCGATTAGTATCACATCTCTATTTTTTAAAAGTAATGAATTAGAGATTGATTTACCATTTACTAAAATATTATTTGTACTTAAACTTGGAACTAAAATAAAGTTATTATTTTGAACATAAATATTAGCTATATTAAGTGGAACACTAACATGATTAATTACAATATCAGAACTAGAATTTCTTCCTATTGTAATAGTATCTTTAGATGTCATATCAAATTGTTGCCACTCATTGACATTTTCTCCAAGAGTTACAATCATAATTACTCCTATTGATAATGGTTCAATAGGATTATCAATTTTTATTGCATCTCCATCTTTTAAAAATGCTTCAACCACTTTATTATCATTAACAAAAATTCCATTAACACTTGAATTATCAACAATTTTTACTTTTCCATTAATAATTTCAAAAAAACCATGATTGGGAGAAACTAATAATGAATTTAAAACAATATCATTGTTAGTTCCTCTGCCAAATAATATTTTCTTCTTTCTAAATTTATTTAAAGAAATATTTCTTATGCTATTTTCTTCTATTAATGTGATTGTAAAATTATCATTATTGCTATTTAAATTTTTGTCAGTATTTATATCTAATATACTAGATTCTTGGGATGTATCACTATTATTCATAATATCACCTTATGTTAATTATTTATCTTTTTATTTGTTATTTTTAAATAAATTACCAAAAAATTTTCCTATAAAACTATCTTTAGAATTATTATTTGAATCATTTTTTGTATTCATAGATAAATTTTCTACAAAACTATCTACTTTTTCAGTATATTCTTTCTTATGTTGACCTACAACAATAAATGCATGTGGTGATCCATCAGGTCTGTAAGTTTCAATTACATTACTATTTTGAATTACAGTATCAGCATTTGTAGGGGGAACTGTTGTATCTCCTGATCCATGAATAACCATAACTTTAATATTTTTATCTGCTGTTCTATTATTGCCAAAAGCATCTTGATAAAGTTCAAAATTTTCTGTATTTAATCCTGTTTTTATTAAATTACCTGTTAAAACAGTTTTTATTAAAGTATTTTTTAAATTATCATTATTCCCATTTAATGTGATGTTTCCTAAACTACCTAAACCATTATTACTTTTTTTACTTGCACCCCAACTATTAAATCCACTTCCATTTCCAAATAGTTCTTTTGAATTATTTGAGATTGTATTTTTGTTTCCACCTAAACTAGGTAACATGGATGTTATAATTCCATTCATTGATGTATAACCACAATCATCTACAACACCGACTACATTTTTGCTAGATATAGATGGCATTACGCCAACACCTGAAACATTTAAACCACCCATAGTAAGAGTTTGAATCGTAGTAGCACCTCCAAGTGATATCCCATGAATAAGTATTTTTTCTGGTTTTCTATCTGATGCTATTTCGTTACTACTATTCAAAAAATCTAACCAATTCATTACGTCAAGACTTTCTAAAAATCCCATTGCAACGCTACCAGAACTGTTCCCAAATCCTCTTAAATCAATAGCTAAAATATTAATATTGTTATCAAGATACATTTTTCCAACAGCGGATGCCATTGAATTTGCACTCATCATGTTTCCATGAACTAATAGTGCCCAATTTTTGGTTTTTTTATTAGAATAATAAATGTTTGCATGCAAATTAACACAATAATCTTTATTTCTTTTTCCTGTAGCATTTGCAAAATTACATACATTAGTTGATGATATAGTAACCTCTTTGTCAACTTTTAATTTACTTCCTCCTGTAATAGAGCCTAGTATTCCTTCAAAAAAAGATTTAATACTTAAGGTATTAATAATAGGAGTTTCAAAATCAGTTTTAATATTATTATATGAAGCTTTTCCTAAATTAATAAATATTAAAAAAATAAATATAAAACCTAACACCCCTTTTAAAATAAGACTTTTAAGATTTTTTTTCATATATTTTTTTCACTCTCTTTCATAATAGACACTCTTTTATTAAACTAGTACTACTTTATGTATTATTATAGTTTAATTAATTATATAGTATCAAATAAATTTATATAAATGTTTTAAATTAACATCAAAGTTACAAAAATAAAAATTGTGAATTTTTTAGAATTTTAATAGCTTTTAATCTGCTGTTAATTTACTAAAAGTAATTGACTTATCTTAGAAAAAATTATATAATACTTATGCATTTGGCAGCAGTGTCTTTTTATTGTAATTGTGTTCTATATAAGTAATTTAAGTTGCTGCATAAACGAAAGTATCTTGAAAAACACCCTGCAATAGAAAGATACCCCTTTTGCAGAAGGAGGAGAAATATATGGCTAGATATACAGGCCCAAATAACAAACAATCAAGAAGAGTTGGTTTTTCTGTATTAGAAAGTGGCGTAGAATTCGCTAAAGGAAAGAAAAGAAGTTATGGTCCAGGACAACATGGTGCTGATCGTAAGAGAAAACCTTCTAACTATTCTGTACAATTAACAGAAAAACAAAAAGTAAGATTCATGTATCAAATTAGTGAAAAACAATTTAAGAGATTAGTTGATGAATCTGGTAAGATGAAAGGTGTACATGGTGAAAATCTATTATTCCTATTGGAAAGTAGATTAGATAACTTAGTATATCGTGCTGGATTTGCTACTACTAGACGTGGTGCTAGACAACTTGTTAATCATGGACATGTTACTGTAAATGGTAAAAAGGTAGATATTCCATCTTATCGTGTTAAGATTGGTGATGTTGTTAGCTTAAAAGAAGATGACAAAAACCTAAAAGTTGTTGCTGAGGCTCTTGAGAAAACTACTAAACGTGTTGATTTCGTTTCTTATGATGAAGGAAAGAAAGAACTTACTTTCTTAAGACGTCCTGAAAGAAGTGAATTGAACGCTGATATTAATGAAGCTTTGATTGTTGAATTCTATAGTAGAGTATAATTTATTGCTCTACTTTTTCTTTTGGTTAAAATACTGATATAGATGTTTTTTATAGAGTTAAAATTTTTGTGAATAGAAAAAAACAGCTCATTTTAAGAGTTGTCTTTTTTTCCAATGTAATAGTTTTTCTTTCCTCTTTTGATAATAATATAAGTATTATCAAGAAAATCTTTTTCTTCTAGTAAATAATCTAAGTCAGTATTTTTTTGACCATTTATTTTTATTGCTCCATTACTGATGAATTCTCTTGCTTCTCTTTTACTTTTTGCTGCTTTTAATTCTAGTAATAAATCTACTAAGTTATTACTTTTTATCATTATGATTTCTTGGTTAGTAAATATTTCTTGAATATCTTTGCTTGTTAAATTTGTAAATTCTTCTGTAAATAAGACATTGGATAATTCTTTAGCATGAAGATATTCTTCTTCACCGTGTAAGTCAGTGATAATTTCTTTTGCTAAAGCTTGGTGGGCTAATCTTTTTTCTGGTTCCTCTTGATTAGATTTTTCTAATTTTTCAATTTCCTCTTTACTTAAGAAAGTAAATATTTTTAAGTATTTTATAACTAAAGAATCATCTGTATTAATTAAATACTGATATAGTTGATAGCTTGATGTTTTATTTTTATCTAACCATAGGGCATTTCCTTCACTTTTTCCAAATTTCTTTCCTGATTTATCTAGAACTAATGGCATTGTAAATCCATAAGCAACTTTTCCTGTAATTTTTCTAATTAAGTCTATTCCTGTTGTGATATTTCCCCATTGATCTGAACCTTCTGCTTGTAAAATACAATTATAATCTTTGAATAGTCTTAGGAAGTCGTAACCTTGAATTAAGGTATAAGAAAATTCTGCATAAGTAATTCCTGTTTCTAATCTTCTTCTAATAATATCTTTATCTAGCATGTAATTTACATTAATGTATTTGCCTACATCTCTTAAGAAATCTAAGAATTCATAGCCTTTAAACCAGTCATAATTGTTTACAATAGTAGCGTTTCCTTCAAATATTTTATCTACTTGAGTAGAGATTCCTTTTAAATTATTATTTAAAACTTCTTTATCGATGATTTCTCTTTCTGCTGTTGGACGTGGATCTCCGATTAATCCCGTTGCTCCTCCGACTAATAGAATTGGATGATGTCCTGCTTTAGCTAGTCTTTTTGCTGTTACTAAAGAAGAATAATGTCCTAAGTGTAGGCTATCTGCGGTTGGATCGGTTCCCCAATAGAAGGTGATTTTTTCTTCATTTAATTTTTTTTCTATTTCTGGATCACTGATGTCTTTGATAAGTCCTCTCCATTTTAAATCTTCATATAATGTCATTTTTCTTTCCTCCTAAAAAAAGATGGTACCACCTAAAGGAGTGCAATATGCACGGTACCATCCTTACTTTCTCTCTTTTGATAACGGGATTCCCCCGATTAGCTAAAAATAGGTAATTCAAAAATAGTGTTGTGTTAATTTTCACCTACCATTAACTCTCTTTTTAGCAACTTCTATTTTCTACTGTCATATTTTTAATACTAATTTTCTTTGGTGAATTTATTATAGCATAGATTGATATTAGAAACAATACTTCTAGAGTCTTTTCCTTAATTCTTTAGTTTTCATTACTAGTTTTCTTTTAGATACTTAATAGCGTCTTGAAAGGTTTTCACTTCTACAATTTTTATTTTGTATTTTTTTTCTTTTTTTACTTTCATGGCTTCTTTGTAATTGGCACTAGGTACTAAGATAATGTCCATTTTATTTTTTACCGCACCCATAACTTTATATTTTATGCCACCAATTTCTCCTACATTTCCTTCTATGTCGATTGTTCCTGTACCAGCGATATTTCTTCCTTTTAAAATATCTTCTCCACTAATGGCACTATAAATACTTAAAGACATCATTAATCCTCCTGATGCTCCACTTTCACTGGATTTAAACTTTAGTTTGATTTGGGGATCTGTTTTTAGTGAGTAATTTGTTAGAATGATAACTCCTAATTCTTTTTTTCCCTCTTTTTCTTTAATTGTGGATTTTACATTAATTTCTTTTCCTTCTCTTTTTATTTTGAAGTGAATTTGATCATTTTTATTTTTTTTGTTAATTTCCGTTCGAATACTTTCTAAATTTTCGATAGAATGGTTTTCTATTTGTAATATTTCGTCCCCTATTTGTAAGTTATTTTCTTCTGTTACACCTACTACAATATATTTCATGTTTTCAATTTCAACTTTTTTGCTTGCTGCTTTATATGCTACATATTTTGCATTATTGATAGAATTTTCTAACATTACTTTATTTCTTATGTTAATTTGTTCAATACTTTCATTATCTGATACTTGACTTTCAGTAATACTTTCTAAGTCCCAATCTGGGATAACATAAGATAATAAATAGAAAGGGATTGAGGCTACATACTCTGTTACATATAGCATATTTAAGCTTCCCTTATAATTATTCTTTTCCTTATATTCAATTCTATCTTTAATATTTATTGTTCCTCCTGGAGCATTAACATAATAAGGTAATTTTATGTTAAAGATAGTAATTAATATAACTAAAGCAATAATATAAAATTTATCTTCTTTTATTCTGGTTAAAATTTTTTCTTTCATGGGTTCCCCTTTCTAATATTATCTTTCATACATATAATTTACTATGAAAAAAAATATTTTAAATTTTTGTATTATTTTCTCTTTTCTTATTATTTTAGTAGAAGTTTTTGTTCATAAAATATTGGTTTCTAATACAATTGCTTATTCTCTTCATTTGTGGGTTACTTCTCTTATTCCTACTATGTTTCCTTTTTTTGTTATTTCTGATATTTTAATTCAATATCATGTTACTAATTATATTCCTAAAGTAATTAAAAATGCTTTTTGTAAATTGTTTTGTGTTAGTGAAAATGCTGTTTCTATTTTTTTTCTTTCTTGTATTGGAGGATTTCCTAGTAATGCTAGGAATACTAGGTGTTATTATGATTTACATCTAATTAGTAAAGAAGAAGCTGAGCATATTCTTACTTTTACTCATTTTTCTAATCCTCTTTTTGTTTTAAGTACAGTAGCTGTATTTTTTTTCCATCAAGAAAAGTATGGGTGGATTATTTTATTTAGTCATTTTATGGGGAATATTCTTATTGGACTATTCTTTAGAAAATATAATACCCCTAGTTCGAATTATACTATTACCAATGAAAAAAGTCAAAGTTTTAGTTTTATCTTTATTCAAGCGATAAAGAATGCTATTGATACTTTATTACTAATTTTAGGTACTTTAACTTCTTTTTTGATTGTTTCGTCTTTGATTATTCAAGCTTTACATCTTTCAGCTTATCCCGGGATAATTTTAAAAGGAATATTGGAAATGACGATGGGAATCAAAGAACTTAGTTTACTCCCAATTCCTGCTATTTATAAAGTTGTTATTACTACTATGTTTCTTTCTTTTGGGGGATTATCTGTACATTTGCAAGTCTTATCTCAAATTGCTGATACGGATATTTCCTATTTACCATTCTTTTTTGCTAGAATTATTCATGCCTTATTATCTGGATTGATTGTTTATTTTTTCTATTTATTATTATTTTAAATGAATTTAAATTTGAAGGATATTTTCTGATTATTGCTTATATCAAACTAAAATACTTCTTAAAATATTCCTGTTATATAAAAATATTTACTAATATTAGTACAGATTAATTGAACCACACTTTTGAACTTTATATTTCCAATACTCTTCATGCATTTGTCCAACTAATTTACTGGTTGTTTGAAAAAGATATTGATAATCGCTTTCTCCAGTATTACTCATAATAATTAGTAGGTATGGATTTTTTTCAAAAACTATTGCAACATCATGAATTGCAGTTCCACTCCATCCACCTTTGTTTGCTGTATTAAATGTTCCATCTTTGTTAGTAATTAGTTTCCATTCTGCTCCCTTAAAATACTGTAATAATCTTTTCCTGTAAGTATTATTTTCTTTGGAAAAATGATACATTTCTTTCATATAAATAGAAGCATCTTTTGCACTTGTTACTCCCCAAATAGTATCTAAAGTATATATATTTTTTGTTTCTAAATTTTTCCAATAATTTGGAATGTTTTTTCTTCCATAGTGGTTCATTAACATTCGATAGGCAATGTTGTCGCTGTCATGAATAGAGTATTGTATTAATTGTTCTATTGTATAACTTGTCCCAACTGGTTTGGTTTGTAAAATACCACTTCCGCCACTATAAAAATTGCTAGTATAGGTTAATTTTTCATTTAAATTTATTTTTCCTTTGCTTGCTTCTTCATACAAATATATCATAGCAGGTGCTTTAATTGTACTTGCTGTAAATATTGGAGATTCTTCGTTGTAAGATACTGTGTATCCACTATATAAATCTTGATATAAAAAAGAAAAATAATTGTTATTGCTTTGAAATAATTGATTTAATTTAGATATATATTCTCCAACACTGTATTTTTTAATTCTTCAGTATTTGTTGTTTGGTAACAAGATATTTGTGTTTCAACTGCACTATCTTCACTTAATTTAATTTCCTTATTTTCTTGATAGTTAGTAATACCTATTGGATTCTTTTTTTCATACATCATTTGCTGTTCTTGCTTTAATAATTCTTCGCGATATCCAGTGCTTACATTTAATAAACTGATAAACAAGCATATTACTAAAACTGCTAATGTATATTGATTAATTACCTTTTTTGATAATGAATTTAAAACTTTAAATATTTTTTTCATTTTATGTATTCACCTACTTTATAGGTATTTTATCAAATGTTTATAAAAATGTCTATAATGGAAAAATTATCAATAATTTCCCTATTGAAAAGTAATATAATTTTTTAGTTATATTTTTTATGTACAAAAAAAGCCCAAATTCCTTTATTTAAAGGTTTTGGGCAAAAAAAATATTGGCGATTTCCTATTTTTGCATATTCTGCTATCGTCGGCGTTAAAGTGCTTAACTTCTGTGTTCGGTATGGGTACAGGTGAACCACTTTGCTATCATCACCAATATAAATATTTATTATTAATTGTTCTCTGAAAACAAGATAATGTGTGTCATCAAATCTACTATTGATATATAATTTATGAGATTAAACCCTCAATCTATTAGTACTAGTCCGCTCAATGTATCGCTACACTTCCACTTCTAGCCTATCAACCAGTTAGTCTTTCTGGGATTTTACTTACTTATAGTAATGGGAAAACTCATCTTGGAGGGGGCTTCACGCTTAGATGCTTTCAGCGTTTATCCCTTCCCTACATAGCTACTCTGCGCTGCCACTGGCGTGACAACAGATACACCAGAGGTAGGTCCATC
>ENA-OPWR01001271-OPWR01001271.1-human-gut-metagenome-genome-assembly--contig:-NODE-1271-length-19841-cov-2.331497_pt1 | contig 19841 bp, 20 predicted proteins | sample MGYA00241507_ERZ502006 | MGnify/ENA primary metagenome ERZ502006 (study PRJEB25962, sample SAMEA2043041) | human gut metagenome | biome: human gut; feature: human-associated habitat; material: faeces...
CTGTGGCGAAGGGCGTAACGGATCAGCCCTTTGCCCGCACATCGAGCACAAAAAGCCTCGATTTGAAAAAAGATATTGAGTTTTAACCTTAAATATGGTGATACATATAAACTCAAGGTGATTAGTAGACGCCGAATTTCTCCTCTTTGCCGCAGAACGAACACCGCGCAATGAGGTTTTGCCCGTCGCCGTCTGTCCGGACTCCGAGTTCCGTCCGCTGCTCGGAACCCAGCAATTCGTATTTCTGTATCGAGATATACATTAAAAAAATAGCCGCAGAGAAAAGAAATCGGTTGGCAACAATATGTTTCATTTTTCGTTTTTATAATCTCAAACGCAAAATGAATTTCTTAATATTTTCCTATTTTCGGCAAATCAGCACAAAAACATTTTCCATTTTCCAACAGAAAGAGCTAAAAACATTTTTTCATTTTCGACAAAATACGTATCTTTGTGGAAAATAAAAGGCTTCAATTATGTCTGAGAAAATATTCAAACGCAAAATCTATGAGCAAATGCTCCGGTGGAAAAAGGAAAGTGATGGTCGAACAGCACTTCTGATAAAAGGAGCACGTCGAATCGGCAAATCAACCATTGCCGAAGAATTTGCCCGCAAAGAGTATGAAACCTACATCATCATCGATTTTTCGATAGCCGACGAGGCTGTAAAAGAACTTTTTACCCATATCTCGGACTTAAACTATTTCTTTCTGCGGCTTCAGTCCCTATTCAATGTATCGTTGCGTGAACGAAAATCGGTCGTCATCTTCGATGAAGTACAATTATTCTCTCCTGCACGACAGGCAATCAAGCATCTTGTAAAGGATCACCGATATGACTATATTGAAACGGGGTCACTCCTTTCCATCAAAAAAAATGTGAAAGGAATCGTGATACCGAGCGAAGAAACACGTATCGCAATGTATCCGCTGGACTACGAAGAGTTCCTATGGGCTATCGATAAACTCCAGACTTATGAGTTGCTCAGATACTCGTATCAAAATTTTAAGTCTTTGGGTGATGCCGTCAATCGTGATCTTATGCGCAATTTCCGTCTGTACATGCTCATCGGCGGTATGCCGCAGGCTGTAAATGCATATCTTGAATCGAATGATTTTTCAGCCATAGATGCGGTAAAACGAAATATCCTCGAACTGTATATCGATGATTTCCGTAAAATCGATCCGACAGGACGTGCTTCGCGTTTGTTTACCTCAATTCCGGCAGAACTCTCCCGCAATACGACACGTTATAAGGTAGGAAGCGTGATTGAGAATGCGACAGCCGCCCGGCTCAGTGAGTTGTTGATGGATATGGCAGATTCCATGACGGTAAACTTTGCCTATCATGCGAATGATCCCAGTGTAGGATTCTCTCTTCATGCTGATTACGACTATTTCAAGATGTTTCTTGCTGATACGGGATTGTTCGTTACGCTCGCTTTTATGGATCGCGACTATACGGAAAATGTGATATACCGGAAGCTCCTTTCCGATAAACTCAGTACAGATTTGGGGTATGTATACGAGAATGCAATCGCCCAAATGTTGAAGAGTGCAGGCAATGAACTTTTCTACTATACATTTAAGGAGGAGACAGTGAAAGACGAAGAAGAGAATAAAACTGTCCGCAGTTATGAAATAGATTTCCTGCTTTCGCGTAAAGACAAGATATGCCCTATCGAAGTTAAATCTTCCGGATATAACTCACACAAATCCCTCGATAAATTCCAGCAAAAGTTTTCGGCGAGAATCCTTCACAGGTATCTTCTCTATACCAAAGATCTAAAGAAAGACAAGGATATTTTTTGCTTGCCCGTATATATGACGGAATTATTATAAAGAATTATCAAAGCAAGGCAGTAAAGAAACAGGAGAAAGATAGGTTATGAGAGATACGATATTTATAAGTCATGCAACCCCGGCAGATAACGATTTTTCCATCTGGATTGCTTCCCGATTGGAGATGTTAGGATATAAGGTTTGGATAGATAAAGAAGGGTTACTGGGTGGAGAGCGTTTTTGGGCAACCATTCAAAAAGCCCTGGATCGTTCGATAAAAGTTTTGTTCGTTTATTCAAAAAATATTGTAACGACAGAAGGTATACTTCGGCAAGGAATTGAAAATGAGTTGGAATACGCAAAGAGTATTGCTGCACAAGATGGATTGCAGGATTTTATCATACCATTACATATCGACAATTCCAGCTATCATTTAGTAATAGGACAACCTAATATTAACCATATTCCATTTAATAATAATTGGGCTGATGGATTAAAGCAACTGCTAAAAAAACTGGAGAAAGACAATGTTCCTTCTAATTTCGGCAATCAGAAGTCTTCATTTTCAGAATGGTATGAAAATGAGTATATTTCTAACTGCTCAATTATACCCCACGAAGAGCGATATTATACTTCATGGTGGTCGATAGCTGAAATGCCGAATAGGTTCTATATGTATCAATTTGCCAATACCGCTCAAGCTAAAGCCATCAGAGACCTGAATAAAGAAATTCCGATTAGTTTATTATCCAATTGTATTTCTTCGTTTGATGGAAATTTGAATTTTTCCGTTCAAAGAGATAATGAAATGATTGAAGTTAGGCCAGAACACACGTTTGCATTTTCTCTAACAGATATTTTAGATGGGTTCATGTCTGAGAAGTTTCCTCAACATAGAGATGTCGAGAATCATTTCAAGAGGCTGATGTATTGTGTAATTGCCAATCTATTCAGACGTGCTGGCTTATGGAAGCATGAAATGTCGAATAAGAGATTTGCTTATTTTCTCCCGAAATATGATAAAATTACGAAAGTAAAATTTATCTATCCTGAAAGTACAAGGAAAAAGGCAAAAGCTCTATTAGGAGAAATGCGAGGAGTGGGATTTTGGCATTATGGAGTCTCTATTCAACCGACACTATGCCCGTTTATTGGGTTTTCTCTTAAATCACATATTCTGTTTACATCGGACGGCGCTCAATTGATAGATGATGAAAAAAAGCAGCACTCTTTCAGAAGGAAAAAAGGAAAGTACCTTTTTAATAAAGAATGGAGAGATTTATTGCTCGCATTTATTCAGCGTCTAAAAAATAAAGAGGGAGAAATAAGCATTCAGGTAACGACGCCGGGAAAGCAAGTCAAGCTGAAAGAATGGCCGGAAATGCTTATAAGTGAAATAGGATACATAGATCCAGACACCGAAATGAGCATTGATAAAATAGAAGATTATTACGAAGATTTAACGGCAGAGGAAACAAATGATTGAACCTACTCTCAAATACATCAGTGAGCCATCATTGACATTCGGTAGTGGCCAAACAGCAATTGACCCCCGGGATGGTTTAATGCTTTTTGGTCCCTTTGATCATAAAAGGATTAAAGGTGTTAGAAATATCGGTATCATCGGTTCGGCTAACTTAAGGAGAAAAATGATTGATTATCTGAAAAGGATACATGGTCCTATTGTTAATGGGGATTTATCCATTGCCCGACCAAATTTCCCGGGATTAGAATCTACCTTCGGCATATCGATCAATTTTGATAACATTATTCAACTTGATATTAAGCAAAAGGATATTGATGAATACCTAAAATACACGGATTCTCATCAACGAGTTCATAATTTAGTGAATCTATATGTCCAGCCGTTAATACGGTATACCGAGCATGAAGAGATGCCTGTGGATGTTTGGTTTGTCGTAATACCAGAGGATATTTATAAATTCGGCAGACCAAATTCGAAAATTCCGAAATCGGAAGATAATATTAACATTGGGCTTAAGAAAAATGAACGGAATTCGACCCAATTGGATATGTTTTTCCAAGAGGAAAAAGATACCCTTCGAGAAGCGTATGAGTTTGAAGTCAATTTTCACAATCAGCTAAAAGCCAAAATATTATCTGCAAAAATCGTCACTCAGATAATTCGGGAAAGTAAAATAGCCTATGAGAATCTGTTAACCGATAAGCAAATTGAGGAAGAAAAAAAATTTGATACAGCTAAAGCATGGAACATATCTAATACCCTCTATTATAAATTAGGAGGTCTTCCGTGGAAACTTGGAGAGATTAGAGATGGAGTTTGTTATTTGGGATTAGTATATAAGAAAACAGAAAGCGATACAAAGAACAAAAATGCTTGTTGTGCAGCTCAGATGTTTCTTGATTCAGGCGATGGAATGGTTTTTAGAGGGAATGTGGGGCCATGGTGGAATCCTACTACCGGAGAATTTCATCTTTCACAGCAAGATGCTTTTGAGGTAGTCTCTCAATCTTTAGAAGCATACTATAGTCGCTTTGCATGTTATCCCAATGAAATTTTCATTCATGCAAAAACATTTTTTGATGATCCTGAATGGGCTGGGTTTGAAGAAGCTGTCGAGGGAAAATCCAGAATCATCGGAGTGAGAATACGGGAGAATAGTGCTTTTAAGCTATATCGGCAATATTCGTATTGCGTTCCCCGAGGAATGATGTTGCAATACGATGATCGAAAAGCCTTCCTTTGGACAAAGGGGTTTATTCCCCGATTCAAAACTCAAATTGGATTGGAAATCCCTAATCCCATTGATGTAGCCGTAACCAGAGGAGAAGCTGATATTGAAGTCGTTTGTAAAGACATATTAAGTTTGACAAAACTAAACTATAATGCTTGTATATATGGGGATGGCGTTCCTGTCACATTGAAGTTCGCTGATTCTATCGGCGAAATCCTCACCGCTGGAAAAGATATCAAAACAGGAGTATTGCCGTTCAAACATTATATTTAGTATTAGCTTTTTTGCGCGAACCGGATGAAGAACAACAAAAAATGCACAATATTTATCTGAAGTGAGTATTTACGACAATACCCTAAATGAGCTTGTCTGATTTATTATAACTGATTAAACAGTAACGGGAATAACCTTGATAGCTATTCCCGTTATTTCTTACTCATCTTCCAACTTCTCCATCATATGTTGGCAGTAATTACAATAGCCACCATTATCAAGAGCTTCAAGCATTTCGCACCAAGGAATATCACATGCACAACGTTCACAACTCTCAACGGTATTTGTGTCTATCATATAGTCAAATACTTTTCTTTGTTTAGGAGACAGAGCATCATATCCTTTGTCTATCACTAATTTTGTAATGCCTGATTGCATTAAATCCAATCTGCCTGATTCAATGAGTTGTTCTAAGTACCCGTTAAAATCTTCTTCATTAAAACGTATGCTATCCATAATTCTGATTATTTAGTGTTATACCGCAAAATTAGAATAAGTTTTTCATCTGAGCAATAGAATAAATGCTTTAATAATGCTACTATAAATCATTTAGTTATAAGCCCAAAGTTTTCAGATATAAAATAAGGAAAATTTGTAAATATGAACAAGACAATTATTTCAATTGAAGTACAAGATCACGGTAGTAAAGAAGCCACTATCATTGTCAGAGGAGAACGGAACAATCAGATTATGTTTGAAGAGCAATTCGAGTATAAGGACGAAGAAAAGCATTCTTTGCGCTTACACTTACTTTCAAAAAGGTTTCATCGCAAGTTTCCTCAATTAGGTGATAGCTTAGGCATTCTTTGTATCCGTAAACTTTTCAATGATATAACGATACGGAGTAAAATGAAAGTCAATCCCGATTATAGAATAATTGATAAATAAGACGTTATGGAAACAAAAAACTTACACTTGAAATTGCAGAAAATAGGCTAATAGAAATAGCTCGATCCGGAACATCTCGCTGCCGTAAGCATCCTCTCCGGCCAGCCCCATGCCGATCCGCAAACGGTCGTTGAAACGGCCGGACGATACGATATACCAATCATAAGCACGGCATAGTATTTCGATGTCGCAGTCGTCGGTGCAGAGAAAGTAAAAGTTACTCTCCTCGTCCCGGACTAAAAGGAACTCGCCGCCGACCTGCATCATATCCTTTTCGATGTCGAAATAGTTCCCGAGCGGCATCGGGTAATCGGCATCTGCTATCTCGCCGGGTACTCCGAAGCTGAAATTGGTAATCATAGAGCGATGTTTATGTTGTCATTGTTAAAGTTTTCAACGGTTTGCATCATCAAATTAACAAGCTAAGATTTGGCACTGAATTGTTAGTATTCCTAAATAAAAGCAGTTAAGGTTCAATTCGCAGGGTGATAGTCCCGTTTTTAGCTTCACTCAGGAATGTATCGTATAATTGCCGCCATTGCATACAATGTTCTTGAAAGATAGCATTACGCTGGCTTTCAGTCATACCGGATTCGTTCATAAACGTAGTGTAGCACACATATACGGTATCTACTTTATCCTTATGCCTGTCACCGTCCTCACTTATCATACCCTCTGCTTTCATGTAGGTAAAACAGATCCCGTCCCTGATACGAAAGGCATACTTTCCATATTCTCCGTATTTTTCATGGTTGCGGTTGATGCCCTCATTTTGCTGGAGGGGCATGACGGTAGTATTCCGGGAAAAATATCTTACAGCTACTTCATTAGCACTCAGCGATTCGTCTTTTAAGAAACGCTCCCTGTATCGTTGAAAAAAATGGGATGTATAGGCACTGATTTGCCTGACGCCTACCATTTTGCTATCCGGGGTGTGCTTATACCCGCTTGCACCCCATTGAACGACAAACCGATGTTTGTCTGCATAAACAATACAGAAAGAGCCGACTTCGGGATATTCTGCACGGGTCCTGGTTTCTGCATAAAAATAAATGATATACTGATTGTTGGTTGCCGGAATCTTATATTCATAAAGTTCCCACGCAGGAAAACGGCTTGTTTTACGAAATGCTTTAATCGCTTTGGGCCGTAGGTATTCTTGCTTGATGTCTACTTTGTATTTGTCAGCGGCGAGATGGTCGTACATCTCCCTATATGTCATCGAAGTCAGAAGCATAATCAAATATAACTGTTTCAGCCACTCAAATTTCGCATATTTTCCTCGCTTTTACAAATTCAAAGCGGCGACGCCAACCGTGGCATATAGCGACGCCAACCCTTACATCCACGTCGGCAAAAGGCTCGGACGTGTATTCCATAAAGTATTTTTGGGTTCCGGGAAAGCTAAACATTGTAATTATGGAGATGATAATGATCGAAAAACGGGTCTATGACTCTATGGTGGCCAAACTCGAAACGCTGGCCGGAAGGATCGAGGCTCTGAATGAAAAACAACAAAAACGCTTGGGCCATTGGCTCGACAATGAGGAGGTCTGCGAAATGCTGAGCATCGCTAAAAGAACGCTTCAGGCATATCGTGAAAAAAGGATCATTCCCTACACGCAAGTCGGACATAAAATCTACTATAAGCCGCAAGACGTAGAGGCATTGTTGAAACAATCGAAAAAGTAAACGGAGGAATAAGCTATGAGAAATAATATTGTGCAGGGTTCGGACAGTAGCGAGGCCGAAGTGTTCGACCTGATAAAGCGTATCGAAAAGGGTCTGGAAAAATTCGGTACGAACCATCGCCTGATTCTGGGCGGAGAGTCGTACCTGACGGACAAGGAAATTTCGGAGCGGCTGAAAGTCCACCGCCGGACGTTGCAGGAATACCGCAGCTCGGGAAAACTCCCTTATTACATGATATGCGGGAAAGTGCTGTACCGGGAGTCGGAGATCGAAAAGTTGCTCCGGGATTCGTATAACGGAACGGATGATAAGGCGTTGCTGTAACACCGGAACGAGAAGAAGGGCTGTCTGACAAATTCCCGAGATTGAAGATCGCCCCTGTCAGGATGAATTCCGACAGGGGCGAAAACGTTAGAATCAAGCTTGTTAGATGGTCTTTTTTCCGAGGTTAGTTCACTGCCGTCCGTCCCTCCTGCGAGACCTTCAGCACGACCATCCGGGAATGGGGGCGGCGGATCAGCCACCGCCGGAACGCCGCGCTCTGGGGCGTGTCCACCCGAAAGGCCAACGCCGAGATCATTTCCAAATTATACAGTTCTGCATGGGCCGTCGGAAGATTCGAGGTTTCCGACATACGCAGTGCGCCGTGTTTGTAAATCGCCCGGATATTGCTCGTGACCGCAGATACGAACACCTCGAACATCCGGGCAATCTCGGATGGGGTCAGCCACACATCGCCATCAGCACCGGGGGTTACGGTTACGGTATTGTACTCGATCGTTATCGTTCCTGTCGCTCTTTCTCCTGTCGTTGCCATATTGTTTGGATATTAGTTGGATAATTATACGAATATTTTTCTTTTCTGTCAAGCGAACGCTGCTTTTTCTTTGTCGGACTGTGCCCGTTTCTTTTTCATAACGCTCACATCCTCTTCGCATAAGACTATTTTCCGGCCTTTCGTTCTCGTTTTAAGCCCTTTCATATCTTCACCCACCTTTTTGTCGGTCACTTTGGCGTAAATCTGAGTCGTGGTGATGCTCTTGTGTCCCATCATACGGCTCACGGTTTCGATAGGCACGCCCATCGAGAGGGTAATATGTGTCCCGAAATTATGTCGGGCCTTATGGAAGGTCATATCGAAACCATATGCTTGTCCCAGTTTTCGCGTAAGTATGATAAGATGCTTCCGGCTGTAAAGGTTGAAAACCTTGTCGCTCTGACGTTCAGACCGGTATTTCTCGATGATCCGCAACGGAACCTCCAGCAACCGGACTGCCGAGGGGGTATCTGTTTTTTTGCGCCGTATATGAAGCCACCACGTTCCGTCGGCAGCCTGCGTGATGTCCTTATCCGAGAGCCGGGTCAGGTCGGAGTAGGACAGGCCCGTGAAGGTGGAGAAGAGAAACCAGTCCCGCACCTTTTGAAGATTGGGTTTATCGATGGGCGTTTCCATCAGCTTTTTGAGATCTTCGAGTTTGAGGTGGCGGCTCTTGCGTTCGGGTAACTCCGGGTGCAGCTTACCGTAAGGGTCGCGGCGGAGCGTACCTTGGCTGACAGCCCGTTTGGTCATTTTCTTCAGGCGGTACAGGTGTTCGTGTACCGTCTTTTGCATCATATTGCACTCCATTCGCAGAAAGAGGTCGAAGTCATCGTAGAACGTTTTGTCGAGACTTCGGAGCGTGACGTCTTCCTGCCCGTATTTCTGTTGTACGAACGCAGCCAAGTGGTTGTAGGAGTTTTCGTAGCTGGCATAGGTCTCTTTCGTCCGATCTACGCCGACCCGTTTGTAAAACTCTGCATTGTGTTCCCGGAACAGGGCCAGCAGCGTGAGCGGCTTCTGTCCTACTCCTTTTACGGCGTTCTTTACCAGTTCCGCCGTGACGAAGCCGAGGTCGTTGCGAATTCTCCGATAGTGGGCCTCGATCTGTTCGGTCAGCAGGTCGATGGCCCGGTTTACCTTGCGGGCATTGGCACTCCGGCCGTCCGCGCGTCCTGTTTCCGGATTCCACAGCGACGGTTCGATGGCGGTTTTGATACCTATATGAGCCGATTCGGCGTCGATGCTGACTTTGCACAAGAGCTGGCAGGTGCCGTCCTTGCGGACTTTAGTTCGATTGATATAGAACAGTACGGCGAACGTACTGCGGCGTTTTATCTCCTTATTGTTCGTTTCCATGATGATTCAGATTTGAAATAAGTGATTACAGAACTATCGAAAACCGCTCGGCGAGCTTCTTGTCGAGGTTTTGCGTATCCGCGCCGATTTTGTCATCGGTTACTTTGGCATAAATCTGTGTCGTGTCGATACGTGTGTGGCCCAGCATCTTACTGACCGTTTCCAGCGGAACGCCCTGCGAAAGCGTGATTTCGGTGGCGTAGGTATGCCGTCCGCAGTGGAAAACGAGCCGCTTTTCGATACCGCAGATCGAGGCGATACGTTTCAGTGCCCGGTTGAGTGTATTGTTGCCGTACATAGGAAGTAATTTTCCCTCCGGTGCGATACCCCTGTATTTGTCGAGAATATGGAGGGGAATATCGAGCAGCGGCAGTTCGTAGTCGATCTTCGTCTTCTTGCGCGTGGTTTTGATCCACACCTCGCCGTCCTCGGCAATTTCCAGATCATCTTCGCTCAGGCGGCACATATCCCCGTAAGGAATGCCCGTATAACACGAGAATAGGAACAGGTCGCGGGCTTGGTAGAGCGTCGGGTGATGGAGCGGCGTGGTCATCAGCCGGTGCAATTCGTCGGCAGTGAGGTATTTCTGCACCCTTTCGGGGCGTTTCGGTTCGTACCCGGCGAACGGGTCGGCCGTGATGATACCCTCCGACACCGCCTCGCCGACGATCGTGTTCAGCTTTGTGGTCAGCAGGACGATAGTTCCCGGCGCGATGCGGCGTTCCGTCCGCAGGTAGAGGTCGTACCTGTCGATGAACGACCGGTCGAGGGCAGTAAAGGGAATATCCGAAAGTTTATACTGTGTTTGCAGAAAAGCGGAGATGCAGTTACGGGCGTAGCGATAGGATCTGAGCGTGTCTTTCTCGCGGTTTACACCCACGCGCTTCTCGAAATGTTCGATAAACGTTTGAAAATAATTGAGCAGGGTTGTTTGTCCGGAAGCCTTGCCCAGCAGCAGATCCCGTACCTCTTCGGCGGTCACGTCCTCCCGTATCGCAGACTGTTCCTTGTAGATGGCCAGCGCCGAGGCACGCAGTTCGTCCAATTGCCGATTGATTTCCCGCGTAGCGGCACTCTTTCCCGTGGCGCGGCCTGACGCCCACGACGATACGGGAACCGACATCTTGGCACTGAAAGCCGCCTCGGAATGGTTGCCGACGGTCAGCCGTGCCATGACAGGACAACAACCATCGGCATTCGTTTCGCTCTTTTTAAGGTAGAACGCGACCCTTACATCCATTTGTTCCATAACTCTATTATCTAATTGCAAAATTAGTTGATATAGAGCTATTTGAAACCATGAAAAATATAGCAGAACAGCGAAACAGAACCCCGGATCGAATAAACGCGGCTGTATTTTCCCGATAATCGAAAAAAAACGGTTATCTTTACAGTGCGAATACCAAAGATACAAGCGTTCTTTGCCGTAACACAAGCGGTTCGACAGGGTGTTTTAGCAAATTTTTTCGAGCCGAAAAAGGCAACGGATAAGTAGCAATCACCCTTCTTAATCTCTCACAATCCTACTTTTTAATGAGTTGGGCAGACAGAGAGATATACTGCTTGACTTTCTTTAGTGTCAGTCACTTATCTTAATCTATCCGATTCTTTCGTTTTTACGCGAGTTCTTCGTATCTTTGGCTGACGCCTTAGATACTTCTGTTCGGCATAATCAGGCTGGCGCTTGCTTCTGCCCTCACGTATTCGTATCTTTGTCTTCGGAGACTATGTTGCAACGGAAGATCATACACATCGACATGGACGCCTTCTATGCGTCGGTCGAGCAGCGCGACAACCCCTCCTATCGGGGGCGTCCCCTGGCCGTGGGTTACGACGGCCCGCGGGGTGTCGTCGCGACGGCCAGCTACGAAGCCCGCCCCTACGGTGTACATTCGGCCATCTCCTCGGTGCTGGCCCGGCGGCTGTGCCCCGGGCTGATCTTCGTCCCGGCACGTTTCGAGGTCTACAAGGCCGTTTCGCAGCAGATCCGCGCCATCTTCCACGACTATACCGACCGGGTCGAGCCGCTTTCGCTCGACGAGGCCTTCCTCGACGTCTCCGAACTGCCGTCGGCGACGCTTGTCGCCCGGGAGATCAAGGCCCGCATCCTCCGGGAGACGGGACTCACGGCCTCGGCCGGGGTCTCCGTGAACAAGATGCTGGCCAAGATCGCCTCCGACTACCGCAAACCCGACGGACTCTTCACCATCTCGCCTCCTGAGGTCGAGGCATTCGTTGCGACGCTCCCCGTCGAGCGCTTTTTCGGCATCGGGGCCGTTACGGCCGAGCGGATGCACCGGCTGGGGATCCGTACCGGCGCCGACCTGCGGGCCTGGGACGAGGCGGCTCTGGTGCACCATTTCGGCAAGGCCGGACATCTCTATTACGGCTATGCCCGCGGGATCGATGACCGCGAGGTGCAGCCCCACCGGATCCGCAAGTCGCTGGGGGCCGAGACGACCTTCGCCGAGGATACCGACGACCGCGAGCTGCTGGGTCTCGAACTCTCGGCCGTCCGCGAGGAGGTGTGGGGGCGTCTGCTGCGCCACGAGTTCAAGGGTAAGACCGTGGTGCTGAAACTCAAGTTCGACGACTTCCGCCAGATCACGCGCTCGAAGACCCTTTTTTCGGCCGTGGATTCGCCCGAAACCTTGCGCCGTGTCTCCGACGCGCTGCTGGCCGGGGTCGATTTCCACGGGCGCAAGATCCGCCTGATCGGGCTTGCGGTCGGCAATTCGCCCGAAGCCGGCGGGGAGTGTCTCCAGCTGCGCTTCGATTTCGACGCCTCCGACGACGGCGGGCCGGGCGTTCGTTGATGCCGTGCGGCAGTCGGTTGAAAAAATTTGGCTTTGCACGGCGGAAATATTATCTTTGCGACAATTCATATTTCGTCCATTATGCGAAACTTCCGGATTATCCTGTTTACGCTGCTGTCCGTCTGCTCGCTGACGGTGCGCGGCGCATCCGACCTGAATAGCGTGCTCGAGCGTGGCCGCGACCTCTTCGGGTACGGCCGCTGGAGCGACGCCCGGCATGAGTTCCTGCGGGCCCGCGCCCTGCTCGATCCCGCCGACCGTGCTGCCCGCGAGGAGATCGACTACTACCTGGCCGCCTGCGCCGTGGAGCTGGGCAGCGGCGATGCCGAGGGGGCGCTCCGCGATTTCGAACGGCGCCATCCCGGTTCGGTCTACGCCAACGACGTGCGCTTCTCGCTGGGCTCCTACTATTGTGCCGTGGGGAACATGCCCCTGGCGCGCGAGGCCTTTGAACGCACCGAGTACAAGGCGCTGAGTGCGCCGCGCCGCGAGCAGTACGACATCCGCATGGGTTATGTCGAGTTTACCCAGGGAGACTACGCCGCAGCCTACGACCGCTTCTCGCGGATCGGCAGCCGCAGCGAATATGCCGACCATGCGCTCTACTACCGCTCCTATATCGACTATGCCGAGGGACGCTACGATCGGGCCAAGGAGGGCTTCACGCAGCTGACGCGCAGCGACGCCTACCGGGATCTGGTCCCCTTCTACCTGCTGCAGATCGAGTTCCGCAACGGCAACTACCGCTATGTCGTCGATCACGGCGAGGAGCTGGTGCGCAAGGCCGTTCCCGAGCGGCAGGCCGAGCTCGAGCGGGTGATCGCCGAGTCGTGGTTCCGGCTCGACGACTACAACGCCGCCATCGAGCACATGGACCGCTACACCGCTGCGGGCGGCGAGATGGACCGGGATGCCTCCTACCTGAAGGGGTTCGCGCTCTACCGCACGGCCCGCTACGATGAGGCTGCCGAGTGGCTCCGCAAGGCGTGCGGCGCCGAGGATGGCCTGACGCAGAACGCCTCCTACCACCTGGCCGACTGCTACCTGCGCGCGGGTGACAAGCAGGCGGCGATGCAGGCCTTCGCCATGGCCTCTGACGAGTCGCTCGACGCCTCGATCGCCGAGGATGCGCTCTTCAACTACGCCAAACTGCAGTACGAACTGGGCGGCGGCGCCTTCAACGGTGCGATCAACATGCTGACCCGCTACATCGAGCGTTACCCCTCCTCGCCGCGGGTGGGGGAGGCCCGCACGCTGCTGATCGCCGCCTACTACAATTCGCGCGACTACGATGCCGCCTACCGCGCCATCCGCTCCATGCCCACCGACGATGCCGACATCCGCGCCGCGCTGCAGAAGATCACCTATTTCCGGGGCCTCGAGGCCTATGCCGCGGGCGACCTGGCTGCCGCACGGCGTTACCTCGAGGAGTCCGCCGCGGTGAACGTAAGCCCCAAGTATTCGGCCCTCAACTCTTTCTGGCAGGGCGAGATTGCCTTCGCCGAGGGGGACTATCCGGTTGCCGCCGCGAAATACAACGCCTACCTGCGCCGTGCCCCGCGCGATGCGCGCGAGTATGCGATGGCCTGGTACAACCTGGGCTATTGCGCCTTCGACAAGGAGGAGATGGCCCAGGCCCGCAGCTCCTTCGACAAGTTCCTGCAGGTCTATACCCCGCGTGACCGCTACCGGGCCGACGCCTGGAACCGTCTGGGCGACGTGGACTATGCCGAACGCCGCTTCGACGATGCCGTCGCCTCCTACGACCGGGCCATTGCGCTGGCGACGCCCGAACGCCACTATGCCCGCTACAAGCGTGCCGTGACGCTCGGCATCCTGGGCCGTACCGGCGAGAAGCAGGAGGCCCTGCGGCGGATCATCGCCGACGGCGAGGGCGACTACGTGAGCGAAGCCTCCTACGAACTGGGGCGCAGCTTCATCGCGCAGGAGCAGTATGCCGAGGGTGCCGCGCAGCTCGAACGCTTTGTGGCCGATTTCCCCGCCTCGCCCCGCCGTGCGCAGGCCCTCTCGGACCTGGGCCTGGCCTATCTCAACCTGGGCGATCGCCAGAAGTCGCTGCATTACTACGACATGGTCGTCGATGCTTCGCCCCGCTCCTCGGAGGCCCGGGAGGCCATGCAGGGCATCCGCGAGATCTACGTGTCGCAGGGCGACGTGGACGGCTACTTCGACTATGCGGCCAAGGCGGGCCTCGAGGGCGATCTCTCGGCCCAGTCGCGCGACTCGCTCTCGTTCGTCGCGGCCCAGAATCTCTACCTCAAGGGCAACCCCGCCGCTGCGGCCCAGTCGCTGCGCAACTATGTTTCGAGCTATCCGAAGGGCTATTACCTGACCGATGCCCTCTATTACCTGAGCGACTGCTGCCTCCGTACGGACGACCGTGCGGGTGCGATCGAGACGCTCACCCGCCTGACGGAGCAGGGTACGAACCAGTATACCGAGCAGGCGCTCGAGAAGCTCTCCGAACTGACCTTCGCCGAGAAACGCTACGACGAGGCGGCTTCGGCCTACCGGCGTCTGTACGACGTGACGACAACCCGCTCGGGCCGCGAGACCGCCATGACGGGCTACGTGCGTGCTACGGTGGCGGGCGGCGACGGCGACCGGATCGCCGCCATGGCGGCCGACGTGTGCGGACATGCCGATGCGGGTGCCACGGCGCTCCGCGAGGCGAAGTATGCCTGGGCCGGCCAGCTGCGCGCATCGGGCGATCGGGACCGGGCCCTGAAACTCTATAAGGAGCTGGCCTCCGACGTGAAGACCCGCGAGGGCTCCGAGGCGGCCTACTACGTGATCGAGGCGCTCTTCGAGAGCGGCGATCTGGACAAGACCGAGTCGGAGGTCTTCGCCTTCTCCGACCGGGAGCCCAATGCCTACTGGCTGGCCAAGGCCTTCCTGCTGCTGGGCGATGTCTACGTGCGCAAGGGCGATACCTTCCAGGCGCGTGCGACCTACCAGAGCGTCGCCGACGGATACTCCCCGGCCGATGACGGAATTGTGGACGAGGCAAAGGAGCGAATCGCAAAACTGAAGAACTGACGATGAAAAAACTGCTGTTGGCCGCCCTGTTGCTGGCGGCGCTGCCGCGGATGGGCGCGGCCCAGGTCGAGAAGCAGGTCGAAGTGACCAAGGCCTATGTGCCGCGTGTGGGAAGCGCGGCCAAACTGCCCGTCGAGCCGGATATGACCGACACGACGCGCATCCGCCCCGAGATCGACTATACGATTACGCCGCTGTCGCTGCAGACGACGCTCACGACGCGCCCGATCCGGCCGGCGACGGTAACCTACTGGGAGTTCAACCGTCCGCAGCCCTTCTACCTGAAGGCCGGTGCGGGTTATCCGCTCAATTCGGTGCTGGACTTCTACGCCTCGACGCAAAACCCCTCGACGGGCTATTTGATCGGTTACGTGAACCACGAGGGGCGGTATGCCGACATCGAGAACGACTTCGGGGGCAAATACAACTCGCTGCGGATGTACAACCGGGCGGGCGTTGCCGCGGGCAAATACCTCGGACGGCACGTGCTCGAGGGAGAACTCTCCTACGACAACCGGATGTTCCACCGCTACGGGGCCTGGGCGACCCCGGGGCTGGACCTTGGCGAGCGCGATTTCGAGCCGGGGCGGATGAACGATTACGGTGATGCGCGCCTGAATATCCGGATCGGCGATGACTTCCAGAACCTCGAGCGCACGAATTTCGAGGTCGGCGTGGGCGGAAGCCTCTTCTTCGACCACTCCGAGCGGGATTTCGATGCGGCCTACGGTCAGACTTCGCTGACAGCCTGCGGACGTATCGCCCGGGCTTTCGGCCGCCACATGCTTTCGGCCGGGGTAGGGTATGACTACCTCGGGGGCCGCCGCGATCTGGACGGCAGCAACCAGCAAACGATCCGTGCCGGTCTGCGCTACGGCATCGACGGCGATGTCATCCGCATGGAGATCGGTGCCGATTTCTACCACGACCGTGTCGAGTCGGCCGCCGATCCCGATCCGATCGTGAAGACGGGCAACTATGTGATTCCCTATGCCCATTTCGATATCAACCTCGGGACGCGCAGCCTGAAGCCGTTCATCGAGATCGACGGCGACGTCCGCGACAACAGCTTCCGGTCGCTGGCCGGGGCGAATCCCTTCCTCTCCGAGACAGCGTGGCTCGACCGCAGCTCGGTCGATTACAACGGCCGCTTCGGTGTGGGCGGTACGCTGGGGCGCGACCGCTTCGCCTACCGCCTCTATGCCGGCTTCACGATCCACGACAACCGGGTCTACTGGTTTGCCGAGCGTTACCGGTTCCTCGATGCATCGGCCGGCGAACCGCAGCTTCTGGGCGAACTGATGCCGGGCGTTTTCCGCCCGATGCAGGGACGCCAGACCGTCACGTCGTTCAACGGCGAGCTGGAATACCGTCCGACGAGCGCGCTGAAGTTCGACCTCGGTCTGCACGGCTATATCTACAACGACGAGGAGCGCTGGGCCAATGCCTCGCCGTCGTTCGAAGGGAATGTGGGGGTCACCTACGCCGGCCGCAAGATCGGCTTCGGGGTGGAGGCCGTGATGCAGAGCTGCCGCACGTGGAACGTCTTCGATGTCGAGCACATTGCCGGCAGTGACGGTTCGGCGGAGATCCGCAATGCCGTCTCGCGGGTCGAGGTTCCGTTCGGCGTCGATCTCCGGGTCCACTTCGACTGGCATGTCTCGAACCGTGTGACCCTCTTTGCCGAGGGCCGCAACCTGATCAACCGCAAGTTGTACGAATACCTGTGGTATCCGGAGCTGGGAGCCCATTTCACGGCGGGTGTCAAGCTCAATTTCTGACGCGGTGTCCGTCCGGCGGAGACCCGAACGGTCCGAAGTATCGCTTTTTCCGGTTCGTTGTCATAACGAACCGGAATTTTTGTTATCTTCCCCCGAACAAAAACCTTCGAAAAGATGAAACACACGATGCCCGAGCTTCCCTATGCGATGGAAGCACTTGCTCCGAAGATGAGCAGGGAGACCCTCGAATACCACTACGGCAGGCACCTCAAGACCTATGTGGACAACCTCAACCGCCTGATCGCCGGTACGCCCTACGAGGAGCTGCCGCTCGACGAGATCGTGCGCACGGCCGACGGCGCGCTCTTCAACAACGCCGCGCAGGCCTGGAATCACGAGTTCTTCTTCCGGATGCTGACCCCCGATCCGTCGCCCATGCCGGCCGGGCTGGCCGAGCGCCTGGCCCGCGACTTCGGCTCGGTCGAGGAGTTCCGCGCGAAATTCACGCAGGCGGCTGTCGGGTTGTTCGGATCGGGTTGGGTATGGCTTGTCGCCGACCGGTCGGGACGTCTCTCGATCCTGGCCCGCTCCAATGCCGGCAACCCGCTGACCGAAGGGCTGCGCCCCGTACTGACGATCGATGTCTGGGAGCATGCCTACTACATCGACTACCGCAACCGTCGCGCCGACGCCGTCGCCGCCCTCTGGGATCGCATCGACTGGAAGGTCGTTGCAGACCGTTACGAAAAGAAATAAGGGTTTGTTTCTGTTGGAAATGCCGCCTCCGGTTTTCGGGGCGGCATTTTCTTTTGTGCTGCAGGCAAACCTTCCGGGCACGGCCTTTCGCAGTTGCCGGGGCGGAATATACCGGGCGGGGCTCGTTGCCATCCGCCGGGCTTGTTTCCGGAGTATTACCTGAATCCGGCTATGGGTGTTTTTGTACTCAAAATTCATCATTATGTACGTTTTTTCGTCCATGGATTCCGTTTTCTGCGCGAAAGAGTGTATCTTCGCAGCACGAAAATAGTAAGGTCGAAATGCTGGAGAGGATTCAATATGCTTTGTTCATCTTGCTTTTTGTCTTGGCAGGAAGCTTGGATGGAGCTCAGGTTCAGTCTGGTAGGGTAGTTTCGCAGCCCGACCGGATTTGCCAGTCCACTCTCCGGACGCCGGTTCCGGCACACAATTGTTTCACGGCGGCAGTCTTCACCTGCGACGCTCCGATCGAAAATCCCGTCCAACCGTCCGCCCAGAAGGCGATCGTCCGTCTGCGCCATGATGCCCGGGCCATGGCGTCGGCCCGCGGGCTGTCCTGCCGTCCGGCTTATTCGGACTGCTTCGACCTGCATCCCAAGCCGGTCGATTATTATGTCTTTTCGCTGGGGCGTATCCTGATTTAGCCGCTGTTCCCGTTCCCGTTTTGCCGCATGTTCCCGGATGAGGATTTTTTCTCCCGGAGATGCGTTCGTGTTTTCGTGTTCCGAGTAAATTCGTAAAAACGATAGGTTATGTATTTTACGCTATTGGTGGTCGTCATCCTGACGGCTATTGCGCTGGTCGCAGTCGCGCTGGGTATCGCCCGCGCCGTGTCGCCGCGTTCGTACAACCCGCAGAAAGGCGAGGCGTACGAGTGCGGTATTCCGACGCGCGGACGGTCGTGGATGCAGTTCAAGGTGGGGTACTACCTGTTCGCGATCCTGTTCCTGATGTTCGACGTGGAGACCGTCTTTCTCTTTTCGTGGGCGGTGGTCGTCCAGGATCTGGGGATTTACGGGCTGGTGAGCATCCTCTTCTTTTTGGTCGTACTGGTTTTGGGCCTTGCATACGCATGGCGGAAAGGAGCTTTGGAATGGAAATAAGGAAGCCGGAGATAAAGGCAATGAAATACGAGGATTTCAATGACAACGAATACCTCGAAAAGATGGCGGCCGAGCTGCGCCGCGAGGGTACGAACGTGATCGTAGGGTGCCTCGACGAATTGATCGAGTGGGGGCGCAGCAACAGCCTCTGGCCGCTGACTTTCGCCACGAGCTGCTGCGGCATCGAGTTCATGGCCGTGGGGGCGGCCCGCTACGACTTTGCCCGGTTCGGGTTCGAAGTGGCCCGCGCCTCCCCGCGCCAGGCCGATTTCATCATGGTGGCCGGGACGATCACCCACAAGATGGCCCCTGTCCTGAAGCGCCTCTACGACCAGATGGCCGACCCGAAGTATGTGATCGCCGTCGGGGGATGCGCCATCAGCGGCGGCCCGTTCAAGAAGTCGTACCATGTGCTGAACGGCGTGGACAAGATACTGCCGGTCGATGTCTATATCCCCGGGTGCCCGCCGCGCCCCGAGGCGATGCTCTACGGGCTGATGCAGTTGCAGCGCAAAGTGAAATTACAGCGGTTTTTCGGCGGGGTGAACAAGCAGATCGGCAAGCAGGAGTACGAAGAGCTGCTTCGCCGGGATCTGACGGCCGAAAAGAACGATTTGAACGTGGAAGGAGGAGAAAAACAATGAATATCAACGAAAAAATAACGGCCTGGGAACCCGGAGCCGTGTGGTCGGAGGTCGGGGACGGGATGTTCACCGTCCCGGTGGAGAAATTCCACGCCCTGGCTGCACGCCTGAGGGCCGAGGGATTCGATTTTCTGCGCAGCCTGACGGGCATGGACTGGGGCGAAGAGGGGTTCGGGGCGGTCTACCACGTCGAAGCCACCGCGACGGGCGAGAA
>ENA-OPWR01001274-OPWR01001274.1-human-gut-metagenome-genome-assembly--contig:-NODE-1274-length-19788-cov-1.759337_pt1 | contig 19788 bp, 16 predicted proteins | sample MGYA00241507_ERZ502006 | MGnify/ENA primary metagenome ERZ502006 (study PRJEB25962, sample SAMEA2043041) | human gut metagenome | biome: human gut; feature: human-associated habitat; material: faeces...
CAGGCGGCAAGTTCCGATGAGATCCTTGCAACATCAGAATCCATGTTACAGCAGGCAAAGAATATTTCAAAGAACAGTGACCAGGTAGAACAGGAAGCAGATAACCTTGCTGTTTCTGCAGATCAGCTTGCAGATCAGGTAAAACAGTTCCGGATATAGAGAGGAGATCGTGCGATGAAGAAATTAATAAGTACTATCATGTGTCTGGCATTGCTCGTAGGATGCCTTGCCGGATGTGGTGGAAATACACAGACAGGCGCAGCTGATGGAAAAGGTTTAAAAATGCTGCTGTCGTTATCACAGGCGGATACCTTCCGAAATGTACTTGTGGCGCAGGCGCAGCAGACTGCGGAAGAGTGTGGGGCTCAGCTGGATGTATTTGATGCAGAAAATTCCATTGAAAACCAGGTGGAGCATATCAAAAAGGCGGTCAGTGAGAATTATGATGTGATTTTATGCGGACCGGTTGATGCTGATACGGCATTCGAATTAGAAGCGCTTGCAGGTGATATACCAATCGTATTTTTTAACAGCTGCCCGGATGAGTCGAGACTTCAGGCTGGGAAATATATTTATGTTGGATCGGATGAATATGTGGCAGGACAGTATCAGGCAGAGTACATTCTAGATAAATTTGCTTCTGCGGATGAGATTAATGTGGTGTTGTTAAAAGGACCGAAAAAACATTCCGCGACAAAAGGAAGATCTGAGTCATTAAAGGATACTTTAAATGCATCAGGGAAAAAGATCAATTATGTCTTTGAAGATAACGCCGACTGGGAGCAGGATCGTGCGAAAGAGATGTTCAATATATTTTTAAAGACAGGACAGAAGTGTGACGTTGCTGTCTGCAACAACGACTCTATGGCACTTGGTATCATTGATGCCTGTGATGCAGCAGGAATCAGTGATGTGACGGTACTTGGAATCGATGCGACTGCAGACGGATGCAAAGCGATTGAAGATGGAAAGATGGACTTTACCGTATACCAGTCCGCAGTCGGACAGGGTGAGAGTGCTGTTTATGCTGCAATTGCACTTGCAACCGGAAAAGATGTGACGACTTTAGAGGGAGCTACCGCAGATGGCTTATATGTATGGGTACCATTTGAAAAAGTAGACAGTTCTAATGTTAAAAATTATGAATAGAAAGCGGGTATAAAATGGAATATACACATGTAAAACATACGTTTTTACCTGTATACAATGAGGAATCCAGGATATTGATCCTGGGTTCCTTTCCGTCTGTAAAGTCGCGGGAAAACCAGTTCTATTACGGGCATCCGCAAAACCGGTTCTGGAAGGTGATTGCAGGAATTTTCAAGGAACCTCTGCCACAGACGATCGATGAAAAGAAGGAGCTTCTGCTAAGACATCGCATAGCAGTGTGGGATGTGATCGATTCCTGTGATATCGTTGGATCTTCCGACAGCTCCATCAGAAATGTGGTGCCAAATGATATGAATCTGATCTTATCAAATGCAAAAATACAGGGAATTTTTGCAAATGGTGGAAAAGCACATCAGCTTTTTGTAAAATACTGTAATAAAGAGGGAATGCCGCCGCTTGGAAAACTGCCGTCCACAAGCCCCGCAAATGCGGCGTGGAATTTAGAGCGGCTGACGGCGGAATGGAAAACGGCATTTGAAACATATTTAGAAATAACAGAACAGGAGAAAACAAATGATCCGGACAGTAAGTGGAATCGTGCTGCTCATCCTGCATCTGACGGTTTGTATTCTTATATGGGCAGGAATCAGAAGTGGTATGCTTAAAGTAAAAAAATATTTGATGGTACCGGTGCTTTTTGTACCTGTATGGGGAGTGGCATTTACCGGAATTATTTTAAATGCGGCAATCCTGATCCTTGTATATGTTGGACTGACGCTGCTTGCACATTATCCGGAGAGAGTAAATAACTTACCGAAAGAGATATGCAGTGGAAAAATAAGAATCTATACGATCCACATGGTGCGCGCAGTCAAGCTGATCTTCGTGCTCAGTCTTTTATTTACCAGTATCTGTGATGCTGCCGGGGTGCAGATCAATAAAGGGTATAGTCTGGTGACGGTTGCATTGATCGTTATTGTGACAGTGGTGTATGAGGGGAAGATCATTAAGCTGCTGCGTGGAAAAAAATAAGCATATATTATAAAGAAAAGACGATTCTGAGTGGAATCGTCTTTTCTTTATATATAGTGATCAATGTCTGCGGAGTAGGCATTTTGTGTATTATATTACTTCGTATCAACCCGTCCAACCAGATAATCAATTGAGCAGTGATAAATATCTGCTAACTTTATGAGAATGTCAATTGGAAAATCACGAAGCCCTTTTTCATAACGGGAATAAACATCCCGGTGCAGACCAAGCATGGCAGAGATTTCTTTTATAGTAAGATCGTTGTCTATTCTCAAGTCCTGAATTCTTTGAAACTTCACGTGAGTGTCTCCTCTAACTTAATAGACAAATTATAATCAAAATGCTATAATTTAATTCATAATAAGACCGTTTGGTCGTATTAAGAGAAATGAGATATCTGCGAAAGGAGACCAGTTATGAAAAAACGAATGATCGCATGGCTGCTTTGTGCCTGCATGACATTGACCGCGGCACCGGAGATGCTGCTGGCGGATGTGGCAGGGAATGCACAGCAGACACAGGAAGAAAACAGTTTCAGAGAGAAAGGGACTGTGGAAACACAGACTGCAGAACAGGATGATGAAAAGTCGACAGTGACAGAGAAAAAAGAAACAGACCAGGCAGATGAAGAAGATCATAATGCCGGACATCTGGCAGAAGAAGAGTCTGGGGCGGTTGAGACGGAGATTGTTACGGAAGAGGCAGAAGAGCCAGAGACGACGATCGTCACGGAAGAGACAGAAGAGCCAGAAACGAAGGTTGTTACAGAAGAAACAGAGGAGACTGAAACAAAGAATGTCACAGAAGAGCCAGAACAGGCTGAAACAGAGAACGTTACGGAAGAAACGGAGCGTACAGAGGAGATTTTAAAAAGGGCATTATCAGGTGATGAGATCAGCCGTATCGACTGGGTACAGGAACTGGTAACATTATTTGATCTTACGGTAGATGAGGACAATTATCCGGATAATTATTACAGTGACATATCAACGGATGATTCGTTTTATCGTGATGTGATGGTGGCATGCGAGTTCGGAATGATCGATCTTGAGGCAGGAGAAGAATTTCGACCGGAAGATGCAGTGACACGTGAATTTGCAGCGCAGACCATGAATGCGATGCTTGGTTTTGTGCCGGAAACAGACAGTTATACTTATCAGGATACAGCAGATGTTACATATAAGGAAGCAGCACAGATCGCAATCGACAGAGGATGGGTTACGGTTGCTGCCGGTAAATTTCTCCCGGAACAGTCACTTACAACGGAAGAGCATGATGCAATGATCGCGGATGCAAAAAAGGTTTTGGCAGATGCGCAGATAGAGACCGGAAAAGAAAATACCTGTACGTTTGCGTCCGGAGTAGTTGTTGTACCAAAGGGAACAGCCGTATCTATTGATGTGGACGGAATAGTTATGATCGAAAACTGTCCGGTTACGATCAAACAGGGAACAACATTTGCCGTGTATGTTAACGATATTGTCATGGCATATAAGGCAGAAAGTGTACGGACAGAAGGAACAACGACATATATTACAACCTCAGATGCGGATGATGGCGCGGTTTTAAATGTTGACCAGCAGGGCGAACTGGATGTTGACATGACGGAATTTATTCCGGCAGATGAAGAAACATATGTGGTAAATGGTGTTACAGTCACAGAAGGTATGACAAGGGGGATATCCTATAAAAACAATACCCTGCGTGCAGATAAAACGATTTCCGTCTCAGATGATGTCACAGCGACAGTAAGTGTTGTGATTTCAAACATGAAAGTAAATTACAGTCTGAATAATAATGACTATTATTTTTCAGTCAGCGGAGATATGGAATACTCCTGCAATGTAAAAGGGGATGCATTTAAAGATATTAACCACACACTGACGTTAGGGGCAGTGCCGCTCGGCGGTGTTGGTATGTTGACACTGGCAATGGAATATAATCTTTCCGGGGAAGCAACGCTTACCGTGGAAAAGGAATTTGAAGCCGGATTTGCGTATTCGGACGGATTCCGTATAGTTGGAAACAGTCATAAAAAAGGATTTTCCTTTTCAGCAGAAGCAGATTTGACCACAGGTATTGTACTCTCTGCAAAAGCAACGCTCGGAATTGTCAGCGGAGATATTTATGCAAAAACCGGTGCACGTATGAACATCAAATACGTAAGGTACAGTTCCGGAACACCGACATACTGCGTGTCACAGGCTGCATATCTGTATGCATCGGTGGGGGCAAGTGCAAAGATCGGAGTTGGTATTGCATCAAAGACCTTTAGCAAAAGTATAGAGATCTGGGGAAAGAATAACAGTCCGGTGCGCGTGTACTATCATATTGAGGACGGTGTACTTCGGACATCATGCACGCGTGGAAAAGAATTTGCCGCACAGGGAGGCTGGACAAGTTATTGGACATCTCCAGGTTCGAGATATTTCAATCCGGCGGGCGTAGGAAGCTATTTTGATGCAGGAGCAGGTGCAGGCGGTGCAATCGTACCGATTTATACCTATACACTTGACGATGCAAACAGGGCTACGATCACAGGATATAGTGGAAATGCGACGGCACTTTATATTCCGGGGGAGATTGACGGGCATGAGGTTGTTGCAATCGGAGATAGGGCATTTGAGAACCGGACGGATTTGAGGACGGTGATGATACCGGATAGCGTGACGAGGATAAATATAGGTGCATTTTCAGGGTGTATTAATTTGGCAAACATAACGTTGTCAAAGAAAATTGAAAAAATAGGAGAAAATGCATTTTACAACTGTGACAGTCTGCAAAGTGTAGAAATACCTAAGTGTTTAAATGATGTTTACGCAAGATATGATTCAATAGATATACCAAATGGTGTATTTAATGAGTGTAGCAATTTAAAGACGATTATATTTGAAGAAGGAAGTACAGTTATAGCAGATGCATTGTTTCGGGGATGTGATGGATTAGAGGAAGTTAAAATTCCTAAAACGGTAACTGTGATAAAAAATCATGCTTTTAATGAGTGTATAAAATTGAAAGCAGTAGAGATTTCAAATGGGATGAAAGAAATTGGGGACAGTGCATTTTCTGAATGTTCAAACTTACAGAAGGTGATTCTTCCAGATACCGTCAATTCAATGGGAACAAATATTTTTTATAATTGCATTAATTTAACAGAGGTGCATTTGCCAAATATTCGTCAGAATATTACTGCAAATACATTTTATAATTGCAAAAAGTTAACCACCATCAACTTCCCATCCACCCTGACCACGATCGGGAACTCCGCGTTTTCCGGCTGTGAATCTTTGCCGGAAGCAATACTTCCATCCGGGGTGGAAAAAATAGAAAGCAACGCATTTAAAAACTGTAAAGCCTTGAAAAAGGCAGCGGTACCGGATACCGTTTCGTCTATTGGAAGTTCTGCATTTTATGGATGTGAAGCCCTGACCGATATTACATTAGGCAGCAAATTAAAGAAAATTGAGAGCCAGACATTCTACGGCTGTATAGTTTTGCCATCCATCGTGCTTCCTTACAATGTGACCACGATCGGTGACAGTGCCTTTGTCAACTGCACGAAGCTGACGCAGATCACAGTCCCGCGCAACACAACTTCGATCGCATCAAATGCATTTTCTTATCCAAAGAAAATGACGATGTACGGTCCGTCCGACTGTTATGCCGAGACCTATGCAAGCGGAAAAGGAATCAAGTACGTCACACAGGATATTCATGCAACCTCAGTCAGTCTGGATATTACAGAAAAAACGGCGGAGCACTATGACGATTTCCAACTGACAGCGACGATCGCACCTTTGAATTTCACAGATGCAGTGGTATGGACAAGTTCCAATGAAGAGGTTGCTGCTGTTTCGGATACCGGATATGTGGAGATCTGTGGTGTTGGAACAGCAGTCATTACGGTAACGGCTGGAAATGTAAAAGCAGTCTGTAAAATAACCGTACTGCAGCTGATAGACTGGATCGAATTTGATGAGGATGAGATCGAATTGAAAGCTGGTGAAACCTATCAGTTGAAACCATATATTTCACCTTCGGATGCCACAAATAAAAAACTCAAATATACTTCTTCTGATACGAAAGTGGCAGAGGTTTCTGCAAGCGGACTTGTCACTGCAAGATCGGAGGGCGAAGCAAAAATCCGGGCTGCGGCAACGGACGGCAGTGATGAATATGCAGTCTGCTATGTGACTGTCACCGGAAAGGCGAAAGTAACAGGAATAACTTTAGACAGGACATCAGCAGAGGTAAAAAGAGGAGAGAAGCTCACCTTAAATGTAACTGTATCACCGTCTTATGCGTCCAACAAAAAGGTAGTCTGGAAATCGGCAAATACAAAGATTGCCACCGTGGATGCCAACGGCAGTGTGACAGCAAAGGCACCGGGCCGAACGAAGATCACGGTGACTTCGTCTGAAAATAGTAGTTATCAGGCATCCTGTACGGTTACAGTACCATATAAAATTACCTACAAACTGAATAAAGGTAAAAACAATGCCTCAAATCCGTCAACTTATTATGGAAAGAAAGTAACACTGAAAAATCCGTCACGCAAAGGATACGCATTTGCAGGCTGGTATACGGATGCAAAATTTAAAAAGAAGATCACAAGTATCAGCAGCAGCGCAAAATCCGATTACATTTTGTATGCAAAGTGGACAAAAGTAAAAGTGGCGAAGGCTTCTCTTACGTCTGCGAAAAACAGCAAGAGTAAACAGATCTTACTGAAATATAAGAAAGTATCCGGCGCAAAAGGTTACGAGATTTCTTACAGTACGGATAAAAAATTCAAAAAGGCGGTCACAAAGAAAAATACGGCGAAGACATCCTATACCATAAGTAAACTGAAAAAAGGAAAGATATACTATGTGCGCATCCGGGCTTATAAAATGGATTCCACGGGCAAAAAAGTGTATGGAAAATATTCATCCATGAAAAAAGTTAAGGTCAGTAAATAGAAAAATTTAAAGTGTGTAACTGTCAGAAAATGACAGGGAAGACAGTGTCCGGATTGATATTCAGCCGGACACTGTCTTTCTTTAAAAATAGCAGCTTGTTTTGTTACTGTTCGCTCGGCACCTGAATACTTTGCTGTTCAGGCGCGTATGAACGTGATGTGGGGGTGAGCAGCCCCTTTTGCGAAGCAAAACTTTACATGGGGCTGCGAAGTTACAGTCCGCAGGGTAACCTGTGAACAGTAACTTGATTTTTGTACAACCTGCACAAGAAATTTCAAATTGGTTGCATACTAAGGATGACGTATGATAAAATAACTCAAAGCATATTTCTACGATGCAGACATCTATCCGGTGCTATAATTACGAATCCGGCAATTCTGTCTGTATGACTATCAGGATGTATATATCCGTCTAAAATTCAAAAAAACATTTCAGAAATCTATGCTTTTTATCCACAGAAATGAAAAGCAGGAGATCTGGATGAGCCTCCTGCACACAGGAGGAACTGAATATGAAGAAGAGTGAGCAGGTATCAGAAAAGACGCCGACAGCCAACCGTCAGTACAAAGACACTGTATTCCGCATGCTGTTTTCAGAGAAAGAAAATCTCTTATCCCTGTACAACGCAGTGACCGGAAGCCATTATCAGAATGCGGAAGCCCTTAAGATCGTCACGTTGGAAAACGCAATCTATATGGGAATGAAAAATGATCTGGCATTTATGTTAGAGACGAATATTTATCTCTACGAGCACCAGTCCACGTTAAATCCCAACATACCGCTGCGGGATCTGATTTACATAGGAATCGAATATCAGCAGTATGTGAATAATAAATCTCTGTATTCGTCCAGCCTGCAGAAAATACCGGCACCGAAATTTATGGTATTTTATAATGGAACGGATGCAGTGGATGACCGGGTGGAACTTCGACTGTCAAACGCTTATGAGCATCTGGCTGGTGAGCCGGACCTGGAGTTAAAAGTCCTGATGTTAAACGTCAATGAAGGACATAACAAAGAGCTGATGGAGCAGTGTCAGACATTGAAGGAATATGCCATTTATGTAGCGAGAGTCCGCAAATATACATCAGAAATGAACTTAAACGATGCAGTTGCACGGGCAATCGATGAATGTATCAAAGAAGGAATCCTGGTGGAATTTCTTCGGAAGAATCGTTCGGAGGTAAAGATGGTGAGTATTTTGGAATATGATAAAGAGTGGGAAGAGAAGAAACTCCGAAAGGCAGAGTATGAGGCTGGCAAAAGTGACGGAATCGAGATCGCAGAAGAGAGAATGATCCATAATATGATTAAGCTGGATTTCCCAATAGAAAAAATTGCAGAAGTAACTGGAAAATCGCCATTGGAAATAGAACAATATTTACAATCGAACAGACAATAAATATTTTAAAAAGATTACGGAAACTGTTGATAAAACTATATAAAAAAATAATGAAATGAACAGTAAATAATAAAATCCTCTGTAAACAGAAAAACAGGTGGCAAATAGCACCTGGCTGTTTGCAGAGGATTTTATTATTACTATTTATCAATAAAAATTTATTGTAAAACAATAAAAATATATTGCAAAAGCAAGATATATGTGTATAATAAAGGAAAACAATAAAACCAGAAAGAAAAATCTGGAATCAAAAACAAACTCAAAGAAAAGTGAATCAGATCAGGAGGAGAATCATTTATGCAGCAAAAAGAAATTTCACGGTGGCTAAAAGCAATCACGATTGTACTGGCGCTGATGGGGGCGGTGTTCTTTCTATATATTATGCCGGTACTTGCAATGTCATGGAGGGACGCGGATGAATCACTGGCGTATCTTTTTATGCCGGGGCTGTTGTACGGCTGGTGCATTGCGGTGATCTGTTATGCGATCCTGTACCAGTTCTGGAAAGTATGTGTGCAGATCGGAAAAGACAATTCATTCTCAAAAGAAAATGCAAAATGTTTTCGAAATATCAGTCACTTCGCATTGCTGCTCTCAGTTGTGTGGTTTGCGGGAATTGTTTTTCTGGCAATCTTAGCGGTCAGGCAGCCCGGAATCAGTATTTTTATGATCACCGCAGTTTTGCTTTCGGTCATGATATCTGTTTTGGCAGCGGCATTATCACATCTGGTCCTGAAAGCCTACGAATTAAAACAGGAAAATGAACTTACGATATAAGGAGAGACAAATGGCGATTATCATAAATATAGATGTAATGCTTGCAAAGCGAAAAATGAGTGTAACTGAACTCTCGGAAAAAGTAGGTATTACAATGGCAAATATTTCCATACTAAAAAATGGAAAGGCAAAAGCAATCAAAGTAGACACATTAAACAAGATCTGCCGGGCGTTGGACTGCCAGCCGGGAGATATTTTAGAATATGTTCCATCGGATGATGAAATTTAATATATTGTACGGAATGAAGCAGGAATATGACAGTTTATGAAAAACTGAAGCAGGAACAGGACAGCTTATTGGAAAAGGAAGGGAGCATGAAAATGGATCAGAATCTTACAGTCAGTTACGAGGAGCAGAAAGCGCAGTGGCAGGAAAGAAAAAAACAGCAGCAGAAAGAAAATGCGGGGATTTTTAAAAAACTTGCGCCGGCAAGCCTCATTTACGCACTGATCTATACAGTCTGTATTTACAAAAATATGACAGGTGCCGCAGTACTTCTGTGGGTGGTGGCAACGATCGGATATATCTGTTACATCGTTAAAACGGTAAAGGAAAGAAAAGTTTTTAAAACAACAATAATTTTTGCTGTGTATATGCTGATCCTTGCGGTCAGTACATTTACAACCGGAAATGAGTGGATCATCTGGATGAATTATTGCTGGATATTTGCATTCACGGTGTGTTTCCTGATACGAAATATGGCAGATGAAAACGAATGGAATTTCTGGGATTACCTGTGCGGTGGAGTAAATGCTGTATTTGGAGCAATTGGCAGCATTGCAAGACCATTTGGCGATGGAAACGATTTTGCACGTTTGCGGGAGAAAAAAGAAAATGGCAAAGCGCGTGAGATCCTGATCGGAATTGCAGTAGCGATACCGGTGGTTCTTCTGATCGGCGGATTGTTAATGTCGGCGGATCTGGTATTTTCAAATATGATTGCAAAAGTTTTCGAAGGAATCAGGATACCGGCAAACCTGGCAGGGATTTGTTTCATGTTATGTTTTGGTTTTATTTCATCTTACTGTGGAGTCAGATATACAGCATACAGAAAAGACCGGCAGGACAGGGAAGTAAAAATTCTTACAGAGACGACAGCAATGTTTACGGTTTCGGTCTTAGTGGCGGTATTATATGTGATATTCTGTGGTATACAGATCATATATCTGTTTGGCGGTGGCGGGGAGCTGCCGGCAGGAGTGACCTATGCCGAATATGCAAGGCAGGGATTTTTCCAGCTCCTTGTGGTGTGTATTTTAAATCTGGGGGCGGTTCTTACAATGGAGCATTTCTTTCAGAGGAACAGGGCGGTCGATGCCGTTCTGACGGTGATCTCTGTATGTACGATCATTATGACAGCATCGAGCGGGTGGAGAATGATCCTGTATATCCGGGCATACCAGCTCACATTTTTGCGTGTTGTGGTACTTGTGGCACTGGCAGTGATCACGCTTCTGATGGCAGGGACGATCTGTTATATCTGGAACCGCAGGTTCCCGTTGTTTCAGTATGGAATGGCGGTTGTGTGCGTCAGTTATGTCCTGTTTGCCTTTGCACATGTAGATGCGGGGATTGCCGCCTATGATCTGGCGCAGATCGAAAATGGAAATACTGCGGGAGATTACAGTTATCTCTCCTGTTTATCAACGGATGCGGCACCAGTGATCGCTGAGTACTTAAAAGAACATCCGGACAAGAGTTATTACGGGGATGGAATATATAACTGGAAGTGGGAATATATGCAGGAAAATGACAGGATGAACCAGCCTGTGACGCTCCGGACATTTAATCTGTCTTATCTGCGTGCAAAAAGAATATTTTCAGAAAAATAGGTCATAAGTATCAGATTATTGTCATAAAAATAATATTTATTTACAAATGTTCTCCGGTTTTGTATAATGAAACAAAGATGTTGTGAAAATTTATGATGAGGAGAACAAAAGATGAAAGGAAAAACAGCTGGAAAGATAATTGCACTGTTTGCCGTGGCGGGAATGCTCGCCGGGTGTGGTGGAAAAACAGGTACTACGCCGGATGATTATGCGACAAACGATGGCTATATTACAACGGAAACCGCCGGGAACAGTACAGGCGGTGCACAGTCGGATACCACATCGGGCACGGCAGGAATTTCGAAAGAAAATATAAAAGTCGGCGTGCTTTATATTTCAGATCCGGATGAGGGAAGCGGATATTCTTACACGCATGATCTGGGAATTGTGGGAATGCAGGAAAATCTGGGTTTAAGCGATGATTAGATTGAGAGAAAGATCGTGGATGACTCTGACGCAAAGGCGACGGAGGAAGCAATCGAAGCATGTATTTCGGATGGGTGCAATATTATTTTTACAACCAGCTGGGGGTATATGGAAACAACAGCAGAGATGGCTGAAAAATATCCGGATATTTACTTTTCCCATGGAACCGGTTATATGTCAAATGGAAAGAACTTCAACAATTATTTTGGTCGTATTTACCAGGTAAGGTATTTAAGCGGTATCGTGGCTGGCATGAATACAAAGTCGGATAAGGTCGGCTATGTTGCAGCGCAGGATTCTTCCAATTCGGAGGTGACAGGTGGAATTGATGCATTTGCGATCGGTGTTGCAGCTGTTAACCCGGAGGCAAAGATCTATGTGGCAGTCACAAACAGCTGGGATGATCCGGATAAGGAAAAAGCAGCATCGGAACAGCTGTTGGATATGGGCTGTGATGTGATGGCACAGCATTGTGATACGCCGTATCCGCAGACACTCGCACAGGAACGTGGTGTATATGGTATCGGCTATAACTCAGATATGAGCAAGGAAACACCGGATGCCTGTCTGACGAGTGTTATCTGGAACTGGAGTGCATACTATACTTCGGCAGTTAAGAGTATTATCAATGGAACCTGGGATGGATCAAACTATTACGGAGGTATGGCAGAGGGGCTGGTACAGCTGACGAATCTGGCATCTTTTGCGGCAGAGGGTACGCAGGAGAAGGTGGATGAAGCGACTGCAGAAATTTTAAGTGGCAGCAATAATGTTTTTGACGGAGTGATGGAGACAAATACAGGGGAGACGGTTGGAACAGAGAATGGAACCTTAGATGATGCAATGATTACCGGCGGCATTGACTGGTATTATAAAAACGTTGTGATTGTGGACTAGGGGGAGAATGAGATGATGAAATTGACGATTCGAAAAAAAGTTTTATTCTGTTCTTTGATACCGCTGCTTCTGTTAGGAGGAATTATCCTTCTGATCGCGTCCACGATCGTAAAGGGTGCAATTATCGATCAGGTGGAAAATTCATTAAAAGGAACTGCAATCGCGACGCAGGCAGCTTATGACCAGAATGCAGGTACCTATTTGCAGACGGAAAATGGTGATATCTGGAAAGGAAGTTATAACATTTCACAGTCAGAGAATCTGGTGGATACCATCAAACAGGAGTCTGGGATGGATGTGACATTTTTCTATGGATCACAGAGAATCATGACTTCTGCAGTCGACAAAAATGGTGACAGGATTCTGGGAAGTCCGGCGGGTGACAAGGTTGTTGAAAAGGTATTAAATGGTGGTGAGGAATATTTCAGTGATAATGTATCCATGGATGGCACCATATACTATGGCTATTATGTTCCGGTATATCAGAAAGGCGACAGCGGTACTCCGATCGGTATGGTGTTTGCAGGGGCGGAGAAACAGGAAATCTCCCACAGCGTGATACAGATCATTAATACGATCGTAGCCATCGTGCTTGTGGTACTTGTTATCTGTATCATTATCGTGGAGATCAGTGCAACCTCGATCACACGTGCATTAAAGAAAGGAATTGCAAATGTGCAGGAAGTGTCTGCCGGTCATCTTGACGTAGAGTTTGACAAGAAGATCTTAGGGCGGAAAGATGAAGTCGGAGATCTGACCAAAGCGATACAGCATTTACAGAAAGAACTGCAAAAGATCATTAAGGGAATCAAGGAAAGTACCGATATGCTGATGGAAGCATCCAATACTTTAGAGGATACATCCCATCAGACTTACGATGGAATGCGTGAGGTGGAGGCAACGGTAGATTCTATTACAACCGGGGCAAATTTACAGGCAGAGGATGCAAAAAAAGCTTCTGACAATGTAAAATATATGGGAAATCTGATCATTGAGACCGGCAGAGCAGCAGATGAGCTGAATGAAAGTGCAGATCAGATGAAACAGTCCAGTGATGCGGCTGTTGTTACGATCGATGAACTAAAACGAATCAGCGAAGAAGTAAAGGCAGCTGTTGCAACGATCGCGGAACAGACGAAACAGACAAATATTTCAGCACAGAGTATTCAGAAGGCATCGCAGTTTATTTCTGAAATTGCATCCCAGACGAATCTCCTCTCTTTAAATGCCAGCATTGAAGCTGCGCGTGCAGGCGAGGCTGGAAAAGGGTTTGCGGTTGTGGCATCTGAGATACAGAAGCTTGCAGAACAGTCTGATACGGCGAGTGGCAATATCGGCGAAATCGTAAATACACTGATCGGAAACTCCCAGCGTGTGGTTGAGACAATGGGCAAGACACAGGAGATCATTGAAAAACAGAATATGCATATCGAGAGTACGGAGCAGATGGTAAATGGTGTTATGGGTGAGATCGACGCATCTATTGAACGAATTCGCCAGATTGAAACACGTACAAAGAAATTAGAGAGTGCAAGAACAGAGATCATAGATGTCATTGATTCTTTGTCAGAGATTGCACAGCAGAATGTGGAAGGAACCACGCAGACAAGTTCATCCATCACAGAGATTACGGACAGTTTTCAGAATATCAAGGATTCTACCGAAAATCTGCGTAATATGGCGGATATGCTTGCACACAATATCAGACATTTTGATATATGATAAAAATATGGCCTTAAGCTGCAGAATATGGAGACAAAACAGATGGAAGTGCTTGCTGTTTTTGACGAGAAGAATTATGACGACACAACAAAAGTATATGAAAAATATAATGTGCGTGGTGTAATTTTCCGGGATGGAAAGATTGCCATGCAGTGCAGTACGGATGGCGAATATAAGATGCCCGGCGGCGGGATGGAAAAGGGAGAGAGTTTTTTAGAAACCCTTGTGCGTGAGATCCGTGAAGAGACAGGGCTTACCGTTTTAAAAGAGTCTGTGTGTGAACTAGGGGAGATCCTTGAGATGCGCCGCGATATATTTGATCCGTCCTGTAAATATATCTGTCATTCTTACTTTTATTACTGTAAGGTAGGGGAAAAACAGGAGAAACTTCATCTGACACCCAGTGAAGTGGCAAAGGGGTATTATCTTAAGTGGGAGCAGCCGGAGACTGTATACAATACCAATATACGCATAGAAAAGGATCCGTGGATCATTCGTGACACTGCATTTGTGAAGATGATTCTGGATGGAAAAGTAAAATTGCCGGAATAAAAAGGCAAAGAAGAAATCCGGTACATAAAATAATAGAATGTCCGCGGAGCGCGCATTCTATTATTTTTTTGTGGAAGAACGACAAAAAATATGTTATACTTAACAATATGTATTGCAGAAAAACTGATCTGATATGCAATAGATAAAGGCACAGATAAATGACGGAGGATGGCGCATATGAATGAAAATTATGTAACACTTACCATTGGAAAACAGAAAAATATTGCACTGATCGCGCATGATAATAAAAAAGCAGAGCTGATCGCATGGTGCGAAACAAATAAAGAGATCCTGAAAAATCATTTCCTTTGTGGAACAGGGACCACGGCACGTATGATTACAGACCAGACCGGACTTCCGGTTCGTGGATATAACAGCGGCCCTCTTGGTGGAGACCAGCAGATCGGTGCAAAGATCGTTGAGGGAAAAGTAGACTTTGTCATTTTCTTTTCTGATCCATTGACTGCACAGCCTCATGATCCTGATGTAAAGGCACTGCTTCGTATTGCACAGGTATATGATATCCCGATCGCAAACAATAAGGCATCGGCAGACTTTATGATCAGATCTGAATATATGAATGAAGAGTATGAGCATGAGGTGATCAACTTCAAAGAAAACATCAAAAAACGCTCAGAGACATTATAAGGGGGAACATTTTTCATGAGCAAAGTAGCAATCGTATCAGACAGCAACAGCGGAATCACGCAGAGTATGGCAAAGGAACTTGGAGTTACCGTGATGCCGATGCCTTTTTTTGTGGGAGACAAGACACTGTATGAAGATATCGATCTGTCACAGGAAGAGTTTTACCAGATGCTTTCCGAGAAGACAGACATCCATACATCCATGCCGCTTGTAGGAAATGTGACAGATACTTGGGATGAATTGTTAAAAGAGTACGATGAGATCGTACATATCCCAATGTCGTCCGGACTTAGTGGTTCCTGTGAGACAGCCATGATGCTTTCCCAGGATTATGATGGAAAGGTGCAGGTGGTGAACAATCAGAGAATTTCTGTTACACAGCGCCAGTCTGTTTTAGATGCACTTGCGCTTGCAAAACAGGGAAGAACTGCATCTGAGATCAAGACAATTTTAGAGCGTGATAAATTTGAATCATCGATTTACATTATGGTGGACACGCTGTATTATCTGAAAAAAGGCGGCAGGATCACACCAGCTGCTGCCGCGCTTGGAACACTGTTAAAATTAAAACCGGTGCTTCAGATCCAGGGAGAAAAATTAGATGCATTTGCCAAGGCAAGAACGGTAAAACAGGCAAAGAGTATCATGATTGAGGCAATGAAGAATGATTTTGCCAACCGGTTTAACGATCCGAACGGAGAGCATATGTATCTTGAGATGGCATATACGCATGATTTAGAAGCGGCAGAAAACTTCAAGAAAGAAGTGCAGGAGGCATTTCCGGGGATGGAGATCCGTATGGATCCGCTTTCACTTAGCATTTCCTGCCATATCGGACCGGGAGCGTTAGCAGTGGCATGTTCAAGAAAGATTCCAGAGCTGGAAGCGTAATAGAAAAATAAAAGAGAACAGAGAGAAAAGCCAGATAAAGCAATCGCCTGAAATCTGAATTACAAGAGATAATTCGGATCTCAGGCGATTTTTACCTATAGAAATTAAAGTCCTTTGCAGACAGAAAAATTTCACGCTGTTTAGGCTGGAGAACTGCTGTGCTGCCGTATCTTTTTGCTTTTCCAAATGATATAAGTGATCATCAGAGGAATACCGGCGCCCACCCAGGCAGCAGGATCAGCAAGGCAGATCCCCTGATAACCGAGTGGTTTCTGCAGGAGTGCGATCGCAACAAAGCGGCATACCAGCTCGATCACGCCACTCAACATTGGAACAAGTCCTTCGCCTAATCCCTGTAAGGCATTGCGGTATAAAAAGATCATGGCAAGCGGGAGGAAAAACCAGCTTACAGTTTTTAAGTACATCATTGCATAGGAGAAAATTTCATCGGAAGGATTGCTTACAAACCAGCTCACGATAAATTCTCCACCGAAAATACAGATGGCAGCACCGATGGCTGCAGCAGCGATACAGATGAAAAATCCTTTGCGCATACCGTCGAAAATACGGTCGTATTTTCCTGCACCGAGATTCTGACCACAGTAGGTTGCCATGGCGGTGCCGAGCGTCGGCATGGTCTGAGTTGCGATATTGTTGACTTTAGAAGCGGCTGTAAAGGAAGCAACCACACTGGAACCAAACACGTTGACAGCACTCTGTAAGATCATGGTTCCAATGGCGGTGATGGAGTAATTTAATGCCATTGTGATACCGATCGAGAGCATGTTAATGACACCCGGGCGATCCAGATAATAGTCCGCTTTTGTTGTGCGAAGGATCTCAAACTGCCGGAACATATGGATAAAACATAAAATTGCGGAGATTCCCTGCGCAATGATGGTGGCATAGGCGGCACCGGCGGTTCCTGCTTTCAGCACGATAATAAATAAAAGATCCAGTACCACATTTAATATAGAAGAAAAGATCAAAAAGTAGAGCGGTGTTTTGCTGTCTCCAATACCTCTTAAGATACCGGCGGATACATTGTAGAGCATTGTTAAGATGATACCTGCAAAAATGACCTTGATGTAAGCATCTGCCATGGATAAGATATTATCCGGTGTATGCATCCAGACTAAAAACAGGCGGGAAGCGGCAACGGTCGGAATCGTAAGAATTGCAGATACGATCACGGTTAAGATCAGGGAGAGTGCAACGTAGTGTTTTAACAAGCGAAAATCTTTTGCACCGAAGGCATGCGAAATCATGACACCAAATCCCTGTGCGATTCCGGTGGCAAAGCCGAGCACTAAAAACATGATACATCCGGTGGAACCGACGGCAGCAAGTGCATCTTCGCCGAGGTATCTTCCCACGATGATCGTGTCTACCATATTATAAAATTGCTGGAACAGATTTCCTAATAAAACCGGAATGGAAAAAAGCAGTATGATTTTTAATGAACTGCCGGTGGTCATATCTTTTGTCATGCTACTGGAAACTCCTTTCAAACTTTGGTATGATGTAATTATTCAGTGCACATATATGCAGTATAATGTAATAAACATGTAAGGCTTAGTATACGTCACAAAAATCAGAAATACAAGCGGAAAATAAGACTTTTTTTCTAATTTTTTTAAGGGAGAATCAGATGGACATTAATTTGGAATACTATAAGATATTTTATTATACGGCAAAGCAGAAAAGTGTTACGTTAGCGGCAGAAAAACTGTCAATCTCACAGCCGGCAGTCAGCCAGGCGATCAAGCATTTAGAGAAGGATCTTGGCTGTGCATTGTTTGTAAGAACGGCAAAGGGAGTACGTCTGACCAAGGAGGGTGAGATGCTTTTTTCCTATGTGGAACGCGGCTATGAGGCGATTCTTTCCGGAGAAAAAAGACTTCTTGAGATGCTAAACCTTGAAAAGGGAGAAATCTGCATCGGTGCAAGTGATATGACATTAAAATATTATCTGCTTCCATATTTAGAGCGGTTTCATGAAAAATATCCCAATATCCGCGTGACCGTGACCAATGCGCCGACACCGGAAACTTTACAGCATCTTGCGGATGGCAGGATCGATTTTGGAATCGTGAGCTCTCCGGTGGAGCCGCAGGGATGGCTTAAGATCATCCCGGTCAAAGAGATCCGCGACGTTTTTGTGGCAGGGAAAAAATACAAAGAGCTCTGTGGGAGAAAGATGCAATACAAAGAACTTTCGGAATATCCGCTGATGTGTTTAGAGGGAAGCACCTCGACGAGACATTATGTGGAGGCATTTTTAGAAGAAGAAGGTGTGACGGTGTCCCCGGAATTTGAACTTGCCACCAGTGATATGCTGATTCAGTTTGCGCTCCGCAATCTTGGGATCGCAAGTGTGATGGAAGAGTTTGCAAAAGAGTATGAGGAGGATGGCAGGCTTTTTAAGCTGCAGTTTGAAAAAGAAATTCCGGCACGAAAATTCTGTATCGTATTAAATGAGAGGATCCCGATGTCTGCGGCTGCGGCAAAGCTTTTAAAAGGACTTTTATAAATTTACATAATGAATGATTATATCAGATATAAAGAATATTAATTTTACTTATAGAGAAACATCATGTATAATCAGTAAGTAAACAGGAATAGCATAGAGAAACTAGGAGGATATTCAAATGGTAAAAGCAGTCGTTGGAGCCAACTGGGGCGATGAAGGAAAAGGAAAGATCACAGATATGCTTGCGAAGGAAGCAGATATTATCGTACGTTTCCAGGGTGGTGCAAATGCAGGTCATACGATCGTAAATGATTACGGAAAGTTTGCACTTCACACATTACCGTCAGGTGTATTTTACGGACACACCACAAGCGTGATCGGCAATGGTGTCGCTTTAAATATTCCGGTACTTATGAAAGAGATCCAGTCTATCGTGGAGCGAGGCGTTCCGAAGCCAAAGATTTTAGTTTCAGACCGTGCACAGATGGTTATGCCTTACCACATTCTGTTTGACCAGTATGAGGAGGAGCGTTTAGGCGGAAAATCTTTCGGTTCCACAAAGTCAGGTATCGCACCATTTTACTCTGATAAATACGCAAAGATCGGTTTCCAGGTCAGCGAGTTATTTGACGAGGAGCTGTTAAAAGAAAAAGTTGTCCGTATTGCAGAGACAAAGAATGTACTCTTAGAGCATTTATATCATAAACCACTGATCAACCCGGATGAATTATTAGAGACATTACATGAGTACCGCGATACCATCGCACCTTATGTATGTGATGTTTCTTCTTATCTGGATCAGGCAATCAAAGAAGGAAAGACTATTTTATTAGAGGGACAGCTTGGAACTTTAAAAGATCCGGATCACGGAATCTATCCGATGGTTACATCTTCCTCTACACTGGCAGCGTATGGTGCAATCGGTGCAGGTATCCCGCCATATGAGATCAAACAGATCGTGACTGTATGTAAAGCATACTCTTCCGCAGTCGGAGCAGGTGCATTTGTCAGCGAGATCTTCGGTGATGAGGCAGATGAACTCAGAAGACGCGGTGGTGACGGCG
>ENA-OPWR01001280-OPWR01001280.1-human-gut-metagenome-genome-assembly--contig:-NODE-1280-length-19657-cov-3.407305_pt1 | contig 19657 bp, 22 predicted proteins | sample MGYA00241507_ERZ502006 | MGnify/ENA primary metagenome ERZ502006 (study PRJEB25962, sample SAMEA2043041) | human gut metagenome | biome: human gut; feature: human-associated habitat; material: faeces...
TATAATTGAAAAGTATATTCATTTTTAACTTTTTTCTTTTATTATAAATGAACTAACGTTATTTTGGATTATTACATATGATATGATAGAAAGGAGATTTTATATGGGTTGTTTTGATAAAGCAATTAAAAAAATTCAGGAAGATAATTGTAAAACTAGATATATTTGTTGTATTGGACCGACTGGGCCTACTGGGCCTGCTGGTGGTGCAATAGGACCTACTGGGCCGACTGGTCCTCAAGGAGAAAGAGGCTTGCAAGGTTTAATTGGACCTACCGGAGCTCAAGGTATTCAAGGTATTCAAGGTGTTCCTGGGCCGACTGGAGCAACTGGACCACAAGGAGTTCAAGGTATCCAAGGTATTCAAGGAAATATAGGACCTACTGGGCCTACTGGACCTACTGCCCGATGTAATAAATCATCTATATATATTTTCAAATGGTAAAGTTCCATATTATTTTAATATCCCTTGAATTTGTTGTTTCATCATAGCTCCCTATGAGAATTTTATCAATAAAATTTTCAACAATTTCAATAGACAATTCTTCTATATGTCTGTACTTTTTAAAGATATTCTTTTTAGTTTTTACTGTTTCTTTTTTTGCTAGTGTAGATGATATTTCTTTCTTCACTATTTTTTGTCGTTCTTCTAACTTTTCGTTATCATCTTTATACTTATTCATTAATATTAAAAACTCTTTTTCTGGAAGTATCCCATTTGTACGATCTTCATATAGTTTTTGAAAATATGTACTTTTACCTTGTAATTCCTTATTAATACTTTGTAATTCTTTTTCTAATGAATTTAATTTATCTTTGTATAAATCTTGTTCTATTACTTCGTTTTGCATTTCTTTAAGATCATCTTCTTCATAAAATTTCTTTAACACTTCATTCATTTTTTCTAATATGAATTGATGTAGTCCGTCTTCTCTAATAGAAGTTTTATTATCACAATTAGACCAGTTTGTCTTTTTATCTTTACAACATAAATATCCAGTACCGTCAAACCTACGAGAACTTGTTTTAGTAAATCTTTGATTACAATTAGAACAATATACTTTATTACATAGTGGGTGTACTGTACCACCTTTGCAACTTCTAGCAGTATTTTCTAATCTTTCTTGAACTGTGTACCATATATCTTTAGCAATGATTGGCTCGTGTGTATTATCCTTTCTAATTCTTGTTTCACCATCATTCCATACCACCGTGTGATTTTTGTAGCTAACTGTTGTTGATTTGAATTGTACCATATTACCTATATAAACTTCATCAGTAAGTAATGTTCTAATAGTAGAACTAGACCACTTAAACTTTTTTCTTATATTATGAATAAAGTCTGATTTTTTTATTTCATCTGCCCCCTTACCACAGATACTTATATAATAATCTTCGTGTTCTCTGTTTTCTTTTAGAGTAATTTCAAACTGATAATTAATAGTGTGGGTACGATCAAGTTCTTTGGTATATGAAATAATCACTTTAGCTGTCTTTGGTATAACATCATTTTCATTTAATAAAATACAATCATCTATATTAAAGTTATTAATATCAATATTATCATTTTCACTATAATATATTTTTGTTCTATTATTAGTGTATTTCTTTAATACAATATCACATTTATTATTAAAGTTTTTCATATCAGTAGTTATGTAATTAAAACTTACTAAATCTTTTAGGATATATTCTTCTTTATTAGTAAAACTTACATCTAACATATAAGTACCAGTTTTCTCAATATATCCATAATTTACATAATCCTTAATTACTGGTATTTTTAATTTACTACCATTAAGTAATTTGTATTCATAAGGACTTAATATTTTATCTTCATTTAATCTTCTTGCGATTTTATCAAGTCCAGTTCCTAACAAATACTCATCATAAATTCTTTTAATAACTAAAGAAGATATAGGATCAATTATTAAATGATTTTTATTTTCTGGATCTTTCATATAACCATAAGTCGCAAAACTTGAAGTAAGTTGACCGTCTTTTCTTTTTGACTTTAATGTTTCACGAATATTTAAAGATGTATCTTCTAAATACCACTCGTCCGTTAATCCTAGAATTTGACTTGTCTTTTTAGTTTCTTTTCTAGCATTATCAATTCTATCAACTACTGTTATAAATCTTACATTCCATTCGTGAAATAAGTTATGAACGTACTTTTCTACAAGTTCCATATCACGAGCAAATCTAGCTTGTGTTTTGCATAAAACAATATCAACATTACCATTTTTACATTCTTCAATCATTCTGTTAAAATCAGGCCTTGTAGCATCAGATCCAGACCAATCATCATCATTATAAACACCAACAACTTCCCAGCCTTGTTCTTCAGCATAATCCCTTAACATTATTTCTTGATTCTTGATACTTTGTGATAATTCTTCTTTTGATAGTTTGTTTTTATCTTCATCTGATAATCTTAAATATAACACCGTTCTAAAAGAATGTTTATTGTTCATGATTTATTCCCCAGGCGCCTATTTTCGATTCTCTTAATATACTTAAAATATTTTTTGTTAAAAATGGTTTTTAATTCTTCTTTAGTAGGGTTTTCTAGACTAGTAATAAATTCTTCACTAAATCTAAATTTTATATAATTAATTTTTTTTCTTTCTTTATTCTTTTTTTCTTCCAAATTACCCCCCTTAATATAAACAAAAACTACAATTAATAGTTCCTAATTTAACTTATGAAATAAAATTAAATTTGATAACTAAATTAAAAATAAATATAATGTGCTAATGATAATTATAATGTAAATAATATATAAAAGATTATAATTTTATGCTAAAATAATGATGAGGTTGATTACAATGGAAGAAATATTAGTAGATGAAAATGGTTATAAACAATTCTTTGAAGAATTAAAAAGGCTGGAAGATTTAAATCGCTCTAATTCAGCACTAGGTAGTGAAGTATATAAAGATGCTGTCGGTGATGGCTGGCACGATAATTTTGCTTTTGAAGAATCAATGAGGGAAAGCAGAGCGATAGCAAAAAGAATTGGCGATTTATTATCAAAAAAGCAATACTTAAAAATCGTTGATGATAAGGATAAAAAGGAAAATTTAGTTAATATTGGTGATAAGGTTAGTATTAATATAAAATATTCTGATGATGATATTGAAACAGAAGTAATAACATTAACAGGAAATTATATCCCCAATACTACTAATGAAATAAATGAAATATCTTTAAACAGTCCATTAGGAAAGGCATTATTTAAAGCAAAAATTGGGACATCAACATCTTACTTTGTTGGAAATTCAGAGATATTTATAACCATTTTGGAAAAACTTAATAATTAAACATATAAAGTTAATAAATAAAAACAAACTATATAAAGTACATTGAATATACGCAAAATAGAGCTAAATGCTTGATTTTTGAAATAATGTGTGTTAACATATATGACAATTTTTGGGAGGTGTATGTATGGAAAATATGGAACCAATCTATTTAGACCAAGACGGCTATAATGAATATCTAAAAAAAATTGAAGAGTTGAAAAAAGCAATTCAAGCAAACAATATGGAAAGAAAAGAAGCATTTGATGCTGGTGCTGGTGATGGCTGGGATTCTCCAGAGTTTGAAGAAATAGAAAGAACCAATATGAGATTAAATGGTGAATTGCGTAATATGTACGAATCACTAAATAGAATTGTTATCATTGAAAAACATAACGATCAAGAAATAGTTGATATTGGTGATGTTATTGTAGCAGATGTGATTTTCTCTCCAGATGATATGGAAGAAATGACATTTAAGCTAGTTGGTGCAAGTGGAGATTTCAATGCTGAAATTCAAAAAATTTCAATAAATAGCCCATTAGGAAATGCTGTTTATAAAAAGAAAATTGGAGATACTTGTTCTTATTCAGTAAATAATAGCAATTTTTCAGTTTTACTAAAACATAAAATGGATTTAACAAAAGAAAATAGTGCCCCAGTAAAAAAATTAAAAAAATAATTTTTTGTTGAGGTGTAATATGAGTAAAGTTAGCAATACTTTAACAATGTTAAGATTGTTAGAGAGCGGTAAAAAGTATTCAGTGAAAGAGTTAGCAGAAAAATTGGAAGTTTCGCCAAGAATGATAAAATCATATAAAGAAGAATTAGAAAAATGTGGAATATATATTGATACTATTCTTGGCAGATATGGTGGTTATGTGTATCATAGAAAACATAATTACAATATATCTTTTGATTATTTAGATGTTGATGCAATAGAAAGTGTTATATATAAATTAGATCTTAAAGAACAGCAAAAATTAAACATTACACTAGAAAAAATAAAATCAATAGTTATTTATTCAGCAGACGAAAAAAGAAATATTAAAATTGATAAAGAAGATTTGCAGAAAAAATATAATATTATTTCAAGAGCAATCCAAGAACAAAATATATTAACCTTTAAATTTCACAACAAAGAGCGACGATTTCAACCCTTTTCATTCACATACTATAAAGACTTTATTTATATTACTGGTTATTCAATAGATGAAAATGATATTAAAACACTAAATTTAAGTGGAATTGATGATTTAAAAATGTGATTTTGTAAAAAAAAGTCACATTTTTTTAATGGTACGATATATCGCACCTATAACTGTTATAATCTTTCTTGAAAGAAAAGTTTCTCCTATGTTAATTTGCTGGAGCAAGGTAGTAAGATGAATAATTTATTTGTTTCTCTATTATATCTTATAATTTCATTTTCTGCAACTTTGGTGATATATAAAAGATTTGGAAAATTTGGATTATATAGTTGGATGTGTTTGTTGGTTTTTATCTGTAATATTCAAACGATTAAACTATCAGAAATATTTGGATTAACAATTTCATTAGGAAATATATCATACGGAGCTTTGTTTCTTACAACTGATATTATAAGTGAAAAATACGGTAGAAGTTCAGCAACAGAAGCAACGAATTTAAGTTTTGTTTTTATGATATTATTTACTATTTTAATGTATCTATTTTTGCAATACACACCGTGTAATTCTGATTTTTCACAAAATGCTTTTGAAACAATATTTAGTTTTATTCCATGTATAACATTAGGAAGTTTAACCGCATATTGTTTTAGCCAACGCTGTGATGCCTACTTATATGAAAAGTTAAAAAAGAAATATAATAAAGTCTGGATAAGTAATAATGTCAGTACAATAATTAGCCAAGTATTAGATACTACTATATTTGTTTTAACTGCCTTTGTAGGAACAATGAAACTTAATGAAATTATATCTTTAATGATTACTATGATAATTTTTAAGTGGATCATAGCAATATTAGATACACCATTTATGATAATAACAACAAAAATAAAAAATAATAAGGATTTGGAGTGATTAATTATGAAAAAATGTTTATTAAATGAAGAACAAAAAACATTAAAGTCAAATAACAAGATTGTAAAATTTGACTATGAGCATTATATTGATGCTTGTAAAGTTATGGCTGAGGAAATTAAAAAAAATTACAACTTAGATGAAGATAATATCGAATTAATAGGTATGGCTAGAGGTGGTTTACCTATGTTAGTTACGTTATCACATTTATTAGGAGTAAGAAAAATATCAATGATTCAAACACAAATGAGTAATTCAGATAATTGCCACGATTACGGAAAATTTAGATATATGAGTGATAATATAGATAACTCTAAAAAAAAATGTATATTATTTGAAGACATAATTTATAAAGGAACAACTACAAATGGTGTTCTTGATATATTAAAACAAAGAGGAAAAGAAATTCTTGGGGTATATTCTTTGATAATTGATAATGGCTTCAAAGAAATTGAAATACCAAATAATGATGTAGATATTAAATATGCTTATGACATAACAGAAGATGATTGGGTTTACTTTTTCTGGGAAACAGATTTAAGAGAGATAAAATAATAATTTAACATTTGGGAGGTGTTTATAATGATTGATACGAGAAATAATCCTATTGTAATTTCTGGCCCATCAGGTAGTGGAAAATCAGAACTTATAGAATATATCGAAAAGGAATATCCAACTTTTTTGGAAGCTACCGGAATAACAACTAGAGCTAAAAGAGAAATTGAAGTTGGAAGAATGTATTTTGTTAGTAAAGCAGAATTTGAAAATTTAATTTCAACAGATGGTTTAATAGAATATTGTATTTATAATAATAATTATTATGGAGTACCTAAAAGCGAATTTGAAAAATTGAAAGAATATCATTTAATGTTTAATGTTGGCTATTCATCAGCAAAGGAAATTAAGAAGATGTATGAAGATACAACTATGATTTATCTTATGCCACCTACAAAAGAAGAATTGCTTCGTAGATTAGGAGATCGTGGGGAGGAACGATATTTACTAGGTATTCAAGAAACTATGAATTATGCCTTAAAATATGATTATTTATTGTTATCATTGACTAATGATATGAAAACAACAACAGATGACTTTATGGATATTGTAAATCAAAAGGAAGAATCAAACCAAAAAAGATTAATATTAGCTAAAAACAAAGATTTTATAACTAACTTTTATAAAGGAAGGCGCTAAAAATGATTTATGAATTGAATTTAGATGATAAAATAGAAGTTAGTAAAATTAAAAAGTTTTTAGCAGATAACTCTGATTCCGATTATATGCAAAGTATTGAATGGAATATTATTAGAAATGAAAAAACAAAATATTTTATATACTATGTTGAAAATGAAGAAATAATATGGAGTTGTAATTTGCTAGAGAAAGAGAAAAATAATGTTAAATATTTATATGCACCACGAGGACCTGTATTAAAAAATTCTAATTTTGATTTAATAAATTTATTCTTAAAAAATATAAAAGAATGGCTGTCAATAAAAAAATACACAACACTTGTAATTAATCCATATATAAATGAAATAGATTTAAAAAAGATTTCAAGCGAATACAATTATAGGATTACACAAAATAATGATTATAGTAATTTGCTTGATTCTTGTAAATTAGCAATTATGGATATAATATTTAATGAAGAAGAACTTATAAAAAAACTACCAAGTAAGTTTAGGCAAAATACAAGAAGATCATATCGTAAGGAATTAACAAGTAAAATTTCAAAAGAAGTAGATTTAAATAATTTTTACAAACTATATATTCAAACATCAGAAAGACATAAATTCAAACCACATACTATTGAATATTTCAAAAAACTTATATCAACTTATAATGATAACTTAATTTTTTTAGAAGTTTGGTATAACAATATGCCTCTAGCAATGAGTATCGATATTATTTATAATAATAAATTAATATATTTATACGGAGTTAGTTCAACTGAAAATAGAAATTTATTAGGAATGTATAATATGCAATGGGAAGCTATTAAGTATTGTATTAATAACAAAATACCGAAATATGATTTTGGTGGAGTATTCTGTGAAGAAAATGATATAGAGAATAAGGATTATGGGTTGTATAATTTTAAAAAAGGATATTGTTATAATGGATTTATTGATATTGTTCCAGATATAACTTTTACTTTTGGAGGTAATAAAAATGATTAATGTAGTATTTGAAGGATCAACTGGTGCAGGAAAAACAACAATCATAAAAAAAATAAAAAAGATATACGATAAAAAATATAAAGTCGGAATAACAAATGACATAGATAAAAGTTCCCCACTATATAAAGTTATTAAAGCAATGTTTGATGATAACGCATTAGTATCATTAAAAGAAAATTTTAACACATTAAGATATGAGACATTAGTACAAGCCGCAGATTATTTGTTTTTAAGAGAAAAATTATATAGTGAAAATAATGATATAAATTTATTTGATAGAAATTATTGCTCTGTATATTCGTATCAATCTGTATTATTAGAAAACAATATAAATAATTCACAAGAGTTTATGAATAATGTACTTTCTTGTATGAAGTCTGGTGAAAGAAAAATTGATTTACTGATATACTTTGATATAAATTTAAAAACATCTTTAAAACGTTCACAAGAAAGAGATAATAGAAAATTTACAAAGAAAGAAAAAGAAACATTAAAAAAATTTAATGATAAATTAAAAGATTTTATTAGATACAATAATAGTGAATATAATCTTTTGGTTATTGAAAACAATGATACAGAAGAAGAAATAATCAACAAAATAATGAAAAAAATTAACGAAATAATAGAAGATAAAAAGAAAACAGAAGATGATAAATGGTATGAATTATACAAGATAGATATAGAAGAATTTGATAAACCTGATGATTATATTGAGTATAAACTTAAATATAAGAAAAAATTTATTAATAAAGTGATTCAATATGCTAAGAACAAAAAAGTAATTGAAATGGGTTGCGGTACTGGATTAATGGCGGGATATTTACAAAAGTTAGGATTAGATGTTATTGCACTTGATTTAAGTCAAGCAGTTTTAAATTACGCTTGCGAAATAGCAAAACAATCAAATATTATATCTCCTTGTAAATACGAACAAGGTGATATACTTAATTTAAAATATAAACCAAATACTTTTGATGTATCATACAGTAATGGTGTTTTAGAACATTTTACTGATGAAGAAATAATTGAAATTTTAAAGCAACAAATGAATATTTCTAAATATGTTATTTTTGGAATACCAAGCACATATTTTAATATGAATGAAAAAATGCTAGGTAATGAACGTGGACTAACATTAAAAGAATGGAAATCACTTATTAATAAAGCTGGTGGAAAATTAGTAGAACAAACAAGTTTTCACTACTACAAGTTATATAGAAGAATATTTGAAGTAAAAAAATGGTTAAAACCTAAAGCCTTTTGGTTATTTGTAATAGAAAAGAAGTAAAATTTAAAATGATAAAAATAAAAATTACCAATTATATGTTATAATCAAAGAAGGAGATGATATATATTTATGAAAAAAATAACTTATGTGACTGGAAATTGGTCTAAAATAATGAGTGCTAAAAACATATTAGAGCCACTAGGAATTGAAGTTGACAATGTAAAAATGGAAACAACAGAAATTCAAGCTGATACTGTGGAAGAAGTTGCAATGCACTCTGCTAAAGAAGCTAGCGACAAATTAAAATGTGCGGTATTAAAAAACGATACAGGATTATATGTAGAAGCATTAGGTGGCTTCCCAGGACCGTATACACATTATGTAGATGAAAGACTTGGTGAAGACGGATTATTAAAACTTCTTGATGGAGTTGATAATAGAAATGCTTGTTTTATTGAAGCATTTGCATATTGTGAATATGGAAAAGAGCCTATTGTATTTAAGTCTATTACCAAAGGAAAAATAGCCAAAGAAAAATCTGGTACGTATGGTTGGAGTTGGGATTTCATTTTCATACCAGACGGTTATGATAAAACAATGGGAAATTATCCAGATGAAGAAAGATGCCACGTTTGGAATACCGATGCTTATACAGAATTAGCTGATTACTTGAAAAACAAGGAAGATTAATAAAATGGAAGAAATAGGTTGTCATTTTAAATTTGAAAAAATAATTGGTAATATTTATCACGATACAAATTTACTACTAAGTTCTGGTAGAAATTGTCTAAAATATATTATTAATGAAAGAAATATAACAACATTATTTCTTCCATATTTCTTATGTGAATCATTAAGCGAAGTTGCTGTATCTGAAAATGTAAAAATAGAATTTTACCATATTGATAATAATTTTATGCCATTAGATATAGATGAAAACAAACTAAATGACACAACCTATATTTACTTTGTAAATTATTATGGATTATTTAAAGATAATATTCAAAAAATTATTGATAAATATAAATATGTAATAGTTGATAATACTCACGACTTTTTTAATAAAGACAATTACGGTGTAGATGTCATATACAATTATAGAAAATATTTTGGAGTTCCTGATGGAGCTTGTATAGTTAGTAATGATTTAGTTCCTAATTCTAAATACTTTAAAGGTAAAAGTTTAAATAAAGTGATTGAGATGTTATCAAGAGATGAAACAGGACAATACTTCCATTATCCAACTTTTTTAGAAGCAGATAAACATTTTAGAAATGAAGATTTATGCTATATGTCTAATTTCACTGAAAATTATTTACGTGCAATAGATTATGAAACGGTACTAAAAAATAGATTAAGAAATTATGAGATGCTTTATGAATCACTAAAAAAATATAATCAATTAGATTTATCTTCGAAACAGTTAACATATATGTATCCACTATTTGTATCTGACGGTGAATCTTTAAGGGCTTACTTAAAATCTAATAATATCTATTCATTAAGGTTATGGGCTAATATAAATTGGAATGGTGCTAATACAGATGAAATAACAAAAGCAGATAATATGGTTTTATTACCAATAGATCAACGTTATTCAGATAATGAAATGGAATACATTGCAAGTGTAATTGATAAATATTATTCAAATAATCATAATAAAAGTAAAATTTTAGTCAGGGGAAAATAATGAAAGAAAAAAAGAAGAAAACATTTGCTTGGTTTCAAGTAATGAAGAAGTCAATAGTGTTTTAAACAATATGAAATCAAACTCTAAAGTATATTTGAAATTGATAACAGTATTACAATTACTAGGTAATTTTGAAGGAAAAACAAAAATTGATTTCTACGATAAAATAGATGATGATAAAGAGAAAAAAATAAGACTTTGGTGTACTGATTCTGATGATAATCTATTTGTATTTTATGGATATTCTTCAGATAGAACTGATTTACTAAAAATCACAAAAGGGACAAACGAAGAAACGTTAGAATATGATTTAACTTTAGCAAAAAAGTTTACTCTTAATTCTAATAATATAAATTTTACTAGATCTAATCAAATTTATGGCTTTAAATTTGGAAGATTAATAACTGACAGTAATAAAAGTATGCACCCATGATTGCAGACATCTCACATTAAAATATCAGATGATTTAAATCCATTTTTTTCGTAGGTTTGTTTATCGTTAAAAACACAACCACATCTATGAAAAAATTTAGGATTATAAGATAGTGTAACTTCAATAACTTTATATTTTATTCCATCAAAATTTTTTACTTTATAAAAATTTTCAGTTAATTTTACATTATGGTCTTCTATATTTAATAAATTTAGTATACAATATTCTTGTGACATAATTAAAACCTTCTTTCTTTGTTTTTGTGTTTAAATTTATTTTATCAAAGATGGTTTAATGTGTCACTTTTTTAATGTAATAAAATAGGTGGGTATTTTTCTTAACACCCACTAAATATTATAGAACCTAAAAAAATAAAACAAGTCAACTGGCTTGTTTTTATTTGTATTAATAAGAGAATATGCTTGAAATTACAATTAATTTTTTTAGATGATTTATTTTATCGAGGAACTGGACCTACTGGACCTCAAGGTGAAGCTGGTGCACAAGGTATTGCTGGAGCAATTGGGCCAACTGGACCTACTGGTCCTCAAGGGGAAGCTGGTGCACAAGGTATTGCTGGAGCAATTGGGCCAACTGGACCTACTGCTACATTATTATATTTCTTCTTGTTTTTTATGTAACATACATGTTAAATCATGTGAATAAATTATACCAATTGCTTGCAGGTAAGAATACATAATAGTAGAACCAACAAATTTCATTCCACGTACTTTTAAGTCATTGCTAATATTATCTGATAATTCATTTGTTGTTTTTCCAACTTCACAAATAATTTTACCCTTTGTAAATGTTTCTAGATAATGATAAAAGGTTCCATATTCTTTTTTGATTTCTATAAATATTTTAGCATTATTAATACTTGCTCTTATTTTTAATTGATTACGAATAATTTTTTTATTTTGTAATAATTCTTGTATCTTTTCTTCAGAGTAATTAGCAATCTTTCCTGCATTAAAATTATCGTATGCTATTCTAAAATCATCTCTTTTATTTAAAATACACTCCCAAGAAAGTCCTGCTTGAAAAGACTCTAAAATGAGCATTTCAAATAAATAATCATCATTTGTATTTAATCTTCCCCATTCATTATCATGATATTCTATATATTTTTCGTTATTTAAGTTACACCATTTACATCTTTGCATTTTTATCTTCCTTTAATACTTTTTTTGGAATTTTCTGAATATTTTTCTAAAATTGAATGAATAGCTTTTTCTTGAACACTTTTTTCCATAAGTAATTTTTCTTCTGATAATTCAAGAGCATTGGCAATATCATAAATCAAGAATTCATTACTACAGCGAATGCTACATGTTTTTAATATTTCTAAAAAATACTGAATTGAACTTTCTTTGGATAAACAATATTTTTCTGAAATGATTTCCATTATCCCTCGAACAAATAGATAAGAAGATAGATAAGATAATCTAAAAGAACAAGATTTACCTGGTAAGATTGGATCATCTCCATAAGTTCTTTCTCTTGATTTTTTTAGTAGTTCTTTCATACTATATATTTTGTCTTTATCTAAACTAACTAAAACTTCTTGATGAGATAAAAATTCTTCTTCTAAATCTAATCCAAATAATGGCAATGCCTCTGCAACTCCTTCAGAAATTGCTTGATTTCCTGCCATAAATTGTCCAAGAATAATATGTGAAAGTTCATGAATTTCATTTTCTATGCGTTCAATTTCTTTATTGTTAATATCTTTGTTTTCTAAACAATTTTGACTTAGACCAAAGGCTAGATTAAATCCATCTAAATCATAACAAGTAACAGCTTTTCCTCCACCTTTTTTTCCTTTTGAAAATGTAGATGGAACTTGTAGTAACTTAATAAAATTATCATCTGGAACAATATAAAGATAAAGAAACGGTTTTGCATTACTGGGATATTTTATTTGTAATTTTTCTAACATTTCTAATTCTTTTTGAAGTCTAATTAGATAGTTTGTATATATTCCTTTATCATATTTTTTAGCTAATTCACTTGATAGTCTTATTTTAATTTTTTTATTAAATATTCTTAATTCTGAATTTTTGATATACTCTCTTAATTCGTCTCTTTCATACATTTTTTATTTCTCCTTTTTGGTTAAAATACTTAAATAGAATCATTCTTTAAAACAAATAAATTGATGGGTAAGTATTTTTCCCTTAATGAATATTAAATTTTACTATTTTTCATTTTTATTCCCTCAGGTATAACAATCATTACTTGATTCAATATATTGTGCTTTATATTTAATTCTTTTTGATTAACCAATTAGCAATATCAATGATTTGAACACCCTCGTATTGATAATCATCGTGTCCTGTCCTAGCAATTATCATTTTAGGATAAGCATCTTTAATTTGTAATAAAGGTATTACTTCTCTTTTAAAAGTATCATTTTCAAAATCATTTCCTATATTATCTGAAACCTGTATATATATTTTTTCATTTCTTTTCATTGCAACAAAATCTATTTCTTTTTCATGTAAAACTCCAACATACACTTCATAACCACGTCTTAATAATTCTATTGCTACTATATTTTCATACATACTACCGTAATTCATATTTTTTGTTCCCTGAATAGCGTATTTCACAGCGTGATCAGATAAATAATACTTATCTTGCGTGGCTAGGTATTTTTTCCCTTGTATATCGTATCTTCTAATTCGATAAAAAGCAAAAGCTTCACATAAATATTTAATATATGTTCCAACAGTCTTATCATTCGTATCTACTTTATTTGCATTCAAAGAATCCGTTAAACTTCGATAAGAAGTTAATCTCGAAATATTATCAATTAAAAAATCATTAATACTATCTAATAATGGAATATTTTGTATTTTATTTCTCTCTACAATATCCCTTACTATCATTGTTTTATAGACATCTTTAATATAATTATATTTTTTATCCATGCCCTTATATAAATAAGAACCAGAAAAGCCACCTTCTAAAACGTATCTATCAAAGATGCCCCTGTTATTTTCTAAATTGTGATATTCTAAAAATTCTTGATAAGAAAATGGATATACCTCTATACTATAAGTTCTTCCCGTAAATAAAGTAGCTAAGTCACTTGATAAAAGAAAAGCATTGGAGCCAGTTATATATATGTCATATTTTTTTTCGGCATGAAAATTGTTTATCGCTTTTTCAAAATCATTGCACATTTGAACTTCATCAATCAAAATAAAATTATTTTTGTCTTGATTGTATTTTTCAGAGACATATTTAATTAATTCTTTATACTGTTTTAGTTCATCAAATTTATCGAGATTATAATCAATATAAATAATATTTGCATTAATATCATTTTCATTAATATAATCAATAAACATGTTAAGTAATTCTGATTTTCCACTACGTCTAACACCTGTAATAACTTTTATATCTGGTGTCCCCATAACATCTATTACATCTTGTAAATATTTTCTTTTAATGGTTTTCAATTCTATCACCTCAAATAAAATTATACGCCTTTATTTCGCAAAAATCAATTTTTTCTGAGTTTGCGAAATAAAAATATATTGTGTTTTTCTCTAATATGCTGATACTTGTCAATTTTAGTCATTTTCTTTTTCTCCTTTTTGGTTAAAATACTTAAATAGAATCATTCCTTAATAAAAAGAATTTGATGGTTAAGTATTTTCCTTTAAAAAATAACAAAAAAAGAGATTTCCTAAAAAATCTGTTTATTTACTCATTACTTTTTTAGCCCAACCTCTCTTCTTACATTTAGGGCATTTTAAATATCTCGTTGTTCCTATATGGGGAGCAAAGGCTGCTTCTTTATAGGTAGGAATAAACTTATCATGACAAGTTTTACATTCATAATATCCAGCGTCAACTTCTAATTTTAGCCAAGCAAGGGCTGTGATTACAAAGATTAAGGTTGCTAGAAAGATAATGGTACTAAGAAGTTGCCCTTCTTCTAAAGAAAAACTTGCTAATAAGATTAATCCTAAATAAAAGGTAGTAGATATCATTACGCCAATTCTTTCTGCAAAGATTAATTTTTTATTTTTCTCTTCATCTTGTCTTGCTAATTCTAATAATATTTTTTCATTTTTTTCTTGATAATCTTTCATTTCTATTTTCTCACCATTTAGAAGTTCATTGACCGTAATTCCTAAAATGTTACATAACTCTAGCATAATTCCAGCATCTGGTAGGGATAAACCTCTTTCCCATTTAGATACTGCTCTATCAGTAATAGATAACTTTTCTGCAAGTTGTTCTTGCGTTAAATTCTTTTTATGTCGACATTCTTGAATAAACTTTCCAATTTTTTTTAAATCCATAAACTTCCTTCCTTTCAACCTTATTTTACACTAAATATGCTTCTATTTACACATACTGTTGGTTTGGTCGATGAGAAAATACTTCAATTTATTTTTTTTCTAATTCTCTTTCTATCCAGAGGATAATCACTTCTACAATATAATCAATTTCCTCTTTTGATAATTCTTTTCCTTTTGGGATATGATGAATTCTTTCCAAGCAACCTCTACAACAACATCCTGTTGCGTGCTGGGCAATGAATACTGGGTGAACTTGTCGCATAGGTGTTTGTTTACCATCATTTTTAGGATTTTCGGGGGCAAGTCTCTTACGAATTAATTCATAGGCATCTTTTCTAATTTTATCGATACCTTTTTCTTTTGTATACAAAATCATTTTAGTATTCAAATGAAATGAACCTCTAAATTTTGTTTTAGCTAATGAATCTAATAAATTTGAAATATCCTTATTCATTTGTCTCTTTCCTATCTTTCGTTACTTCTGCAAATTGATAATGAATTATTTTTGCTAAATCTTTTAAATCAACCTCTACTTGATAACCAATTTTTCCACCACTAAAAATTAGAGAAGAAAAGTTTTTAGCTGATGAATCAATAGTAACTAGGAAAGGCTTCTTTAATCCAATAGGAGAACATCCTCCATGAATATATCCAGTCAAAGGGAATAATTCTTTTTGAGGAATCATTTCAATACTTTTCTCCCCTACACTTTTTGCACATTTTTTAAAGTCTAATTCTTCTTTAACAGGAATCATAAAGACATAATTTTTCTTCGATTTCGCTACAGTTACTAATGTTTTAAAAACTTTTCTTTCATCTTCATTTAATACTTTAGCAACATCTACTCCACTTATTGCAGAGGTATTGCCATAGAAGTATTCTTGATACTTAATTTTCTTTTGATCTAATATTCTCATTACATTTGTTTTTTCTTGTTTCATTCTATCACCAACGATTTTTTCTAAATTTAAACTTTAATCTTAAATAACATAACGTGTTATATTATTTTTTCTTAATATCTTCATTTTCCTTAAATGCTTCTTCAAAACATTCATTTAATATATTTCTATATTCATAATCACTAAATTGATACTTTTGCAAAGAAGGAAACTTTTTTTTCATAAAATTTACATTTGTAAAATAATTTTTAAATTCTTCTTTTGATAATTCTTTTCCTACTTCTTTTTCTAAAAATATTTTTATATCAAAAACATCTCCTACCGTTGTACCAATAAAAAAATCTTTATCCATTTCATATTGACTAATTTCTTCACGATTTTCTATATTATAACTTTTTTCTAAATTAATAGCTTTTTCATAAATATTTCTAAAATAATTTAATTCTTTACTAAATCCTAATTTTATAACAAATTCTTTATTTTCCAACAAGAATTCAATTTTCTTTTTTGCATCAATATAATTCATATATTTTGTTTCATCATCTTTATTGAATTTACAAGCATTCGTATAAATATCACTATCCATAAAGAAATTTTTAACATAATTTTCTAAATATTCATTAACAGTTTCAATTAGAGCCCTATAAACAATATCTTTATTATTATCTTTTGATAAATAATCATTCATAAAAATATATGGTTTATCATCGCATAAATCTCCAACTATTGGATATCTTATATTATAAAAACTTTGAAAAATAGAATTTTCATTAATTTTATCTTTATTTTTTAATTCTCTTATGATTAGTAATATTTTATATTCGTCTTGCAGATAATGATACATCTCTTTATCACCAAGTATTCTTTTCTTATCATCAATATTCATTTGTAATACTGGCGCAATATGTTTTTGCCTTTTTTCTAAAATTCCCCTTATTACATTATGGTTTTCGTTTAATTCATTTTTTGTAAAAGTTGATAAATAAAACTTTTCTTCTTCTGATTCTTTATCTAAATTGTGATAACCTTTATAAAATTCCTCACTTCCTTGTGTACCAAAATAGTCATATGTTATTTGTTTAGAACCACTACTTTCGTAATTATTAAGATCCCATGTTACATCTACACCATAATATTTTCCATCAATTTTAACCGTATTAAAAGAATGACTATTTTGCTGATTTTGATATTCACAGTCAATTCCCTGTCTTTCTAATAAAACTTTAAATGTCAGTGCAATACCAGCACAAGTCAACTCATGATATAAATTTCCTGTTAGAGTTCTTAATGCATTATCAACTCCATATATATCTTTATCTTTAAAATATTTTACATATTTTGTATCAAAAATTAAACAATCATGTATATACATTGTTTTTTGAAGTTCTGTCCAATCTTGTGATATATCTTTTTCAATATATTCAAAATATTTAACAATTTCTTTTAATTCTTCTGGTTTGTAATATGTCCTTTTTTTATAATCAATTTTATTATATTTAGTTTTAATATTTGGATTTAATCCACTTAATAATGATATTCTAATTTTATCATTATGTATTTTTTCCAAATCACTACTTTTGATATCTTTTAAATTTTCAAATATTACATATCTATTTTCATTTATGCTATTGATAAATTCTATTGTTTCATTATTCAATTCATCAATCAAATAATCACCATTTATATTTCCTTTAATACCCATATATAAATTCCTCCTCTATTTGTAATTTCATTATTACATATATGGTATGTCCAAGTCAATTACACCATTAATCTAAATTGTAACTTTTATTTTTGGGTATTGCCTATACCTTAAAATTTCTAATAATTTGATATAAGTTATATCTATCATTAAAATAATCTAAAAGAAATTACTTTTAAATACATTAATAATTTAAAATTCTTTTATTTTTTCTTACATTTTTATAATCATCAAGAAAAGAAATAAGTATTTTACTAATATATCCATCAAGATTCTTACATAATTTTTCAAATGCTTTGATATGATAAGCTAAGGAATATTTATCACTTATAAATATTGGATTATATCTAACTACTACATTATCTTTTCCTAATAATAAAGATAATTGTTTAATTGCTTCTATGATTTTTCTTTTAGATATTACATTTGGTTCAATATGGTTTTTATAAGAAGTTACTGGTACATGAAATAAAATTGGTTTTTTAATTTCTTTAATACTATCTATTATAGGAATTGGATTTTTAGTGCAAAAGAAAATAGCATCAACATCTGAGAAATTAATTCTACTAACTAAATTTGGATGAAACGGATTTCTAACATCAATATATCCTTCTCTATATCTATTCATAAACCATTTTGAATAAAATGCGACAACGTCTGTTCTTCCACTTACATTTAATATCCTATTTTCCTTCTTTAAATGTTAATTATAGATACTATCTCTAACAGAATTTGCTAATTTTCTTTTTTCTTTTTTAGGAATAAATTTATTGATAAAGGAATTATTTTTATTATACTTTAATCCAAAAAAGGCTAAGGTGCTAAAAACTATTGCGCCAATAAAATTAACAAATAAATCTTTCATGGTATCGTTTATTCCAATATCAAGGTAACCGTTTTCAATAACTTGAAGAATATTACCTTCTTTATCATAGATAATAGTTTTATCAATATCTTTTATTAAAATTGGTTTATTTTCTTTATCTGGATTTAACTCTACTGATGATATTTTTTGTACAATCGTATCTTTTTGCATATCTAAATTAAAAAATTTATCTCCAGCATATTCAAAAAATTCCCATAATACTCCAATTGTCATGGAAAAGCAAAAAGCAACTAAACATAAATAAAATGGAGATAACTTAATTGATTTACTATTTTTATTTAATAAGTCTACTAATGAGCATCCCACTGCGGTTGCTAAAAATCCATTAATGGTATGTAACATTGTATCCCAATTGGGAATGATTCCATAAAAGTTATTAATTTCTCCTAATATTTCTGCTGAGAAGATAAATAAATATATTGCTATTTCTAAGCCATCTGGTAATGTTATTTCGAATTTGTTTTGAATAAATAATGGAGCAAATAATAATACAAGTGATAATAAACATAGCAAGGCATTATTTAAATCTCCTCTTAATAGTTGTAATATCATACATAAAATAACTAAAAATCTTAATATAATATAAATTGCTAAGGAACTTCTTCTTGTTTCTTGATATGCCATTTTTATTAATTTTTGAACTTTTATTTTTTTCATTTTCATCTTCATACTCCTTTTTGAACTTTTGATAATTGTTTTGAATCATATTTTCTAATTTTTCTAAATCAAGTTGATTAGGGTGAGATAATGCTTTGTCAAAATTTTCTATTAAATTATCTATATTTGCTCTGGAAAGTTCTTGTTTTTGTTTTTCTGGTAAAATACTTAAATATTTTATTTCTTATTGAATTATATTATTAATAAAGATGGGGATTTATTTTATATAATATAACGCGTTGTGCTAGTTAAAATTTAAGATTTTTGATATTTTTGTAGTGCCACCAAT
>ENA-OPWR01001286-OPWR01001286.1-human-gut-metagenome-genome-assembly--contig:-NODE-1286-length-19616-cov-3.187925_pt1 | contig 19616 bp, 11 predicted proteins | sample MGYA00241507_ERZ502006 | MGnify/ENA primary metagenome ERZ502006 (study PRJEB25962, sample SAMEA2043041) | human gut metagenome | biome: human gut; feature: human-associated habitat; material: faeces...
CATGTGTTAAGCACGCCGCCAGCGTTCATCCTGAGCCAGGATCAAACTCTCATAATAAAAATTTGTCCAGTCAGGATTAACTCTTGGCTAATCCATCCTTGTTTTACTGTTTAAGGTTCGTTTTCAGAACTTTTCTCTTGAATTTTCAAGGTTGTCACTGTTCAATTATCAAGGTTCATCTTTTCGTTTGTGCCGTTCGCTGTTCGCGTCGGCTTTGTTATTTTAGCACATCTCTTTGTGCTTGTCAAGTACTTTTTTAAACTTTTTTCGAAGCTCTTTCGAACTTCTTAAGTCGTACCAGACCGTGTTGCTTTGTCTCTTTCGCAGCAACTCTGATATTCTATCAAAGTTTTTCCGGTTTGTCAAGTACTTTTTTCATCTTTTTTTGATTCCGTCCCCGGATCGTCTGGATGATTCCCTGACTGCCTGTATCTCTCAGGCCCCGTTGTTTCTGCGTTTCCGCCGCAACAGTTGGTATGATACCACTGTTGTGCGGATCTGTCAACAGTTTTTTTCAAAATTTTTAAAGTTTTTTCTTAGAAGTCAAAACTTTCGTGTTTATTACTTTTATATCTATAATTCAAGCAATATGTTCAATCCAATCTTGTCCCTATATAAAAAACAAGAGCATACGGAAAACACGGTTTCCAATACACTCTTGCTGTCTGAACTTTATTTTTTCGCTATTATCTAATTATATGTAGAAATCTTTTCTGAATCTCTATTTTGTTTTAAGCATATATTTCTTTGACCACTTGCCATAAACTGTTTTTTTGCCAGATTTCTTATATGCCCGAACCTGAACATAATACCTCTTTCTTCTGGACAGTTTGCTGATCGTCTTCTTATACTTACGCTGTCCTTTAACAGTCATCACTTTTACACCGCTCTTCATAGATTTTTTCTTACAGTAACGAATCTGATAACCTGATGCATCCGATATTGTATACCACCGAAGATAGATTTTTCCCTTTCCAGCACTTGAATACCAAGAAGAAATGCTTCCCTGATCCAGTTGTCTTTTCGCAACATAATCATCCTTATATTTCTTACCACACTTCTCACATGTATAGAGACGGTATCCCTTCTCAAAATAAGTAGCATCTACCCATTTGCTGCTGTAATCATGATTACAATTTGTCTGACTCAAAGAAGAAACAGCGAAAACATATTTTCCGGTGGATTTATCCCAGTCATAAACCCGATATCCATTAATCTGAAGATAATATTTTCCGGCACTCAGGACAACATTCTGCGAGTCTTTACGATATCCGACATTACTGTTCCATTCGTTATAATGTGTGTCCCAGATTTCTTTTCCATCCGCATCAAAGATTTTTATACTGTAATATTGCATATATGATGTTATATCAATTGCTACCGTCTGATCTTTCGAAACGTTGAAAATATAGTTATCAAAATCATCATTTTCCGAAATCTGACCTACATATGTCTTATTCCATGATATCTGCTTTGCAGTTCTGAAATCATTATCATCTCTATCAAACGATACGCCTGATGCTGTAAAGGAAGTATTGCATACATATCTGCCAGTAGCTTTATCCCAGTCATAAACCCGATATCCATCAACCTGAAGATAATATGTTCCCTTTTCCAGATATAAATCATACGTGTCGCTGCGATAGCCAACCGTTTCATTCCATTCATTCTGATTACTATACCAAACTTGTTCTCCATCTGAATTAAAAAGTTTTATACCATAGTATTTCATATAGGATGTCATTTCAAGTTTGACGCAGCCAACCTGCGATAATGTAAACTTATATGTATCAAAATCATCATTTACAGATATCTGCCCTACAATTTTATCTCCAATCGTAATATTATTTGCATCCGCAAACGAATTATCATCCTCTCGATTTGTCACTCCAGATGAGGTAAAGGATGTACGACAAGTATACTCTCCGGTAACTTTATCATAATCCTCTCTTCTGTACCCATTGATCTGTATATAATACGTTCCTTTTTCAAGATAAATATTATACTCATCACGGCGGTAACCAACTGTTTCATTCCATTCATTAGAATCTGTATACCAGATCTCTGTACCATCCGTCTCATAAATTCTGATACAATAATATCGCATATATGCTGTCATATTAAGAGTAATACATCCGGCACTGTCCAGCTGGAGCTGATAATTATTATAATCTTTGGTTTCTGTAATACTGCCATTCAACGTATCACCCATGTTGATCCTGCTTGCAGTAGCAAACGTATTATCGGATGTCGCACGCGGAACATCCAATGCTGATGCATGACTTGTACACGGCACTGCACTCATTGCACAAAAAGCTGCCGCAAGTACAAAAGCTTTAAAAAATCTTTTCCCTTTTCTCATGTTTTCCTCCTTTATTTATTGTCCTTTCAGTTTATTTTTATGCCGAAATTTTCAGCATATTTATACAAAATATGATAGCATATACGCATTTCTTATTCAATTCTTTTCTGAATTTTTATAATGCTTTATCCTCAAAGATTTTAAATGTGCAAATAAACGTCATAAAAATAGTTTTGTAAAAAAGTGTGTTCATAGAAGTGTTATATTTTATTTGAGAGCAAAAAAGACCGACTCACAGTGATGGCAACAAATTTCCATCACTATGATTCGATCTCTTTCGGTTTCACATTTTGTATTCTGGCCGAAAACGCATTTCCGCTTAAGAGACCCCTGGCAAGCCAGGAGCTTTTGGCAATGTGCAAAATGAACAATTCCCAAGAAGGCACTTTCACGTGCCCTTTGGGGAATTCGTTCATTTTCACATACAATAATACTATTCACTTGCAAACAGCATCTTAATAAAACATGCGATATTTCCATTCCTTACATCCGCCTGGGAACTACCGGTAATTCTCTATTTTTTCTTGTATTTAACCTTCTTCCCTGCACTCTTCATTGCTTTTTTCAGCTTGCCAAAATTCTTTGCCGTCATTTTCTTCGGAACGGTCACTTTTGCAGTTGCTTTAATTCCTTTGAATGCCTGTGAGCCAATCTTAACTGCATTTTTGTTCTTGAAGGTGATACTCTTCAGTTTGCTGTTTTTATAGAAGCTCTTCGTTCCGATCTTGCTGATATTTGCTCCGAGTACCAGAGTCGTCAGTTTTTTATTGTTTTGGAATGCTTTTGCTGCAATTTCCGTTACTTTAAAGGTATAGCCATCTTTCGTAACGGTTGCCGGAATGGTGATCTTATTTCCTTTTTTCCTGGTTCCGGTTACTGCAACCGTTCCTTTTTTTGCATCGGATTTGGTCACTTTATAGCTGATTCCTTTTCCGTCGGTAAATACCGTTCCCTTTTTCGGTACCATTTTGACAGTATCCGGTGCCGGATTTGGATTTGGTGTCGGCGTTGGCGTCGGATCTGGTTTTTGCTGTTCTGCTTTTTCCGTCAGAGCTTTTCTTGCCTCTTCCAGTTCTTTCTTTGCTGCGTCCAACTCTTCCGGTTGTGCATCTGCTCGATCCAGCATCTCTTTCGCCCGTTTCAGTGCTTCCTGATATTTGGCTGCACTTTCAGAAGTGTATTTTGAGAGATCGATTTTTTCAGACACCTTTATCTCTTCCGTCAGAGTTTCTTTGGATCCTGTAACTTTTTTCAGGTAAGCATTCTGTGCACTTTCCAGCTCAGCTTTTGCCGCATCCAGTTCTTCCTGACCAGCCATGACATCACCGTATACCGCTTTTGCTCTCACAGACGCATTCCATAATTCTGCCAGTTCATCTGTGTTTGCAGATGCATAAGCAAAATCAGCTTTTGTATTTTTCAAGATCGTTTTTGCTTCCTCATATGCATTTTTCAGGGCACTTCTGTCAACGCTTTGGTATACTTTCATTTCACAGATTGCATATTCACTTGCTTTTCGCTGTACACCCTTCATTCTGACATAGCGTGCGGATGTTTCTGTAAAGCTGTCCTCAGTCCATGCTTTTTCATTTCCGCTGACGGATTTTACTGTGCTCCAGTCGGCACCATCGTTTGATACCTGAATGTCGTATGCTGTCGCATAACGTCCTGCTGCCCAGTCGATCACAACCTTGGATACCTTTCTTTCTCTTCCAAGGTCAATCATCAGGAAATCATCATTTCGGTCAGAAGAGCACCATCTGGATTCGTAAGAGGTACTTACTCCGCTTGTTCCGGTTACATGTCCGTCTCCGTCGGTTGCCTTCCATGCCGGATAGAGACGCATCTCATCCCCTTTGTAGCCTTTGTTGCCAAGATCGGTATATGCTCCCCGGTTTCTCGCCACATCCACAAGCGTTGCACCAACATTTTCTGCTGCCAGTTCTTCTGTGGACAGTGCTTTGTTATATGCTTTGATATTTCCAAGGTAACCGGAGAAATTCTTTCCGATCTCATTTAACGGGAACACAAAGGTGCTGCGATAATTGTTGTCTGCATCTGTCCAGGTACTTGCACCGAGTGCACCATTGTTCTCCGGATCGCTGGCTGCCGCATAAAGAATCTTTTTAAACACACCATCTACATACAGTTTTGTTGTCTGATACGTTCCTACGACCGTGATCCGGTGCTTTTTATTCTTTTCTACCTGATACTCAAAGGACTGATTAAAATAATCGCGGTTCAGGCTCAGGGAACCATTGATACCCGCAAACTGCAGTCTTCCGTCATAACCGGAGAACAGAGAGGATTCTTTCGTATTCTTTTCTGTACCGTCCAGATATACATCAAAACTCATCGTATATGGATAACCAAGTGTCGTCAGTGGTGTACGGATAACCGTATTGCCATCAAATTTCAGATAGGTTTCGCCGTCTTTTTCTGCTTTTTCTCCACCGCTCACCTGTCCGTTGTAAGCATTCCCGCTGGCATCATAAATAATTTCTCCATCCGCGGATAAGTTTGCAAAATCATAGTCCAGCACTACATCTGAAACACTTTCCATATCATAGGAAATAGCAGTTCCAGGTCCCTCGCGTAATGCATCAAAGGTCTGCTCATAGTTTACAAAGCTTGTTTCTTTATTGCTGCCCCAGGTTTTCTGCGATACCATGGCTACCGCACGCAGATAACGCTCATTCAGATCGGCTTCTGTGATACCCTCGCGGTTCTCATCGCCCCAGAGTGCTGTCTTGGCTCCAAGTACCTGCGGATCACCTTTATCCGTCTTCACTCCGCCGCTGAACACAGACGGATCCCAGTTATAGAAAAGATTATTTTCCTGGATCATATCTTTGTGATAACGTCCAGGTGTATTATAAAGATATGTCTGCGGTACATTGATAAGACGGAAGCCTTCTGCCAGTCTCGCACTCGGACTGTCCTCTGTAGCAGACCACATATTCAGGATAATATTATTATTTACCTTTGTATTTCCCTTTAAGACTTCCATCGCTCCCCACATTTCCACTTCGACATCATACTTATCATGCAGATAGCTGTACATCTCATTCATGTAACGGCGGAAAGCTTCTTTATTTGCATCGGTTCTGTCCCAGTATTCATCAACACCTGCGTTGACATTTTTTGCATCAAAAACCGCATCAATTCCGTCAATTCCTCCGAGATATTCATCAAACAGTGCTTTCATAAAGATTCTTGCATTGATCGCATTCTGTCTGATCTGTGCATTGCTGCTCTGATCGTCCAGTGCCAGGAGTTCCCAGTTTCCGGGGTTGTGAATGTAGAAAGAAGCTCCCTGTTTTACATTTCCGTCTGCGTTCAGATAATCTGCCGCCTTCAGATAGCCGTATTTTACAAGTGATTTGATCACTTCTTCCTGATGGTCATGAACATATTTGGTGTAAGCTGCGGAATGTCCCGGTGTATCTAACTCCGCTACAACCTGAATACCGCATGCCTTTGCTTCTTCGTTCATCTTGCGGAATTCTTCTTTTGTATAGTAAAGCTCACCGCTTTTACCGGTATGTACATTATAATAGTAGTCATAGCGATCCTCACTGTCTCCTGTTTTTACAAATTTGGACTTTTGTGTTGCAAGAGACGGAAAAAGTTCTGATTCCAGTCTGTGAGAAGCCTCGGTATCTGCCCAATCCTCATATTTTGCAGAATACGCCGGATCTGACCACTGATTATCATTGATATGAAGCTGCATCTCATTCAGTTTGTACCATTTCATGATTTTTGTATAATCATTCAGGAATGATATTCTTGTAGGGATACGGGCAATGTCAAACATCACGCCTCGCATCTCATATGCCGGATAATCACGAATCACACCTTTTGGCACATTTGCATGTTCACTGTCCTGATAAAGGATCTGTTCTACGGTCACAGTACCGTAAAGAAGGCCTGTTTTGGTGGAAGAATAAATTTTCAGTCCAGCATCGCCATTAACCATCAGATAACCTTCTTTTCCGACATCATAGACATCTTCTGTCTGTGATTCCAGATAAATATCGTTTGTGCCGGTGCTTGTTCCTTTTACAATCTCCAGATCTAGACCACAGATATCGTGGATATCACTCTGCATTTCTTTTGCCGCTTCTTCCGCATCAACCCCAGCCGCATCATTTACCACGATCCTGGACTGCTCTGTCAGTTCAAAATTGCCTTCGTAGCCATACCATTCCTGAATGGTCGGCAGGACTTTTGGCATTGGATTTGGATTGCTCACTTTTTTGAACAGTTCCGGATACTTGTCCGTGTTGCCTTTGACAGTTACCGTCACATTTTTCTTTGCTGTATCCTGCGGGTCATTTTTATTGGTCGCTTTTAAAATAACATTAAAAGAGCGGTCACCAATTCTCATTGCAGATGCTTTTCCATCTTCCGTGAGCAACTGATCCAGCTCACTTCCATATATGGAAATATCATACTGTTCAGAAGTATTTGGAATCACCAGTTCTTCCTCATTTGCTCCCACAGTCAAGCCGGACAGGTTCTTCAATACAGAAGCTGCCGTCTCAATCATTCCGGACTGTGTTCCCATGATCTCGATCTCACGCACGGAAATACATTTCCAGCCATTGATATTTCCTTTTTTAAAATAGAAACGTACATATCGTTTTAATTCTGCCTTACTCAGATCCGAGGCATTGATCACATCCGGATCGTTTCTCTGTACATTTGCACTGTCACGCGACAGTTCATAAACTGTCTCCCAGTTGGCATCTGCTCCGTTGGAATCACTGGTCTGGATCTGATATTCTGTACTCCATGCCTTCAAATTAAAATAAATATTGATCGATTCAACGTTTGTTGTCGCTGCGGAAAGATCGATCACCAGCCACTGTGGATTGTCACGGTTTGTGCCCATATCACCGGAAGACCATCTTCCGGAGTCTGATGTTTTATCGCCGTCAACGGCTTTGTCTGCACTCCATGTTGCTGATTCATTTGCAGAAGAGGTAACTTCTTTATTGAGCGCTACGTTTGCTGCCGCTGCCTGCACTTTCAAAAGACCGGCTCCCATTCCGGCAAGATTCGGTGTAAACAGACTTTCACACAACAGAAATGCTGCCAGAGCACCTGCTGCTATACATTTTTTCTTTTTCATTCTGTCTCCTTTCTTATTTCCTCTCTGTTTTTTATAACGATACCGTATTATTATATCTGATTTTGTCTATTTTGTACATGGTTTTTGCTGGTTTTCTAAAAAACAGAAACAAAATGCTTGTTCCGCATATCCACACTCGACGTTTATTTTACAAACACGAAGGCTCCCATTCCATCTAGGGAACAGGAGCCTGCATCTCTTTTCATTTCTATTCTTCTTCCAGATCTTCCACGTAGCTTTCAATCAGCAACGATATCAGATCTTTGCACTTAATACACTGCTTTCCGACACCAAGCCTTGCTTTCACATCATCAAATGTTCGACCGCCCTGCTGTACCGCCTGTTCGATCTGTCCGACCGTCGTGCCGGTACATTCACATACTACATAATTACGGTTCATTCTGCTCTGTTTTCTCCTCTTTCACTTCCACTGGTTTTGTAAATTCTTCTGTCATCTCACTTTTCATTTCTCTGCCATTGTCTGCTTCCAGTTCAAACCAGAATTCTACGCCATTGTCATAATTTTTCACGCCAAATTTCTGATGCATGGAGTCCATAATCGCCTTGACAATAGAAAGGCCGATTCCGCTTCCGCCGTATTCTCGCGTCCTTGCCTTGTCAACCTTGTAAAATTTGATCCAGATTTTATCGATATCTGCCTCCGGAATCGGTACACCGGTATTAAACACACTGGTGTGTACTTTTCCGTTTTCTTTTTTCATTTTGATCTCGATCACTTTATCAAAATCCACATGATTGATTGCATTGGATACAAAATTTGTCACAACTTCTTCGGTCTTAAATTCATCCGCCCAGACATAATGACTTTCTGTTTCATCGAATAAAATTTTTGCACCTTTCTGATCTGCCAGCAGTTCCGCGGAATTTACCACGCTGTGAATCAGTTTAGTCAGATCAAAACGTTCAAAAACAATGGCATCTTTGCCCGACTCCAGATGATTCAGTGTCAGCAGTTTCCTGACCATATTGTTCATCTTCGCCGCCTCATCCATAATGACCTCACAATAGAAATCACGGCTTTCTGCATCGTCATTGATACATTCTTTCAGTCCTTCTGCATATCCCTGGATCAGTGCGATCGGCGTTTTCAGCTCATGCGAGACATTGGAAAGAAATTCTTTTCGCATCTCGTCGATCTGGATCTTTTCTTCGATATCATTCTGCAGCTGATTATTCGCTGTTTTCAGCTCCGAAATCGTCCTTTCCAGCGTCTCGGACATCTGGTTGAAATGCTCGCCCAGCTGACCAATCTCATTCTGTCCGCCGCTCGTATATTTTGCGTCAAAATCAAGGTCTGCCATGCGTTTGGAAAGCTCTGTCAGTTCCTGCAGCGGCGTCGTTATCTTACGTGACATCCAGGAAATCAGAATCATGCTGACTGCCAGACCAATGATGATAAAATATCCCAGAAATTCATTTGAGGTACGCACGCTGTCTCGGATACTGTCCATCGGAACACGCATCATAAAGTAATAACCAGTATTAAATTCGCCCCACATTTCCAGATAATCTACATTTTCCTTGAAATCTTTTGTTTTCTGGATTGCATAATCATTGGTTTCTTTGAGTACCTCTGTTTCTGATTTATCAATTCCCATCAGATAACCCCAGAGCCGCCCCTGAAGTTCCTGCTTCTGATAATTCTCCGTACCATAAAGCGGCACGAACTCATCCGTCAGAATGATCGCACTTAAATTGTAACGTGTACAATATTCCGAGAGATTATCTGCAAATTCATCTGTCAGGTAATCATCCTCATCTTCCACCTTATTCATAGCATCGTAAATGTGCTGCAATGCCGCTTCTTTCTTCGCCACATAATAACGCTCCAGCAAAAAATTATTCGTACACCAGTTTGCCAGAAACACAAATCCAATAAGGCCGATAAAAAGTACCGCGATCTGCGTTTTCAGCGATTTTCTCATGGTTCATCCACCTCAAATTTATATCCCATACCCCAGATGGTCTTGATATAGTCTGCATTTTTTCCAAGTTTGCTTCTCAGCTTTTTCACATGCGTATCGATGGTTCTCGCATCACCGAAATAGTCATAATTCCACACACTGTTCAGAATCTTTTCTCTGGAAAGTGCGATGCCCTGGTTTTCCATGAAATAGCTCAGAAGTTCAAATTCTTTGTAACTCAACTCCACATTCTTTCCGTCTACCAGAACCTGATGTGCTGCTTTGTTTACCTCGATCACGCCGGCTTTTAAGATTTCTTCTGCTGCCAGTGTGTTGGTTCTTCGAAGAATTGCCTCTACTCTTGCAACCAGAATCTTCGGGCTGAACGGTTTGGATATGTACTCATCGACACCCAGTTCGAATCCCAGCAGCTCATCTCTCTCATCTGATCTTGCTGTCAGCATAATGATCGGCACTTTTGAATACTGCCGGATCTCACGGCATACCTGCCATCCATCCATTTTCGGCATCATAACATCCAGGATCACCAGTGCAATGTCTTTTTCCGAAAAGAAAACATCGATCGCATCTGCCCCATTTTCTGCCTCCAGGACTTCAAAGTTTCGCTTTACCAGGAAGTCTTTGACCAGTTTTCTCATCCTGCTTTCATCATCTACTACTAAAATCTTCAATTTGTCCATTGTTTTCTCCACCTGTCACTTTTTCTTTCATCGTAGCAGAGAATTATGTCCGTTTTGTGAATATTCATCTCAAAACCGGAAGAACTTCCACTGAATGCGACTGCATCTGCATACAGAAAATGCAGACAGAATCATCTGCCTGCATTTTCTGCTTTCCTATTTTTAATATGGTATTATAATGTCTTTCTTTTTAATTACTACTTTCTTTCCGGCACTCTTAACTGCTTTCTTGATCTTATTCAGATTCTTCTTACTGATCTTATAAGGAACCGTTACTTTTGCATTTGCTTTGATTCCCTTGAATGCATTTTTTCCTGCTTTCACTGCCTTATTGCCTTTGAAGGTAATATTTTTCAGTTTTGCATCTTTGTAGAATGCTTTCGCACCGATCTTCGTAACGTTCGCACCGATCACTACGCTGCTTAATTTCTTTCTGTTCTGGAATGCTTTTGCAGAAATCGCGGTTACTTTAAATGTATAACCATCTTTTACTGCAGTTGCCGGGATGGTAACTTTCTTCGCATTCTTCTTCGCAGCGGTTGTTCCTGTTACCGTCACGGTACCATTCTTCGCATCGGATCTGGTAACTTTGTATACAAGACCTGTCTTTTTGTCTGTAAACTTGCTTCCCTTGGCCGGTACTTTTGCTGTATCATCTTTACCCGGTGTAGGATTTGGGGTAGGTGTCGGATTCGGTGTCGGGGTCGGATCTGGCGTCGGAGTTGTCTTCTTAACCAGAGCATCAGTTGCCTGTTTCAGAGTATTAACTGCTGCATCGACTTCGGTCTGTGTTGCGTAAGTATCTTCCAGTACCGCTTTTGCTACTGTCAGAGCCTGTTCAAAGCTTTTTACGCTGTCATCGGTGTAATCCGCTTTGTTTACTTTTTCTGCCTCAGCAACTGCTGCGGTCAGTTTTGTCTTATCTGCTTTTGCCGGTTCTTCCGTGCTCAGTGCTGCTTTTGCTTTTTTCAGATTCTCCAGTGCTCTGGCAAAATCTGCTCCTGTTGCACCTTCTTTTTTCAGCAGTTCTTCTGCTTTTTTTACCTGTTTCTGATAGTTTGCAATGCTTCCTTCGCTGTATCCTGTGGTATCAAAGTTCTGATATCCGGTAAGGACTCTTGTCAGCTTGTCTTTTGTTGTTTCCAGCTGTGCTGCAACATTGGTCAGGTTTGTGTATGCCTGGGAATATGCTGCTGCAGTGCTGTCTGCGTTATCCAGTACCTTTTTTGCATTTGCCAGGGCATCTGCAAAGAATGTCCAGGTTTTGCCGGTGTAGTCTTCACTCTTGTAGTTTACATAAGTATTATATGCTTTCTGTACATCTGCTTTTCCATAAGCAGCATACAGATTCAGTTCTGCGATAGTTCCGTGTTTTCCGGCATTATCACTTCCTGCATCTTTAATGACGAGTTTCACTTTCTTTGCTTCAATCGGATCAAAGTCTGCAAATTTTTCAGATGCATCATTTGCCCAAGTACCGTCTGTTACAACGGTTGTCTCGGTTCCGTCTGCTTTTGTAACAACGATATCATATTTGAAGATACGGCCGTTTGCACTGTTCTGTCTTGGCAGACAGGAAAGTCTGCTGATCGTCCGGCAGTGTTACTTCAAAGTAATGATTGTGTGTACCGGAAATGACATCCGGTGTACGCCAGTTTGTATGCCAGAATGTAGTGTCATCTCCGTCGATTGCATTCTGTGCCGATCCTTCGGAACTCTCCTGGCTGCAGGCAGATACTGTCCAGCCCGCTCTGGAAAGAGCATTTCCGCTTTCGGATACGGTAGTCGGATCTGCACTTACCGTCAGTTCGTCTACCAGACCTTTGAAACTATTGGTCTTGCTTCCGATGTACTCAACCGGAAGTACCAGTGTGGCAACTTTTGAACCGCTTGTCTTTGTCTCGTTGTCCAGAGTTGCGGATGATACATATTTATTGTTTACATAAAGCTCTGCTTTGTCTTTGTAACCATTGATGGTCAGGTATACCCATTCATCTTTTGGCAGTTCGTAATCAAAGGAATAATCATATCCTTCTCTTGAAAATCCAACTTTTTCGGTATTCTTCTGGACTGCTTTGATCGCATAGGTGTTGAATTTTGTGTTGGTCTCGCAAAGAACCTGCTCACTGTTGTCGCTGGCTGCATCTCTCTTGACCCACATGGAAATGCTGCTGCCGGCTGTCTTTCCGCTTGTCGGTCCGACCATGTCAACCGGAGTCTCTACGTAGCTCTCGCCGCCGTTCAGTTTCAGTGCATTTCCGCTCTTGCCTGCTACTTCTTCTACATTCTTCTCGCTTACAGAATCATTGTTGTTTCCGGATTCATCGTAAACTTTTTCATCATCGAAGGAGTAATCGATCACATCATTGCCTACGGAATCTGCTTCGTAGTATGGATTTGTGTTCGGTGCAGTATCCACTTTTTCTGCAACGGCACGCATCTCGCTGTAAGTCCTGTCGGTTCCTTCGCCCCACATCTTCTCACTTAAGGACGGCAGCGGCTGGAAGAAACGGTCAAAGTCATCGTATTCTGTGATACCGTTTCCGCGTGTACCGATCTGGTCATTCCAGATTGCATAAGTACCGCCGAGTACCTGTTTGTCTCCGGCTCTTAAAACAGTACCGCTGAAATTATTCGGTACCCAGTTGTTGTAAAGGTTCTGGGAATTCAGGTAGTCTGAATAATATCCTGCAGAAGGTACAATGTAAAGGCTTCCTTCCAGGGTATTGATCAGGTCATATCCCAGGTCATACATATTCTTCGGATTTGCATATCCGGTGTTCCAGATGTTCAGCTGTACATCTTTGGATGCAACCGGGGTTTTACCGTTTTTGTTGGAAAGGCTTCCCCACATACGGACGTCACGTCCTGTTCCCTGGATGTACTTGATCATGGAATCAGAGAAGCTTCTGAAATATTCATTTCCGCCGTTTCCGTGGAATTCATCGGTTCCGATATGTACCGTGGTGTCTTTGTCAAATACCGGATCATCACCTTCGAAGTACTGTGCCCATACGGATTTGGCTGCATCCAGTGCACCATCTTTTCGGATGTCCAGTTCCTCGATCAGATATTTATGATTGCCGCCTGCCTCTTTGGTCATAAGGTTCGGGAAGGCTCTTGTGATCGCCAGGGCATGTGCCGGCATATCAAATTCCGGAATGATGTTGACACCCATGGTTCTGCTGTCTTTAATGAAAGAACGGAACTCCTCTTTTGTATAGTATGTATCTTCTGATGTCAGATTTGGAATTTCAGATTCCAGACGGAAACCTGCATATGCATTCTCTACCGCTTCATCAATCGTAGCGTAATCTTCCAGGAAGATCAGGTTGTCGGACAGGTGCAGATGGAAGTTGTTCATCTTGTACCATGCCATGTTCTTTGCAAATTCCTTTACGGTATTGAAATCAAAAGCTTTTCTTCCGACATCGAGCATAAACCCACGCACTTCGTACTTCGGATAATCTCTTGTGATACCTTTCGGAATCGTTGTTTTGTTCTGTTTTAAAATCTGCAGTGCACTGATCACGCCCCAGTATGCACCGGTTGCTTTTTCTGCTTCGATCTTTACGCTGTCACCGATCGTCATGATATAACCTTCTTCGTCAAGACCCTGGTCTGTGCTGTTCAGTGTCAGATAAAAATCACCTTTTTTGGCATCGGATTCGCTGCCTTTTACGGTCTGGATATCGTTTCCTGTGATATCTTTGTAATCTTCTGCAAACTGTTTTGCCGTTGCTTCCAGTCCGTCTGCATAAACAATCTTACTGCTGCTCTGGATCACGAAATCACCTGTCTCGCCATGCCACTCCTGCAGTGCCGGGATGACATCCGGTTTTACATTGGCTCCTTCTGCATCTGTATAACGTCCCGGAACCGTAATGGTAAACTCTGCGGACTGTGCTTTATCTGTGCCGTCTGCATTGCTGATCTGGTAAAATCCTTTTACGGTCTTGGTCTGCAGCGGTTTGTAAACGGTGCCGTCACTTCCGATGATCTGCTCATAATCTGCATCAAACTCTACCGTATATCCTTCCGGAACGGTCGGCATCGGAATCTTTGTCGTATCTGCTGTAACGGTCGGAGCAGTCATAGAATCCGCAATCTTTGCAGCCTGTGTTCTGGTATCTGGAATATCACCTTCGTATACCTGCAGTTCCCATACAGAAATTGCATTCCAGGTAACTCCTGCATTGGTCGGTTCAATCTTTGTAACATTTAACCGCAGGAATTTTCCGGTAACTGCAGTATCCAGTGTAATCTTGTCCGTTGTCGTTGCCGGTGCCTGTGTTGCAGTGTATACATCTCTCCATGTCTGACCATCATCAGATACCTGCAGTGTATAATTAACTGCATTGTTTCGCTGCCAGTTGATAACAAAACTCTTCATGGTTTTGCTCTCAGCCCAGGCAAGCTGTGCCCATGAAGTATTACTCTGATCATGTGACCATCTGGTGTTCATATTACCGTCATTGATCTTTGCGATTTCGTTTCCGCCTTCTGAGTTGGATGCTGTTGCCGTTGCACTCAATGCCAGGTTGGTATTCTCTGCTGCATTTGCTGCAAGCGGCGGGAGCTGTACAGAAGCAAGGATCATGCTCGCTGCCATGGCCATAGCACCGATCTGTTTCATTTTTTTCTTAAACATAAACTTCCTCCTTTTAGTTATGTTGTCAAATGTTGCTAAAAACATATCTAATTTTAACATGATTTTTTAAAAAAGTCCACACATCTTATCTAAAACGCATACAAAATGCAGCACAGTTAAAAAAGATAACAAAAAAAGCCCGATAAAATCGAGCTTTTCAGGATGGACCTGAGGGGAATCGAACCCCTGTCCGAAAGCCTATTCATCAAGGCATCTCCCATCACAGTCATTATTTTAACGTTCCCTCAACGGTGCACCTAATGACAGGTTCACAGCCTCAGTAGCTTCATAAGTTCTTCTGCCGCCGCAAAGCTTTGGCCACAGAGTGCCTCACAGGATTTGATGCCGGTTGGGGAAGCTGTGAGCAACCTCCTGCCGACAAGCAGCCCTTAGGCTGCTAACGCGTAATTATCTTCTGCGTTTATATTTAATTTCCGGTTTACTGTGCGGTCCCGGCCCGCAGATGGCTTCCCTGACTGCAAAACCCCCGTCGAAACCAGTACAAGCCCTGGTTTGTTTGAAGATAATCTTACAGTACAGTTTATTTTACACCTGAAATTCATTTTTGTAAAGTGTCTTTTTAAAATTTTCACTTTTTATTTTTTTTTGCATCTTTTTATCTCTGTGCGTTTTCCATCTTTACAGATTACGCACCTTAAATTCACGCTCTGCTTCTCTTCGCATATCTTTCTTTGCGATATCCTGTCGTTTGTCGTACAGTTTTTTACCTTTTGCAAGACCGATAGAGACTTTTACCAGACTGCCTTTAAAATATACTTTCAGGGGAACCAGTGTGTATCCTTTTTCTGCGATCTTTCCTTCGATCTTATTGATCTCATAGCGATGCATCAGCAGTTTTTTTACACGCATCGGATCTTTATTAAAAATATTTCCCTTTTCATATGGGCTGATGTGCATACCATAAATAAACACTTCGCCGTTTTCAATACGGACAAAGGATTCTTTTACGCTGCATTTTCCCATTCGCAGGGATTTAACCTCTGTTCCGTGAAGAGAAATCCCTGCCTCATACGTGTCTTCGATAAAATAATCATGATATGCTTTTTTGTTGTTTGCAATCAGTTTTATGGATTCTGCTCCCATATCTTTCCTCCCGTCTCTGACTTATCCCCAAATAGCTGCAGGCACAAAATCAATTGTTGCATTTTCTTTATCAGCATCAAGCACACGTACACGGATGCTCTGACCGAGTTTGTAAACCTTTCCAAGATCTGAGCCGACCATCTCATGGGTATTTTCATTATAATAATACCTGTCATCGTAAAGATTTGCAACATGTATCAGTCCCTCGATGGTATTTGGAAGTTCTACATACATGCCCCAGGATGTAATACTTGAGATTACGCCTTCATATTCTTTGCCGATATGCTGCTGCATGTATTCTGCTTTTTTCATTTTATCGGTATCACGCTCTGCCTCATCTGCCCTTCGCTCCGTCTTACTGGAATGTTCTGCCACTTCCGGCAGGATCTCCTGATAATGTGCGATCCGCTCTGCATTTAATCTGCCACGCAGATTTTCCTTGATGATCCGGTGAATCTGCAGATCCGGATACCGACGGATCGGAGAAGTGAAATGCGTGTAATACTTCGCTGCCAGTCCGAAATGTCCGGTACATTCTGTCGAATACCTCGCCTGTTTCATGGAACGCAGGGTCAAACGACTAATCAGTGCCTCTTCCGGAGAATCTGCAACTCTGGAGAGGAGTTTCTGCAGTTCTTTTGGATGGACTTCGTCTTGGACACCTTTCAGTCCATATCCGAAATTGCGGATAAATTCTGCAAGTGCCTGGATTTTTTCCGGATCCGGTGTATCGTGGACACGGTATAAAAACGGAATTTCCTGCCAGAAATATTCGGATGCTACCGTCTCATTTGCAAGCAGCATAAAATCTTCGATAATCTTTGTCGCTGTATTTGCCTCGTATGGTCTGATATCAACCGGTTTTCCTTTTTTATCCAGGATAATCTTTGCTTCCGGAAAATCAAAGTCGATCGAACCGCGTGCATGGCGGTTTTTGCGAAGCAGTTCTGACAGTTCTCTCATCTTTTCAAACATCGGGACAAATTCCTGATATTTTTCGATTTCTTCTGCGTCCTGATCCTCCAGAATCTTCTTCACGCTGGTGTAGGTCATTCGCTGATCCACACAGATCACCGTCTCCGCAATCTGGCTGCCGATCACTTTGCCCTTCTCATCGATGTCCATCAGGCAGCTCAGTGCCAGCCGGTCGCATCCTGCATTTAAAGAACAGATGCCATTTGAGAGCCTTCTCGGAAGCATCGGGATCACCCGATCCACAAGATACACACTTGTTCCGCGTTTCTTTGCCTCCCAGTCCAGTGCACTGTTCTCCTGCACATAATTTGTGACATCTGCGATATGCACGCCCAGATGCCAGATATTCCCATCCTTTTCCAGTGATACAGCATCATCCAGATCCTTGGCATCTTCACCATCGATCGTGACCATCGGTACCTTTCTAAGATCCAGTCTGCCCTGCATATCTGCCTCACTGACCTCATCTTTCACTCGTTCTGCCTGATTGAGCACCTTTTCCGGAAATTCAAACGGAAGATCTTTTGCATAAACAATAGAAAGTACATCCGTCCCCGGATCACTGATATGGCCGATGATCTTTGTGATCCTGCCCTCCGGCTTTTTCTTGCTGCTGCCGTAAGAAGTAATCTCTGCGATCACCTTATGGCCGTTTACCGCACCTTTGGCACACTCCTGCGGGATAAAAATATCCTGAAGGATTTTCTGGTTGTCCGGAATCACAAAGCCAAAATGTTTGCTCTGTTCATAGATGCCAACCACTTCCGTGACCGTATGGGAGATGACCTGTGTGATGCGTCCTTCCTGACGTTTCCCGGTCGTCCCGGAGATCAGAGTCGCCTGAACCACATCTCCGTAAAAAGCATTGCCGATGTTTTCTTCTGAAACATAAATATCATCTTCTCTGCCTTCCACTTCAATAAAACCAAAGCCTTTCGGATGCGTCACAAAGGTTCCGGTAACCGTCTTTTCTTTTGCAATTTTATACTTGCCTCTTTTGGAGATTTCAATCTTGCCCTCTGCCAGAAGTTCATTCAGGACCAGCTCCAGATCCGGCCGTTCTTCTTTTGACACCTGGAGGATGATAGCAAGCTCCTTGATCTTCATCGGTACATATATTTTATCGTTCATCAGGTCTAAAAGAACCTTTTTTCTTTTTTCTAACTGTTTGCTGTCCATGTTACCCTCCTTATTCATCATGCGGGGAATCGGTGTGCTGTTTTTTCTGACCGGTAACGCTAAAAAACACCCTTGCAGTTACCAACCACAAGAGTGTTTTAACGTGTCATGCGTTCAAAAGAACCTGCCTGTGACAATTCTGCAGGTTTCTTAGAAATTCAGATTCAGAACTATGGAAATTACGATAAATGCGATTGCAAGAAACTTTGTGGATTTCACAAGTGCTCCTTCCATAGAACGGCCTTTGTTCTTTCCCCAGTAAGTATCTGCTGCACCTGCAATAGCTCCCAGCCCTGCGGACTTTCCTTCCTGCATCAATACGATAACGGTCAGTGCGATACAATCCAAAATAAAGAGTATATTGATAACTGTTCTCAAGATTTCCACATTAACACCTCCTATACCAAACAAAAACAGTTTAGCATAGTTTGTATTTCTTTGTCAACTTAAATATGCTCTTCAATACGCAATAATTGGTTATATTTTGCAATTCTTTCGCTGCGGCACGGAGCTCCTGTTTTGATCTGTCCGGCTCCTGTGGCAACTGCGATATCTGCAATCATCGTATCCTCTGTTTCACCGGAACGATGCGAGATGATCGCAGCGTACCCGCTCCGTTTTGCAAGTTCGATTGCTTCAAACGCTTCCGTCAGTGTTCCTATCTGATTTACTTTGACCAGGATCGCATTGGCAGCCCCGAGTTTTATACCTTTTCGCAGGCGTCTGGGATTTGTCACAAACAGATCATCACCCACCAGCTGTACTTTCTGCCCCAGTTCTTCCGTCAGGTGTTTCCATCCGATCCAGTCATCTTCAAACAGTCCGTCCTCGATGGAAAAAATCGGATATTTTTCAGTCAGTCTCTTATAATATGCGATCATCTCTTCTGTGGTGCGTTCTTTTCCTTCTCCTTCAAACCGGTAAATTCCCTGTCTTTCATCGTAAAGTTCACTAGCCGCCGCATCCAGTGCGATCATAATATCTTTTTTCATCTGATAACCGCTCTTCTCGACCGCTTCCACAATGACATCCAGAACTTCTTCTGAATTTTTCAGGTTCGGGGCAAATCCGCCCTCGTCTCCAACTCCGGTTGATAATCCCCGGACATCCAGAATCTTTTTCAGTGTGTGGTAAATCTCTGCACACATCTGAAGTCCTTTTGAAAAATTCTCTGCCCCAAACGGCATGATCATAAATTCCTGGAGATCGACGGTATTGGATGCATGGCGTCCTCCGTTTAAAATGTTCATCATTGGCACCGGCATCTGATGGGCAAACGTTCCGCCAAGATACTGATACAGCGGCAGATGCAGTGCCTTTGCCGCCGTCTGAGCTACTGCCATTGATATGCCAAGAATTGCATTTGCCCCCAGATTTTCTTTGTTCTCTGTTCCATCTATATGACAGAGTTTTTCATCAATTTTCCGCTGTTCCAGTACATTATCACCAATCACACAGTCTGCCAGGATCGTGTTGACATGTTCTGCGGCACGCCGCACGCCAAGTCCATTGTAACGTCTTTCCTGATCACGGAGTTCTACCGCCTCAAACTGCCCGGTCGAAGCTCCGGACGGCACAGCCG
>ENA-OPWR01001291-OPWR01001291.1-human-gut-metagenome-genome-assembly--contig:-NODE-1291-length-19562-cov-2.211309_pt1 | contig 19562 bp, 18 predicted proteins | sample MGYA00241507_ERZ502006 | MGnify/ENA primary metagenome ERZ502006 (study PRJEB25962, sample SAMEA2043041) | human gut metagenome | biome: human gut; feature: human-associated habitat; material: faeces...
CGATTCAGTCGCGCTGTCTTACGATGGAGTTTCGTCCGCTCAGCACTGCCGTTGTGGAATCGTATGTCAAAGAACATTGTCAGGTGCCGGATTATCAGGCGAGAGCGAGTGCGGCATTTGCACAGGGAAATCTGGGGAAAGCGATGCGATATGCCAAATCGGAAGATTTCATTGAGAGAAAAGACCATATTATTTCTCTGCTGCGGCATGTGGAGCAGATGGATTTGTCTGAGATGTTAGCGGTAATTAAAGATTTGGGAACACGCAAAGACGAAGTGCGTGATTATATTGATTTAATGGTGCTGTGGTACCGGGATGTGCTTTTGTTTAAGGCGACAAAGGACATTAACCAGTTATTGTTCCAGGATGAGGCGTCTTATATTTCCCGTGAGGCAAGCCACCGTAGTTATGAGAAAATCGAGGAAATATTGCAGGCATTTGAAAAAGCAAAAGTCCGCCTGCGCGCAAATGTAAATTTTGATATTACGATGGAGCTTATGCTTCTTGCTTTGAAATAGACATACGGAGGTTATTATGAAGATTATTATTGGTGTTAGTTTTCGACAGGCGGGGAAGGTGTATTTTTTTGACCCGGGCGATGAGCAGATTGAGCGCGGGGAACACGTAATTGTCGAGACTGCAAAAGGTGTTGAATACGGAACGGTTGTTGTGCCAAACCGCGAGATGGCAGAAGAGAAAATTGTGGCACCGCTGAAAAAGATTATTCGTGTAGCAACGCCGAAAGATGAAGATATCGAGTTAAAGAACCGTGAAAAAGAAAAAGAGGCATTTAAGATCTGCCTGGAAAAGATAGCAAAACATAAGCTTGATATGAAGCTGGTGGAGGCGGAGTACACGTTTGACAATAATAAGCTGCTCTTTTATTTTACGGCGGACGGACGTATCGATTTCCGCGAGCTGGTAAAAGATCTTGCAGCGGTTTTCCGGACCAGAATCGAGCTGCGCCAGATCGGTGTCCGTGATGAGACAAAGATCATGGGTGGGATTGGAATCTGTGGAAGAGAACTTTGCTGTCATTCCTATCTTTCCGAGTTTGTCCCGGTATCCATCAAGATGGCAAAAGAGCAGAATCTGTCCTTAAATCCGACAAAGATTTCCGGTGTCTGTGGACGCCTGATGTGCTGTCTGAAAAATGAAGAAGAAACTTATGAATATTTAAACAGCCGTCTGCCAAATGTGGGGGATTATGTGACCACGGATGATGGCTTAAAGGGAGAGGTATCTTCCGTCAGTGTACTGCGCCAGATGGTCAAAGTACTCGTGGAAGTGGATGACGAAAAGGAAATCCGTGATTACTCTGTGGATCAGCTGAAATTCAAACCAAAACGCAGAAGAGATCATGTAAAGCTGACTGCGCAGGAATTAAAGGAACTTTCCGCATTAGAAGATAAGGGAGGAAAATCCAAAATTGACGATGCCAAATAATCTGGTTTATGAGCAGGAGAGACTTGATGAACTGCATCGCAACGGCTATTTTATCATTCAGGATCCGAAAAGGTTCTGTTTTGGGATGGATGCCGTTTTGCTTTCCGGGTTTGCAAAGGCAAAAAAAGGGGAGCGCGTGCTCGATCTTGGTACCGGTACGGGAATTATCCCGATCCTGATGGAGGCCAAAACAGAAGCAGAAGATTTTAAGGCGCTTGAGATCCAGGAAGAAAGTGCGGATATGGCACGCCGGAGCGTGTGCTATAACCATCTTGAGGATAAGATCGAGATCGTGACCGGAGATATCAAGGAGGCATCTGCGATATTTGGAGCATCTTCGTTTGATGTGATCACCACAAATCCGCCGTATATGATCGGGACACATGGACAAAATTCGCCGTCTGCGGCAAAGGCGATCGCCAGACATGAAGTGCTATGTACACTGGATGATATTTTGCGGGAAACCGCGAAAATGCTTGTGCCGGGAGGCAGGTTTTATATGGTGCACCGGCCGTTCCGTCTCGCAGAGATCATGAGTAAAATGGTCGAGTACAAGATCGAGCCGAAGCGCATGCAGCTTGTCTATCCGTTCGTGGATAAAGAACCGAATATGGTGCTGATCGAGGGGCTGCGCGGTGGAAAATCAAGACTTGCCGTGGAAAAACCGCTGATCGTTTATAAAGAACAGGGCGTGTACACGGACGAGATTTATGATATTTATGGGTATTAGAAAGGATAAATTAAAATATATGTTTAATGATATAAAGATAGGACCGGTTACATTTCATATGTATGGTCTTATGATTGCGATCGGTTTTGCAGCGGCACTTATGATGTGTTTAAAGCGTGGAAAAAAACGTGGCTTGAACGAGGATATTATCTATGGAATCTTCTTCTGCGCAATCTTCGGTGGAATGATCGGCTGCAGGCTGCTCTATTATATTGTAGAGATCCCGGAGATTTTAAAAGATCCGTCCATACTCTGGAACTTTAAAAACGGATACGTTGTTTACGGCGGGATCATCGGCGGTGCGCTGGCCAGCCTGATCTACTGTCGTGTCAAAAAAGAACGTTTTCTGCCGTACTTTGATCTTGTGATGCCTGCTGTATCATTTGCACAGGGATTCGGGCGTCTCGGCTGTTTCTTTGCAGGCTGCTGCTACGGCAGGGAGACGGATTCGTGGTTTAGCATCACATTTACCCACTCCGACTTTGCTCCGAACGGTGTAAAACTTCTGCCGACACAGCTGATGTCATCTGCCGGGGATTTCCTGATCTGCGGACTGTTACTGCTCTATGCGGGAAGAAAACCGAAAGAGGGACAGGTCGCAGCAGGATATATGGTGCTTTACGGAATCGGAAGATTTATTATTGAATTTTTCCGGAACGACTACCGCGGAAGCATTGGAGTGCTTTCCACATCACAGATCATTTCGATCGGGGTTGTGGCAGCGGGAGTTGTGTTTTATCTGGTGATGAATTTCCGAAACTGCAAAGGTGTCACCCCATAATATTTTTTAAACATCCGTATAAAATTAGCGGGGTAATGATAACCGCACTGTAATGCAATTTCATCGACGCCAAGGAGGGTTTCACTTAACAGTTTTGCCCCATATCCCATCTTAAGAGAAAGGATATAGTCGGAAATGGTCGTGTCGTATTCGTGGAGAAACGCATAATTTAATTTTTGCAAGGATAAAGAAACCTGCTCACTCAGTTCATGGACGGTGGGCGGGTTTTTATATTGTTCGGTCAGAATATCGTGTGCGAGGTGCACAGCAGAAAGGTCAGCGGTCGAGAGCGTAATCGTTCTTGTATCGCTGACTTTTATTGTGCGCATTACTTTGCCATGTGGAATATGTTGTTGACCAGCTTTATTTATTGCGGTCCGCACAGATGTTGCAGGCAAAGTTCCGGCAGGAACAGATTTGGGTGCAATCACATGAGATGAGTTTTCCTCAAATTCTTCTGCAAGCAGTGCGAGACACTGTAAGATCAGTCCTTCTAAATACAGCGGTGTAAGCGCATCCTTTTCATGCAGAAAATGCATCTGGTTCAGCAGATTGATCACTCCGGTGGGGAGCATTTTATAGGTATAATTTGCCTCAAACGCGGACAGACTGACACAGTCAGGAAAAACAGGATGAAGAATATTTTCTATGAAATCAGCCGAAACCGTCAGTTCCAGTCCGTGAAAATGGTCCCCGGCACGCCATGCCTGCTGGCCTTTGATATTTTCCTCCAGCACAATAAAAGAAGAAGGTGTAAAAGAAGCCGCATCCTTTTGATAAAGCTTAAAATGCGTCTTCCCGGAAAGCATTACCCCAAACCGAAGCTGTCTCGCAGGATTCCGAAAAGAAACCGAAAAATCCTCCGGAATCGTATAATCCGCAATCCCAAGCTGATAACACCCCTCGCGGCAATAGATACAGCAATACCCACCTTCCGGGTGTTCCCTGTCACTGTAACAGGTATAATTTCCATTCATTTCCGGTAAGAAATGAAGCTGTTCAAACATAAAAGCCTGAAATTCATCTGTACTTGAAACAAGCATCTAAGAAAAACCTCCTTCTTAATTTCTATACCCCATTTTCCCCATTCCCGCAATAAAATAATCATTTGCTAAACAAAAATTATCAATATCCATGCAACACTTGCAAACAATCAAATGCATGATAAAATAGACTTACTTTTGTTAGCGCAAACTAACACTTGCAATATATATTGCAGTTTGCAGACAAAACAATTGCGAAGAATGAAAACAAAACATAAAGGAGAACTTTTACATGAAAAAAAATCATTTATTTTCCATTATCACGGCAGGTATGCTTACCATCACCCTGTTAGCGGGATGTGGGAATACAGGCAGCAACGCAAATGCAGACCCAGGAAGTAACACAAATACGGTGCAGGAGAGTACAGAGGATCAGGCATCCGCAGTACCGGAGAGCGAAGCGCAGATAACCGGGGAAGGACAAAATGGTGAGACAATTATTGTGACGGACGTCCGCGGTGAGGTGGAGATTCCGGCAGATCCGCAGAGGATCGTAGATTTAAGCGGCAACAGTGATATCTTATCGATCCTTGGCTATTCCGTTGTGGGAACCGCAAACAGTGATGCTTATGACTATACAAAATTCCCAACCTATCTTGAGGATACATTACAGGGAGCTGAAATTTTAGGTTACAGTATGCAGGATACGATGGATATTGAGGCAGTTATGAATTTAGCCCCTGACCTGATCATCATTTCCACGGTTCAGGAAAAAATGTATGACCAGCTTTCTGAGATCGCACCGACAGTCATGATCCAGTTAGAAGCGCTGAATTGGAAAGAAGATATCCGCACGCTTGCACAGGTATTTGGCAGAGAGGATGCGGCAGATCAGTGGATCAGCTCATATGAAGAGAGGGCGAAAGAAGCCGGAGAAGCAGTCCGTGCTGCATATGGAGAGGATACCAGTTATCTGTCATTTTTAGCGAGCGGTGGACAGTTCTTTGTATTCACAGGTGCCGGATTTGGAAGTGTGCTTTATGAAGATATGGGACTTGCAAAACCGGAAGGTCTGCCGGAGCAGAGTGATATTTCCCTGCCGGTCGTAACATATGAAGGTCTGGCATCGATCGGAGCAGATTATATTTTCCTGATGGCAACGGATGAAGACAAAGCAGAACTTGACCAGAATGCAGTCTGGAACAGTCTGCCGGCAGTACAGAGCGGACAGGTGGTAGAACTTCCGGCATCACCGTATTTTAATCAGGGTTACAGTCCGATCGGACGTGAGCTGCTTTTAGATGAGATTTTGGAGATGTTAGATGGAACGGCAAAGAATTAAGCGGACCTGGGGTGTTGCGATTGCAGGTGTCTGTCTGTTGATACCGGGAATTTTGCTTGCGGTCTGTATGGGCGCCATGGAGATTCTGCCGGTGGATATCTGGAATGGCATTTTTCATAATACCGGATCTCTTACGGACATGATGATCCGTGATGTACGGCTTCCGAGGGTGATTTGTGTACTGGTGACAGGCGGTATCCTTGGAATGACCGGAGCAATGATGCAGGGGGTGACGCGCAATCCGATTGCGGAACCGTCACTGCTGGGGATCAGTCAGGGGGCGACGCTTTTTGTCGCCCTTCTTTACGCGTCAGGAATTGGTGCAACTGCGGGAAATACGCTGCTTGCAGCATTGCTTGGAGCATTTTTTTCCGGTGTGCCTGTACTTATATTTACCATGAAAAATCCGGGAAATTTAAGTGTCACAAAATTGCTTTTAGCGGGAACGGCAATGAGTACCTTTTTTACGGCACTCACCTCGGTGGCGGGGCTTTTGTCGAACCAGTCACAGATGGTTGGGTTCTGGGTATCCGGTGGATTTCGCGGGGCAACGTGGCTGGATGTAAAAATTATTTTAGCGGCAGGGATACCGGGATTTCTGGCAGCAGTGCTCCTTGCACCGAAAATTAATGTGATCAGTCTCGGAGATGATATGGCAACCGGACTTGGTATCCATCCGCAGAGGGTGCGTTTTATCACAATTCTTTTGATGATTCCGTTATGTGCGGCAGCAGTGGTGGTGGGAAAAACAATAGGTTTTGTCGGACTTATGATTCCACAGACGATAAGGCTGTTTGCAGGCACGGATTACAGGCGGGTAATTCCGCTTAGTTTTCTGTGCGGAGCCGTACTTTTAACTTATGCGGATATTGCAGCGCGCATGATCTATCAGCCATATGAGGTACCGATTGGAATTTTTACAGCAATGCTTGGAGTACCATTCTTTTTATACATGGCGGGAAAGGAGCGGGGATGATGCGTATGAAAAAAAGAAAAACAGCAGTTTTTGCGTGCGTGATCGTATTATTTTTCTGTGCCATCCTCTTGGGACTCTGCTGGGGCAGTTATGAGATATCGGTGCATGAAGTCATTGCGACGCTGCTTGGAAATGGAACAAAAATACAGAATACGGCAATTTTTGGAATCCGTTTACCGCGTATCCTGCTTGGTATTTTTGTGGCGGCAGGGCTTGCGATATCGGGCGGTGTTTTACAGACAATGACAAGGAATGAGCTTGCTGACCCGGGAATCATTGGCATCAATGCGGGCGGTGCAACGGCAGCAGTGTTGTTTATCCAGTTTCAGACAAACGCATATTTCAGTGAACTTGGGACATTTTCTATTTATCTGCTTCCACTTATGGCAATTTCAGGGGCACTTGCAGCGGCATTTTGCATTTATTTTCTCTCCAGCAGGAAAGGGTTAAAACCAAAACGTCTGCTTTTGACCGGAATTGGGATCAATGCCGGACTAAATGCGTTTATCACTTTTTTTATGTTCAAGGGAGGTCCTGGGGATTACAACCGGGTAATGATCTGGACGTCCGGCTCACTCTGGGGGGCCGGATGGGCATACGTCAGAGCTTTGGTACCCGTGATTTTACTTGGCGGGGCATATATTTTTTATAAAGGCCGAATGTTGGACGCGTTAAGTTTTTCGGATGAAACGGCGATTGGCTGGGGAATTTCCATCGAGCGTGAACGGAAAAAAATGTTGCTCTGTGCAGTTATTCTTGCGGGAGCATCGACTGCATTTGCTGGAAATATCGGCTTTATCGGACTGCTTGCGCCGCATGCAGCAAAAAAAGTTGTTGGAAACGGACACCGGGTATCACTGCTTCTTGCGGCTTTGATCGCTGCAGTCATGCTGATTTTTGCAGATACGGTCGCAGGAAATTTATTTTCACCAATCGAAATCCCGGCGGGAATTGCGGTGTCGCTGGTTGGTGTACCGTATTTTGTATACCTGATGTGGAAGGAGTAGCGAGGATATGGAAACAATAAATGCGATAGAGGTAAAAGGACTCTGGGCGGCATATGAGGACCGCATGATCATAGAGGAGATGAATTTAAAAATACCGAAGGGAAACATCACGATCATTATCGGTGCAAATGGCTGTGGAAAATCCACACTGTTAAAAGTGATTTCAAGAATTTTGCCTGCAAAGAGGGGTGAAGTCCGGATTGATGGAATGGATATCCGCAAAGAAAAAGCAGAACATATCGCCAAAAAAGTTGCTGTTCTCCCGCAGACTCCGACCTGTCCGGATGCAATTACCGTGCGTGAGCTGGTTTCCTACGGACGTTTTCCTTACCGCAAAGCGATTGGAGGCATGAGCCGCCACGACATAGAGCAGGTGGACTGGGCACTTGAAAAAACAGGTCTGACAGAAATTTCCGGCCGCCTTGTGACAGAATTATCCGGCGGACAGAGACAGCGCGCATGGATCGCCATGACACTTGCGCAGGAGACGGAAATGATCTTGCTTGATGAGCCGACGACATATCTGGATATGGCATATCAGCTGGACGTGCTGCAGCTTTTAGAGCGCATGAACCGGGAAAAACAGCTTACGATCGTGATGGTGCTGCATGACTTAAACGAAGCCTGCCGCTTTGCAGATCACATTATTGGACTGAAAAATGGTAAGGTTGTCTGTGAGGGAAGACCGGCAGATGTGATCACACGGGAAAATATCCGGGAAATTTATGGAATTGATGCAAAACTGGTGATGAGTGATGGAGGATACCCGATCTGTATGGAATTTGACAGAGTTATAAAAACTTTATGATTTGTTCGATTTACAACCGTAATTGACTATGATAATTTAATATTAAGGCTCTTTGGTGGGGAAAATGCGCCGGAGAGTCTTTTCTTTTGTACGATTCCCGCCATCCGAAAAAATAGATGGTTTTGATGACAGATATCTGTCCGTAAAAACAGGTTTATCTGTGAAATATATCATCTATTAATCAGAGAAGGATTGGGGGAAATATCTATGAAATCAGGAAAAAAAGTCATCCGGGTGGCATTAGCCATCCTCTGCATGGTTTCCATGCTTTTTATTTCAGAGTATCAGAAAGTAGAAGTATATGCAGCCTCAGGATATGGGTTCATTTTCTTAAGTGCATATGAAAAAACATTAAAAACAGGGGACACTTATTGTCTGTCTGTGGTTTCATCCGGCAGTAAAAAACCGACATTTACATCCAGTGATTCAAAGGTCGCATCGGTTAATACCTACGGAAAAATCACCGCAAAAAAGGCGGGAAGTACGACGATCACGGCAAAAACAAAAAATGCGGAGGCAAGCTGTAAGGTTACTGTCACAAAGACAAAAGTTACCTTAAATAAGACCAGCCTGACACTGGAAAATGGGGAAAGTGCAGTACTTACTGCAGCCTCATCCACCGGACATAAGGTGACGTGGAAGTCGGCAAAGACAAGCATTGCATCGGTAAGTGAAAATGGAAAAGTAACAGCAAAGAAGCCGGGAACAACTACGGTTACTGCAAAGGTTGACGGTACATCTGTGAATTGTAAAGTGACAGTAAAAAGTCCGACAGTCCGCCTGATGCCGTCTAAAATCTCGTTATACAGACGGGAAAAGTATAAACTTAAGGTATCTTCCACGTCAAAAACAACACCAGTGTGGAAAACCAACAAAAAAAGTGTGGCGACTGTGGATGAAACAGGAAAAGTAACCGCGGTCAAACATGGAACGGCAGTCATTACTGTAACCGTAGATGGAGTCAGCAAAAATTGTGAAGTGACGGTCAGATCTCCAAAGATTACATTTGAGCAGACGACGATTACACTTCATCCGGGGGAACGTGCAAGAGTAAATGCGACGGTATCTTCCGGCAATCAGCCGGCGTATTCCTGCTCTAACTCCAATGTGGTGTCGGTAGATGCAAACGGGGTTATCACTGCGAAAGCAGCTGGCAGGTCTTATGTCTACGCCAGTGAGGATGGAACAAAGGAACGCATGACGGTGTATGTGAAAGAGAAGGAATAAAAGGTGCAGGGATTGTTGTATAGACAAAAACTGGAATAGGAACAAAAGCACAAAGTCAGGCATGGCATCAGATTGTGAAAGAAAATTGCTGCAGTTCACACAATAGGTGTGGACAACAGCAGGAAACAGATGGCGGGAAGTACAAAAGATAAATGGAAGTTGCATGTTTACACCAAAAATAAAATCCGCTAAAATATAGAAAATTACAGAATGCAGATACAATTCACAACAATAGAATGTTCGCAAAGCGCAGGCTATTATTTTTTATATCGGAGAAAGGCGGTAGTGAGGATGGAGGATATGACAGAAAAAGAACTGATCACGGTTTTAATTGATAAATATACAGATTTACAGCGCATCAAACGTGCAAACAATGGGGTGGAAAATCAGGAGCTGGAGTATCAGATCAAAGTGACGATTGCAAAGCTGGCATCTCTTGGAGTGTCCGTGGAGGATATTACGTTATGACAGAAAAAGAATGGCGCATGTTCAATGACATTCTTCTGGAAATCTATTATGCCGGAAGCCTGGAGACGTTTGGAGAAAGATGTTTAAAACTGATCCGTATATTGATTCCATATACGCAGGGTTATTTTTTAGTGATAGATGAAGACGGCAGGTTAGACGTGGCGCATTCGGTATTTGAAAATGTGGATCCTGTCATGAAACGGAAATACTTAGATACTTATTTTGCAAAAGACTATCTGATGCAGATGTGCAATTTTACAAAATCAATGGCATACCGCGATACCGATCTTTTAACGGATGAGAAACGAAGAGCATCGGTGATTTACCGTGAGTATTTTAAACCCCAGAAATTAGATATGGGATGCGGGCTTATCATTATGAGATGGAAATTTTGCAGACATTTCTGCCTCATTTTGAAAAAAATGTTTTTGCCTATGCAAACCATTATGTTTCGGGTGCGGCTGATTATTTTGATGGCATCGAGCCGCTGCCGGAAGAATATCAGATGGTAAAAAGACGGTACAGCGGTTTCTTTGGGACGGATCTGGAGATTTTGTTAAAAGGACTTGGCGTTGAACATATCTATGCAGTTGGTCTTCTGACGGATGTCTGCGTACATTATACCTGTGCGGATGCGCATCAGCATGATTATCACATTCATGTGGTGCGCGAGGCTGCGGGAGGATCCTCTCTTACGGCGCATGAGGCAGCACTTGCGGCAATCGAATATTTACAGCATGGATCGGTGATCAGTGAGAAAGAGGTGTGTGAATGATGAAGAAAAAATAATTGTGATGGTATTTGTTTTGACGATGGCGTCAAATCCGTTTGTTGGATTGGCGCCATTTTATGTTGCGATGGATAAAGGATTTTTTGAGGACTGTGGTCTGGATTTTTCCATGGTGGATTTTGATGATTCGAGTGCATCCTGCTCGGCACTGTTAGCAGGAAAAGTTGATCTTGCGTATACAACTTTGGATGCAGCGATCATTGCGGAGAGCCAGTATGAGGAAGATATGTTAGATGTAACGGCAATCGTGGACGAGTCTGCCGGAGCTGACGGAATCCTTGTCAAAAATGATATTAACAGTATTGCAGATCTGAAGGGAAAGAAAGTCGGCGTGTCTATCAATCAGACTTCACATTATCTGCTGATGCAGGCGCTGGAGACGGCAGGTCTTACAGATGCAGATGTAGATCTTGTCAATATGACATCTTCGGATGCAGGAGTATCTTTTATCAGCGGTGATCTGGATGCGGCTGTCACATGGGAACCATATCTTAGCAACGCGGTAGAGCAGGGAGTTGGAAAACTCATTTTTTCCAGTAAAGATGCCCCGGTTTCTATTTTGATAAAGGAATTATTGAGAAGCCAGTGGAACCGTCACAATTACTGGCAGAAGAATAATAGCAGGATCCGGCTGCTTTTAACGGATATTGTCGTATGATTTTTCCTGTGATAGAATTGGGGAAAATACGAGTTGGAATGAGCAGATATGGAAAACACATTAAAAGAAACAGAATGGCTGACCATCAATAAAGTGTTGCTGGAAATGTATGATATTACCGATATTGATCAATTTACGGAACGGGTGTTAAAAACTTACCGTATGTTGATCCCATATACGAAAGGATATTTTATTGTTTTTAATGAAGCAGGCGGCATTGAAAGCGAAAAATCGTCCTTTATTGAGATGGAGCCGGGAGTCTATGAAGAATATCTGGATTCTTATTATGAAAAAGACTACATGAAATATACATTTGAATTGTCTGAGCATACGATCACTTACCGTGATACCGATATTATGGAGGAGTCACTGCGGCAGAAAACAGAGTTTTATCAGGGATTTTTAAAACCGAATCATATCCCGTTTGGCGCGGGGATACTGCTTCGCAGATATGGAAAACCGATTGGTATTGTTAATTTTTTCCGAAGTGAACTTCTTGGGGATTTTTCGGACAAAGATATGTTTATCTTAGAAGTGCTAAAGGGGCACCTTTCCCATAAACTGGCAGGACTACTCAATGGAACAAAGCAGGCGGCAGGCGACAGGAATAAGATGCTTGCACATCTTGCGGCAGAATTTGAACTGTCAGAGCGGGAAAAAGAAGCACTGACCTGTATGGACGGGGGAATGACAAATGCCCAGATCGCAGAGAATATGGGAATCAGTCTTTCTACGGTAAAAAAACATGTTTACCATATTTTTGAAAAAGTAGGGGTAGACACCAGAGCGCAGCTTCGTAATGTTTTAGAGACATATAACTCTACAAAGTTCTAAAAAAGTTCTAATTATACAGAAAAAAATGCATACAAAGTTCAATTGTCACATTATTTTTCCGATGCTACAATCAGTGCATAAGAAAACAGAAAGAGGAAATGCAAAGGTGCATAAAAAGCAGCCTTTGCGTTTCCTCTTTTTTTGTACCCAAAATAAGCGTTTGATCAGCAGATTCAAAGAAAGGTGGAAATTATTATGAAGAAAATCTGGAGCAAGACATTAAGACCGGGAGAAAAATGGTCAGGAAATATTGGACGTGGAAAATATATTCATTTCAAGGCGCTCGGCGATGACGCAAATGTTTCCATGTTGATGTACAACATGTTAGATACTTCGGAGCGCTATAACATGCCGGATACGTTAAAAGCACAGTTTATTTCCTCCCTGACAAAAGGAAATGTGCTGATGAGCGATAACGGACGTGTGTTGGCCAGTATCGTGGAGGACAGCCTTGGATGGCATGATACGATCTCAGGATATACGACAAGGCTTCTTACCGATGAAAAATACGGAAAGACAACTTACCAGGAGATGAGAAATGACTGGTACCGCTGCGGTGAGGAGAACTTCAAAATGGAGCTGGTGCGCAACAATATGAGCGCGAGAGATTTAGTCCCGTGCGTGAACCTTTTCTCAAAAGTTTACATTGAGGAAGATGGCAGCATGCATTTTGAGGAAGGCCACTGTAAAGAGGGAGCAACCGTAACACTCCGCACGGAAATGGATATGATCTTTATCGTATCAAATACACCAAACCCGTTAGATCCGGCAAAAGAATTTCCTTCGGTTCCGGTTTCCATCGAAGCATATGATGCACCGGAAGTTGATCTGACCGATGAATGTGTCAACTATCGCCCGGAGAACTACAGAGCATTTGAAAATACATGGGAATATTACAACCTGCTGGGACGTTAAAAGGCAGAACGGAGCCAAATCAGTAAACAATCAGGCAGAGAAAATTGTTGTAGAAAACGGAGGTTAAGAGATATGTACGGATTTATAGAGAAAACAAGTGATTTAAAAGAAGAAAATGCAATTTATAACGAAGTCGTGGAAGCCGGGAAAGGCTGGATGCATGAACTGCTTCCGGGACAGTCCTTAAGAATTGTAGACATGGAAGGAAATCAGGCAGTCGATACCACATTTTATGACATGACCAACCCGGAGGATCATTACGGAGCAATCCCAACGATCGTGATGCAGAAGAATATTTATCTGACAACAGGTACGATCCTAAGAACTGAGTCAGGAAAGCCGTTGTTAGAGATCACGGCAGATCTAACCGGACGTCATGACACGATCGGCGGTGCATGTTCCGCACAGAGCAATACAGTAAGATATGCAAGAGAAAAAATTTACATGCACAACTGCAGAGACAGCTTCATGTTACAGCTTGCAGACGATACGCATGGTTTCATGAAACGTGACCTTGCCCCAAACATTAACTTTTTCATGAATGTTCCGGTGTCAAAGGATGGCGGTTCAAAATTCGATGATGGTGTTTCTGCACCGGGCAAATATGTGGAGATGAAAGCGTTAGAGCATACGATGGTGTTAGTCAGCAACTGTCCGCAGCTCAATAATCCATGTAATGCATACAACCCGACCCCGATCAGGATGCTGATCTGGGACGCAGAGTAAAAATGTGAAAAAAGTTTGGAGGATTCCCTATGTTTGATAAAGTACTGATAGCAAATCGTGGAGCAATCGCAGTTCGAATTGAACGTACCTTAAAGAAAATGGGAATCGGCAGTGTTGCTGTATATTCGAAGGCGGATCAGGATAGTTTACATGTGGAACGTGCAGACGAGGCAGTATACATTGGCGATGGTACGGCAAAAGAGACATACCTCGATACAAAAAAGATCATAAAGGCTGCACTGGATACCGGTGCAAAAGCCATCCATCCGGGATACGGATTTTTGAGTGAGAATACAGATTTTGCGAAAGAATGTGAGGAGAACGGCATTAAGTTCATTGGACCGGATTCTGAACAGATCAAGTTATTCGGTTTGAAACATTCCGCAAGAGCACTTGCAGAGAAGGCAGATGTTCCACTGTTACCTGGAACCGGACTTTTGTCCGGAGTGGAAGAAGCAGTTACAGAGGCAGAAAAAATCGGATATCCGGTTATCTTAAAGAGCACCGCAGGCGGCGGTGGAATCGGAATGAGGATCTGTAACTCCACCGAAGAATTACGGCAGGCTTATGATGCAGTTTGTCATCTTGCTGCAGCGAACTTTAACGATGCCGGCGTATTTCTTGAAAAATATGTAACACGTTCCCGCCATGTGGAAGTGCAGATTTTCGGCAACGAATATGGTGAGACAACAGCACTGGCAGAGAGAGACTGTTCGGTACAGAGAAGAAACCAGAAAGTAGTTGAGGAAAGCCCGGCACCAAACCTTTCGGATGAAGTCAGGGAAAAAATGTATGCGGCAGCAGAACGGCTTGCAAAGGAAGCTTCCTACAGAAGTGCCGGAACGGTTGAATTTTTATATGATGATCAGACGGAAGGATTTTATTTCCTTGAGGTAAATACAAGACTTCAGGTAGAACATGGTATCACAGAGGAGGTACTTGGGATCGACCTTGTGGAGTGGATGGTCAAAGAGGCTGCCGGTGAGTTAAAAAATATAAAATCACTGGTACATAAGCCGCAGGGACATGCGATCGAGGTTCGTGTCTATGCTGAGGACTGCATTAACGGATTCCGCCCTGGCACAGGAAAGATCGATGCGGTTACATTTTCACCGGAAGCGCGTGTGGAGACCTGGATCCAGAAAGGTGTGGAGGTAACATCCCTTTATGATCCGATGCTTGCAAAACTGATCGTACATGGAAGTGACCGTGCCGATGCGATCGCAAAGATGGAACGTGTACTTAAAGATTCAAGAGTGTACGGAATTACCTCAAATATGCAGTATTTAGCAGCACTGTTAAAAACAGAAACCTATCAGACCGGTGCATTGTTTACCGGAATGTTAAAAGATTTTATGCCACAGGAGCATGCAATCGAAGTACTTGACGGCGGAGTACAGACAACGGTTCAGGATTATCCGGGCATGATCGGTTACTGGTTTGTAGGAGTTCCACCTTGCGGCCCAATGGATGCTTATAACTTCCGAATTGGAAACAGCATTCTTGGCAATGATGAGAGTGCACCGGGATTAGAGCTGACATTAAGAGGCGGCAGTTACCGTTTCCGTACAACCGTAAGTTTCTGTATCACAGGTGCAGATATGAAGGCAACCTTAGATGGAGTGGAGATCCCGATGTATCAGGTGGTACATGCATCCGCCATGCAGGTGCTGAAATTTAAAGACTGTAAAGTCGGAATGAGAACCTATCTCTTAGTGGCAGGCGGATTTGATATGCCAAAGATCATGGGCAGCAGTTCTACATTTATTGATGGAAAATTCGGCGGACACAACGGACGTACCTTACGCACCGGAGATGTGCTTCGTTTACAGGAAAAATGTGTGATCGATTCGATCGATTCCATGCCGGAAAAATATCGTCCAAAACTGACGAATGAGTGGACGATCGGTGTGATCCCGGGGCCACAGCCGACACCGGAATATTTGAAACCGGAATACTTAAAGACCTTAACAGAATATGAGTATGAGGTAAACTTTAACAGCGCGAGAACCGGTATCCGTTTAAATGGCCCGATCCCTCAGTGGGTACGGGAGGATGGCGGCGAGGCAGGACTTCATCCGTCAAACATTCACGACAATGCCTATGCGGTAGGTACCCTGGATCTGACCGGTGACCAGTCCATTTTACTTGGACCGGACGGTCCGAGCCTTGGAGGATTCGTATGTTCCGTGACAACGGCAAAAGGCGAGATGTGGAAATTAGGACAGCTTCATCCGGGCGATAAAGTTCACTTCAGGCTTCTTGATTTAGATCAGGCAAAGGAAATCCGGGAAGCGGAGGAAGCAAATCTTCGTCATGAACATCAAGAAGTTGTACTGCCGGAGCAAAAAGATCTTGATTACCATTACGCGATCCTCGCGGAGGAAACGGCAGCGGGAACAAAGATCGTTGCAAGACTTGATGGTGAAGATAATATTCTGGTGGAATACGGAGAGATGGAACTCGATATTGCGATCCGTTTCCGGGTTCACGTTCTCATGCAGGAGTTAAAGAAAAAAGATCTGCCGGTCATTGACCTGACACCGGGCATCCGTTCCTTACAGATACATTTTGATATCGAAAAGATTTCCCTTAAGGAAATGCTTGCAGCGGTACTTGAAACCAACCGCACATTACCGGAACTTTCCGATGTAACGGTTCCGTCAAGAATCATCTGGCTTCCGTTATCCTGGGATGATCCGCAGACACAGCTTGCAGCGAAGCGTTATCAGCAGACGGTAAGACCAAACGCACCATGGTGTCCGAGCAACCCGGAATTTATCCGCAGGATCAACGGCTTAGACAGCATAGAGGATGTAAAGAAGATTGTATTTGATGCGGATTATCTGGTACTTGGACTTGGCGATGTTTATCTTGGAGCTCCGGTTGCAACACCCGTTGATCCGAGACACCGTATGGTAACGACCAAATACAACCCGGCAAGACCATGGACACCGGAAAATGCAGTTGGAATCGGCGGCGCATACCTGTGTGTATATGGTATGGAGGGTCCTGGCGGTTATCAGTTTGTCGGACGTACCATTCAGATGTGGAATCCGTTAAAAGAGACAGAATATTTCAAACATGGAAAACCATGGCTGTTGGATTTCTTTGATCAGATCCGTTTCTATCCGGTCAGCGCAGAGGAAATCTTAAAAGACAGAGAAGATTTTCTTCGTGGCAGGTTCAAGATTAAGATAGAAGAGACAAGCTTCAACCTTGGAAAATATGAGCAGTTCTTAAAGGAACATGAAGATACGATCCGGGCATTTAAAGATCATCAGGAAGCATCTTTTGAGGCAGAGCGGAAGATGTGGAAAGAAAAAGGACTCGATGAGTTTGATTCCGAGACACAGGATGCACCGGCAATCGTGGAAGAAACCGTACCGGACGGCTGTGAGGCAGCAAGAACCAATATTCCGGGAAGTGTATGGAAGGTATTAGTCGAGGACGGACAGAAGGTCAGAGAGGGGGACACTCTTGTGATCTTAGAGAGCATGAAAATGGAATTCCCGGTTACGGCAGAGTACAGCGGAATCATTGAAAAAGTATATTTAAAACCGGGCGAACAGGTAAATTCCGGACAGCTTGCGGCAAGTATCCGCGTGTAAAAGGAGAGTGATAAATATGAAATATTTCCCCAAAAAACTGACAATGACATGGATCAGAAACAGTTATAAAGAAGGATCACTTACTCCGGAGGAGCTTGCCGGCGAGATCGTGCGCCGGGCAGAAAAGTACAGGGATTATAATATCTGGATTGTCGCGCCGGATCTGAAACGGATGATGGGTTACATTGAAAAACTTCCAAAAGATATGGAATCACTTCCATTATGGGGTATCCCGTTTGCAGTCAAGGACAACATTGATGTGGCGGGATCTCCTACGACAGCAGCGTGTCCGGATTATGCATATGATCCAGAAGAAGATGCAGCGGTTGTAAAAAAACTGATCGAGGCAGGTGCATTTCCGGTCGGGAAAACCAACTTAGACCAGTTTGCAACAGGTCTTGTCGGAACAAGAAGCCCTTATGGAGAAGTAAAAAACGCACTTGATCCAGAACTGATCAGCGGTGGATCAAGTTCCGGTTCCGCAGTCTCTGTGGCACTTGGAATGGCAGCGTTCTCACTGGGAACAGATACCGCAGGTTCCGGTCGTGTACCGGCAGCATTAAACTGTCTGGTCGGCTACAAGCCGTCTCTCGGCGCCTGGTCGACCAAAGGAGTGGTTCCGGCATGCGCAAGCCTTGACTGTGTCACCGTGTTTGCAAACAGCCTGGAAGATGCAGAGAAATTCATTCAACTGGGAGCCTCCCGCCTGGGAACCTCCCGGATTGTAAAGCTGGCTAAGGCTATAGAAGCCTGAGCCGCCTAAATATCAAGATAAAGGAGCGACTGCCAAAACTTCCGAAAAAAATCTGTCTGGCAAAAGACGGTGTGACATTTTACGGACCATATGAAGATATTTACAAAGCAAAATGGGAACAGGCGAAAAAGCGGATCGAGGATATGGGAATTACCGTGGAATATATCGATTACACGATGTTTTCAAAGGCAGCATCCATTCTTTATGACGGACCCTGGGTGGCAGAGCGCTGGAAAGATCTCGGTGATTTCGTGGAGAGCCACCCGGGAAAAGTATTTCCGGTAACAGAAACAATTTTAAGGTCAGGCGATAAACCGGAGCACACGGCAAGAAAAGTATTCGAGGCGATGCACCAATTACAGGAATACCGGATGCGGGCAAGACACATTTTAAAAGACGCCGTTCTTATCATGCCGACGGCGGGCGGTACATTTAAAAGAGATGATGTCAGAAAAGATCCGATTTCCACAAACAGTCAGATGGGACTTTATACAAATCACTGTAACCTGCTTGATATGTGCGCTATAGCAGTGCCGGAAAATACGGCAGATACAGGCATTCCGTTTGGAATTACCATTTTCTCATTATCCGATCAGGAGGGCGAGATCCTTGGCACGGCGGAGCAGTTTTTAAAGACACAGAGTATCCCGTTTGCGGTATGCGGACTGCACAAAAAAGGATTTCCATTGGAAAGCCAGCTCACAGAGCTTAAAGCATCCTACAAAGAGAGCATAAATACTGCACCGCATTACAGACTGTATCGTCTGGATACCGTACCGGAGAAACCGGGCATGGTATATGACGATAAAAAGGGCGCTGCGATAGCGGTAGAGATTTATGAACTGCCAGTTGTGAGCATCGGAGCATTTTTACAGCAGGTAAAAAAGCCACTCTGTATCGGGGATGTGGAATTGTCCGATGGCAGGATTGTAAAAGGATTTCTGTGTGAGGAATACGGGCTGGCAAACGCAAAGGAGATCACTGATATCGGGAAGTACGAAGTGTAACAATAAAGACGTAATAACAAACATGTAATGATAAAAGGCATAAATAAGGAATGAAGTTGTTAATGAACAATAAGCAGGAAGAAATGGAGGAAACAATACTTCCTGCTCATCCCACTTCGCATACTCCGCTCCCAAAGCCTGCTGATAATCTACATAAAGACTATTTTCTGAAGTTTCAATTTCCAGAAGAATTATCTGATTCTTTTTAGAAAAATCTGTTCCAAAACCTCCATTACTACACGAAACAAAAGACTCTGTATATCCTTTGGTATATGCACTTAAAGAAGCTTTACGATCTACTCTCCTTACTGTTGAAATAACTGACTGCTTTTCTTTATTCTGACACATTACTGCAAAAATCCCTGTGTATATAGCAAGTGTTTCTTCAAGTAGTTCAATAAATATCGGATTTAGCTGATGATGTTCCTGAAATATACGTTCCTTTTCATTTTCATAACCATCAAAGAGTAACGCATTCAATGTACGGTACGCATCTTTA
>ENA-OPWR01001294-OPWR01001294.1-human-gut-metagenome-genome-assembly--contig:-NODE-1294-length-19549-cov-2.919514_pt1 | contig 19549 bp, 17 predicted proteins | sample MGYA00241507_ERZ502006 | MGnify/ENA primary metagenome ERZ502006 (study PRJEB25962, sample SAMEA2043041) | human gut metagenome | biome: human gut; feature: human-associated habitat; material: faeces...
ACGCGCGGCGGTGAATATACATTGTGAAATCGCGTCCGGAATAACGACCAACACATTAAATAGCAATAGAAAATAATAATAACTTCGCTAACATGTTAACTGACAACAAATATATCCATAAAAAATGTTTAAAATCTCATAATTAGGGTTATAATTAATAAGAAGATAAAAATAGACAATATTTTTATGAAAAGAAATGCCATTTTCTATGTTTCACGTGAAACATTATGTGGCGAGATAAATTTAAAAGTGTTATAATAGCAATAGCTATATGATAAGATTGCAGAACCTGTAGGATGGTGAAGTGATCTATAAACTTTGGTTATTGTGTGCAATTAAAAATTGCAAAATGTTTCACGTGAAACATTTTTTATATAATAAGAAATTCTGTTGAAATTTTCTATTATATAAAAAGCTCTACTAGGCAGGATCACACTGCGGCAGAAAGTTAGATGGCGCTCGAGGTGACCCGCCGTAGGTGGAGAATCCTGCAAGTAGGCTTCTTTTTTACAATTAAACATGTTGCTTTTTATAAAAATGTTGTGTGAACAGTAACCTAAATAATATGAAAGGGAGGGTTGATATTGGGCAGAACGATTGCGGTTGCTAATCAGAAAGGCGGCGTTGGTAAATCTACCACAGCCATTAATCTTTCTGCATGCCTGGCAGAACAGGGGAAAAAAGTTCTGACAATTGACATGGATCCTCAGGGAAACACTACCAGTGGATTAGGTGTTGATAAAAATGAAGTAGAAGATACCTTGTATGAACTTCTGGTAGGACAGTCCGATGTTGAGAAGACGATTGTCAAAGATGTAGTAGAAAATGTAGATTTGATACCATCAAATGTAAATCTGTCTGGCGCAGAGATTGAGCTTGTTGGTATTGATAATAAAGAATACATATTGAAAGAGATTACTGACAAAATAAAGAATAATTATGATTATATTATTATTGATTGTCCCCCATCTCTGAATATGCTTACTATTAATGCACTTACTGCTGCGACATCTGTTTTGGTTCCGATTCAGTGTGAGTACTATGCATTGGAAGGATTATCACAGCTGATACATACTATTGATCTGGTAAAGGACAGGCTGAATAATGATCTTGAGATTGAGGGCGTTGTGTTTACTATGTATGATGCCCGTACAAATTTATCGCTACAGGTAGTAGAGAATGTTAAGGAAAATCTTCAGCAGAATATTTACAAGACCATTATTCCGAGAAATGTCAGACTGGCAGAAGCTCCAAGTTACGGACAGCCGATTACTCTTTATGATCCGAGATCCACAGGAGCAGAAGCTTATCGCCTTCTTGCGGAAGAAGTGATAAACAGGGAGGTTGAGTAATGGCAGTTAAGAAGAAAGGTCTTGGAAGAGGTCTGGATGCTCTTTTCCCGGAGAAGTCAGTGAAGCCAGCTGAAAAAAAACCAGAGCAAAAGCCAGTTGCCACAAATGAAAGCTTACATCAGCAGGAAGAAGGTTCTTTGAATGCTTCAGCAGTGAAGAGTGCTGCAGAAACAAAAGATACAGCACAAGCTGCAGTAGTTGAAGAACCGAAGAAATCTGAAATGCTTGTAAAGATTTCAAAGGTAGAGCCAAACAGAACTCAGCCACGCAAGCAGTTTGATGAGGATGCTTTACTGGAATTATCTGAATCAATTAAGCAGTTTGGCATCTTACAGCCACTTCTGGTTTCGGATAAAGGCGATTACTATGAGATTATTGCAGGCGAGAGAAGATGGAGAGCAGCCAAACTTGCCGGATTGAAAGAAGTTCCGGTAATCATTAAGGAATTTAATGATCAGCAGGTAGTTGAGATTTCCCTGATTGAAAATATTCAGCGGGAAGACTTAAATCCAATAGAGGAAGCGATGGCCTATAAGCGCCTGATCGATGAATTTAAGCTGAAACAGGATAATATTGCAGAACGCGTTTCTAAGAGCAGAACTGCAGTGACTAATTCCCTTCGCCTTTTGAAATTGGATGAAAGAGTTCAGCAGATGCTGATTGATGAGATGATTTCAGCTGGGCATGCTCGTGCAATTCTTGCAATTACAGACAAGGATAAGCAGACAAGTGTGGCAATGAAGGTTTTTGATGAGAAATTAAGCGTTCGAGAGACTGAAAAACTGGTAAAACATATTGTGGAGCCACCGAAGAAAACTCAGAAGACGGTAAATACAGCTGAAGATGCGATTTACGAGAGTCTCGAGGAGAAAATGAAGGGCATTATGGGAACCCGGGTTTTTATCCACAGAAAGAAAAATAATAAAGGTAAAATTGAAATTGAATATTATTCCAGAGATGAACTGGAAAGAATCATTGAGTTGTTTGAATCAATAAGATAAGGAGAGTGCATGAGCAGTATTTTTGACAGCCTGGGAATCGACCCGGGTATCATTATTATTTTACTGCTGATTCTGACCATCGTTCTGGCGGATGTATTCAGCAGCAAAATGAGGCTTAGCCGTTTGGAACGTAAATACAAAATGTTCATGAAAGGCAGTGACGCACAATCTCTTGAGAAAGTTTTTGTACGAAAATTCGCTCAGATTGACCGCCTTTATGAAGCCAAAGAGGATCATGAGCACGACATCAGCTTTATCAAACATCATTTGGAATCTATGTTCAGCAAATATGGCGTTGAAAAGTATGATGCGTTCGATGATGTAGGCGGAAAACTTAGTTTTGCACTGGCTTTGTTGGATCAGGATAATTCCGGAGTAATTTTGAATGCAGTACACAGCAGAGACAATTGCTTCCTTTATCTGAAAGAAATTGTAAAGGGAGAGTCCTATGTAATGTTGAGCCAGGAAGAACTTGAAGCCCTTAGAAAAGCTGTAAATTTTGGCTTGGAAAATATTGAAAAAGATGAGTAAATTGGTTGCTGCGAACAGTTGGTAAAAAATGAATATAAGTCATAAAAAAACAGCGAAAAATGACAAAATTGTTATAAAAAATAAATAGTAATGACAATATTGTTATAAAACGAAAAACAAAACAGATACTTGCCATAAAAAGAGATATGAAAAAATAAAACAGATACTTGCTGCAAAAAGAGATATGGAAAAATAAAACAGATATTTGCCATAAAAAATAAAGTATCAGTACAGGAGGAAGACATGTTAGACATTAAATTTGTGAGAGAGAACCCGGAAATCGTAAAGCAGAACATCCGCAATAAATTCCAGGACAGCAAACTGGAGCTGGTTGACAAGGTTCTGGAGTTGGATAAGGAAAACCGCGAGATCAAACAGGAAGTAGAAGCTCTTCGTGCAGAGAGAAATAAAATTTCCAAACAGATTGGTGCTCTTATGGGCCAGGGAAAGAAGGATGAAGCAGAGGAAGTTAAGAAACAGGTTGCAGCTTCCGGTGAGCGTATTGAGGAACTTTCCAAGAGAGAGAAAGAAGTTGAGGAAGAGCTTCTGAAGGATATGATGGTAATCCCGAATATCATTGACCCATCTGTACCGATTGGTAAAGATGACAGCGAGAACGTTGAGATTGAGAAATTTGGTGAGCCTGTTGTTCCGGATTTCGAAGTTCCGTATCATACAGAAATCATGGAAGCTTTTGACGGAATCGACCTTGATAACGCAAGACGTGTTGCTGGTAATGGTTTCTATTATCTGATGGGTGATATCGCAAGACTTCATTCTGCTGTTATTGCATATGCACGTGATTTCATGATTAACAGAGGATTCACATACTGTGTACCGCCGTTCATGATCAGAAGTAACGTTGTTACAGGTGTTATGAGCTTCGCTGAGATGGATGCCATGATGTACAAGATCGAAGGTGAGGATCTGTACCTGATCGGAACCAGTGAGCATTCTATGATTGGTAAATTTATTGACCAGATCATTCCGGAAGAAGAGCTTCCAAAAACTCTTACAAGTTATTCTCCATGCTTCCGTAAAGAGAAAGGTGCTCATGGACTTGAAGAGAGAGGCGTTTACCGTATCCACCAGTTTGAGAAGCAGGAGATGATCGTAGTTTGCAATCCAGAGGACAGCAAGATGTGGTTTGACAAACTGTGGCAGAACACTGTTGATCTGTTTCGTTCCCTAGATATTCCGGTTCGTACACTGGAATGCTGCTCTGGTGACCTGGCAGACCTGAAAGTGAAATCCCTGGATGTTGAAGCATGGTCTCCAAGACAGAAGAAATACTTTGAGGTAGGAAGCTGCTCCAACCTTGGTGATGCACAGGCACGTCGTCTGAAAATCCGTGTAAACGGAAAAGATGGCAAGAAATATCTTGCTCATACTCTTAATAACACAGTTGTTGCTCCGCCAAGAATGCTGATCGCGTTCCTTGAGAACAACCTGAATGCAGATGGAAGCGTAAATATTCCAGTTGCCCTTCAGCCATACATGGGTGGAATGACAAAAATCGAGAAAAAGTCCAAATAATTGGACTTAAAAATGAAATAGCATAAAAATACCAAAAATTGGACTTTGAGCTGAAAATAGTAATAGATTAAAAGTAAATGATCTGAAAATAGTAATAGATCAAAAGTAAAATATCAGATGGTCCGGAGAATATCAGAATATCTGAAAAGTTGTTTGATTTGCAATAAGACTGCTTAACAGGGAGGTGATAATGTGCATAGTTATTTAAGAACTGTTGGCTTTTCAAAGGTAAAGTCACGTAAAGAAATGCAGGAAATCATTCAGGATGTGATAAATACTTACGATGAGAAAATTGCAGTGGAGAATCATCCGGATGGAGTTTTTGTACAATATTCCAAGAATTATGGCTGTGACTGTGGAATAACAGTCTGTGGACAGTATGATGAAGACAATGAGTTTCACGTAGAATATTCATTTCCATTTTTTCGCGGCACAGGAATCACCTCTCAGGAGAGTGTAGTCGTGGAGAGACACGCAGAAAAAGAGTCTTACGCAGGGGCGTGTGATGACATGCGCCTTGGCGTGACTTTGATCTTTTATCTTCAGAATCCTGCAGAATATATGCTGGAGAAGTATAAGGGGAATGTGCGTGAAGGACAGCCACTGACGATTACAGGACTGGCAAGAGAAGGGAAGATCCTTTTTCCGGTCCAGAAAGATAAAGAAGCTGTAAAAGTAGAGCGGGAGCTGACAAAAAACCGCAATAATCTGATCGCGGCTGCCAGAAATGGTGATGAAGAAGCCATGGAAGACCTTACAATGGAAGATATGGATATGTATTCCATGATTTCTGAGCGTATTGTTACAGATGATGTGCTGACAATTGTGGATACCTGTTTTATGCCTCATGGAATTGAATGTGACCAGTATAGTGTGATGGGCGAGATCGTGGATTTTGTGAATTTTAAGAACATTCTCACTGGTGAGAAACTGTGCCAGATGACTATCGAGTGCAATGATATCCAGTTCGATGTGTGTATAAACTGTGCGGATCTGCTGGGCGAACCGGCTGTGGGACGCAGATTTAAGGGGCTGATTTGGCTGCAGGGGCAGCTGCATTTTTAGACGAACCTTTAGATTCATCTAGAGCGTGTTTAAAAAATCATTCCCGCAATCTGCATGCCCCACTTTGCGGTATATTTCACCCGAATTCGGTTGCCGCAGCCCGCTACGATGCCCTCATCCGAGCGAAATCTCCCACAAATTGTGACGCACATTTTGTAGAAAGCCTTTTTCAAACACGCTCTAATTTAAGTTATAAAAACAATCTCAAAGTTAATAAAAAAGCTCTTGACAACTTCGAAAAAAGCTCCTATAATGCAGAACTATCAAAAAGCAAACGAAACTACAAAGGCGTAGAACACTTCAATGTGTCTGCGCCTTTTTTGTTTCCAGGCTTAAAAACAATCTTTTTACGAGGAGGAAATCAACTATGAAAAAATTCAAAACAATTTCAATGGGACTGGTACTTACAATGGGACTGATGACTGGCCTTGGTGCAACTCAGGTATTTGCAGATGATGAGAAAGTTTACAAGATCGCATGTGACCAGGCATATGCTCCATTTTCCATTCAGCAGGATGATGGAAGTTATAAAGGAATTGATGTAGAACTTCTGGCTGCAATTGCAGAGGAAGAGGGATTCGAATATGAGTTGACTCCTATGGATTTCTCAGGTATCATCCCGGCACTGGTTTCAGGAACAATTGATGGTTCTATTGCAGGAATGAATATCACAGATGAGAGAAAAGAGAGCGTTGATTTCTCTGATGGATATTATGAATCTGGTTCTGCACTGGTTGTAAATAAGGATGATGATTCCATTTCTGATTTTGATGATCTTAAGGGAAAAGTTGCAGCATGCAAGGAAGGAACTACCGGTCAGCTGTGGTGTGAAGATCATGCTGATGAATACGGATTTGAGACAACTGTTTATCCGGATTCTGTAAGTATGATGATGGCAGTTGCAAACAAACAGGCTGATTTCCTTATCGAGGATTATCCGGTAATCAGCTATCAGATCAAGATTGGTGAGCAGGAAGATCTGAAAGTTGCCATTGACGCAATCGAGGAAGCACCTCAGAATGGATTTGCTGTAAAGAAAGGCGAGAATGCTGATCTTCTTAAAATGTTTAACGAAGGACTTCAGAAAATCAGAGATAACGGCAAATATGATGAGATTATTGCTGAATATGAATAAAAAAGACAGACAGAAAGCTGCATAATAAAGCAATATTAAAGTCAACGGAAAATATATTTTTACTCATAACTGTAAGGTGTTGAAATGTTATGAGCAGAAGAAATAATCATTGAAAAGTAAAACTGAATCGTAAAAAGGCATTCAAGGGAGAACGCATATAAAAAGCGTTCTCCCTTGCACTTTTTACAGGAAAACAAACTTATTGAAAAATGGATGCTGTTTGCAGGTAATGTTGCGGAAAATATTTGGGCTGAATGGAGCAAACAGCAATAAAAGGAACTTTTTAAAGGGAAACAAAAAGAAATCCGATAATAAAGAGGTACAATATGGCAGATTATTTTTCTAATTTTGTTGAATACTTTCCACGGCTGATGGAAGGTCTGAAACTGACAATTATAATAGCGATTTTTGGTATTCTCCTGGCGGTGGCGCTTGGTATTATACTTTGTATTTTTTCTATCAGCAATAGTCGTATCTTACAGAAGATTGCCAGTGTGTATATCACAATTATAAGAGGTATTCCGCTTATGATTCTGGCGCTTTTTTTGTATTTTGGCGTAATTAAAAACTCCCTGACCCTGGTGCTGGCTGCAATTATTATTTTGGGAATTAATGCTTCTGCATATATGGCAGAAATTTTCCGGGCAGGTATTCAGGCCATTGATTATGGTCAGATGGAAGCAGCGAGAAGTCTTGGTTTAAGCTATTTTCAGACTATGAGAAAAATTGTTCTTCCACAGGCGGTAAAAATTATGATCCCGTCTCTTATGAACCAGTTTATCAGCAGTCTGAAAGATACTGCAATTCTTTCCGCAATCAGTGTTAATGAGTTGACAATGACTGCCAAAACCATTATTGCAAGAAACTACAAAGCCTTTGAATTATATTCCTATGCCGCAATCATTTATATTGTATTGATAACAGCTCTGACATGGCTTTCCAAGAAAGTAGAGCGCAGACTCAGCTATGATAAACGTTAGGAGAAATGAATTATGGCAATTATCGAGGTAAAACATTTACATAAAGTATTTGGAGATCTGGAAGTTCTGAAGGATATCTCCTTTAATGTAGAAGAGGGCGAAGTGATTTGCCTGATCGGACCATCCGGTTCCGGAAAATCCACCCTGCTCAGATGCCTGAACAAATTGGAAGAGAAGCAGGATGGCGATATTGTGATTCTTGGAGAAAATATTTCTGAGATTAAAAAAATCAATCAGTTCCGTGAAAATATCGGAATGGTATTTCAGCATTTTAATCTTTTTCCAAACTATACTGTGCTGCAGAATATGACTTTGGCGCCGACCATGTTGAAAAAAATGTCAAAAGCGGAGGCTGTAAAAAAGGCGGAACAGCTTCTGGACAGAGTTGGATTGCTGGATAAAAAGGATGTGTATCCTGTAACTTTATCAGGTGGTCAGAAACAGCGTGTGGCAATTGCCCGTGCGCTTGCAATGAATCCGAAGATTATGCTGTTTGATGAGCCTACCAGTGCACTGGATCCGGAGATGGTTGGAGAAGTTCTGGATGTTATGAAAGAGCTTGCCAGGGAAGGTATGACTATGGTTGTGGTTACACATGAAATGGGATTTGCAAGAGATGTTGCGGACAGAATCATTTTTATGGATGACGGTTACATTGTAGAAGAGGAAAAACCGGAAGAAATGTTTGCTCATCCGAAGACGGAAAGATGCAGGAACTTCCTTGCAAGTGTGCTGTAAATTGAAAATGAGTATCTATGCCAGTCAATATTTCTATGAAAGCTGGCAGCTATGCACCTATAGTGTGTTTTATCTGCCGGCCTCATTTGAAATCCGTGGCATTAAATAAGTAAATAAGTAAAAAAACTGCAGTGGACAGGACGGTAGAAGAGTTTGGGCCACTCATATCATCTAATAAGGAGCGTGGTCAAAGTTGTATCCATGCATACATATCAATCTGGATAAAATTGCAGAGAATGTAAGAGTCATGAAAGATCTGACTGAAAAACATCATATAGAAATAACTGGTGTAACCAAAGTTTTTGGTGGCGAGGAAAGGATTGCTCAGACTCTGGTGAACCAGGGGATAAAAAGGCTGGGAGATTCCAGAATTGAAAACATCAGAAATTATGAAAATCTGCTTTGTGAAAAGTGGCTGATCCGTATGCCATCCATATCTGAGGCGAGAGAAGTGGTGCAGTTTTGTGATGTGTCGGTAAACTCGGAGATTGAGACACTGAAAGCACTTAACCAACAGGCCATACAGTTAAAAAAGAAACACAAAGTAATTCTGATGGTAGATCTGGGAGATCTGCGGGAAGGCTATTTTAAAGAAGAACATCTGGCAGAAGCGATAAACTATGCAAAGCAGGCAAAGGGGTTGGATTTGTATGGACTTGGTACAAATCTGACCTGTTTTTCTTTTGTACAGTCTGATGAGGAAAAAATGAACCGGCTTCTTGGTCTGGCAAAGAAATACGATGCATCTGTATGTATCAGTGGTGGCAATTCTGCGACTATTCACCTGATGCTGGAAAACGGGATTCCGGAAGGAATCAATAACCTTCGTCTTGGTGAGTCTGTGCTGTTTGGCAGAGAACGGACAAACTATGAGTATTTGCCGGGAACCAGCAACGACGCATTTATCATGGAAGCTGAGATCATTGAATCTAAAGAGAAGCCGTCTATGCCGATCGGAAAGATTGGTGCGGACAGTTATGGTCATGTGCCTGTTTTTACAGACAGGGGAATCCGAAAGAGAGCCATCTGTGCCCTTGGCAGGCAGGATGTTGACGTAGAAACCATGTGGCCCGTAGATGAAGGCGTAGAGATCATCGGAGCCAGCAGCGATCATCTGATTGTGGATGTGACGGATTGCGAGAAAGAATTTAAGACTGGAGACAGGATTTGCTTTCGTTTAGGTTACTTTGCTGTAATGCGTGCTTTTACCAGCAAATATGTGGAAGAGATATATGAAAAACAGGAGATAGAAAAGGAAAAAAACGAGAGCTTGTATAAGGTATCATAAGAATTACTGTTTGCAAGTAATGTTTCACGTGGCACTTTTTCAAACACGCTCTAACAGAAAAGCGAAAATATAATTTGTGCAAAATGAAAACAGTAGTTCGTAGAATTTTGAGAAAAACTTAAAATCCAGGAGGAAAATCATGGGAAAGCATTTTGTACTGACTATCAGCCGTGAATTCGGTGCAGAAGGTCATGAAATAGGAAAAGTACTTTCAGAACGTCTGGGAGTAAAGCTCTATGATAAAGAACTGCTTGCCAGGGCAGCTGCAAAATCAGGAGTGGATGTTAATTCTGTGTGTGGATATGATGAAAACGTGGAACGGCGTTTTATGGATCCTTATCTTGGAAACGGACGCATTAATTCTGCACAGGAGGATAAGCTTTTTCGTCAGGAAGCACAGATCATGAGAGACCTGTATGCAAAGGAATCCTGTATCATCATAGGCCGGTTATCAGATTATGTACTTCACGATGAGCCAGATGTACTGAGCGTGTTTATTTATGCACCGGAGAGCTTTCGAATAGACAACATTATGAAAAAACATCACATTTCTGCCAAGGAAGCCAAGAAACTGGTAAGAAAAATGGATGCGGCCAGAGATAATTATTATCGTTTTTATTCTATGGGAAAATGGAGTCATAAGAAAAAGAAAGATCTTACCATAAACAGAGAGACTTTTGGAATCGAAGGCTGTGTAAAAATTCTGGAGGCAATGATCCGTACGAAGACGGACGAGGAGGAGCAATAGGCCATGAGTGAAAAATGGGACGAAAAAGTAATTGAGCTGGCCAAAAGTCTGATAAACTGTCAGAGCTATTCAGGACATGAGGATAAAGCGGCGGAAGCTTTAAAGGCGTATATGAAAGAGACCGGTGTTTTCGATGAGATAGAAACTGACTGCTACGGAAATGTGATCGGTCATATTAAAGGAAAAAATCATGGTTTGAAAGTCCTGTTTGATGGACATATAGACACGGTTCCAGTTGGAAATTTAAAGGATTGGAAACATGATCCATTTCATGCAGTTGTTGAAGATGGAAAGCTTTATGGAAGAGGAGCTGCTGATATGAAAGGTGCGGTAGCTGCATTTACAGTTGCTGCGCATAGATATGCGGTGGAAAATGGGAAAAATTTTGCCGGAGATGTATATGTGGCCGGTGTTGTGCATGAAGAATGCTTCGAAGGTGTTGCTGCGCGAAAAATAAGTGAAAAAGTGAAACCGGATTATGTGGTAATTGGTGAAGCTTCTGAAATGAATTTGAAGGTGGGACAGCGTGGCCGTGCGGAAATTGTGGTTGAGACCTTTGGTGTCCCGGCACATTCAGCAAACCCGGAAAAGGGTGTAAATGCAGTATATAAAATGTGTGAGGCCATTCAGGCTATCCGTGAGATTGAACCGCCTGTCCAGGATAAACTTGGAAAAGGAATCTTGGAGCTGACAGACGTAAAATCTTCCCCATATCCAGGAGCCTCCGTTGTTCCGGAATACTGCCGTGCAACCTATGACCGCAGACTTCTGGTAGGTGAAACCAAGGAAAGCGTGCTTCAGCCAATCATTGAAAAAATGGAAGAGCTGAAGAAAAAGGATCCGCAGTTTTCCTATAAAGTTTCTTATGCAGTGGGAAAAGAGGAATGCTACACCGGAGAAAAAATCCAGGGAGAACGCTTTTTCCCAGGCTGGCTGTTTGGCGCAGAAGAGGAGTGGGTAGCAAAAATAAAATCCGAACTGGAAAAAGAGGGTTTTTCTCCAGAGGTAACTACCTACAATTTCTGTACAAATGGAAGTCATTATGCAGGAGAAGCTGACATCCGTACTATTGGAATGGGACCTGCAAGGGAAAATTTGGCGCATACCATTGATGAGTATGCGGAGGTGAAAGATCTGACAAATATGTCGGTGTGCTATGCGGGGATTATGAAGGCGTTGTTGGGATGATGTATAGCTTTCGGTAAAGTGAAGAAATAATGTGAAAATGATAGAAAAGGCATTCTTTTTTGAGTATACTATTACTTGGAAAGGAGTGCTTTTTTATGATTATTGATAGACTTTCGGTGTTTGTGAAATGGAAATTTTGGAAGCAGTTGAAAAAAGATAGCCTACAAAAAGAAGCAGCTAAAAAATGAAAAATAGAAAGAACAACTGGATAAAAATAGTTATCCAACTACTGTCGTTTATCTTAATCCCAGAACTGTTCGTAACAGGATTTACAGCTATTGGAGATATTTTTTCCCAGATCTATGCTGGAAGTATTTCCTGGGAGAGTGTCAGGTATTCGGTGTATGTACTAATTGCGACAGTGCCAGGAAGTGTACTGGTGGGGAGATTTTTTTGCGGATTTTTCTGCAGCTTTGGAGCTGTGCAGGATTTCTTGTGGTTTGCAGCGCGGAAGCTGGGAAAAGGCAGCTGGAGGCGGAACAGAAATCCAGAAATATACAAGAAAGCTGACAGAGTTCTGAAACTGGCAAAATATGGAGTACTTGTTTATTTTGTAATATTTATATGGAGTGGTGTTTTGACCTGGAAAAAGCAAGGTCCGTGGGAAATATTTGGCCAGTATATTGCGCCTGGACATTGGCCGGGAGTGAAGCCTTTGTGCTCGGTGGGGGGAATTTTACTCTTGGTGATTTTGGCAGGATCAGTGTTGGTAAAGAGATTCTTTTGCAGATATTTCTGTCCAATGGGAGCGGTGTATGCACTGATTTCCAGAGGTGCATTTTTGAAAATCGAAAAGCCCGGACGAGAATGCAGTGCCTGTTCTTTGTGTACTGCGAAATGCAGCATGGGAATTGATTTTACGAAAAAGGAACAAGTTACAGGTGGAGAGTGCATTGCGTGCCAGCAGTGCATTAGCTGGTGTCCGAAAGGAAATGCGCATTTTGGAATTAAATATGGAATGGTGATCGGAGTATTGCTCACGTGTGTGATGATTGGGGCTTCCCGGCTCCTTACGGCGAGAAGCTATACGAAGGATAGAAATATAGCAGGCGGTGTTGTTGAAGGTTTCAGATATAAAGACGGTACTTATACTGGAACAGGTGAGGGCTATCGTGGAGCGATGCGTGTCACTGTAAGTGTGGCGGACGGAAAAATAACCAGTCTTACACTGGATAGTTATGAGGATGACAAGTCTTATATGGAAAAAGCGAAAGCTGAAATCTTTTCTGCAATAATCGGACAGCAGAATACGAATGCAGATACCGTATCCGGTGCTACATATAGCAGTAAGGGGCTGATTCAGGCTGTACAGAATGCTTTGAAGGAGGCAGGAACTTCAGAGACTGCGGAGAATGGTTCTGATGATAAAGCTGCGGACAAGGCTGAATTTATTTCTGCAGGCCGCTTCCGGAACCTTGTCGATGGCGTATATACAGGATCTGCCGATGCCTTTCGTGGTGATGTAGAAGTTCAGGTTACTGTGGAAAATCAGCAGGTAACGGATATTTCCATCTTCTCATACTGTGACACAGAAGAATATTTTTTCAAAGCTGCGCCAGTTGTAATTGAAGAGATGAAAGAGGAACAAAGTCTGAACATTGATGCTGTCAGCGGAGCCACATACAGCAGCAACGGAATTATTCATGCCGTGGCAAATGCATTGGAGATTCCCGAAGATCAATATGCCGAACGTCCTGGCCGGAATCTGGCTGCCAAGAAGAAAAGCCATGGACATATTGTAAAACATGTAATAGAAAACCAGGAAGAGTATGAAAAGAAGGTTAAGGAGTATGAAAAATAGATAACAGAAATCAGAAACGGAGGATGCAGACTGGGAATCGTGAAGAATAGACATTGACAGCCCTTATACATCAGGCATATAATATATCAGATATACACAAAAAATATATGCAAAAATGTAAAATATCTGGTAACTATTCAATATCTGCGCTGCAAGCGTTACAATTTGGAGTATAAGTACTGGGGAAAAAATGAGACGAACGAAAGCATATCGGTTGATTTTTGTGGGAGTGGCATCTGTTCTGCTGGGAGGCTGCTCGGGGAGTTCGAAGGCAAACATGGAGGAGGCAGCAGAGCAGCCCGCTGTGGTGGACTATACCTGTATTTCTAATCCGGAAAGCGATAAGCAAATATATGTTATTCTGAAAAATTATCATGGTGCTTACTGGGAAAAAGTAATAGATGGTATAACAGAAGCTGCAAAAAGACTGGATGAAGCGGTTTATCTTGGTGGAATTGATAACGAAACTGACATTTCCGGTCAGATTGACCTGATGAACCAGGCTATGGAGCAAGGCGCTGCCGGAGCCAGCAGGATTCCAATTCACTGGCAGACAGCTGTCAGAAGGTACGGGAAAAGGATATTCCGGTAGTACTTATTGATTCTTCGATTAACAGCAGCGAATTTGATGCCTGTTACATGACAGATAATATAGATGCCGGAGAAATGGCAGCGAAAGAAATGCTGGAGATGTTGTATGATGCAGGAAATTCACCGACAGACCCACTGGAAGTGGGAATCCAGTTGTCATCGGATACCTCCCAGGCAATGGTAAACCGTGTTTCCGGATTCCTGAATTTCTGGGCGGGCAATGCACCGGAGCAGTGGGAAATCGTTCAGGATATAAGAGTTAATGGTGGTGATACGAAAAAGGCACAATCGGATGCTTCTGCATTATTGAGAGAAAATGCAGATATAAAGGGCTTTTTCGGTTGTAATAACACATCTACTGTCGGCATCGTAAATACTCTTTTTGAAGAAGAAAGAACAGATGTGGTGCTGGTGGGTTTTGACCTGGCGGACGAAACGAAACAGCTGCTTCAGAATCCGGAGTATCATGCAGTGACTGTGCTGCAGAAACAGGATCAGATGGGATATCTGGGAATGCTTTCCCTGAATTCTCTTATAAAGGGAGAAAAATCAGAGCAGAAGTATTTTGATACTGGAGTCATTATGGTTGATTCTGATTATCTTATGGAGAATGCTGTCTCATGAAAGATCGAAGAAAAAATAAAACAAAAAGAAAAGTCCTGCTGACTTTGTATCTGGCAGTCTGCCTTGTTATTATCGTGGCGGCATACTTTCACATGAGCAGAATTGCGCGGAATTTCAATACAGAGCATCTGGAGCTGATCACAGGCCTGTACGCGGAAAAGATGAATGATTCTATGGAATATCTTCAGAACTATGTACAGGAAGATATAAAGATGATCCGGTCTATGGAAAATGCCCAGCCGGAGGAAATCCTGGAACAGCTGGAGAAAAATCTTGACAAGACTGTTTTCGGTGATATTGGTTTTATTATGAATGATGGCGAAATTTATGGCAGCAGCAGCTGCGCTGTTTCCGATATCAAAAAGAAGAAGCTGGATGAGGCGGCGTTGGCTTCAGATACTTCTTTTAACTCGGATCCTTACCAGTCCAGCAGAACTGGAAATATGACCATGACTGTTTTTGTGCCAGTAGGGGATACTTCACTGGTTCATACACTTTATGTGTCGATTATGATCGAAAATCTCAGACAGCTGGGTGAGTATGAGCTTCTTCAGGGCAAGATCAGCATTCATCTGTTAAAGGCCGATTCAGAAAATTTTATTACCTGTGTCAGTGACAATTCCGGCACGTCTGGCAGTTGGAACAATCTTTTGCTTCAGCAGAAGTATTTCCAGTATGATGCAGGTTATTCCTACAACCAGTGGATAAAGGACATGCGTTCCGGAAAGAAGGATGGGAGATTTTCCGCTATTATCAGAGGAGAGGAATCTACAATTTCCTATAGAAGTATTTCTGTTATGCCAGGCTGGTATGTGATCGTTGAATTGACAAATAAGAATATTTCTGATATCACCCAGCAGTTTTCCGTCTGGGGCGGAGTATACGGAAGTATTCTGGTAGGCTTCACGATGCTGTACATGCTGACCCTTGTGCTGTTGGAGAAAAAAGATAAGAAAATGTACATGGGATTGTCTACTACAGATCCTCTTACCGGAATTCTGAACCGTAGAGCTTTTCAGATTGCCGTGGAAGAAGAATTGCGTAAAAAAACGCCAGGCATCTTCATCTTTATTGATGTAGATAATTTTAAAATTTATAATGATACTTACGGTCATAACAATGGAGACTTCTGCCTGAAGCATTTTGCGAAAACTATGAAAAGCTGTTTCCCGGAGGATAGCATAATCGGCCGGTATGGCGGTGATGAATTTGTGGTTTACTTGAAGAATCTTACAGGGGAAATGGCGCGGACTTATATGGAAACGTTTCAGAGGATGATTTCCCAGCTTACACTGCCTACAGGAGAGGCTGTAGAGCTTTCAGCCAGCGCAGGCGGAGCTGCATTCCCGGAACAGGGAGAAGACGTTATGTCTCTTTGTAAAAGCGCAGATATGGCTTTGTATAAGGTGAAACAGAATGGGAAAGCTGATTTTAAAATGAAAGGAATGTAAATGAAAGGATCCCGGCAAGGTCGAGGCTTGTTAGCCTTCTACCTTGCGAGGGGTCCTTTTTTACTTGATAAATGTATCCTGTGGAAATATTAATTCACGTTTGCCGGATCAATCTCTGTAATGGCTGGTGCCGTCCAGGTGTCCAGTGCATCCACATCCTACGCGATTGGTATAGTTATTTACGAAACCTTGTTTTTCTGCATAAAAATTTTATGGCTCGATAATATTAAAATATTTATACTCTGAGGTAACCGTAACTGCATCCATTAATCGTGTCAGGCAGGTCTCATCACCCTCCTGCTGGATCAAAGCTACAACATTCTCCGCGTTTTTCTGAATAATAGACAGCAGTCCGGCACGTTTGGTAGTCCATGTCACATCAGCATCCGCATCCTGTGTATCTTTCTGATAAAGAAGTACGCCATTTTTCACGCGGAGTACATAATTACCTTCCGGCAATATAAGATTTGCTGTAAACGTCAGATCCGGAACCTTCGTTGTATCTACAAGAATTCCCAGATAATCCAAAATCATTTCAGGTGTCATATGTAAAATAACATCACCGTTACCATTGCCTCGCGTTGCATCATCGGTATTTGTACCATTTCGCAGCTCCTGTGCCGCACAAAGGTAAGCACTGCGCCATGGACCGGATTCTGCCTGATACCCCAATTGCTCTAATGCATCTGCACAAAGATAACGTGCATCCATATTTTCCGGATCAGCAAAAACCAGCGTATTGGTGATCTGGGCAACCCACTGATATTCTCCCTTTGCAAAATCTTCTTTTGCTTTTTCAAGAACCGCATCTGTGTCATCGAAATATTCTACCAGCTTTTGTGCATAATCCGATGGTGTAAGTTCAGCAAGATGGACAGGATTACCGTCATACCAGCCCATGTATTTCTCATATACTGCCTTCGAATTATGAGAAACTGTGCCATAATACTGACGGGTATACCAGACTTTCTCCAACTCCTTGGGAAGCTGGATCATATTAGCAATCTCTGTCTCCGTATAACCTTCATTAATGTAAAGCAATGTCTGGTCGTTAATAAACTTATACACAGCTGCAGTATTGGTCATATATTCCTGAATAATATCCTTTCCCCAATGTGGCCAGTTATGAGACTGGAATACTACATCTGCCTGATCACCATAAAGTGCCAGAGATTCCATAATGTACTCTGCCCATGCGTTTCCGTCACGTACCTGGGCTCCGCGGAGTGTATACAGGTTGTGGAGTGTTCCTGTACAGTTTTCAGCCATCCACAAAGCATTTTTCGATCCAATCCAGAAGTTCATCTCCGCCGGTGCTTCGGTACCCGGAGTAAGCTGAAATTCAATTTCCACTCCATCAATAGTATGCTTCTCACCGGTTTCTGTGATTTCAAGTGTAGGAGAAATATAACTTGTACTGCCCCTGGACTGCCCCATTCCAATACCAATGGCAAGAGCTCCTGTTTCACTGGCCTCAAGCATGGTTCCATACTGATAGCTTGCTCTGCGCCCCATGGCAGTACCTGCATAAATATTCTCGCTGACAGCATGCTTCTCAAAGCCCTCCGGTGCAATTACCTGCACATCACCGGATTGTACATCTTCTTCTGAAATAATTCCCCTGACTCCACCGAAATGATCAACATGGGAATGGCTGTAAATCACTGCCTTTACAGGAAAAGTGCCCAGATTCTCTTCCACCAGGGAAAAAGCCGCTGCCGCACATTCCATGCTCATCAGTGGATCTACTACAATCCATCCCGTATCACCTTTTATGAAAGTGACATTTGACATATCATAGCCACGCACCTGATAGATTCCATCGGTTACTTCAAAAAGACCATAAATATGATTCAGCTGTGTATCTCTCCAAAGACTTGGATTCGCTGTATCCGGAGCATCCTGATCCAGAAAAGCATATGCCGCCTGACTCCATACAAGCTTTCCGTTCTCATCATAAATATCCAGAGTATCTGGAGACGCTATAAGACCCTTTGTAGCATTTTCAAACTCCTCAGTATCCTCGAAATCCAGCAATGCATAAACTTCCTGATTTGCATCAATGGTATACTGGGTGGCTAGTTTGCTTTCCGCTGTTAATTCTGATGCGGCAATTGCGCTGGAACTGCCACAGACAGTCATGGTAAGTGTCAATGCGGCGGTAATCAAAGTAACCACTTTTTTCTTTTTCATGATATGTTTCCCCCTTGTCCTGCAAAAAATTCAGATATTTTCTGCTGTAAATCTTAATTGCTTGCAAAAAACAATATCTAATAAAAATATAGCATGAATGTATCAGGGGAACAATCGAATTATAGAGAAATAACATTTCTATTGCGGTAAATCAACCTAATAAGCGGTAAAACGACATTTGTTATTTAGAGGAATTACTTTTCATGGAAACTTCAACCAATCTGACCAGATGATTTTCTTCACTTATAGATTTCATTTTGTCTGCATTAAACAAAATGCATCCACAGTGTCCCGGAAATGTAGGAAAACATATAATTTTCAGATTCGTATCTATTTCAGGACTATAATCCATGATTTCCAGTGTTTCACCATACAAGGTGGCACGTTCATAAACATGAAGCCATTTTGCGTCCATATTGGAAAAAAGACTGGAAAAGGAACTTCCGATCATCTTGTCTAAGGGCTGCTTTTCCAGGGCAGCTAACGCTTCATTCCCATAGCGGAAGATCCAGTCCACTGCCTTTTTTTCTTCATTGAATACCATTTCTATATCCGTGAATGCAAAAGGGAGAGCATCACATATTTTATAATATTTGCGATATTCTTCTGCTGTCAGCGGCAGCTTTTTTTTACTGATTTTTGCAATTATAAGCTCCTGATTTTTCTGCAGTTCTTCTCTGAGCACCCTTTTTTTACGTTTTGTATAGCAAATTTTCTCACCATTAGACAGCAAAATCCTGTCTCCAATATCACTGATTGCAGATACAGCTACCATACAGCCACGTTTTACCTCAATAAATTCTTCATTCAATTGTTTCTTTAATTCTTTCAGTGTCATTCGGCAACGATACACGTTTCCATCAAACATATGAATCCTGCAATGATCATCTGACATGATCACATAGAGAATGTCTGCACATCGGATCGCGATCTTCGTGCGATTGAAGGTTACTGTAATGAATTCCTGCTGCATGGCTGAGGTCTCCTTCTGGTAATTAAAAATCTATTTGAAAAATACAACTTTTACTATTCTAGCACTGTGCCAAAGCTCTTACAAGTATACAGATGCCAACCGTATAGTGCATCAATTTATATTTCAGAAGTGGTAACTGCTTCGTGATGCACATCTTGTAGAAAGCTTTTTTCAAACATGCTCTAACGAACAGTAACCATTGTAAGGGCGGAACAGAAGAAAAGTCTTGTAATTTGTGTGTAATTATAGTACAATTGAAGCTACAGATTTGTCCTGTTAGTTTAATGGATAGAACAAGTGCCTCCTAAGAGAAAGCCGAGGCATTCCCCAAAGGGAAAAAATGAAAAACAACTT
>ENA-OPWR01001299-OPWR01001299.1-human-gut-metagenome-genome-assembly--contig:-NODE-1299-length-19503-cov-2.647933_pt1 | contig 19503 bp, 20 predicted proteins | sample MGYA00241507_ERZ502006 | MGnify/ENA primary metagenome ERZ502006 (study PRJEB25962, sample SAMEA2043041) | human gut metagenome | biome: human gut; feature: human-associated habitat; material: faeces...
GCGGAGCTGGTAGGTTTTGGGGTTTATCAAAAAAAGATTTGCGTTTTGTGAGCGCTCTCGCTAAACAAACGCGTAGGGGTATCGGTATGCAAAATACGCAATGCCTGATACCCACGTGTTTGTACTCACGAAACGCAAATCTTTTTTTGATAAGTTACTGGCTCCCCAAATCCTGAATATTTGACACAAACCCACTTCTGACATCATTGACAGTATCTGAAAATGCTAATAAACAGGGCGTTTGTGAGAAATCAGAGATGCAGGGAAAGAAGAATAAGGCGCTGGCGGAGGAGAGCCAGCAAGTTATATGAGCTTTGCATTGAAGCCAGGCGGATTGCAGGGATATGTGGAAGCTATGGCGGAGTTTAATTAAACACGAAGTGAAATGACACCGGTCAGAGAAATCTGACCGGTGTTTTTTCATCCTGATAAATTGAAGATTGCAAATTGAAATGTTCAATTTCTAATTGTGAAAGAATAGAAATGGTGGTATACTGAGATATAGTTAGACATTTCGTGTTAGGTATTCCTGGAGGATAACGATGACAGTTAATTACGATAAGTTGTGGAACATATTAAATGAACGTGGAATGATGAAAACGGAGCTTATAAAAGAGGCAAAGATAAGCACAAATGCTATGGCAAAATTGGGCAAGAATGAAGATGTCCGAGTGGGAGTATTGGCAAAGATTTGTGTGGCGCTAGGGTGTAAGCTGGATGATATTGTAGAGATAGAGTCCTGATAATGGGACAGGGTTTGTGAGAAGATTTTATATGGGGTAGTGGAATTTTTGTTTACTTGAACTTCCGATAATACAAAATTATGAGAAGTTTAAAGATGTGTGAAGGAGGTAGCGATGGTTTCAAATTTTGATTTTTTGAAGAAAGATTTTCCGGTTCTTTCAAATTTTGGAGAAATGGCTGAGAAATATTGTTACTCTGATTCAAATTCATGTTTAATGAAGTTGGGTATGATTGGAGAAACTATTGTAAATTTAATGTTTACATATGATAGAATTGCATTTCCACATGATAACACAGCAGTTGCACGTATAGACAAATTAAGTAGAGAAGGGTTACTTACAAGTGATTTAGTTGCTATTTTGCATGGTCTTAGAAAGGTAAGAAATAAAGCAGTACATGAAAATTATGCTTCGATAGCAGATGACAAAACATTTTTGCCGATGGCACACAGTCTCTGTGAATGGTTTATGCAGACCTATGGAGATTGGAATTATTCTCATAAAGATTTTGTCATGCCGGAAGAAAATACAGTATTAGGTACAGTTGATAAAGAGGCTGAAGAGAAAAAGGAATCAGAACTCACAAAGTTAGCAGAACAAATGGCAGCAGCGGCTCCGATTATTGAACAGACAGAGCGTAAGAAGCAAGCTTATAAAGCAGCCAATCAAAGACCAAAAACAGAAGCGGAAACTCGTTTCTTGATTGATGAACAATTACGAATGGTAGGATGGGATGCAGATACCGAAAATCTGCGCTACTCCAAGGGAACTCGTCCTACAAAAGGTAGAAATCTCGCAATCGCTGAATATCCTACGAATTCTAAAGTGGGAAATAGAGGATATGCAGATTATGCACTTTTTGTAGGAGAGAAATTAGTTGGTATTATCGAAGCAAAAGCTATTCATAAGGATATCCCTTCTGTTATTGATTATCAAGGAAAAGACTATCCAAGATGTATTCGAAAAGAAGATGAGAAATACGTTATAGATACATGGGGAGAATTTAAAGTTCCATTTACCTTTGCAACAAATGGAAGACCTTACCTTGAGCAGTATAAGACAAAATCCGGTATCTGGTTTTTGGATTTAAGGAAACCGGATAATTCGCCGATGGCATTACGGGGCTGGATGAGTCCCGATGGAATGGAAGAATTGCTTGCTGCGGATATAGAAGGTAAGAATAAGAATCTGAAGGAAATGTCATATGACCTTTTGACAGATAAAGACGGACTGAATTTGAGACCTTATCAGCTGAATGCAATTAGGGCGGCAGAAGAGGCTGTTATTAGCGGAAAGCAAACCGCATTATTAGCAATGGCTACCGGTACAGGTAAAACAAGAACTGTATTAGGTATGATTTACCGATTCCTTAAGACAGAGAGATTTCGTCGCATCTTATTTTTGGTAGACCGTACAGCATTAGGAGAACAGGCTCAGGATGTTTTCGAAGAAGTAAAAATGGAAGATCTCCTCACGCTTGATGATATTTATAATATTAAAGGTTTAGAAGACAAAACAATTGATAAGGAGACTCGTATCCACATTTCGACTGTTCAGGGAATGGTTAAGCGAATTATGTACAATGATGGTGAAACCATGCCTGCTGTTTCAGATTATGATTTGCTCATAATAGATGAAGCACACCGCGGATACATCCTAGACAAAGAAATGGGAGAAGATGAGGCTCTTTATAGAGACCAAAGAGAATATCAGAGTAAGTATAGGTCAGTTATAGAATATTTTAATGCTGTGAAAATTGCACTTACAGCAACACCGGCATTACAGACTACAGAAATCTTTGGAGAACCGGTTTTTAAATATACCTATCGTGAGGCTGTTATTGAGGGATATTTGGTAGATCATGATGCACCTCATGAGTTAAAGACTAAATTAAATACAGAAGGTATTCATTATAAAAAGGGTGATGCGGTTACAATATATGACCCAATCACCGGAGAAATCGAAAATAGTGAGTTGATAGAGGATGAACTGGATTTTGATGTAGATTCATTTAATAAGCAGGTTATAGTAGAATCCTTTAATAGAACGGTTTTGGAAGAAATAGCAAAAAATATAGATCCAGAATCCCCGAGGGAACAGGGGAAAACATTGATTTATGCTGTTAATGATGACCATGCAGATATGATTGTATCAATACTCAAGGATATTTACACAGAATATGGTGTTGATAATGATGCAATTATGAAGATTACTGGCAGTGTAGCCAACGGAAATAAAAAGAAAATACAAGAGGCAATAAAGCGTTTCAAAAATGAAGATTATCCATCCATTGTTGTCACGGTTGATTTGTTGACAACAGGTATTGATGTACCTTCGATTTCAACGTTAGTGTTTATGCGCCGTGTTAAATCCCGTATTTTGTTTGAGCAGATGTTGGGACGTGCTACACGTTTGTGCAAAGAGATTCACAAGACACATTTTGATATTTATGACCCTGTTGGTGTTTACGATGCTTTAGAGGATGTCAATACAATGAAACCAGTAGTAGCAAATCCAAGCACATCATTTACACAGTTATTAGATGGTTTAGAGGAATTGAATGATGAAGCACACGTAAAGAATCAGATTAATCAGGTAATCGCAAAGCTACAGCGTAAAAAGAAAAATATTGATGCAAAAACGATGGAGCATTTCATTGATATGTCAGGAGGAATGGACCCGACACAGTTTGTAGTTGATATTCAAAAACGCAGTCCGGAAGATGCTAAAAAGAGATTGTTGGCATATTACGATTTATTTCGTATGCTTCAGGAAAGTAAGCCAAATGGTGGCAGACCTGTTGTTATTTCTGATAAACAAGATACTTTTATTGAAGAGAGAAGGGGTTACGGAAATAAAGATGTCCGCCCAGAAGATTACATAGATGCATTCTCAAGCTATATTCAAAATAATATCAATGAGATTGCAGCATTAAAAATTATCTGTACAAATCCGCGTGAACTTACCAGGGATAGCTTGAAGTCCCTGATGCTTACGTTGGATAGAGAGGGATATACAACACAGCAATTAAATACGGCAATATCACAATTGACAAATGAGGAAATGGCAGCAGATATTATAAGCTTGATTCGCAGATATGCTATAGGTTCAGTGCTTATCGGCCATGAGGCAAGAATTAGAAAGGCTGTGGATCGATTGCGAAAAGCACATTCTTTTACTATGCAGGAACAAAACTGGATTAAGAGAATGGAAGATTATTTGCTGAATGAATCAGTACTGAATATTACAGTATTTGATGAGGACAGTCGTTTCAAATCTCAGGGTGGATTTGCGAAGATAAATAAAATATTTAGTGACAAATTAGAAAGTGTCGTTTTAGAACTCAATGAGTATCTATACGATGATGGAGGAAGAACTGCATGACAACACAAGAAATCGTATCAAAACTTTGGAATCTCTGTAATGTGTTAAGAGATGATGGCATTACATATCATCAGTATGTAACAGAGCTTACATATATTCTATTCTTAAAGATGGCGAAAGAAACCGGTGCAGAGAAGCAGATACCAGAAGATTATCGTTGGGATGTATTGAAGTCAAAAAGCGGAGTTGAATTAAAGAAATTTTATAAAGAATTGCTCAATCATTTGGGCGAGAATTGTACAGGACGAGTAAGAGAAATTTACCAAGGCTCTGCGACTAATATCGAGGAGCCGAAGAACCTCGAAAAAATCATTACAACGATTGATGGTCTTGATTGGTTTTCTGCTCGCGAAGAAGGACTTGGTAATCTATATGAAGGATTATTGGAGAAAAATGCGAACGAAAAGAAATCCGGAGCAGGTCAGTATTTTACACCTAGAGTCCTTATTGATGTGATGACAAGATTGATGAAACCACAGCCGGGAGAACGCTGTAATGACCCGGCCTGTGGAACGTTTGGATTCATGATTTCTGCAAGCCAGTATGTGAGAGAGAATACAGATGATTTATTCCAATTAGATGCGGATACTGCAAAATTCGAAAGAGAAGAGGCGTTTACCGGCTGTGAGCTTGTGCATGATACACATAGACTTGCATTGATGAATGCAATGCTACATGATATTGAAGGTGAAATAAAGCTGGCAGATACTTTATCCAATGCTGGAAAAGAAATGAAAGGATATGATGTAGTATTAACGAACCCGCCTTTTGGGACCAAGAAGGGTGGAGAGCGTGCTACAAGAGACGACTTTACCTTTCCAACCAGTAATAAGCAGCTAAATTTCCTGCAGCATATTTACAGAAGTTTGAATACAGATGGCAAAGCAAGAGCAGCAGTTGTATTGCCGGATAATGTTTTATTTGCAGATGGAGATGGCGAAAAAATTCGTAAAGACCTTATGGAAAAATGCAATCTGCATACAATCCTTAGATTGCCTACCGGTATTTTCTATGCTCAGGGAGTAAAGACAAATGTATTATTCTTTACGAGAGGTAAAACGGACAAGGCGAATACTAAAGAAGTTTGGATATATGACCTCAGAAATGACATGCCATCATTTGGAAAGACAAATCCTTTGAAAAAAAAAGATTTTGATGACTTTGTTGCTTGCTATGCGGATGGTGATTTGTCAGCACGTAAAGAAACATACAGTGAAGAAAATCCGAATGGAAGATGGAGAAAATTCACATATGATGAAATTTTGGCAAGGGATAAAACAAGTCTTGATATTACATGGATGAAGAGTGATTCGGGGACAGATGATTACACTCTTGCAGAATTGTTAGAACAAATAAAAGAAAAGTCATCCAACATATCTAAGGCGGTTGCGGAATTGGAAGCACTTATAGGAGAGGTGGAAGAATAATGGATACAAAAGCATTACGACAAAAAATTCTTGACCTTGCTATTCGCGGTAAATTAGTTCCACAGGATCCAAACGATGAACCAGCATCCGTATTGCTGGAGCGTATCAGAGCTGAAAAACAACAGATGGTCAAGGAGGGTAAGTTAAAACCTAAGGATATTAAGAATGATACAATCATATTTGTTGGTGAGGATAATTTACATTATGAGAAGTTCCAGGATGGTAGTGTAAAATGTATTGAAGATGAGATACCTTTTGAAGTGCCGGAAGGGTGGAGTTGGGCACGTTTAAATCAGATATTTAATTTTATAGATTACCGAGGATCGACGCCAACAAAAATTTCCTCTGGTGTACCACTTATAACAGCAAAAAATGTAAAATCTGGATATATTGATTATACGGTTGACGACTATATAAGTGAAGACGAATATGCAGACAGACAACAAAGAGGAATTTCATGTTATGGAGATATTCTATTTACAACAGAAGCTCCATTGGGGAATGCTGCTATTGCTGATTTAGATAAATTTAGTGCGGGGCAACGCCTTATAACATTTCAGCATTACGGAAATCAGAAACTAAATAATACGAACTTTTTATATTTCCTTTTATCTGATTTTTTTCAAAACCAGTTAAATGCTAATAAAACAGGAAGTACAGTTGCAGGTATAAAAGCTGCTATTTTAAAAGGACTGTTTCTTCCCGTTCCGCCTATAGAAGAACAACAACGTATTGCAGCTTCTTGTAAAAATATGTTCAATATGATTGAGATAGTTAAAAATGAACAAGAAGATATTTCAAAAATATTCATACATGTTACAGGAGCAGTAAATAATGAAGGAGTAGTGGAAATAAAAGAAGGTAGTAGAATTGCCGATGCTGTAGAAGCGGCAAATGGATTTTCCGAAGATGCTGATATTTCTCAAATAAATTTAGCATATCAATTAGAAGATGGGCAAAAAATTTATATTCCAAGAATTAATGATGAAAAAATAAACGGAGAAGAGAAAGTACTACAAAAGGAATATGTAACAGACGAAGCAGGTGATGACATAATAATAGAAGATGAAACATCAAATATTAAAAGGAAGGAAAATGAAAAAATAAATATAAATACTGCAGACCAAAGTAGCTTAGAAGAAATTCCTGGAGTAGGTAAGGCAACAGCGCAAAAGATAATTGAATATAGAAAAACTAATGGAAAGTTTAAGTCAATTGATGATATAAAAAATGTTAGTGGAATAGGAGATAGCAAATTTGAAAATATGAAAGAAAAAATTTGTGTAAAATAAATTAAAATATTGATAAAAAATTAAGAATATATTAAAATATATACATAGATTTATAAAGGAGAGTAATACTATGACAAGCAAACAACGTGCTTACTTAAGAAGTTTATCAAATCATATAGAACCAATCTTTCAAGTAGGCAAGATGGGAATAAGTGATAATTTAATAAAACAAGTAAAAGATGCTCTAAAAGCAAGAGAGATGATAAAGATAAAAGTATTAGAAAGTGTTGAGGCACCAATAAAAGATATTGCAGAAGAAATTTCATTGCAAACCGACTCTATAATTGTGCAAATAATGGGAAATAAAATAACACTATATAAAAGAAATAAAGAAAAAACAAAAATCATTTTACCTAAGTAATTTATAGGGAGAAAGGGATTTATGGACGTTCCTCTGGGAGGGATTTTGGGGACGATCCTTAAATCCCTTTTTTGTTTTACAAATTAAAGATATACAAAAAAAGTAGCTGTTAAGGCTACTTTTTCAAGTTATAAAATATCTTTTATATAAACTTCATTCCCATTGACATCTATAAAACGAAGATTTGGAAAGCTCCTTTTCATATAGCTATCAGGAAATATATTATTTTTTATGAATGTTTCTATTTTACCATAAGGTTTAGGTGGTAAATTATAATATTTATTTATAGCTTTTGTTTTATATATAGAAATTGAATATATTGTTGCAAATAAATCAAATACTAGAAAAGTAACAACAACAATTTCTACAGTTAAAGTTAGTTTATTTGTTAATTTGTCAATTATTTTATCTACTAATGGTTTAAGCCATCTTATTAAGAAAATAGCTAGAATTCCCCAGAATAAAGAATATATAAGAGAAATTCTACCATTTAAATTAAATCTTAAATAAGAGTATTCCCAAAATCTAGTGCCATATATAGCTTCTAAAGCAAAACTTAAAAAATATTCTAATATGCTGCCTAGTAATATTCCATATAAAAATAATTTTATTGGATTGTCTTTGTACTTGTTTAATAAAACTATTAAACAAACTGCTCCAACACCATAAATTGGACAAAACGGTCCGTAAATTAAACCTTTTCTACTTTCTAATACGCCGGTAGTTTGATAACAATATACTGTTTCGAGTATAAGACCAACAATACTAAATAAAATAAAGTACCAAAGGATCTCGTGAAGAGAAATTCCTAGTATTTTTATATTAAATTTTGAATCTTTAATATCTTTACTTACTTTCATAATACTCCTTAATATAATTATTATAACAAGATATCATAAATTTATTAAAAAGAAAAGAGCTAAAAAATATTCGATATAGATAATTGTGTAAAATCATCATATATCGAATATTTTATGAGGGGGATAGGTTATCAGTTACAAATAATGTACGGATATCGCACGTTTTTGAAGTGGTTTTTGACATATTTTATATGCCCGGTAGCGAGTCCAATTAACATTAAATCATGTATCAGACCTAAGTCCTCGGTCCATATAAAATCATCTTTTAGCCTAAACAATCTAAATAATGAACCTTGTCCTGTTTTGACGTTGTCAAAAATATACACAATATCCCGCTCGTGCTTTTGTAAAGCGCGAACATCGAAGTAAAATGTACAACTTCTAAAGCGAACCTTTACTATATTTTCAAATGAGATACGCCTTCTATGACGTTTGTTGAAAATGATAGCTGACCGAATTATTGCTCCGATTTTTTCATTGATTGTTGCAGCTATGCCTAAGTTATTATACGACGTTTCAATCTCTTTTTCTAAAGAATTTTTTAAAACATCATATAACTCCTTTTCTTTTTTTGAAAAAGCTGAAACATCAGGTAATGTATTCAGAAGATTTTCTGCTTGATTGTGCCTAATGGCAAAAAGTAAAACGGTTGGTGAACCATCATTAGAAATGTATGAGGCCACTACAAGTTCTGAAATTTTTTCTGCACCATATTTATCGATTAATGCTGAAAATTTCTCTAAGTCCTCAAAAGTATAGATGGCTTTACCATAATAGTGCCACCAATGCATTAAAAGTTCTCTTGTCATAAAAATCCTTTCTACTACAATATGTAGTTAAAAAAATCCCCCTCATTACTTAAAATTTGCTAAATGCTATTAAATTATAACATAAAAAATAAATTATGTAAATTAAAACAATTATAATCTATTAGAACGATTGTTTTCTAACCATTCATAATATTTTACAAGGTATTCCCAACAACCTTCTTTATCTGTTATACCATCATAGTGATTCTGTACTCTTTTAATAATTTCATCTTTATCTACCCATTTAACTTCTGAAACTTCTTCGGTTTGAAGACTTAAATTAGAAATAGCTATATCTTTGTTCACTATGTAATATTCATTAAAATGTTTATTAATAATATTTTCTTTTTTATTAACAGAAATCGAACTACCAATGAATAATATATCATTTTTAGTTAGAGAAATTCCTAACTCTTCTTTTACTTCGCGAATAATTGATTGAAAGCCAAATTCACCACTTAATACGTGACCACCTGCAGTTATATCCCAACAATTAGGCCATAGTTTTTTATTAGGACTACGCTTTTGCAGTAGAACTTGCCCTTTAGAATTAATAATAAAAGCAGTTACAGCCTTATGCCAAAGGCCTTTAGAGTGGCAAACTTCTCGACTTGCAGTTTTATTTAAATATTCTCCTTTTTCGTTAAAAACATCAAAAATTTCTTCCATAATTTACTCCTTTTTCATATTTTACGAAAATTATACGAATAAGAATAATAAAATGCAAGAATATTTAAATGTTTGTATATAAAAATTTAACGCAATCTGATATAATATACGTAATTTATAAGAATAAATGTAAGAAGGGATGAAACATATGGAATATTCAGTAGATAAAACAACTAGAAAAGATCGAATAAAATTAGTAAAAAAAGCATTGGCGATTTCTATATCAGGAGCAGATGTACCAACAGATGAAACTTTAAATTTAACTAAAGACTATGTTGATGGAAAGATTGAATTAGAAGAACTTCAACAGAAAATTATAGATAAATATAATAAAGATAAATAAGGAGAATAGTTATGAAAGATCCATATATACAAGAAAACGGAACTCTAAAAAATAAATTAGGAATAGAAGAGTATGATGATTTAAATAAAGCGGAAAAAGATATAGGGTTTGTAAAATTAATTGATGTAAATAAAGCTTTTAAGAAGAGATATGACGCAGAGTTCTTCAAAACAATACATAAGCATATTTTTGGAGATATTTTTGATTGGGCTGGAGAATTTAGGTCAGTTCCAATCGAGAAAATAGAAGTTGTAATACCAGGTTTAAGTTTACATTATTCTGAACCAGAAGACATTCCAGAAGATTTAGATTCTGCGCTAGATGTTTTAAACAATACTAGTTGGCAAGGAAAAAACATAGAGGAAATAGCCTCAGAATTTACACAGAGGCTAGCAAGGATTTGGCGAGTACATCCTTTTAGAGACGGAAATACAAGAACAACTTTAGCGTTTGCTGATATTTATGCCAAAGAACATGGCTTTCCGATGGATATTTCAATGTTATTAGATCAACTTTCTAGAGTTACAGATGAGAATGGTAAAATTAGGAGGTATAGTATTAGGGATAAATTTGTATTAGCAGCATTAGATAAAAAAGATTATCCAGAGCCAGAACATCTAACAGCCCTAATAAAAACAGCGATTCAAGAAGGAATAAGCCAAGAAAAACAAAGACAGGGTAATATATTAGGAGACAATGAAGAGGACGAAGTAAGGTAAACTAACAAGGGAAAATAGTAAAATGGAGTAATAAAATGGAAAAAAATAAAATGAGTAAACCAGCAATTTTTATGCATAGTGTAATAATTGTTACATGTTTAGCAAGTATTATTTGTTTTACGTTATACTATGGAAATATATATAAAAGCGAAGTTGTTTTATGGACTGGTATAACAGCATTTACTATAATGTATCATTTTTGGATGAGAATTATTATGGGAAATGTTACTAAGCTATTTAAAAAACATATAACATATAAACAATGGTGGTTTAAAGAGAGAAAATTTGAAAAGAAACTGTATCAAAAATTAAAAGTGAAAAAGTGGAAAGGAAAGGCACTTACATATAATCCAGCAACATTTTCACTAAAGGAGCATTCATTAGAGGAAATAGCAAATACAATGGCAAAATCAGAATTGGACCATTGGGTGAATGAAGCTATTTCTGTTTCAACAATTTTCTTTTCTACAATATGGGGACAATTTTGGATATTTCTTATAACTGCACTTTGTGCTATGGCTTTTGATAGTCAATTTATTATTATGCAAAGGTATAATAGACCAAGAATATTAATAGCTATGCAGAAAGAAAAGAAGAAATCTTTAAAACAGGATACAATTATTTTAAATAAATAAGGTGAAAACATATGACAATTAAAATTGAAGTAGATGGATTATTAAAAAAATATGAAGACAATGATTCTAAAAATTTAGCAAAGGCAAGCAAAGCGTTAAGTGAAAAGGATACTTGGCAGAAAAGTATTATAGATGAAAATGGGGAAGAAGTTAATATAACATTGCTATTAGCATATGAATATTCAAAAGGAATAGAAAATATTACTAATGGTATAGTAAGTTTTGATGAAGCACTAAGTAAGTTAATGGAAATTGATAATTTAGTTCTAGGTGAATTTAATGAGAATAATGATGACATATTATATGGTAAGAACTATCAAGATAAAACCATGATGATGGCAAATTCACAAGAATACTATGATACTGTAAGAAAGCATACGGGAGCAATGAATTTTTGCTATTTCGATAAAAATGGTAAGCTAGCAGATACAGTAGCTATATTTAAAGAAGTTAGAGATAGCGAAGGGAAAAAGTTACGAGAGGGAGCAACATTTCATGATTTAACAGATTTAAGAGACACTTTTTTTCATGAGGTGACTCATCATATGGAAAAAGATTTTGTACCAAAAGCTGAACCACAGATGTATACAAGTATAGATGGAAGAACATACAGTAATTATGATAAAGTAGATAGATATAGAAAAGTGGAATATGTAAACGGAGCAAGAATCATATCAGAAGTTATAGATTTACCAGCAGAAAGTCAATTTAATATTTCAACAGGTTTAACAACAACTGAAATATTACCTAATGGAGAAGAAGTAATACATAATCAAGTAACAGAAGGTTTTGTACAAGCAGTTGCAGTGGCAATAACAAGAAGTTTAGGTTGTCCAGAACAAGAGATTAGAACAGATAAATATTTTGAAAAAACGCAAATGGCTTTTAAAGTAATAGAAGCAAGGGATAAAGACTTAGGACAAGGACAAACTTTTGCAGATTTTATACGTCATTCATACCAAATAAAAGGAGAACTTGAACAAATTCATGTACAAGGAAAGAATGCATTACAATACATATCTGATTATGGAGAAATGTCAGATAGGGGAAAAACAACAAAATCAAAGATTATTAGGGGATTTGGATATTTAGGAAAAAAATTAGATTATCCTCTAGAAAAACAAGAAGAAATAGAAAATTCAAGAATATTAGGAAAAACAGAATTAACTGAAGATGAAACAGAAAATTTGAGAACGATGTTATTAAATGGAAAGACCGATGCTGAATCTAAAGAAATTGTAGATGATTTTGTTGGTAGATATACAGTATCATTAGCAGAAGAAAAAAAGTTTTTTTGATGCAATTCCATCACAATTAGATTTTTCAAAATTTAAAACAGAGGAAATTGGAATTGATGAATATATAAAAAAGCAAGAAGCTAAACATATTTCCATGAAGGATATTGTAAAAAATGCAATAAGTAATGGGCTTGACTTAGAACAAGTAGAGCAAATGGATAGAGTTGAAAATGTTTTATCTAATGAAAGAAATGAAGAAGGAGTAACAAAAGATGAATAATTTATATGCAAAAGCATACACAGAAGTATTAGAAATTATCAATCATTTTTCTGAAGATGAATATAAAAAAATCCCGAAAGAAAAAATTGATTTTTACGAAAAACATAAAGACAGAAAGTACGATTTTAAAATAAATCCAAATATTGATTTGGCTGAACAGAATATTTCCAGAAAGGCAAATGCTATATTGGTTTCACTATTTAGAGACTATTTTGCTACAGCTAAGCAAAAAGAAATATTAAAGAACTTGTTACAGCAGAATCAAGAAAAGCTTGAAAAAGAAAAATATCTAAAATATAATCCTGATAATATATTTAATAAATCTAATAGTAATATAAATGATTCAAAAGACAAAGTTGCATTAGTTGAGATAAAAAATGAAGTATGGTATAGAAAGATTTTAAATTTCTTTAAAAGAATTTTTTTGAAACATTAAAATAAAAGCTTGAAATCAAACGATTTCAAGCTTTTTATATGGTCGAGGTGACCAAACTTGTTTTCTTTCTAATCCTACACTTGAGCAATTTTTATGTGCTTTATTATTTTAAGTATTACATTTATTTTCTACATTTATATTTTTAAATTTTTAAAGATAATGTATTGCTACACTAAAGATATAATCTAATTTCAGTGTAGTGGGTAAATTGTAAAATTAACCTAATCGACTCCACAAATATTGACTTATGGAGCGGATTGGGTTAAAATACTTTTGGGGGGTAAAAATATGTTGTTTAATTATAATGAAATAAAAAATAAGTATAAAAGCACTTATCAGATTAGAAAAGCATTAGAAAATAGAGAAATATATAAAATAGAAAAAGGAATATATTCTGATGTACCAAATGTGCATTATTTAGCTATTATAATGAAGAAATATCCCTATGGAGTACTTACATCTTATTCTGCTTATTATTATCATAATTTAACAGATGTAATTCCAAGTAAAATATATTTAGCTACAGATAGGAACAACAGAATGATATATTCTAATAAAATAAAACAAATTCGTATGAAAAACGAGTTATATAATTTAGGAAAAACTCAAATTGATTATGAAGGAATCATTATTAATATTTATGATAAAGAGAGAATGTTAATTGATTTAGCTAGAAATAAAAATAAAATAGGATATGATTTATATAAAGAAATTATATCTAATTATAGAAAACTTGTAAATTCATTAGATACACAAAAGATAGAAGAATATTTACAATACTTTGTGAATGGAGACAAAATTTTTGAAATAATACAAGATGAGGTGTTTTAATGAATATTTATGAATTAGTAAATAAATATATAGAAGCTGGATATTCAGAAGAAGATGCTATTCCAAAAGTAGCACAAGATATTATTTTACTAAAAATTGGTAATAGTAAATATCATAAAAATATTACTGTAAAAGGTGGAGTTGTAATGCATAATATCTCTAAAGATATGCGTCGTGCAACAAGAGATATGGATATTGATTTTATAAAATATTCTTTAGAAGATAAATCAATTCGTAATTTTATAAAAGAACTAAACAATACTGATGATGGCATTAAGATAAAAATTACAGGAAAAATTGAGCCATTACACCATCAAGACTATGATGGTAAAAGAGTTTATATAACACTTACTGATAAAAATCATTATTCAATAAGTTCCAAACTAGATATTGGAGTACATAAATACTTTGATATTAAGCAAGATGAATATTATTTCGATTTTAACATAATAGAAGAAAGTGTCAGCTTACTTATAAACTCAAAGGAACAAATAATGGTTGAAAAGCTAAAATCTTTGTTAAAGTTTGGCATTACTTCTACGAGATTTAAAGATATTTTTGATTTTTATTATTTAATTAACAATGAAGTTTTAAATAAGGACAAGCTAATAAAATACATAGATATTTTGATTTTTCAAGATAAAAATATGCGTGAAAATACATTAAAAGATATACATATAAGATTAACGAATATCTTAAATAATCATAGATTTCAATCAAGAATTAATACAGCAAATAATAATTGGCTAGAAATACCTATAAAAGATGTTACTGATAGTGTGTTAGATTATTTTGATGGATTAGTTACAATAAAAAGATAGAAGAAGGAAAAAATATAGATATTTTAAACTCTGGTGAAAATACGTATAAATGGTTAGTAAAACCTCTATTGATTATTTTTAAAAACAGAAATCCTTATATCTACTGATATTAGTAGGATATAAGGATTTAATTTTATGGTCGAGGTGAGGCACTCTAACCAATTGCTATTTTTCATTATTTATCAAGCATTTTAAAGTCTTGTATTTTTACCTTGAAACATTTCCTTGAAACTTTATTAAAAATAATTTTCATAAATTCTAATAAAGTTTCAAGGTTTTTCTTTTGTGTTTTTAAGCATAGTCATAATCATAATCTGAATCTACATTAAATATTTCTTTATCTATTAAATAATCTTCAACATTCTTATTTTCTGCCTTTTCAAACTCGACATCTACATCAACATAGTATTTCATTGTGACAGTAATATCAGTATGACCTAATATTTTCTTAAGAACTGCTGGAGCTATTTTTGCCTCTGCACATCTAGTTGCAAATGTTCCTCTTAACATGTGTGTATGAATATCAGTTTTCTTAACTAATTTTCCTTTTGTATTTTTTTCTTCATAAATTCCAATATTCAAATCTAGTGCAATTCTTTTTAGACTGCTATTTATAGAATTTTCTACATACATTGTTTTATCTTCTTTACAAAATAATAAATGTTCTTTATTGTCAATCTTATGTTCTAAAGCCCCTTGAATAATTTGATAAATTATATTATTCATATTTAAGGTTCTCTGACCTGTATTTGTTTTTGTTGTATTTCCTATAATTGCTTTTCCGCTATTATCTTTTGTTTGAGTTCTTCTAATATAGATTTTCATATTTTCTAAATCTATATCTTTGTCATAATCTAAAACTAAAGCCTCTCCTATTCTCATTCCTGTACTTAATAACAGTAATAAAATATATTTGTGTCTACAATCTTTGTAATTTGCATTATTTAAATAATCAACCAGTTTCTTTTGTTCATCAACTGATAGTGAAATTCTATGATGACTTTTATATTCGCTTTTAGGCTTTTCAACTCTATTATAGCCTTCCATAAAGTTATCTGTTATAATATTTTCATATTTCGCTTGTCCAAAAGCCATACATAATAGTTCATAATTTTGTTTTATTGTACTTTTAGAATAGTTTTTCAAGCTTTCTAAATATTTAACTACTTCATCTCTTGTAACTTTTGAAATAGGCTTATTAGTAAAATTTTCTTTTGATAATTTCTTTATTGTATCAGACTTTCTTTTGTGTGTTGCTTTAATTATCTTGCCTAGTTTATAATCTTCTTCAATTTTATTTTTTACAAGATCAATTATTGTTTTATTACTTTTTGTAATTATTTTAAATTCTTGATTTTCTTCCATTTCAATTTGAAATGATAATGCTTTATTAAATGCCTCTTTTTCGTTCTTTCCTACAAATGTTTTTGTAGTTCTTTTTCCTGTAATTGTATCTCTACCTGTTGTTACTATTGCTTTAGGTGTTATAGAAAAATAGAAAGAGTCACATTCTACATTGTTATCAATAACTTTTCCATTTTCAAATTTTGTTATTTGTCTATATTTACAGTTATCTTTCATTTTACAATGATTGCAAATCTCTTTGCTAGATAAACCTTTATCTTTTGGATTTTTAATTGTTTTTGTTAAATAAGTTCCTACTGTAATTCCTTTTACTTTATTCATTTTTTATTTTCCTTTCTTGTTAAACTTAAGGAAAACTCTTGATATATTTTGATTTTTTGTGTATAATAATATCAATACTATAGCAAGAGTTTTCTTATATTCGATTTAAAATAGTAGTTTGAAGGTTTAAATGTCGCATATTTAAATCTTCTTTTTTTATCATTTGTAATCTTACTCATTTACTTCGCTTAAAACTCTACGTGTACTTACGTATTCATTAAATGAACTTACAGCAACTTTAAATGATTTTCCAACTTTAATACAAGGAAAATCAGAATGATGGAATAAGTCTAAACAAGTTTTATTTCCTATTCCTAATATTCTTCTTACATCTGCTGTTGTATAAAATTTAATTTCGTTTTCCATAAGTTTTATCTCCTTTCGTATTTTAGTTTTATGATGATATTTTCCTTACCCCTCATCATCTGGGAATTATTAGATGGTAATTTACATTACACCACTGGACTTTCACCACTCCGACTATGTCCGAGTTGCACCCTATACGATGAGTTAAGGCTATGCAAGTGTCTCATTATGTTGTATCTAACAACTGAAATATTCAATTTTCAATGTGCAATTTAAAGAATTTTTGGAAATTCTATTGACTTTTTAAAGTAATTATTGTAAGCTATACATATCAACAAGTAATTACTCAACTTTATCAAATTATAACGTAAGCTTTATAATTTGTCAAGCGATTACAATAAAGTTTTTAAATAATTTTTAGGAGTGGAAAATGAAAGCTAATTTTTATATAGAAAATCAACGTTTCTGCCTTGCTTTTGACAGATACGTAATCGAAGAAATAAATGGAAAAAGATATGTTTTACCAGAAAAAGAAGCTAAAAGTCATGCTTCAACATTTTCTGATTGGATTGATAGATATTTAATAGATATTTTAAATATTGGAAAAAAAGTATATTATAAAGAGGAAGTTGAGGATATAGAAGTTTTAGATTATGTACGAAATTATGGACTATTTGGATTTATGGCTGATTTTCCAGTTAATAGATATTATGTGTTAGATGATAATGTTGCTTTAAGAGATTATAATTTGATTGATTATGAAGATCATATAACGAATATGAAATTGGAAGAATACTTAAATTTCTTTATGCCAAAACTAAATAATAATCAAATTAAAGAACTTATTGAAAAATGCAGAAAAGATATTTCTCCTAGAATAATGGAAAAATACCTAACACCAGAACTAAATGAATTCTTGATTTTTTCTAAAAACTATGGAGAACCTGTTGATATGATTTTACAATATGCCAAAATTCTATATGAACATCTAGTTCACTTTGTAGAGGAACGTCACTTAATGAATTATTCTCCGCTTATAGCAATAAATAATCTTTATACTAATATAGATAGTTTACACAATAATGAAATAGGTTTAGTATATGGTTATTTAAAACAGGCAATAGATTTGAATTTTTTAGTAAATTTATCACAAGATACTATAATGCTTAAGATTTGTAAATTCTGCCATAAAGCTTTTATACCTAAAAACTCAAAGGCAGAATATGATACACCACAATGTAAGAATAAAGCTAATGTATATAGCTTTAGAAAAAGGGCTCAAGAGGAAGAAAATTAATAATTATTGGAGGGGATATGTTTGAGAATATATTAAGAGAACTAGAAAATTTAGGTAGACAACCAATTCAATATAAATTTCCAATTGAAGTAGATGAAGATGGATATATCGATAAAGAATGTCCTAATGAAGAATGCTTATTTCAATTTAAAATACATAATGAAGATTGGAAAAATATTTGTAAAGATGAAGCTATATATTGTCCTAAATGTGGAAAATCAGAAACTTCTGATAAATGGTTTACAACAGAGCAAGTTGAAGAAGGAAAAAGACAAGCAATAAACAATATTAATGCAAGAATTGGTAGAGCTTTAAATCAAGATGCAACACAATTTAACAGAAGACAAAGTAAAGGTTTTATAAAATTAAATATGAAAGTTTCAGGTTTTAAAAGATATGAAACATTTTTGCCAATAAGCTGTAAAGACATTATTGAACAAAAAATTGTATGCGAACACTGTGGAACTAGGTATGCTGTTGTTGGTTCAGCATTTTATTGTCCTGCATGTGGAACAAATTCAGCTTCTCAAACATTCAACGAATTTATAAATACAACATATTCAAAGCTTAATAATATTGAAAATATAAGAAATGCTATTGAAAATAAAGATGATGCTGAAAGAATTATAAGAGCATTGTTAGAAAGTGTTCCAAATGATTTGGTAGAGTCTATACAATGTTTAAGTGAATCGATTTATAATGAATTACCTAATAAAAAAGAACTAAAGAAAAATGTATTTCAGAGAATATACGACAGTGATAAATTATGGCGAGAAGCAGTTAATCAATCTTTTGAAAATTGGTTAACTCCAGATGAATTTACTACATTCAAAATATATTATCAAAAAAGACATTTATTTTCACATAATAATGGGATAGTAGATGAAGAATATATAACAAAAACAAATGATACAAATTATAAAGTTGGGGAAAGATTAGTTATTAATGAAAAAGATGCAAAAGAGTTTACAAAACTAGTGGAAAAAGTTGGAAGTTCTATATTAAATATAAAACTTGATTAACTAAAAATATATTTATGAGGAGGTGCTAAATGGAAAATTATCCACCATATACAATAACTGATAAAATGTTAAATTATGTATCAGATATTATGAAAAAAATAGGAGAAGCAAACTATTTTGAAAGTTTAAATAGATATCCTGAATTAAGAAGAAAAACAAGAATAAGGTCTATACATTCTTCATTAGCAATCGAAAATAATCAATTATCATTATTTCAAGTTGAAGATGTAATTAATGGCAAAATGGTAATTGGAGAGCAAAAAGATATTCAAGAAGTAAAGAACGCTTATAAAGCTTATGATGAGTTAGATAAGGTGAATCCATATTCTATAGAAGATTTAAAA
>ENA-OPWR01001307-OPWR01001307.1-human-gut-metagenome-genome-assembly--contig:-NODE-1307-length-19466-cov-2.546494_pt1 | contig 19466 bp, 19 predicted proteins | sample MGYA00241507_ERZ502006 | MGnify/ENA primary metagenome ERZ502006 (study PRJEB25962, sample SAMEA2043041) | human gut metagenome | biome: human gut; feature: human-associated habitat; material: faeces...
TAAAAGAACTGGCATGGATGTAATTCCACACCAGTTCTTTTTAAATAGGCAAAATTATTTATAGCCCTTAGATTCACTACCAGCTGCCAGTAGCAATTTAACAGTAATTAGATAAACAAACTCACATTGTTTTCTTCACACCATTTTCTGTAACCATATCTCTCCAGAATATTGTTCAAGAAATCTTTATAATGTATCCTCGATAATTTTTTACGAATAAATTCCTTAAAACCATATTTCTTTTTGTATTCTTCATACTCCAAATGAATTTTATGGTTTGAGTCATATACCCATCCATTCTTTAAGAGTACAACATGAGCAGTGTCGGATCCATCTTCCAATTTCATTGATCCATATACAAGCTCACATCCTGGTACATACATTGCAATAGCGATGGTTGTTGAAAAGCATTTACCATTGTTGTCTTCCTGTGCTAAAATACGATACAGACTATAATTAGTTAAACTTATCCGCAACCAATCATCTGCAGTAATTACAGGTCCTACCATATTCAAATTATTCAACATACTTTTTCCTCCTGGCTTACGCCTATCAAAAATAAAACTTGCGATAATTTGATTATAGCACCTAATTTACATAAAGTCAATTGTTAGATTTATTTAAAAAATTCTTCAAATTCTTCTGCTGTTATTTTTTCTTTTTCTAGCAATACATTTGCAACTGCATCTAGTTTGTCTCTGTGCTCTATTAATAGCTTTTGAGCATTTCTGTATGCTGTATCTATTAATATTTTTATTTCTGCACCTATTGCATCTTGCATCTTTTCACCATATAAAATCATTTGATTTGGATTCTCTGAATCCTTTAATGATATTGGTCCAATTGTATCACTCATTCCATAAACAGTAATCATGTCTCTTGCAATATTTGTAGCAACCTCTAAATCATTACTTGCTCCTGTTGATATATCATCTAAAACTAATTTTTCTGCTGCTCTACCACCTAATAATGCAATTAATTTTTCTTCCATTTCTGTTTTTGAAATATAGTATTTATCTTCATTGCTCTTATACATTGTATATCCACCAGCAACACCTCTAGGTATAATAGAAACTTCTTTTATATCATTTTGTGTTTCTAGATATCTACTTACTACTGCATGTCCAGCTTCATGATATGCTGTTAGTTTCTTATCTTTTTCTGATACGACTCTACTATGTTTTTCAAGACCTACTGTAACTTTCTTAATTGCCTCTTCTATGTCAGCTCTAGTAATAGAATCATGTTTATTTATTGTTGCTATAATTGCTGCTTCATTTAAAATATTAGCAAGCTCTGCACCAGTAAATCCTGCTGTATCTTCTGCAATATCTTTAAAGTCAACATTTTCGTCGATTTTTTTATCTTTGCTATGAATTTTTAGTATTTCTTCTCTACCTTTTTGGTCAGGTGAATTTATTATAATTTGTCTGTCAAATCTACCAGGTCTTAATAATGCTTTATCTAGCATTTCTGGTCTGTTTGTAGCTGCTAATACAATAATTGTTTCATCAGAATCAAAACCATCCATTTCTACAAGTAATTGATTTAATGTTTGGTTATTCTCTGATTCTGCTCCGCTTGCATTTGTTCTTCTTGCTCCAATTGCATCTATCTCATCGATAAATACAATACATGGAGCCATCTTTCTTGCTTTTTCAAATAATTTTCTAACTCTTGAGGCACCAAGTCCTGCAAACATTTCTATAAATTCTGAACCACTCATAGATATAAATGGTACATTTGCTTCACCAGCAATTGCTTTAGCAATTAATGTTTTACCTGTACCTGGTTTACCACAAAGTAGGACTCCTCTTGGTACTTTAGCTCCCATTTTATAAAATTCTTCTGGTTTCTTTAAGAAATTAACTATTTCAACCATTTCTTCTTTTTCTTCGTCAAGTCCCGCTACATCTTCGAATCTTACATTTGTATCTTTTTCTTCGCTATCATATACCTTACCTTTATCTCCTAGACCTTGCATTTTAAATAGCATTATTATTAATGCTATCATTAATAAAGTTGGTAAAACTGTAAAAATAGTATCTCCAATAGATAATAGTGCATTAGGCTTGTTCTGGATAACTTCCATCTCATTTCCTTGCTCTGTTTTTGTCTGAATATATTCTGTAAAAGCTTGTAAACTTGGTACTATCGTAGTTTTTTCTTCTTCTTCATCTTTCAATTTTACCTTTACTGTAGTACTTCCAGTTGTTAGCTCTATTTTTTCTACTGTATTATTATTTATATTTTGAATTAATTCTGTATATGGTAATACTAATTTGTCCTTTTCTTCACCATTACTACTATAAATTAGATATGCTGCTATAGACAAAGCAATAATAATTACTAATAGTATTATAGAAGAAATCCAAAACTTTTTTGAATCATTGTTGTTATCTTTGTTCTTATTTGAATTTTCCATCAAAATGATATCCTCCTTATCTATACTTCTCCATTAGCTTCTTTTCCTACATTATTATCTTTTTCCTCTTTTTTATCATTTGATTCATCTTCTTTTTTATCTTTTTGTTCATCCTTTTCTTTTGGTTCTTGTTGTTCCTTTTCTTTTTCCTCTAATTGTTGTTTTAATTCTTTTTGTTTTTGTACTATAGTAGTTAATTCCATCTGTTGTTTAATTAGATTTTGACGTATTAAGAAAACAGCTGTAATTACATATATATAAGCAATTCCTCTATACATAATATTAAAATATTTTATTTCAAATCCAGTTGTCATTAGCACTATAGCATATATTAATAAAAGTATAATTGGTAATGTCATAGCATGTACAGAAATATTTACTAGTGCTGAAACTTTCATCCTTACTCTTAGTAGCATTGCAACAATATTACTTAACAATGCAAGAATAATTATATCTAATATACTCATAATTAAATATGTTATAAAGAATCCTAAAAATACTGTAAATGCTAAACTAATACATAATGAAATCATGTTGATACTATTAATATCATTTACAATATCCTGTTTAGTAAATTCATTTTTTCCATATATACTACCAATATCACTCATTGGTATCTCTTGTAAACCTGTTCCTGCATAACTATTTTTCAAATAAACTTTGTCTTTTAGTACAAGTACTCCTATATCATACAAATTTATTTTATCTTTATATTCGTTAATTTTAGTTTCATCTAAATCTTTTGTATCTGCAATAATTAGTACTTGGTCAGCAATATTATCTATTGTAACTGTTTCATCACTTTTAACATCTAATATTCCATTTGAATAAGAAAAATCTGGAATATCACTTGCTATAAAATTCTTTGCATTTGGAATTGTAACAACAACTTGTAAAACAGAAAATACTATTGCAATAATTACCGAAAATAGTATAGCTAATTTTAGAAAATAGAATATTCCTCTTTTCATCTCTTCTAATGCAAAATCTTGATATGAATCAAAATTAAATATACTATTTTTTATACTCTTAAAAAAACCTTGTTTTTTAGTTTTTTCCATTATCTATATAACCTCCTAACTGAAGAATCTACGTATAAAGGATTTGCATTCATTTTAACTTTTTCTCCTATTTTAAAATCTTCTCCTGTTATATCTACAGTAACATGATACATTCCGATTCTTCCTAGTATTGGATATCTTTTGTTATTTATTTCTACATATAATTTTGTATTTTTAAACAAACTCTTTATAGCTTGAATTACATCTCTTACTTTGTTTCCAAATGATAACATATCACTTGAAAGTTTCATATGGTATCCTTCTGCATAACCTGTTGGTACAATAGCAACCTTTGTTTCTTTTTTAGTTGTATATGTATTGGAATAACCTATATTCCAACCTTTTGGTAAAGTTTTTATTTCAGAAATTTCGCTTTCTAAATATCCTACTTTTTTTAGACCTAGTTTGTTTGCTACTGCCACTCTACCTAAAAAAGCAGAACCTATTCTTACTGCATCCAAATTCATCTGTGGAAATCTTATAAATGCTGAAGAATTTGATATATGTTTTATTGGAATATTAATTTTATTTTCTTCCAACACTTTTAAAACACTTAAAAATCTCTCGTATTGTAGGTTTGTCCATTTTTCTTTATAAAAAGATGTTGAAAAATGAGAAAAAATCCCTTCAATTGTTGAAAATTTTTGTAATTCCTTTATATCTTTTAGTATGGTTTCTGTATCAGTATATAAATATCCATATCTTCCGAAACCTGTATCTATTTTTATATGAACTTTAGGCGTTTTATTTATCACTTTTATAATTTTAATTAATGCATCTTTTGCTTCTGAACTTCCTATTGTTATAGTAATATTATTTTTTACCATATCCTCCAGTTCTTGTTCTATTGCTGTAGATGACATCATTAAAATATCTTCTTTTATTCCAGCTTCACGTAATTTTATGGCTTCGTCTGTACTTGCAACAGCTAAATAATCTATTCCATTATCTATTAAAAAATTTGCATATTCGTTTAACCCCAAACCATAACCATTAGATTTTACAATTGCTATTATTTTTAATTTGTCATTAACGCTTTTTGCATATTCTTTTATCTGTTTTATATTATGCTTTAAATCTTGCTTTTCTATAACTAAAATGCCCATCTTTTCTCCTCTTATGAACTTTAATCTCTGTTCCTAAATTTCAAAGCCTATCATTATTTTTTATGTCTATTCATTAAAAGGCTTCTAACTCTTTTAAACACAGTTTCTGATATTTTATATAATTTATATCTTACTGGTGAGTAATCCATGTGAAGTTCTCCTATAAATTCTGTGAACTCTGCACCAAAACCTTGTTTAAATCTATATAACCCATATTGAGGATGATTCTCGTCTACAACTCCTGAAACTCCTCTTAAGTCGTATATATCATCACCTCTAGAAATTGCAAGTTTTATCATTTCCCATTGTAATAAATAATTTGGCATTAAATTTCTGTGTTCATTACTGCTTGCCCCATATAAATACCAAGTTTTATTACCATACATAATAGGTATAACTCCTGAAATTGGTTTGCCATCATAATATGCCATTAATACTTTCATATGTTCTGGTGCTAATGCATCATACATTTGCTCGAAGTATTCTAATGGTCTTATCATAAACCCATCTCTTTTACCTGTCTCTATCATTATTCTATGGAAATCTTTTAAATCTTCTCTATTTCCCTCTTTTACAGTAACTCCTTTTCTTCCTGCTAATCTTACATTATATCTTGTTTTTGAATGAAACGCTTTAAATATTTCATCTTCTGTTTTTCCCTTTATATCTAATCTAAATACATATCTAGGTTGAATTTCGTCTCTAAAATCTTTTGCATCATCTTTTATTTTATAACCTAATTTTGTTACTATATCTCTAAATTCTTTATCATCACTTTTTATATCTGGTTCTATTTTTAATACCATTGCATGATATTTCTTAGCTAATTCTTTTGCTCCATCTGTTAATTGTTTTAAAACTTTTTCATCGTGAATATCGCAAACCGGTCCTCTTGATGAATACATTAAATATCCGAAAATTGGTATTTTTCTAAGTAAGACACTTAATGAACCTATTATATTATTATTCTCATCTTCAGCTAAAATAACTTCATTTTTCCAAAAATTTTTAACTTTTCCCCATTCTAAAGATTGTTGAAAATTACATCTCTCATGATGTTCCAAAAATTCAGTGTATTTTTGTCTATCTTCTTCACTATTCATATCTAAAAATCTCAATTTAATTCCTCCAATGTATATCTATTTTCATTTTCATATTTTACACTAACTATCTTTTTTTTACAAGTATTTTTCCCCTATTTAAACATTTAAATAGGGGAAGTAACTAGATATGTTATATAGGATTTTAATTAAGTAATTTTTAAAATTTAGCAACATCTTGAATTTCCAAAGCTTGTAAATAGCAATAAGAATATGATTATAAAGAATAATATTTCGCTATCTCCACATCCACAACACATATTTCCAAATAATCCACCATTATTACATCCACAATTTGATCCTCTATCTTCCTGCATTCTCTTCCCTCCTATCTTTGTTTTAGTAAACTTAAACTTGTTTTTTTATTGTGTAATAAAAAAGTTAAGTCCCTAGCCCGTGCAATTGCAGAGCATCTGCACATTTGAAGAAGCCACTTTTTTATATGATATATTATGCGAATTTTATTTTTTATGTTACAATATGTATGGATATAAAAAATAAAGAGGTGATTTTTTTGGAACTACTTGCTCCTGCAGGAGATTTTGAATGTTTAAAAGCTGCTGTTCAGAATGGTGCAGATAGTGTATATTTTGGTGCAAGCTCTTTTAGCGCCCGTGCTTTTGCTAACAACTTTGATAATGAAGCCTTAGAAATGGCAATTAACTATGCAAAACTAAGAAATGTAAAAACACATTTAACATTAAATACACTAATTACAGATAATGAATTTGAAGATGCAATAAAACTTGCAACACATGCTTATAATTGTGGTATAGATGCAATTATCGTGCAAGATTTTGGACTTGCACGTTATCTAATTAAAAATTTTCCTGACCTTGATGTTCATGGTAGTACTCAAATGACTATTCACAATTTAGAATGTGTGCAAACTTTAGAAAAATTTGGCTTTAAAAGAGCTGTTCTTTCTAGAGAATTGCCTATTTCTGAAATATATGATATTTGTCATAAAACTAATATAGAAACAGAAGTATTTATTCATGGTGCTTTGTGTCTTTCTTATTCTGGACAATGTTTAATGTCTAGCATGATAGGCGGTCGTTCTGGTAACAGAGGAAAATGTGCCCAACCATGTAGGTTGCCTTATAAAGTAAAAGGTATAGATTCTTCATTTAAATATTTAATGAGTCCTAAAGATTTATGTGGGTTAGAATTTATTCCAAATCTAATTGATGCTGGGGTTACTTGCTTTAAAATAGAAGGTAGAATGAAAAAGCCAGAATATGTTGCTACAGTTACAAGAATTTACCGTAAATATATAGATAAATACATAAATAAAGAAGATTACGAAATAGATCAAAAAGATGTAGATGATTTACTTCAAGTGTTTAATAGAGGAGGTTTTTCATCTGGTCATCTTAAGAACTCTCCTAATACTGATTTTGTTTATCCAGAAAAACCTAATAATGCTGGGATATATATAGGTAATATTTCTAATTATTATGCACATAAAGGATATGTGTCTTTTACATTAAAAAATAGTCTTTCCATTGGAGATATTATTTCATTTGATAATGATCATAAAAAATATACTGTTTCTGAGTTAATGAAAAATGGACTAAATCTGGCTTCAGCAGATGCAGGTGACAAAGTTACTATTGGTAGAATGAAAGGAAAAATATCTATTGGGGCAAAAATATATAAATTAACAAGTAAAAGTTTATTTACTACTGCAAATTCTTCTTTTACAAACACTGAAAATATCAAGACTTACTTAAATGCAAATATTATAATAAAAGAAGGCGAACCAATTGTATTAAAAGTTTCTACTATTAATAATAATGACAGTATATATAATAATATTACTGTTACTGAAAAGTCTGAAAGCATGCCTGTTCAAGCAATTAATAAACCTTTAGATATAGAAAGAATTATTACACAATTAAAAAAGACTTCTAATACACAATTCGAATTTAACGATATTAATGTTCAGCTAGACCCGAATTTATTTATACCTAATATAAGTATTATAAATGAGCTTAGAAGACAAGCTTTAGCTAATATAGAAACTACCGCTATAGAAAAATTCAAAAGAAATTTAGATATAAAATATTCTCCAGCTAACAGTGTTGCACCACAAATTACACAAAAGGGTATATCAGTTTGTTTTAATATTCTGGATGACACATTAGATTATACAAAGCTTAATAATTTTAGTAACGCATATATCCCTTTAAAATATTTTTATAATAATAAATATTTTGAGATTATTAATACAATTGCTAAAAAAGCTGATATCTATGTATATATGCCAATTATTATTCGTGGTAACTATAAGAATTTATTAGCAAATTATTTAAGAGCTGCTATAGAAAACTTTGATGTTAAAGGTATTGTTTTTTCTAATATAGGAAATGTTGAATATTTAAAATTTATTAAAGAGCAATATGGCAACAAATTAAAATTAATATCAAATTATACTTTAAATGTTTTTAATGATAATACTATAAAAGAGTTACTTGATTATGACATTGATTTAATAGAAATTTCTCCAGAACTAAATAAAACTAATATCTCATCACTTTGTAATTCTTATGGCGATAATATAGAAGTATTTGCATATGGAAAACTTCCGGTAATGAATACAAATTACTGTTTTTTAGGTAAATCAAATAAATGCTATCCAAATTGTGATAAAAAATGTTTTGATACTTCTAAAAAATATGCTTTGGTTGATAGATTAGGTTTTGAATTTAGATTTATTCCTGATAATATTCAAACTATTACAACTGTTTTTAATAGTAGAATCACATCTATTGAAACAAAAGATTTCAATGTAAAATCATGTAGAATTAATATTTTAGATGAAAATATTGATGAGATTAATAAAGTTATAAATACAGTTTCAAAAGGAAATAGATTAGAGGGAAATATGTATACAAATGGTAATTTAAATAGAGAAATTTAGGGATTTAGGGACATTCCGGGATTTGGGGATGTTCCTTTTTTCCCTGTTTTGCATTTAAGAAGCCTTTGACATATGAAAATCTTTCCTATAAAAAATATATTTAGTAAATACATACAACGCCAACAGACAGACACTTTTTATGGTGTCTGCCTGCTTTAATTTATATCGGATTACTACTCAATTTAATAATTAATTCCATATTATCATCTTTTGCAGCTTTATTTTTCCTAATAGCTCCACATTTTTCGCATCTAAATATAATTACATAACCCTTTTTAGAATTTAATTCTATCCCAATTGGTTTTAAACTTCCATGGCATTTTTCTGCTCTATCTCCTGGATTTATATCTACATGTTTAGAATACAAACAATATGGACAATGATTTCTGCAAGAATATTCTAATTTTGGCACTAATTTTCCACAGTGTTCGCAAATAAATTCTTCATCTATTTCTGTAAATTTGCTATCTTTTAACATAATTAACTCCTAGTATTTAAAATCTCCATTTCCTAAAAATTCCCTTAATAAAGAATTTGTTGGTATTAAATCTTTTGGTATTTCCTCAAAATATTGTAGAATTTCGCATAATCTTTTTGCTTCTGAATATTCTGGCTCAGAACTATCAATTTCCTTTAGTAGTGGTAATGCCATTGTTTTTAATACTGACATCTCATATACCAAAGAAGTATTAAACATAACATCTGCTTGCTCTTGATAAGGGAATATATTCTTTTGCTCCCCTCTATTTACTGATGGCCACATTCTTAAAGTATGAAGCGCAGAATATCCTCTGAATTGATAGTCTCTTACTATTCTTCTTATTAATCTTGAATCTGTTGTTGATATTCTATTAAAATAATCAATATTTAGTACCGTTAATGCACTAATATATATTTTAAACTTATTTTCTTTTGGAATACTTGCTGTTAACTTATCATTTAAACAATGGATTCCTTCTATTACAAGTACATCATTTTTGTTTAATTTTAATTTATCTCCTCTATACTCTTTATGCCCTGTATGAAAATTAAATGATGGTGTTTCTACTTCTTCACCATTTAATAAACTTAAAATTTGGTTATTAAATAAGTTCATATCTATAGCATTTATATCTTCAAAATCATAATTTCCTTTTTCATCTTTTGGAGTATCTTCTCTTTCTACAAAATAGTTATCAACTGATATTGTAACTGGTCTTAATCCATTTAGCTCTAGTTGTAAACCTAACCTTTGTGCAAAAGTAGTTTTACCAGAAGAAGATGGACCTGCAATTAAAATAACCTTTGCATTTCTATTTTGTGCTATTTTATCTGCTATTTGAGAAATCTTTTTCTCGTGCAAAGCTTCATCTAATAGAACAATATGTTTTGCTTCACCATTTTGAACTTTTGTATTTAATTTATATAATGTATTTATATCTAATAATCTATGTATATTCTCGTAATCTTGAAGTGCTGATAATAATTTTGGATTATCTACAAATGGTTGTAATTTTGTTATATCTCTTCTATTTGGATATCTAATAATAAAACCATGTTTATATTTTTCTAATTTAAATATTTTCATATATTTTGTAGATATTGGCATAACACCATAAAAATAGTTATAATAGTCTTCACAATAATATAAAGTAACATGGTCTCTTTCTTTTATATCTTTTTGCAAAATACCTTTTAACGTTTTATTTTTTTCGTAAAATTCATCTGCCTCTTCTTTAGTCATTATAACTTTTGTAATTGGTAAGTCTTCTTGAACTATTTCATTCATTCTATTACTTACTGCCTCTAACATTTCATCTGTAACTTTCATATTATCAATTTCAAAAAACATAGAATTTGATAATTGATAATCTACAGTTAATAAGGCCTTTGGATATACTTCTGAAAATGCTTTTGCCATTATATAACTTAATCCTCTTATATAAATTCTAAGCCCATCTTTATCTGATATATCAATAAATTTTATGTTGGTATCTTCTTTTAATACATGATTTAATGATTGTATTTGATTATTACAAATACATGCAATTACATGCTCATTACATTCTTTCTTAAACACATCAATTACTTTTTGTGGCTCTTGTATCTCCATAGTTTTATCTTTATATGTTATTTTCATAGCATTCTTCCTTTCGTTTTTACTGCATAATATTTTATATTATATTATTATTTAAGTCAAACTATTCTTAAAATCTGGCACATATTCTTCTTCATGGTCGCCTAAATCTTGCATATATCCATTTTCTATCCCAATTTCATATATATAATCTTCTATTTGTTTATATTCTTCATTATTTATTTTCCTATTTAGTTCTTTTATTTTCTTTGCTTTATATGTTGGAAAGTATTGTGCCATAATACTTACATAAACTTCTTTTCCTATGTTATCTACAATCCATTTTAATACATTTTTGCTGTTTTCTATCTCGTTTGGCAGAATTAAATGTCTTATTATTAAACCTCTTTTTATTATTCCGTTTTCATCTAATTGTGGAGGTCCCACTTGCTTATACATTTCTGTTATTGCTTTTGATGTTACTTCAAAATAATTATTTATATTTGAATATTTTCTGCCTAATTCATTATTGGCATATTTAAAATCTGGTAAATATACATCAATATATCCTTCTAATAATCTTAACGTTTCTATGTTCTCATATCCATTTGAATTATATATTATTGGTATTTTTAATCCCTTTGTTTTTGCTAGTTTGATTGCTTCTATAATATGATAAACATACATTACTGGTGTTACTAAATTTATATTATGTGCACCTTTTTCCTGCTGTTCTATCATGCTTTTTGCTAAAAAATCTATATCTACTTCTTGCCCCATTCCTTCTTGACTTATTTTATAGTTCTGGCAAAATACACAATTAAAATTACAGTTTGAGAAGAATATTGTTCCAGAACCATTTGTACCACTTATACATGGTTCTTCAAAGTGATGTAATGATACTAATGATATTTTTAATTTATCTGTGGCTTTGCATCTTCCTACTCTTCCTTCTAATCTATTTATTTTGCACATATGTGGACATAGTTTACATTCTTTTAATTCTTCTAACATTTTTCTACCTTTCTTTTTACGTCTATTAATTATTATACCTTAAATTAACAAAGAAATGAAGAGACTAGATATAAAATATCTTTGCCCCTCCATTCTATACATTAAAACTCTACAATAAATCTATTCATCTTTTCACCTAAATTTATTGTACTTTTATTTTTAATTTCATTTTTTGGAATTACATACATCTTTAAATCTGCATTTAGTATAAATAGATAATCTATATTAGTATTTATTAACGTTTTATATTCTTTTCCTTTTGTTCCTCCACAACTTTTTAACGAAAGTTGATATATGTTATTTTTAGTTTTACACACTGTAGCCTTTACTTGTACTTTAGCTAACTTTCCATCTTTTTCTATAACTAAATCATAATCTTGTGTATCATTTAAAGGAATAGATACAACATATCCGTTACTTGAAAAATATGCTATTGCCATTCCCAATCCTGAATTTCCTTTTTCCTTATTAGAAGAAAATTTCATTACGCTCCTTCGAACTTTTGTTTGCTTTTGGTTTTAAAAATAAAATACAAGTTTAGCTTGTACTTTATTGGTGGGCAGGGATGGATTCGAACCATCGTACTCAAATGAGAACAGATTTCTTACTACTATAGTTTTCACTACCATATACATGTTTGTAGTCTGGACTTTCTCTTTATCTTAAAATTAAGATACCAGGTATAAAGTCTCTACACTCGGAAATTTCTTTCCTAGCTCGGGATTGTCATCAGCCTTACTGTTAAGAGTTCCCCGAATTAGCCCGGTGTTCATCATATAATCACTTATATGAGCTGCAAGTTTAGGTTTTTGATAAACCAAAGACCACAGTCTGCCGCCTTTAGCCACTCGGCCACCTACCCATGTTATTAAATTAAAAAATGGTGCTCCCTCAAGGATTTGAACCTTGGACCCACCGGTTATGAGCCGGTTGCTCTGACCAACTGAGCTAAGGGAGCCTGTCGACGAAATTTAGTATACTATTTTTAATATAATATGTCAATACTTTTTTTACTATTTTTTTATTTTTTTACTAAAAATATTTCATCTATATTCAAAAATACTATATTACCTATTTATTAGGCAATATAGTATTTTATCACAATTTAGTTTTCTGTTTTTCCTTCTGGAAGTGCTGGAACTTCAAGAACTACTCTTATACTCATAATATATTTAATTGTTCTTACAAATTTGCTATTTTTAAATCTTTGCCATAAGCTTGGTTTTGCCTCAAATGTTTCTGATACATATTGCTCTTCTTGTGGTTCTTCCACTTTTTGAATTGTTTCTACTTTTGGTTGCTCTACTTTCTCTACATTTGATGGTTCAGCAATTGCAGCAACATTAACTTTCTTTTCTTTCTTTGCTTTTACTTTCTTAGCTTTTTGAATTGGCTCTACAATAGGTTCTACTTGTTCTTCTACTACTTCTTCTGCAGGTGCTGGTATTTCTTTTAATGCATCTGCTATTTCAAGACCAATATAACTTAATGCTTTTGATCTGTCTTCTATTCTTTCCATATCTATTTCAATATGTAAGTTTGATTCCAAATTAGATATTCTTGCTTTTAATAGTTTTAAAGCATCTTTATAATGATCTGTTTCTTTGCTTCTACTTCTTCCTATAATTAATAAAGTATTTATTATATCTTCATCAAAATCGTCTTGAGCCTCTTTTACTGCTTCTTTCCAATTTTTCTCTTTTGTTTCAACCTTCTTTAAAAGTTCTTTTAATTTTCCACCTAAACTTATATTCAATTCTCTTTGTCTTATTAAAGATTCTATTTGTTTAGTATTATCTTCAAATTGGCTTGTAGCAAATTCAACTAAATTAAAAGCAGCATTATAAACACTTGCAGGGAAATTTTGTTTCTTTGGATACTCTACCAAATATGTTTTTATAGCTTCTACTAAATCCTTAAAATAAGTATCATCATCTAATTGAATGATTTGTTTCTTACTCTTAGGATTAATCATTTTATGTACTTTTTCTATATTTGATAATATCTTCTCCTCAGTTATTACCATTCTAACATTTACTATGCCAGATCTAGACATGTAAATTCCCTCCTTCATCATACGTAAATTCCAAAAACTAAGTTTATTATACATCTTTCTTCATAATTCTACAATAATATTACCTTTAATTATTTATTTCATTTTCGTAATATTTGTGTAATATTTGTGTAATATTACTTCATTATACCTGATATAGCTATCTTTTCAATTTCCTTATACATTGATTGAATATCTAAATTCTTTTCTGTTTTTAATTTATATATTAAACAAGAACTAGTAAGACTAAATATTTCGGAAGCAATAACTTCTGGATCTCTATCTATAATTTCTCCTTTTTCTATTCCTTCCCTAACAATTTTTTCTACTATATTTAAATATTCAAATACATATTGTCTACTTCTTTTATTTCTTTCTTCTTTACCCCACATTTGGCTAATAATTATTGTAATTAGACTTTCATATTTTACTATTACTTTAATTTGTATTAAAATTATTGCCCTTATTTTATCTATATAGCTAGAAACTTTGTCTGTTTTTATTTGAATACTATTTTTTAAAAGTTTCATACCTTCTTCTACTAAGAAATTAAATATTTCTTCTTTGCTAGAAAAGTGATAATACAAAGTACCTTTTGCAACCCCTACTGTAGCAGTAATTTCTTCTATACTTGTAGCTTCATATCCTTTATCTGCAAATAATTGCATAGCTGTCTCAAATATTTTTCTTTTAGTCTTATTCATTAACATATCTCCTATTTCTTTTAAATTTTAAAATAAAGAAATTCCTAATTTTAGTCCATCTACTTACTTTGACAACTAAATAAAATTTATTTGGATCTTTTTCTTCCATTGCTTTCTCCTTTGTATAACTTCTTTTTTAGTTTACTATAATTCTTTCTTTTTATCAATAGGCTTCTTCTAATTTTCCAATTAAATCTATCCCTTCATCGCCTATAATTTTGGCTGTAACTATTTTATTTTGCAAATTTTCTGCATTTTCTTTAATTTTTACCATTATATAGTTTGTAGTGTGACCTTTATAGTAACCATCTTCGAATTCTTCTATTAACACTTTTAAATTAGTATTTATATATTTTTTATTTTGATCTTTTTCATTTTTATCAGATAATTCTATTAATTTTCTACTTCTTTCTTCTTTTATATTTCCATCAACTTGATTTGGCATTTTTTCAGCTTTTGTTCCATGCCTTGGTGAATATTTAAATACATGCATTTTATAAAAATTAATACCTTTTAAAAACTCATAAGTAGTATTAAATTCTTCATCGGTTTCACCAGGGAATCCAACAATTATATCTGTAGTTAATGCAACGTTTGGATATGCTTTTCTTAACAATTCAGTTGCTTTTTTAAATTCTGCGGTAGTATAGTGCCTATTCATTCTTTTTAAAGTTTCGTCACAACCACTTTGTAATGACAAATGAAAATGATCACAAATTTTATTTAATTTGCTTAATCTATTAACAAAGTCTTCTGTAATTAATGTTGGTTCTAATGAACTTAAACGAATTCTTTCTATGCCATCTATCTTATTTATTTCTTCTAATAAATCTATTAAGCCAATATCTTCTTCCAAGTCTTTTCCGTATGATGCAACATGAATTCCTGTAACTACTACTTCCTTAATTCCATTTTTAGCTAGTTCTATAACCTCTTCTTTTACACTTTCTATCTTTCTGCTACGTATACGTCCCCTTGCATATGGAATTATACAATATGTACAAAATTGGTTACATCCATCTTGAACTTTTATTGCTACTCTATTTTTGTCTGTATAATTCACACTTCCAAAATCAACAAATTCTTTTTGATGCATTACATCTGATATATGTTCTTGTGGTTGTTTATTGGCTAATGCCTCTTCTACATATTTAACTATTTCTGTTTTTTCACTTATCCCTAATATTAAATCTATATCTTTTATTTCTTCTAATTTATCTGCCGCTACTTGTGCATAACAACCTACCGCTACTACAATTGCATCTGGATTTAATTGTTTTGTTCTTCTAATCATTTGTCTTGATTTTTTATCTGAAATGCTGGTTACTGTACAAGTATTTATTATATAAATATCTGCTTTTTCTGAAAAATCAACTAATTCATATCCCTTTTCTAAAAAAGCCTGAATCATTCCATTTGTTTCATATTGATTTACTTTACAACCTAATGTATAAAATGCTACTTTCATTTTTCTTCCTCTCTCTTACATTTAATCGCTATTATATCAGCAAAATCCATTTTTTTCAACAGTGAAATGGAAACAGGGAAATGGGGACGTTGTTTTTTTCCCTAATAAAAAAACAAGCTATTTTAATCCACTATAAAATAGCCTACGTTAAAATCCCGGATTTATCCGGGATTTTAACAACGTCCCCAAATCCCTATCAATCCCTATCTTCTATTTTCTTAATATTCTTAATGCATTTAATACTGTAAGTAATGTAACACCTGTATCAGCTAGTACTGCAAGCCATATTGGTGCTGTTCCAAATAAGCCTACAATTAATACAACAAGTTTTGCAAGTAATGAAAATGTTATATTAAATTTTACTATCCTCATTGTTTTTTTAGCAATTCTTATTATTGTTGGCAAGCTTGCAATATCATTAGATATTAAAATTCCATCTGCTGTATTGTTTGCAATTTCTGAGCCTGTTCCCATACTCATTCCAAAATCTGCTGTTGCAATTACTGGACTATCATTTATTCCATCACCTAAAAATGTTACTTTATTCTTATCTGCTTGTAATTCTTTTACTTTATTTAATTTTTCTTGTGGTAATAATTCTGCATATACTTGTGATATTTTTAATTTGTCTGCAATATTTTTAGCAGCTTTTTTGTTGTCACCCGTTAATATTGCAACATCTTTTACTCCTGCCTCTTTTAAATTATCTAATATATTTTCCACATTTTCTCTTAATTCTTCTTTTAATGTTATATATCCTACAATTTGTTTATCCACTGCAAGTGTAATAGTATTATCAACATATTCTGCTGTATCTACATCGTATTTTTCCATTAGTTTTTTATTTCCGAATAAAATTTCTTTTCCGTTTATAACTCCATATAAGCCATGGCCAGAATATTCTATATAATCTTTTACTTCTAATTTCTCTATATCTTTTTTATAATTTGCAACTGCTGTTGCAATAGGATGATTAGATAAACTTTCTATACTATAAATATATTCTAACATTTCATTTTCTGGAATTTTTGTTGCTTCTAATTTATCTATAACCATTTTTCCTGTAGTTAATGTACCTGTTTTATCAAATGCAATTATATCTGTTTTTGATAAATTCTCTATATGTTTTGTTCCTTTTATAATCATTCCTTTTTTAGAAATTGCACCTATACAAGAGAAGAATGATAATGGTATAGAAATTACTAAACTACATGGACAAGATGCTACTAAGAAGAATAAAGCTATATCTATCCATTTGTCCATATCTGCACCTAATATTAATGGAACTATTACTAATAAAATTGCAATTACTATTACAATAGGTGTATATACTTTAGAGAATTTAGTAATAAACTTTTCTGTCTTTCCTTTATTATTTGTTGCTTCATATACTAAATCAATTATTTGTGAAGCCATAGAATCTTTATATTCTTTTTCTGCTTTAATATAAATTGCACTATTTAAGTTTATACTTCCAGAAACAACCTCATTATTTTCTTCTACTCTAACAGGTTTACTCTCACCTGTAATTGGTGATGTATCTATTTGAGATGTACCAGCTGTCACTATTCCGTCGACAGGAATCTTTTCGCCAGGTTTTACAAGTAATATGTCTCCTATTTTTACATTTTCCACTTTAACAACATTTACATTGTCACCTTCAACTAAATTAGCATTATTAGCTTTAATTTTAGTAATATCTTCTATATTTTTATTAGATTTTTCTTCTGCAAATTCTTCTAAAAATTCACCTAATTTGAATAATAATACTACTAAACAGCTTTCTGGATAATCACCTTTTATGAATGCTCCAATTATAGCTATTGTCATTAATGTACTCTCTTCAAAATTAAACTTAAATAAGTTTTTTATTCCTTCTATTAATAAATCATAGCCTGCAAGCAATACTGCTACTAAATATATCCAAATTTTATATTCTGCTAAAGCAGGAATAAATCCAATTCCGAATAGAACTAATGAAAGTATATACAAAATAATTTTGCTTTTGTTTCTTTCTTTCACTTCACATTTTCCATGGTTATGATTACAACATGCCATTTTTTTCTTCCTCCTCTAAAATATGATCTAATGCCATTTGTATAATAAGTTCTACGTGCTCATCATCTAAGCTGTAAAAGATTTGCTTTCCTTCTCTTCTAAATTTTACTAATTTACTATTTCTTAAAAGCTGTAATTGATGAGAAACTTGTGATTGATTTAAGCCCAACAATTCGCATAAATCACAAACACATAATTCTTCTTTTAATAAGCTACAAATTATTTTTAATCTAGTTTCATCTGAAAATAGTTTAAACATATTAGATAATTTTTGATATTCATCAGCCTTTGGTTCAAGTGATTTAACTTTGTTTATTTTATTTAAATGTGGACAGTTTTCTGCACACACTAATTTTTCTTCTTCCATGTTTACCTCCTCTTACATCATATGAGCAAGTGTTCATATGATTACTTATTCATATGATAAATCAAAAAAAATAATCTGTCAAGATATAACAGATTATTTTTTAAAATTATTATTCATCTTTCTTTGTTTCTTCAGTAGCATCTTCTTTTACTTCTTCTTTAGCTGGTTCTTCAGCTTTTGGAGCTTCTTCAGTTTTAACTTCTTCTACAGGTGTAGCTTCTGTTTCAACTGTTTTAGCTTCTTCTACTGGAGCTTCAACTTTTTCTTCTACTACTGGTTCTTCTTCTATAGTTGCTTTTACTGTAATTTCTTTATCTTCAATTCTTGCTTTGTAAGCTTTTACAATTTCTTCTGAAGATAATTCATTTTTATTCAATTTTTCCACTAGCTCGTGGACTGTAAGTCTTGTAATATCTTCCATTTGCCAATTTACCTCCTATATGTGTTTTTTTACCTCCGTAAAAATTTCGTCATTTATATCTTGAATAGTCCTAATTTTTCCATCTTTAACACATTTAATCTCGTACCAATTATACTCCTTAGAAAGCTCACATGCAGCATTATAAGCTTGTGTTAAATACACTTGGTCTTTCTCATGTATGTCCTTTTTTGCCTCATGCGTTATTTTATTTTCTCTATTTTTCATAAGCTTTGCAGAATATTCTGGTGGCATATTCAAGAAAAACACCTCTGCTGGAACTGGAAGTCCGTATAAATTAAACTCAAAATCCCATAACCAGTCTAAAAACTTTTTTCTTTCAGCCTTATCTTGAATTTTTCCTGCCTGATGAACCATATTAGCCGTGGTATATCTATCTGCAAGGATTATTCCGCCATTCTCATAATACTCTTTATATTGTGTTACATAAGTTGCATATCTATCTGCCGCATAAAATGTAGAAGCAATATATGGGCTAATTGCTTTTGCATCTGTGCCAAACTCTCCAGCCAAATACATTTTAACTAGTGAAGATGATGGACTATCGTAGTTTGGAAAACTAACAGTTCTATAATCTATTTTTTCGTCTGTTAGTCTCTTCTTCAAAGTCTCTAGCTGTGTCTGCTTGCCACTTCCATCTGTTCCATCTATTACAAATAATTTTCCCATATTCATGCGTTCCTTTCTCT
>ENA-OPWR01001315-OPWR01001315.1-human-gut-metagenome-genome-assembly--contig:-NODE-1315-length-19359-cov-3.489639_pt1 | contig 19359 bp, 16 predicted proteins | sample MGYA00241507_ERZ502006 | MGnify/ENA primary metagenome ERZ502006 (study PRJEB25962, sample SAMEA2043041) | human gut metagenome | biome: human gut; feature: human-associated habitat; material: faeces...
ATGTTTGGGATGCACTTGAAGTTGTAATCAAGGGACACCCCGTTCTCCTCAACCGTGCTCCAACACTTCACCGTCTCGGTATTCAGGCATTTGAGCCTGTTCTTGTTGAAGGTCGTGCTCTTAAACTTCATCCGCTCGCTTGTACAGCATACAATGCTGACTTTGACGGCGACCAGATGGCTGTCCATGTACCTCTTTCGGCAGAGGCACAGGCAGAAGCAAGATTCCTTATGCTCGCAGCAGGCAACCTTCTCAAGCCTTCTGACGGTCAGCCTGTTACAGTTCCTACACAGGATATGATCCTCGGTTCTTACTACCTTACACTTGATAAGGACGGTGAGAGAGGCGAAGGAAAGGTATTCCGTGATGTTGATGAAGTTATGATGGCTTATCAGACAGGCGTTATTGAGCTTCACTCAAAAATCAAGGTTCGCCGTGAGCTTGAAATTGACGGAAAAATCGAATCCGGTATTGTAGACACAACAATCGGTAAGATTATCTTTAACAATCCTATTCCTCAGGATCTCGGCTTTATCGACAGAAGTATCCCAGAAAACAGATTCAAGTTTGAGGTTGACTTTCTCGTTGGTAAATCGGGTCTTAAGAAGATTATTGATAAATGTATCAAAATTCACGGTCCGGTAAGAACAAGCGTTGTTCTTGACCACATTAAGGCGCAGGGCTATAAGTACTCTACAAAGGGTGCTATCACAGTAGCCGTTTGTGACGCAGTTATTCCTCCTCAGAAAAAGGCGATTATTGCCGAGGCAGAGAAGGAAGTTGATGTTATCCGTGATGAGTTTATGATGGGTCTTCGTTCAAACGAAGAGCGTTACGAAGAGGTTCTTCGTATCTGGGAAAAGGCTACTAACGATGTAACCGATGCCCTCCAGAAGAACCTTGACCGCTACAACCCAATCTTCATGATGGCTGACTCAGGTGCCCGTGGTAGTATGAGCCAGATCAGACAGCTTGCAGGTATGCGTGGTCTTATCGCCAATACATCAGGTAAAACAATCGAAATTCCTATCAGAGCTAACTACCGTGAAGGCCTTAACATCTTGGAGTACTTTATTTCATCCCGTGGTGCTCGTAAAGGTCTTGCCGATACAGCTCTTCGTACAGCCGACTCAGGTTACCTTACCCGCCGTCTTGTTGATGTATCACAGGAAGTTATTATCCGTGAAGAGGACTGCGGTACTACAGAGGGTCTTGAAATCTTTGACATCAAAGCAGGCGAATCAAATGTTATCGAGGGACTCCACGAGCGTCTTATCGGAAGATATCTCCTTGATGACTTCTGCGATTCTAACGGTAATGTTCTTGTTTCAAAGGATGTTATGATGGGCGACAAAGAGGCTGACATCATCGTTAATTCGGGTGTTGACCACATCAAGATTCGTTCGGTACTTGAATGTCGTGCAAAACACGGCGCTTGCCGTAAGTGCTACGGTTCTAACCTTGCCAACCGTCAGCCTGTTACTGTCGGTGAGGCTGTTGGTATTATTGCCGCTCAGTCAATCGGTGAGCCGGGTACACAGCTTACAATGAGAACATTCCATACCGGCGGTGTTGCATCTGCCGAAGATATCACACAGGGTCTTCCGAGAGTTGAAGAGCTTTTCGAGGCTCGTAAACCAAAGAGCCTTGCAATCATCAGTGAAATCGACGGTGATGTTCGTTTTGAAGAAATCAAAAACGCAAAGCACGCTGTTATCTTTAACAAGGAAACAGGCGAAGAAAGAGCTTACCTCATTCCTTTCGGTTTTCGTGTAAAGGTATTTGACGGCGACCACATCAAAAAGGGTGACAAGATTACCGACGGTGCTGTTAATCCGCACGATATACTCGATATTCTCGGACCCGAGGCAGTCATGAACTACCTTATTTCGGAAGTACAGAGTACCTACCGTTTACAGGGTGTTGAAATCAACGATAAGCACATTGAGGTTATCGTTCGTCAGATGATGCGTAAGGTTAAGGTTGAGGACGCAGGCGACACAGGCTTTATGTCAGGTCAGACCTATGACAAGAACGAAGTTCTTTACGAGAATGAGCAGATTAAAAAGCGTATTGCCAACGGCGAAGAAGGTCTTCGTGAGGCAACATTCACTCAGCTCCTCCTCGGTATCACAAAGGCAGCTCTTGCAACAGACAGCTTCCTTTCAGCCGCATCATTCCAGGAAACAACAAGAGTTCTTACAGATGCCGCTATCAAGGGTAAGGTTGATCCGCTCGTCGGTCTTAAAGAGAATGTTATCCTCGGTAAGATTATCCCTGCAGGTACAGGTATGCAGAGATATGCAGATGTTCAGCTTGAGAGTAATTCTGAGGCAGAAATCGTTGAGAATGACGATACAGACGATGTTATCGTTGCTCTTGAAGACGATGAAATTATGGACTTCTGATTTAACTGAAAACATATAATGTATAAAAAAACCACGGTATGTGCCAAATGGTACATACCGTGTATTTTTTTCGTTTGTAAAGACAGTTTGCAAAATGCAAAGCATCGTTTCCCGACCGTTTTTATTTATATGAAAGTTGTTGTTTATTTGTAGGGGTAGCCTTGCGACCGCCGCCTGTGGCGGATAAAGGGAGCAAAGCGCTGTCTAAAATATAGTCGCCAGGCTACCCCTACAGATTGTACAAACCATTTCATTTTTACAGTCGGGCTTAATATGCTTTTAATATTACAAACTGTTTTCACGAACAGGGAACGGCGGCTCGCCGTATCACGAATTGATTTTGCTGTTGATTTGTTTGATTTGTGCCTTGATTTTGCAATATGTTCCAAGCCAAATGCCAAAATAAATAAAGAAAAAAATTGCACAATAGATTAGAATTCCGTATATGTTGTGTGGCATCCAACGCATTACATAGGCAATCGGGAATGATATCACGGAAATCACAATCAAATGTGTAACGGTCTGTCGGGTAAGACTCCACGAATCAACTTCCCAAATTACCGATGCACCGCCCCACATTCCTCCGTAAATCATACCTGCTATTGTCTGCACAATAACCGCATTAAGCTGTGATTTGCAGAGATTTGTAAGTTCGGTTGGTACGGGATAAAAGTTACCGTCACCAATTCCGATTGATATGAAAAGTGTAATAAAATAACAAATCAACAGTCCAATCGGCATACCAATAAGAAATCGCAGAATAAATTGTTTTTTTAAGTTCATTTTCATTTTACACACCTAACCTTTCTTTGATTTTAGGAACATAACGGCGTGACACATAGGTGTTTTTGCCGTTGAAAAATTCAACACATATTGTTCCAGAAATTTTTAAATTGAAAGATTTCACTTCATTCAAATTAATAATTTCAGAGTTTGAAATTCGCACAAATTTTTTGCTGTCAAGCGTTTCTTCAAGTTTGTACAGCCGAGTGTTTACGCTGTATTCACCTCGAGAAGTTACCGCAAAAATCTTCCCGTTTGCCGTGTATATGTTGTTGATTTCATCGGGCTTGATTATTACTATATCCTCTCCGTTGCGACCTGTCAGCGTTTTCTCAGAGCTTTTCGAGAGCAGTTTTAAATATTCGTTAATTTCGTCAGAAACTTCCGAGGTGTATATAACGCACAACGGCTTTTCGTAGTCTTTATCAATCTTGATTTTTACTTTCATGCTCTTCCTCCTTTGCAAGTCAAAGTATATAGTAATCGGTTTTGAATTTCAACAGTTTTTCGCTATGCGGTATTTTTTACTGCATAAGTGGTATTTTTTCGTTTGCAAACTGTCTGCCCGACCGCAATTTTCAATTTTCAATTTTCAACTTTCAATTAAAAAAACTTCCGCTCGGGCATCTACGCTCTCGCCTTGAAACGACTGTATTCACGAACCGAGAACGGTGGCTCGCCGTCCATTTTCAATTTTAATTAATTCCCACAACTATTTTCTGAATTTTCGTGGCATCGGCAACCGTGATATCTCCGTCACCGTCACAATCGGCATTGCAAAGCTGTGTGTTGTCAAGCTGTTCAAGCTTTACTATATACTTCTGAACAATGGTTGCGTCCTTAACGGTAATATCTCCGTCAAGGTCAACATCGCCGTTCAAAATCTTATCATTTTTGAGTGCCACAGCTTTGATAACAAATGTACCGCCGAGCGTATCGTCTCTCTCGGTTTTGTACCAGTCGAGCAGTTCACATGTTGTGCCGTCATATTTAATGTAGCTGTTACCGTAAGATGAATCATTGAGGAATGTCATTTTCGTTGCACTTGTAAGCCATTCGCCTACACCAAGCTGACTTAATTCCTCTGAATTTGTTTTGATTCTCACACCGACTGCACCTCTTCCGAGCGGTGCAACAAATCCGTTTGCATCAACAGATTGATAACCGCTGTATGCAACCTTGCCCGATGCAACAGACTTCCATTCGCTCTCATCATTTGAGGGAACACCGTCCCTTACGGGAATGTAGTAAATCTCATAATCCGCACCGTTGCTCTTTGTTTCAAAAAGCACCTTATCAAGTGTACGGCTGTTTTCGCCAAAATCAAAGCAATTGATGAATGTAATGTCATTGCTGTCAACATAATTAAAGCTGTATGTAGCACCGTAGTGTTCATCCTGCAACAATGTCATATCGTCGGTAATCTCCGTCACCTCGTCAATTGTGAAATTCGGGGAATACTTTTCGCCAAAAATGTACTTATCCTCATATGAAAGCCAGAAATAACCGCCCATTGTGTTGTTGTCGCCCCAGCTGTTGCGCACAAGCCATGCTCCGTTGTTCTGCGGCAACACACCTGTTCCGTTAGAAAATCTGTACCTGCTGAGATTATCGTTCCAACCCACAATGCTGATTGTGTGACCGACATAGTCGCCGTCATATGACTGCGGCATAAAGTAGGTTGTGCCTGCATTGTTAAAGCACTTGTTTGATGTGGCATATGACGCTGTCACCGAGCCGTTGTCGATAATTGCCTGCTTGATTTCGTTTGAATCAGCGCCGTCAAGATAACGCAGTTTTGTTGTGCCGTATTTAGTCTTGTCGGCTGTCATATCATCGCCGTGAATATTTTTTGAAAAATCAATCTTACCGACATCGGCAATCTCTGCACCGCCCTGCCATGAGGTGAGATAGCCGGGATAAATATTTGTAAATCCGCCGTCACGGTATTTTCTCTGCCAGCCCTTACCGTTTGTCTGGGTTGTGGAACTTGCGTTTGCATGGTCATGTGACATCTCGGTAACGGGATAGCCAAGCTTCAAAAGCTTTGTTTCAAAGCCTTCTGTGCCTGCAACCGCCCAACAATCGTTATACTGCTGAGCCTTGATAGGTGTTACAAAGCCGAGTTTTTTTGAGCTGAAATTACTCGGAAGTCCGTTTTCGTCAACAAGCGAATAGCCGATTGCGGAATATGCAGACGGAAAAGACGAATCCGAAGATTGTGCATTCTTTGTGACCGACTCAAATCCGTCATCAATTTCAGCCGCATTTACGCTTGCAATACCGACCGAAATCATACACACCGCAGAAACCACTGCGGTGAATTTTTCAACAAATTTTTTGTTCATAAAATCACCTGTATATAATGTAAAGTTGTGTGTTTGTTTTAGAATTATAATCTGTTTCTTTTTCTTCATAATAAAGAATTTAAATCTGAACAATTTCCGCTTTGCTTGCAAGGAGCGGAATTTGTGATAGATTGCAATCTACGCAGAGGAGCGTCAGCTCCTTAGAAATTCAGTGTCAACTGAATTTCGGGAGTATCTACTGCCTAAAAGGCAGTAGATACCTGCGCTTAGATTATAACAAAACAAAATAGTCTTGTAAATAGAATACATAATATAAAATTGCACAATAATAACAATATACAAACAAATTTGCGAAACGGGGGATTATTTTGCAGTTCAGAACCGACCTTGCAATTGAGGCAAGAGAAATTGCAGGAGAAAACACAGGCGGTATTGAATTCAAAAAATACAGTGAAAACGGTCTTGAAATTTCACGGCTGATTGTAAAGAACCAAAAGGCAAGACAGGCACTCGGCAAGGAAATCGGCACATACATTACAATTGAGTTGCCGTCACTCACCGACAATTTTACCGAAACCGACAAACGGCTTGAAACCGTCGGCAATGAAATCAAACGGCTGTTGCCCGTAAACGGACTTGTGCTTGTTGCAGGACTCGGCAACATGGAAATCACTCCCGACTCACTCGGACCGAAAACAAGCCGACGAGTGCTTGCCACCCGTCACATAGGCGGAGAAATTGCCCGTTCAACGGGACTTGACCGACTTCGCCCCGTTGCCGTAATGCAGACGGGAGTCACGGGACAGACGGGCATTGAAACAGGCGAATACATTCTCAGCATTGTACGGCGGATAAGACCGACAGCCGTTGTTGCAATTGACGCACTCGCCTCACGCAGAACCGAAAGGCTCGGCTGTACACTTCAGATAAGCGACACGGGAATCTCACCCGGTGCTGGGGTGGGCAACCACCGAACCAAAATCACAAAGGAAACAATCGGAGTTCCTGTTATTGCAATCGGAGTGCCGACTGTTGTTGACGCACAAACGCTTGCGGTTGACATTCTCGGCAATGACTGCAACCGAAAAACGCAGAAAATGCTTATGCCGCAGGGCAGACAGCTTGTAGTCATTCCCAGAGAAATTGACCTGCTCACGGAAAGAGCATCAAGGCTCATAGCCTTTGCACTCAACGGAGCGCTGCAAAATGAATTTGATTTGCCCGACCTCATCTCGTTGATGTAAATCCACGCATATTTACACATATTCACCTACGGCACGGCATATATTTATTGCAGAAACCGATAGCCAACATATGTACGGATTGCAGGTGATTTTGTGAAAAGTGAAGGAACATCAAAAAAGAAACTGAAAAAAGCCTTAAAAACAAGCACAGCCGTTGTACTGTTGACAACGGCTGTTTTAAGCGTTATATACAGACTGCCTCTCTGCTTTGAATCACAGAATCCTGCGGCACTTGCCGCTGCCGCTTTTACTCTCACAAACGGAGAATACAAGCTTGAAAATTCAAAGACGGAAAAGCCGACAGCTTCCGACCAAAAGCCTACAGAATCAGCCGACACAAAACCCGTAGCCGAAAAAAATCACAAGCGTGACAAAAGCACCTATTACGATTCCTACGGCAACCATGACGGCGAGAACAAATACACGGTTGAGGAACGCACCATAGGCGACACGGGAACTCAGGTTGACAACTGCTTTGTCAAAAATAAAACGGGGCTGTCGCTTGACTTTGACGGACTTCTTTCGGCAAAACTGCCGTTTTCAATTGACAAGGGCATAAACTCACCGCAGGTTCTAATCTACCACACCCACACAAGCGAGGCATATCTTGACGAAGATGTTGACTTTTTCTATGACAGCTTTTATTCACGCACAAACAACAACGATTTCAATGTTGTGGCAGTCGGAGATGCACTCACCGAACAGCTCAACAAGCGTGGAATAAAAACGGTTCATGACACGACAATTCACGATGAATCCTACAACGGTTCGTATGACCGAAGTGTTGACACAGTTTATAAAAATCTTGAAAAATATCCCGATATCAAGGTTGTTATCGACCTGCACCGTGATGCAATCGGAACGGACGAAAACAAGGTTAAGCCCGTGTTTACATACAACGGCAAAAAGGGTGCGCAGATTATGATTCTTGCAGGTTGCGACACGGACGGTGAACGGGGTTTTGACTGCTGGGAGGAAAATTTAAACTTTGCCCTGAAAATTCAGGACAAAGCCGAAACCCTCTATCCCGATATGACCAGACCGCTGAATTTCGACTACTTTGCATACAATGAATATGTCTGCAACGGTTCGCTGTTAATAGAAGTCGGCACAGAATCAAATTCCATTGACGAGGCAACCTACTCGGGCAGTCTGTTAGGCAACGCAATTGCCGATGTGCTTTTAAATTGACGGCGAGCCGTCTTTCCCAGTTCGTGAAGACAGTTTGTAAATATCAAAAAACATACTATGCCCGAGCGTAGTATTGTAATTATTCGCACAATTCCGCATATAAAAACAGTCGGGAAGACATTGTTTTGCATTTTGCAAACTGTCTTCCCGATCTTTATTATAATCTTTTCAATTTACTTACGATTTTTTCCACGCTGACGGGGCGAACAGCAACATCAACGGGAACAATTCGAGTCTGCCTGCTAACATATCGAAAATCAAAATAATTTTTGACAAAATACTGAATTCCGAATAGTTGCCGACAGGGCCAACCATTCCAAGACCCGGACCTGTGTTGTTGATATTTGCGGCAACAGCCGTAAAATTCGTCACAAAATCTGTCTGATCAAGCGAAAGCACAAGCCAGCTTAACGCAAAGATTCCGATGTACAGCACAAGGAAAATTGAAGTTGACCTCATAACGTTGTGGTCAATCGCCTTGCCGTCCATTTTAACAGTTTTAACATTTCTCGGATGAATGAGGAGTGAAAACTCCTTTCGTGTTTCCTTAAAGAGCAAAATAACTCTTGAAACCTTAAAACCGCCGCCTGTACTGCCTGCCATTGCACCGATAAATGTGATAATCATAATCACAGTTTTTGAAAATTCAGGCCAGTTATTGACATCCGTCAAGCCAAAACCTGTTGTCGTGATAATTGACGAAACATAGAAAAAGCTCTGGTGAACCGCATCATATGCACTCGGATAAAGTGACCTGATGTTAAACGCAATCAAGGCTGTTGACAGCACGATAATTCCGAAATAAACCCACAGCTCCTGAATGCGGAAAGCCTGCTTAAACTTCTTCGCAAGAATGAGGATATACACGGAAAAGTTAATTCCGAACAGCATCATAAATACAGCAATAACGGTTTGCAGATAATTGCTGTATGAAGCGATACCTGCGTTGGTAACACCAAAACCGCCCGTACCTGCCGTTGCAAAGCTTATGTTAAGTGCGTCAAAAACAGGCATTTTGCCTACAATCAAAAATATAAATTCAAGTGCAGTCAAGCCGAAATAAATTCCGTAGAGCAGCATTGCGTAATTTCTCATTTTCGGAACAGCCTTGCCCACAATCGGACCGGGGCTCTCGGCTTTCATAAGGAAAATATTCTGCTGACCGCCGAGCCTCGGGATAATCGCAAGCAAGAACACGATTACGCCCATACCGCCCAACCAATGGAGAAAGCTTCGCCACATAAGCATTCCGTGGCTCAATGCCTCAACATCGGTAAGTATAGTTGAACCTGTTGTTGTAAAGCCCGACACGGTTTCGTAAAAAGCGTCAATAAAACTCGGAATCTCACCGCTCAGCCAGAACGGAAAACATCCTACAAAAGACATAAGAATCCAGCTTAACGCAGTAGCCGCAAAGCCTGCCTTCTGATAAAGCACGGGATTTTTCGGCTTTTTTACTTTTACGGCAAGCAATCCCAAAAGTGCCGACAAAGCACCTACTCCAAGAAAATAAAGCCCCTCGTGTTCGCCGTATATAAATGAAGTAACGGTTGCAATCTGCATAGCCGCACCCTCGACAATAAGAACCCAGCCGAGGATATACACAATTAATCGTTTGTTCATTATGCTCCCCTCAACGCTTTACAATATCTTCAAGCTTGCTAAGACCTTTTTGCATGGTAAGCACAATTACCGTGTCCTCAGGTTTAATCACATCCGTACCTTGCGGAAGAATAATTTTTCCGCCTCTGTTAATGCAGATAATCTGAAGATTAGCCTTCAGATTAAGGCTCATAATCGGAACATTCGTAACCCTTGATTCCGCATTAACCTTGAATTCAAGAGCCTCAACCTTGTCGTCGTTAAGGCGGTAAAGCGATTCAACATTGCTGTCGCCCGTATTCTGCATTGCTCTGATATATCTTGCAATATATTCGCCTGTAAGGCTCTTTGGATGAATAATACATTCAAAATTCTGATCATGCAAAAGCGGATCAAATGACGCATTATTTACCTTAGTAATCAATTTTGCCTTTGTAATGCCCTTTAGGTACATCGTTATGATAATATTTTCTTCGTCATAATCCATAAGAGCGGCAATGCCGTCAGCGTGCTCAACACCCTCCGAAAGCAACAGCGACTGATCCATGCAATCTCCCTGAATTATAACAGCCCCGGGTATAGCCTCCGAAAGAAAGTTGCAGCGTTCGGGATTTTTCTCGATAATTTTGACATTCGCACCGGATTTAATAAGCGTCTTTGCAAGGTAGAACGAAACCTTGCCGCCGCCGAGAAGAATAACATCCTTACTTCTGCCGATTGCAATACTGATGCGCTTAAAGAATTTTGCGGCAATTTCGGGCTTTGCAACAACAGAAATTCTGTCACCGCCGTTAATAACAAAATCACCGTTAGGAATGAACATCTCATCCCCTCTCTCAACCGTACAGATTCTCACCTTACCTCTGAGGTTGTCAACTCTGCTCAAAGCAGTTCCGACAATTGACGAATTCTGCGGTACAGTTACCTTGATAAGCTCAACAACGCCCTTTGAGAACGAATCAATTTCAAGCGCACCCGAAAATCTTAACAGACGACTGATTTCATTAGCGGCGGTCTGTTCGGGATTGATTGCCATAGAAAGACCGAGATGCTCTTTGATTCTGTAAAGGTCGTTTGTGTATTCGGGATTACGCACTCTTGCAATTGTGTGGGTAACGCCTGCCGCCTTAGCCATAAGACACGAATACAGATTGATTTCATCCCTTGCGGTTGCGGCAATAAGCAAATCGGCATACTCTGCGCCTGCCTCAATAAGCACATCATATGTTGCACCGTTTCCCTCTATGCCGAGAACATCAAGCGAATTTGCAAGTTTATCGACTGCACCGTGGTTAATATCGACTACGGATATTTCATGTCCCTCCAAATTAAGCTCCGACGCTATTGAAGAGCCAACCTTTCCGCATCCAACAATTATAATCCTCATAAATTTTCCTCTTAACCAATATTTAAAAACAAGGTGCGGACCACTGAAAAAATTCACCCGTCCGCATATCAAAGTCATAATACACCTATTTTATACTAAAATCAATACCAAAATAGAAAGAATCCGACTATATACAAATTTTATTTATTGTGCAAAACAGAAGAGCCGAGGTTCTGTACCAAAAAATAACGACCGCAACATATTTTGTCGAGCATTAAATTATGACCGCATGCACAAATTATAATGTTATGTATTCATTTGTAGCGGCGAACCTCGTTCGCCAATCGCAACGATTGCAAAATCGGTGCGAGCTAACACAATACATTGTTTCTCAACATATCATTTTATATAACAAAAATTGCATCAGAGCCTTTCTCGGGCATCTGATGCAATCTCTTTATCTAACTATCTTCTCGAACAGACAGCGGTGGCACACCGCCGACCTTAATTTTCCATTTTCAATTTTCCATTTTCAACTCAGGACAAAAATTACTTATTTTTGTTCCGGATGTATTCGTCAATAGCGGCTGCGGCTGTTTTGCCTGCACCCATTGCGAGGATAACCGTTGCAGCGCCTGTTACAGCGTCACCGCCTGCATATACGCCTTCACGGGATGTAAGACCGTTTTCGTCAGCGATGATACCGCCCCACTTCTGAGTGTCAAGTCCCTTTGTTGTAGCCTTGATAAGCGGGTTAGGTGATGTACCGATTGAAATAACAACAGCGTCAACATCAAGAACGAACTCACTGCCGGGGATTTCAACAGGTCTTCTTCTGCCGCTTGCGTCAGGCTCGCCGAGTTCCATCTTAATGCACTTCATACCCGTTACGAACTCATCTTCGTTGCCGAGAATTTCAACAGGGTTATTGAGGAGCTTGAAGATGATGCCCTCTTCCTTAGCGTGCTCAACCTCTTCCTTACGGGCAGGAAGCTCTTCTTCGCTTCTTCTGTAAACAATATAAACCTCTTCCGCACCAAGACGCTTTGCACAACGAGCGGCATCCATTGCAACATTACCGCCGCCGACAACTGCAACCTTCTTTGCGTGCATAATCGGAGTTGTGCTGTCATCCTTATAAGCCTTCATAAGGTTTGTTCTTGTGAGGAACTCATTTGCCGAGTAAACACCGCAAAGGTTCTCACCGGGGATATTCATAAATCTCGGAAGACCTGCGCCCGAGCCGATAAATACTGACTCAAAGCCGTAATCGTCCATAAGCTCGTCAATTGAGAGAACTCTGCCGATAACCATATTTGTTTCAACCTTAACACCGAGCTCTTTGAGTGTGTCAACTTCCTTCTGAACGATTGACTTGGGAAGTCAGGGATACCGTAAACGAGAACACCGCCTGCAAGGTGGAGAGCCTCAAATACTGTTACATCGTAACCCTTCTTTGCAAGGTCGCCTGCACAGGTAAGACCTGCAGGACCTGAACCGACGATAGCAACCTTGTGACCGTTTGACTCAGGCTTATTTACCTTAACATCTGTCTGAGCGTTGTGCCAGTCGGCAACAAATCTCTCAAGTCTGCCGATTCCGACAGGCTCAGTCTTGATGCCTCTTACGCACTTTGACTCACACTGTGACTCCTGCGGACAAACACGACCGCAAACAGCAGGAAGTGAGCTTGACTGCGAAATTACATCATAAGCGCCTGCAAAGTTGCCCTGGGCAACCTCTTTGATAAAATCAGGGATTGCAATATGTACCGGACAACCGTTTACGCAAGGTCTGTGTTTACAGTTAAGGCAACGCTGTGCCTCCTCAATTGCAACTTCTTCTGTGTAGCCTGTTGCTACCTCAAGAAAGTTTTTATTTCTTACATTAGGATCCTGTGATGGCATAGGAGCCTTTTTTGGTGACATATTTGGCATGATTACTCAACCTCCTTCTTGAACAGATTACATGTTTCTTCGTATGCATGACGCTCAAACGGCTTGTACATTGCGCCACGCTTCATAGCCTCGTCAAAATCAACCTTAAAGCCGTCAAAGTCGGGGCCGTCAACACAGGCAAACTTTGTCTGTCCGTCAACTGTAAGACGACAGCCGCCGCACATACCTGTACCGTCAATCATAATCGGGTTCATGGAAACTGTTGTGGGAATATTGTAAGGCTTTGTTGTTTTAACAACAAACTTCATCATGATAAGCGGACCGATTGTAATAACGAGGTCATAGTCCTCGCCTGCCTTAATCATCTCTTCGAGAGGAGCTGTAACAACGCCCTTTTGACCGTATGAACCGTCATCTGTCATAAGAATAAACTTGTCTGAGCAAGCCTTGAATTCATCTTCAAGAATAACAAGATCCTTGTTTCTGAAGCCGACAATTGAGTGAACCTCACAGCCGATTTCGTGGAGCTTTTCGGCAACCGGAAGTGCAATTGCACAGCCAACGCCGCCGCCTACAACGCAAACCTTTTTAAGACCGTCTGTATGTGTGGGAACACCGAGAGGTCCTACAAAATCGTGAATATAATCGCCTTCGTTAAGGTGATTGAGCTTTTCTGTTGTTGCACCGACAATCTGGAAGATAATACGAACTGTGCCGGCCTCTCTGTCATAGCCTGCAACCGTAAGCGGAATACGCTCACCGTTCTCGTCAACACGGAGAATGATGAACTGTCCCGGCTCTGCCTTTTTGGCAATAAGCGGAGCGTCAATTTCCATAAGTGTAACGGTTGGATTCAGAGATTTTTTCTTAACTATCTTGTACATTTTTCTCTTTTCCTTTCGCAATTGAATTCACATCAGTAGCGGCGAACAGTGTTCGCCAATCATTTCAAGTGCAAACTTGAAATGACTGAAATAACAATATGAAAAGTCTGAATTATCAGACCTTTCCGTCCGAGCATATCGAACCTTTTCCTATAAAATAAAAGTCGGAATATGCCTAATGTATTCCGAACACCTTGTCGAATTAATTTTAGCACAATTATATCTGCGTTTCAAGTGAATTTTGATGATTTTTACATATAATCTTTGCCATTTCACCAAACAAACAGCCGATTCTGCCGTTATTTTTTTCACACCCCCCCAAAAAGCACAATTCAATCAATTTTTTGAACCTAAGAATAATTTTTGCACATATGAAAATCCTAAAAAAAGAATACAAATGAAAGGGACGGTCATATGTCGGGAAACAAAAGAAAGGTTGTACTTGTGGGAACGGGAATGGTCGGAATGAGCTTTGCCTATGCGGCACTCAATCAAAATGTGTGTGATGAGCTCGTTATGATTGACCTCAACGAAAAGCGTGCCGAGGGCGAGGCAATGGATTTGAACCACGGGCTTGCATTTTCGCATTCAAGCATGAAAATCCGTTGCGGAGGTTACGGTGAATGTGCCGACGCCGACATTGTTGTAATCTGCGCAGGTGCAAATCAAAAGCCCTCCGAAAGCAGACTTCAGCTTTTGCAGAAAAACGCAGTTGTATTTTCTTCAATTGTGCCAAAGGTTGTGCAAAGCGGTTTTGAGGGAATTTTCCTTGTTGCGACAAACCCCGTTGACATTATGACACGGGTGACCTATGAACTTTCTGGATTTAATGCGTCAAAAATCATCGGCACGGGAACTACCCTTGACACGGCACGGCTCAGATATCTCCTCGGCGAATATTTTGAGGTTGATCCACGCAACATTCACGCATATGTAATAGGCGAACACGGAGACAGCGAATTTGTTCCGTGGAGTCAGGCACTCCTTGCCGCCAAACCGCTAAAGGATGTCATGCGTGATAACCCAAAATCGTACTATATGGAGGAGCTTGAGCAGATAAGCGATGATGTGCGTTGTGCCGCCCACAAAATCATTGAGGCAAAGGGCGCAACCTACTACGGCATCGGTATGTCAATCGTCCGTATTGTCCGAGCAATTCTTCAAGATGAAAACAGCGTTTTGACAGTATCGGTTCGTCTGCGTGGCGAATACGGCGGCAAGAAAGATGTGTTCATCGGCAACCCGTGCATAGTAAGCGCAAACGGTGCAAAACGCATTCTGGAACTTAAATTAACCGAACAGGAATTGCAAAAGTTAGATAACTCCTGCACAATTCTGAATGACAACTTTAAGAAATTGAAATTATAAAAAACCTGTATTGTCTGTAGGGGGGATAATATCCGCCCTACGAAACAGCAACGACTTTTATATAAAAAATCGCATCAGAGCTTTTTCGGGCATCTGATGCGATTTCTATATTATACTATCTTCTCGAATTGGTAACGGCGGCTCGCCGTCAACTTTCAATTTGAAATTCGTCAGAACGGCAAAAACCCTAAATCTTCAAGCAAAATTTTGAGTCCAAGCAAAATCAATACTGCACCGCCTAAAAATTCTGCCTTTGACTTATACTTTGCACCGAATACATTGCCTATTTTGATGCCGACAGCCGAAAGAATGAATGTTGTTGTGCCTATAATTGCAATTGCAGGTACGATATCAACATCAATACACGCAAACGAAACGCCTACCGCAAGTGCGTCAATACTTGTTGCAACGGCAAGGGGCAGCATTGTCTTGACCGAAAACGAATCGTCAAGCTGTTCTTCCTCACCGAAAGCTTCTCTTATCATATTTGCACCGATAAGTGCAAGCAGGATGAATGCAATCCAATGGTCAATGCTTGTGATGAGCCACTCAAACTGCTTTCCGAGAAGATAACCGATAAGCGGCATAAGCGCCTGAAATCCGCCAAACCACAATCCGACAGTAATTGCGTGTTTAGGTCTTAACTTACGCACGGAGAGCCCCTTGCAAATTGAAACCGCAAATGCATCCATAGACAAGCCGATGCCGAACAGCAGTAATTCCACAAAACTCATAATATTATCCTCCGTTATATTTTAGTCGGCGGTGAAAGGAAACAGAACACCGTTTGCCGACCGATTATTTAATCAAAATGATATTCAGCTGTTTCAATCAGTTTGAAATGGCTCTTTTTAAATTCAATAATTCCTGCTTTTTTCAGTTCACCGAGTGCTCTTGAAAGTGACGCTCTGTCAACCGCAAGATAGTTTGCAAGCTCGTCACGGGAGAACGGCAGATCAACCTCACAGCTACGCTCACGCCTGCAATAGATTTGAAGAAGGTGCATAAATTTGCCCTTGATACTTCGCTTTGAAAGACAGGCAAGGTGTTCCGAAATCTGCAAAAACACCTGTCTTTGTGACGCAAGCATATTGACGAGGATTTTCTGCTGAATCGACGCAAGCGAATCCTCGGTTATAAACATCGGCTCCGGCGGAATAAAAAGAATTTCGCAGTCCTCCCCTGCCATAATTTCAACAAGAGTATTGTAGTAGTCAAACATTGCGTAAAGCGTTCCGCTTGACTCGCCGCTGCGAATTGTTTTGAGCAGACTTTTGTTGCCGTTGTAGTCCACAGAATAAAGATATGCAGTTCCCGAAAACACAAGTCCCGTCATATGGCTGAACTTGTTTTCAACCCTTGCCGTTTCGCCACGGTTCAGCGACAGATAGTACGGTTTTGCATATTGTATGAACATAAAAATTTCGTGATCCGTCAATCCCGAAAACAACAACTGATCCCTCAGCTTTGACAAATGATCACGAGTAAAAACTTCTACATATTTTCTCATTTTATATCACGGCGTGTTGCCGTCCCCCTTCGTTCAAACGGTTTGCAACGAAAAAAGCCGTAATTTGTACATCGGCACACAATTCCGTCCTCTTAATTGTCACGGAACAAACCGTTTTTCTTCTCTTCTGTTTAAGTCAATTCATTCAAATTATTCAAATTAGATTATATCACAAAACATTGCAATTGCAACCGTTTCCCCCTCGTGACGGGAAATTAAAAAAATTTCAAAAATTTTTCTGAAAATTGCATAAAACAATGCATTTTTTCGTGTTTTTGCCTCTTTAAGTGGAGGTGTAAAAATGATTATCTATGACAAACGAAAACCAAAAACTTTTGACGGTGCAAACTGTGTCGGCATCACGGGTGAAAATCTTGCCGAAACACAGGAATTTTTAATTCGGGGAATGTGCGACATTACGGTTGACTACTTCATTCATCTGCGTTTTGCCGACGGCAGTGTAAATTCGGTAATTCCCGACAGCACCGCAATTGATGAAACAGGCACAAAACTTGTGTGGAAGGTCAGAAAAAACGACATTTTCATGCACGGCTATTTTGAACTTCAGCTTGAAGGCAGAGGCGAAAACGGCTATGTTTTCCAAACTCAGATCGTCACGCTTTATGCAGACGAGAGTATTCCGATTGAGGACAAAGAGTACCTTAATCCGAACTCGGAAACGCTGAAGCTTCGTGAAGAAACGCAAAAGCTTCTTGACGAAACAAAGCTTTGCCGAACTGAAATTGACAAAACCAAAAAGTTAATTGAACAGTCCGACATTACAAAAAAAGAGGACAATTTAAACAAGGTAAGTGATTCCTCTCAGATTACCGACTATACTCAAAATTATCCGAGTATCAAGTATCTTACCGACAACTACTGGGATAGTGCCGACAGCTACTCGTCGGATGAGGTTGACATTCTGCTTAACGCAAAAGCTGACAACAAAACCCTTAATGAAAGATTAGCCCGTATGGATATGAGCATCGGCTCAAAATACGATTCGTCAAATATCGAACTCGGTACAGCTACTCTTACTCCGTACTCTACTCAGATCGATAAAATAAAATCTGCAACTTGCCTTTATGAAAAAATTGGCGATATCGTTATTGTAAATGTCACCGTCATTATGAACGCAACAACTTTAGGCGGAACATCTACAATAGCTTTGCTCAATATGCCTTTCTCAAACAAATCGGATGTGATTGTTCATGATATCGGCATAAGCAAAAACGGCGGAATGTTCAGAGGAAGTGTAAATAAATCGGCTTGGTTGCAGTTTACTCCGCTCAATAAACAGGCTTATAATTTCGTCGCTGATGAGCAGGTAAACTTTTCTTTGATTTACAAAATATAAAAATAACGGAGGTATGAAAAATGGAACTTAAAGAAAAAATCACACTTGATATGCTAACAAAGGACAGCGTGTCGGTACTCAGACAGCAGTTTTTGACCTTTAACGGTGAAGAAATGCAGGTCGGAGGAAACATCCGCAACGCATATATGAACGACGAATCCGGCAGAGAACAGTTGAGAAAGGTTCTCTCTGACGAATACTTCAATGCCGTTATGGCCGTATGGCAGTAAATGATTCAAATTGAAAGTTGAAAATTGCGGTCGGCGGTGTGCCACCGCAGTCTATTCGAGAAGGCAGTAGGATAAAGAAATTGCATCAGATTCCCGAGTAAAGTTCTGATGCAATCTTTGTTCATATCAAAAATTTGTCAGTAGCGGCGAACCGTGTTCGCCATAAATAAACAGTAAATTTCATATTAACAAAACAGTCGGGAAGACATTGCATTTTATTTTGCAAACTGTCTTCCCGACATTAATTTTCCATTTTCAATTTTCAATTTTACATTAATTAAACCTTTCGCTCGGGCATAATATGTTTTTTGAAATTTACGAACTGTCTACACGAACATAAAAATTCGGCTCGCCGTTTACGGATTTTCGCCTGTCAAAAATTCAATGCTTCTCTCAATTGAATCCTTGGAGCTTCCCCAATCTTTGCCGTGGTTGCGGTAATCAAACATTGAGCAGAAATATGTGATATCTTCTTTAAGCGACAGCAGATATTTTTTTGTAAGACCTGCTGTTTCGGCATAGAACTGCGGTAAAAGCTTTGACGGCAGCTTGCTCTTTTGGGTTGCAACATTCATAATAAAATCGTAGTGTTTAAAGCAGATAAACGGCTGTTCGTTGTACAGCTTATAAAACTCCTCTCCCTTTGCCCACTCAACAAAAATCGTGTCGCAAAAATGGTGCATATCCCACTCGATTCTGTCGCATACATAACACGAATCAAGTCGCTTTTTAATAACTTCAAGCTGTTTCTTATCAGGCTTGCCCTTCAGCTTTTTCGGCATATCGTTATCAATAATTTCCTGAAGATGACTTTCAAGAATAAGCGCATTCGGCAGTTTTTGTCCTTTTTCAAACATCTGCGAAAAATGGCGGTGACAAAAGCCTTTTTTGTTGGTTTCAATCCTGATATTAGGCTCCATCATCGCATCGCCCGTAATGAATTTTACATACTGCTCCTCAAGCATACTCTCCATTCGGCAAAACGGACAACCGCATTTCGGCATAAATATATCGTTAATCGGAATTGTGCAGATAGTTTCTTTCACAATAATCCTCCTTTTGAGTTAATGTAGTGGTTATAACACACCGTTTTCATCATATCAAAACATATGTATTTAAACAAAATGTTTCATCAAGGCTTGCGTTCAATGAGTTCCTGTCTGAAATACAGTCGGGACTGAAATCTGTTTTACAAACAAACTATCTTCCCGACATTCATTTTCCATTTTCAATTTTCCATTTTCAATT
>ENA-OPWR01001317-OPWR01001317.1-human-gut-metagenome-genome-assembly--contig:-NODE-1317-length-19340-cov-2.523412_pt1 | contig 19340 bp, 19 predicted proteins | sample MGYA00241507_ERZ502006 | MGnify/ENA primary metagenome ERZ502006 (study PRJEB25962, sample SAMEA2043041) | human gut metagenome | biome: human gut; feature: human-associated habitat; material: faeces...
ACTGTCCTCTCTCACTGCTCTCAGTAATACACTTTGCGATGCGCAGAATTTATGTTATTCGCCATTGAAGCAGAATACTTACCTAGTTTGCTTAAAACAGCTTTTCCGAAACTCCTTTGGAGTCATTCCAGTTTCAAGTTTAAAGCACTTAGTAAAAGAACTCTGATTCGAAAATGATAAATATTCCGAAATTTCCTGTATCTGATAATTTGAATATTGTAATAATTCCTTTGCCTGTTTTATTTTTTCTTTTCGTATATATTTCTCCACAGAACATCCTTCATATTTTTGGAATAGTCTGCACAGGTAATCACCGTTTATCCCAGTTTCTTCCCATACACGATGAATATCTACATTGTGAAGGTGTTTATAAATATAATCTTTTGCTTTCTCAACATAATGATTAGTTTCCGGTGATTTTTTCGCCTCCATTACTTGTCTTGCAAATTCCTCTTCATATTCTTCTGCTTTTTTTGCGATAACCTTCTTGTCTTTCTGTCTTTCGATGTCACATATATAATTGTCTGCCATTGTAAAAGCAAGTTCCGGACTAATCCCTCCGCGAATTGCCGCTCTGGATGCAAGTGTTATAACAATAATTGCAATATTCTTATCATTCCTCAGATCCTCATCTGCCACTCTTCCTAATTTTCCCTCATATTTCTCCCTCTGGCATCTCCTTAACTGTCGCAAATCTCCCGATTCAATACTAAATAATTTCCGTTGTTCGTGGTCATATGGATTATGGCATATTTCGGTTTCCTGCATATCAAATATTTTATTTACAATATTTAGGTTCAGATTTTCTTCCATTTTTCTATGTTATCCTCTTTATGAAAAGCACCCGCCGATCCGCGGGCGCTTTTTTATATATCTGAGTTTTATTTTAACACATTTCATGCTGATGCAGGTATTTTTCTCTGGTTGCAAGACCACCTCTGATATGCCGCTCCTGCTTATTCACATCCAGTACCTTCCGAACTTCCATGGCAAGTACCGGATTGATCACTTTCAGCCGTTCCACACAATCCTTATGTTTGGTTGTCGCTAATTAGAACGGTTTCATCTAAGCCTAAATCACCGAAGATGCGTAAGTAAATATCTACATTACCATCCTTGTCCACTTCGATTTTTTGGATAATACGTTTGAGCTGTGCATTAGTCATCTGGCGGACATCCGAAATATCTTCAATCTCTTTGAACGTGCGGTTCAAGATTGTTTCCAGTTGTTCACCCTTTGTCAGGTGATAAGCAACCATTTTCAGCTCATTCTCCAGACGCTCAATTTCCTGTTTTGTACCGCCAATTTTCTCATTCAGTTCCTCACGGCTAATGAGATCATCGGTGTACATATCCATGTATTTCTGACGCATTTTTTGAATCTTGTGAAGCTGTGCGTTCAGTTCCTTTTCGTAATCCAGGTTTTCATCCTTGGCTTTGTAAACTCTCTGGAATTCGCCTGTTACGTGACGAATTACATTTTTCTTTGCTTTCAGCAGCCCGGAAAAGTATTCGGACAGAACATCAATCAGCTCTTCCTCGTCCACTGTCTGAGCATTCGGGCAGCTATCCGCCCCACGTCCATTATGACCGGAACATACCCAGCGAATATAAGTATTCTTATAGGTACGAACCGTTCGTCGGAAAGACCAGCCACACTCCTTACATTTAATCAGAGTAGAAAACAAATACTTATTGCTCTGCCGTTCCTTCGTTAATTTAAAAGTTTTGCTTCTGGATTCCAAAATCTCCTGTGCCTTTTCGTACATTTCCGGCTCGATAATCCGCAGTTCCGGACGTTCTGTTACCATCCACTCCGTTTCATCTTTTTCCGTTCTCTGTCCGGTCAGGAAGTCAGCTACTTCCTGCTTGCCGTTGATGATTTTTCCGGTATAAAGTTCGTTCGTTAAAATCCGGCACGTCGCATTCTGGCTCCACTGACAATTACGCTTTGTTCGGATACCTTTCGCATTCAGCATGTTTGCAATCTTGGCGGCACCATATCCTTCTTCGATATACCATTTATAAATCTGCCTGATAACAGCTGCTTCTTCCTCGTTGATTGCCAAATTAAAGTAATCTCCAATGGTTTTATCATATCCGTACACAATATTTGGAACTCGTCCTTTTTCAGCATTCATTTTCTTGCCGAATTTCACACGCTTTGAAGTATTGGCACTTTCTTCCTGCGCCAATGCACCGAAGATTGTCAGAACAAATTCACTGTTTCCCATGCTGGTCATGTTGGCCGTCAAAAACTGTGTCTCGATTCCTAATGCTTTCAGTTTGCGGACATTCTGCAGAAGGTCTACAGTATTTCTGGCAAAGCGAGAGATGTCCTTTACTACTACCATATCAAATAGTCCATGTTCAGCATCAGCCATCATGCGTAAAAATTCTTTTCGATTTTTTATTTTCGTGCCTGAAATACCCTCATCTGCATATAATCTAACTAAGTTGTCACCAGTACGCTGGGTGTACTCAGAAAAAAATTCCTTTTGAGCTTCCAAACTGTTGAGCTGGTCAGCTTTATCAGTGGAGACACGGCAGTAAGCGGCTATATTCATATCTAGTACCTTTCTGTTATAACAAAGTCGTTCCGTTACAACTTTATTATATCACATAGCAGTTGATTGTAAACAAAAAACTGAGGATTATCGAATCTAATCCAATAATCCTCAGCAAATATTATTCTGGAACAAAATGCATATCACCAGTTGTTTTACGATCTGTAAAATACTGTCCTTTAATTTCCTCTGGATCTTCTATACAAAGTAATGCCGTCCCATAGTGTATTGCGCTTCTATCTCTCACATTAGCCTGTGGTACATTTAAATAACAATATGTAAGTTGCCATTCTTCCTGTATTTTTTCTATCGATGAAGAAATAGACTTACTTCTACTTTCTCCGGTTATAAAAATGACATTTATGGATAACAATGTCTGTTTAATCTCAAGAGTTGCATCCCTTTCTATTCCATCATATGTTGAAAGAAGTGTCCCTCTATATTTTTTCTTTAAAACAGGTGTTTCTTCAAGCGGGTTATATCTCCATAACCATTTTTCGTAGACAAGCATTACAAAAGCAGAAAAAGCGATAGCTTCTCCTGCATAGCCATAAAGAGCATAGATTGAAAATTCTGCTATTATTTTAGTTCCTGACAAAAAGCACCTTAAACAGAACATCGCTATCGTAAACCATATTGATTTGCTCGTAAACTTACTATAACTTTCAGCCATACATCCTCCTAAATATCATATTCGTAAAACTTGAATAGCCTGTCAATAAAGTTCTTATAATCTGTAACAGCCGTCATTGTAGGGCACAATGATTTAATACCATTTGCTTCTTTATAAGAGCTAACTTCTTCTTTATGATTATATAGATATTCAACAATCTCTCCAAATTCGTATCGATATGTGCTGTACTTCATAAACAAAGAATCAGGTAAGTTCCACAACAATGATTCTAAGCCAAATGAAGAAACTTGTTCTGCTTCTGTATATCCACAATCGCACATAAGATATCTCATTTTTTTAATGATGCGAACCATCTTTTTATAATATCTGTTTGTGTCATTATTCTTTTTACGTCCATTTGCAATGTGCTGTTCAGGATAATTAATAATTTGACTCCCACGATCAGGGATTATTACAACACCCGGTATGTAATTACTTACATCTTTCCTATAATCATTTCTATAATCTCGATATCGACGACACGGAACGGAATCAGCATCTTTACGATAAGTATTTCCATGTACCTTAATTGATTTATTTTTTCTTTCAACATCTGTGCCAAATTTCTTTTCCAGACATTCTTGTACTTCATCCTTAAATGATTTTGCGGCAGGTACTGCTGTGCTAAAATTGTAATCTTTATCCGATTGCGGATACGCACTTGATGCCGATCTATATTCCGTTGTAAATACCTCTTCCTGCACGACCGCAATATCGACATCGCTTTGGGTTCTCACGTTTGTATTATTGGCATATGAGCCTTGAATAAACAAGCGTACTTTTCTTGCCCCTACATTGCTTCTCATTTCTAAAGAATAAGCATATGTATCATCATACATTTTTCGAATATCTTTTCCATCATCAGTAAAACCTAAATTTTTCAAAGCATCACGAACCATCCCTATTGCATTAAGGCATTTCTGGTTCTCGGTTTCACTTAATGGTGCTGCATATAATTTTAATTGATTCTCTGTAAATTTCATATTTACGCCTTTCTTAAATAAATCTACCTTTAGTTTCCTCTGGTAAATACTTCACCAGCTCCTCCACCAACTCATACACTTTCGTTCCCGGTGCTATCTCCGTCGGCGTTCTGCCTTGTCCTTCTTTTATGATACGCTTTGCATACCGTATCGCCAGCTTCGGACTACCTTCTTTCATCAAAATATCAAAAATATTTTTCATATTTTTCTGATACTTTCCCAATCCCAGTTCCCGGAATTTGTCATTCAAGAAACGAATATACTCTGTCCGGTGATTATTTGATGTATAATATGCAAAATGCAGCAAAAACCAGAATTCAATACATTCGTTACTCCAAGCCGCATGGTACTGTAATTCTGGATTTTTCTGATTTAAACGTTCTGCACGGTCTGCAACGCCATTAAAATCACTTGCCGGAAAACTGTCCTTGTCGTAAACACACCAAATTTGTCCCTTTTGAATCTTGTTCTTTTTCACATAGTGCTCCGCCATACCTATCACACGCATTGTCTCAGCCTGGCATGGTTCAATCTCGATTAGAACCATATCACGATAGATGGGATTATCCTCTATCAACCGCTTAAATCCTTCAAAATAAAGTGGTTCCGTCTGTTGGCCTTCACAAAAAATATAATACCGATACTCTCGTTTTTCCAGATATTCCTGACGGCGCTTTTTCTTCCATGCTTCCATTCCGGCTTTCTTAGGCATTAACCTTCCCCCAATCTATAATTTTTCTGAGGTATGGATCTGCGCCATACTTGCCTTCAAGATACTGTTTATCAAATTTTGCGTCTTTACGAACAGATTCACCCTTATCATTCTTAAACTCTACTAAAGAGTACAATTTAGAATTCTGGCTGTTTCCTTTTGCCACAAACCATATTTCGTCTCTACGAAATACGTCATTATTCATTGTAGACAGATCATGTGAAGTAAAGATTAACTGCGCTCCCTTACGATTAATTGTCATGTCATTAAAAAGCATAATGATATGTCTCAACAATACAGGGTGCAATTTTGCGTCCAGTTCATCTATCACTAACGTAGTTCCATCCAATAAACTCGCTGCAATAAACGGTAGTAACCCGAACAACTTCTTTGTACCACTGGATTCTTCTGACAAATTCAATTCCGTTTCATATTCACCCACTTTGTGTATTGTAAACACATCTATCCTGTCATTTTCTTTTTCTTCCACTCGGAAATCCACAATATCCAGGTCCATCTCCTGAATCATTTCAAGTACCAGATGCTTTACTTCTTCTGAATTAGCAACTGCCATACGCAGCTCCTGAATCGGATTACCATAGTTAAGGAAATCAATACCCGACTCGAACCAATCAAGAACATCTTTCACAACTTCATTTTTCTTATAGGTAATTCCCAGATAGGATAGTAATGGTAATGTTTCTGAAAGATCATCACTGATCCTAAATTTAGCAAAAACACCTTTCAGTTCAATTTCCTCATTACTCCGTTCAAATAATGCAGATTTTCTTCCTGTATCAAGTTTTACTCTATCCAGTCTTTCATACATAACAATATCTTTTTTTACTGTTAAGATGTAACGATATTCCGCAAGTTCTGTACGAAAGAAAAGTTCAAACTCTGTAGGATTTTCTTTTTCTTCACCAAATGCAAAAGGTTCAATTACCAACCGTTTCATCTGAAACGGATGATTGCTGCTGTCACCCGTTGCATACAGAGGACGCAATACCTTTGCCGCTAATATGTGAAGTGATTCTAAAACATTTGACTTGCCTCCACCATTTGGACCGTAAATGGCAGATACCGGCAAATACAATTCTCCATCTTTATCTTCAATTATTCTGTCTTCATGTTCAGATATTGCAGTTGCCTGCATATCGAAAGTCATTTCGTCCCTTATGCTCTTAAAATTTTTGACTGTAAATTGACATAACATGATATCTACCTCCTACTCATATCTCTATTATATCCCTTTTTCTATTTTTGTAAACTATATTTGAGATTTTTTCTCAAATTTTATTCTATATTTTGTAAAAATCAAAAATAGACACCCTACATTTCTATGTAGAGTGCCCTTCTGTACCATTCATCTGCTCGGGAAGCTCATCCGCTGCTTCTTGTATTGCCTGTTCCACCTTACTTGCATTTGCTTCAATCAATATCTTTAACAGATAGTCGGCGGTTACTTCCGCAGTGTTTGGATTATGGAATCGATAATTAAGTTTTCTCTTTTTCATAGCGGAATTCCCACCTCCTCCCGTATATCCTTGTCCATAACTATGAAAATGTTCTTTGAAATAGTCCTGCTAAATGTCATTCCTGTTCAACTTAAATAGATGCCAGTCAAAGGGGCATCCCTGTTGTAAACCACCGCTGTAAACAAACTCCAAAAAATCTAATTCTTTTTGTTTTTTCAGTTTTCTTTCCTCAATACCAAATTACTCTTATATATCTGTTTACTGTTTACAAATTCTACAACTCAAAGCAATAACCATAGATAAAAGCGTAAACAACACGCCAACTACCGTAAACCTGACTGGCATTTTACTGGAAGGATAACTCCATCTGCCGGGCTTCCTCCTCAGTAACCGGATGCCAGTCATTTTCATTTTTTAAGTCTTTTGCGTCTCGTTTACAGTTTTCGTTTACACATACCCACGAACGCTGTGTACCGTAATCCTTGAATCTTGTCATCGTCCCCTGTTTCCAACCCACAATGCTTGTATTCATGATTTCACAGATGCGGTCTGTCTCCGCCTTCTTCGGCTTTACATAAGGATTGTCCAGTGCCTCTTTAAAAAGCATCAATGAACAGACTTTTCTGTCTTCATGTTCATCCAGCCATGCCTGTATCATTCCTGCTTCCGTATCATCTGCCATGAACTCCTGCCGCAGTTTATCAAGCTGTGTTTCTGTTTCCTTTGAAAACGCCAGTTTAAAATTCCCATTACGGTACAACATCATTGCTTCCGCCCACACCTGATCAATATACTGTCTGGATTCCTTCTCATTTTCGAGGATATGAACCTCCATCTCTGCCCGGTTCGTCTGAACCGGAACGAATCTTCGATTTCCGGTACGGTCAAACGGCAGGAATCGCTTAATATTGGATGTTCCTCCAAATACACATTGTCTCGGACGATCAAGAGCATATACTGCATAAGAATCCCGATAAGTCTCTTTCTGCCTGCTCAGAAAGCTCTTTGTTTCCTCAATACTCTTGGAACGTGCCGTTGCAACCATTTCAGACATTTCAATCATCCAGTGACCGCGAAGCTGACAATAAACTTTTTCTGAATCCAGCTTGCCAATGTCATCAGTGAACCAGTCATCCTTTACTGCCATGAAACGAAAAAATGTAGATTTTCCCACGCCCTGACCCCCGACCAGACAGAGCATATATTCAAACTTAATTCCGGGGCGGAACGCACGGGCAATAGCTCCCAGCAAAAACATTTTCATACTTTCATAGGTCAACTCATCCACAGGTGCACCAAGAAAATGATGCAGCACATAGCGGATACGTTCCTGCCCATCCCATTGCAGACTGTTCAAATAATCCCGGACAGGGTGATATTTGTTCCGATCTGCCTGATGGACAATACTTTTCTGCACAATCTTATCCATCGTCAAACCGTAAGTCTCTTCCAAATAAAGCATAATATAGTTCAAATCCATATCTGTGAATGCCGGGCTTATCCGTTCCCACCACACGGGTTTTACAATGTCTGTCTGCTCAGTCAAAATATTGTGCCGGAATACATCTTTTAACAGAGGATCATGTTCTAAAATTAGCTTACAGTTATGCCGATTGTTTTTCACAGCACCCTTCTGTGTCATTTCCAGTTGTTCTCTGATTTCCTCTACTGTCAACTCCGTTTCCATTATATCCATTACTTCGCACAATTCCTGTCGTGTCTGTGGTGATAAAGTCTGAAATTCTTTGTTCAATCGCTGTCACCTCCTTCCCATGAGCTACCACTACGGCAACTCGTTCTTCTAATGTGCCTGATAATAATGTATCCAACAGGTACTCTGTTTCTGATATTTTTTCCAATGCCTCCATAAACAGCGGATGCCAGACATCTTCCACCTGTTTCGGAGCACACTCTTCTTTCCACTGTTTCAACAAATGCAGGTAATCTGCCAGTGCACGGAAATATCTATTTTCTGCCTGCAGATACCTCTGTTCCTGTGTTAGCTGTCGTTTGATTTGTTTTCTCTGTGGCGGGCTGTGCCCCATGTTCTCATAATGTATAGAAAAATCTCTTGCCAATTTCTCTGCCGCTTCTTTTGGTTTTAAATTGTACAAGTGTGCCGTAAAATCAATCACATCCCCATCTGCCTGACATCCGAAACAATGAAAACGCCTGTCCACTTTCATGCTTGGATTCTTGTCACGGTGAAATGGACAGACCGCCATTCCATTCTTGTTTACCCGTATTCCATAGCTTTCTGCAGCCTGCCGGGTAGTCACAGACTGTTTAACTGCTTCAAATATATTCATCCTTTTCCTCTTTTCTTTACATCACAACTCCATATCGTTCCTTCCCAATTTAGTTCTTCCTTCGTGTTCCCATCGCTCTCGGTTCTCCTGTTCCGCAGTAATTTTTGCTTTTGCCAGCCTATCCAGAATGGAACTTCTGGCTTTTTTCTTAATCTGTTCGGTATTCACCTTTTTGACTTCCGGTTTTATCAGCGTGGTCTGGATTGTTTTAACTGCTGTCTGCATAGCTTTTGTAATTTTGGTAATTACTCCGTCCAATCGACTTGCAGCATAAGTTCTTTCTTTTTGGGAAGCCTTGCGCTCAGGGGAAAGCACCCACGCCTTTGACTGTTCTACCAGACGAATGTCTTCTTTATGGGTTTCCACTCTGACCTCATCCGTCACAACCTCCACAGCTTTGTCGTAAGCAATATCTGAAACTTCATCGATCAAAGCTTCTACTTCTTCAATTTTCAAAGTAAGTGTATCCAGTATTTCTGTCTGGTTTTTCATCTGTTCCTTTTGCTTAAACAGGATATAATCCTGCTTTTCAAGATAATCTCGCCCTCCATAAGACGGTTCTTCTTCCAGATGCAACCCGTATTTTCGAGTTATATCAAAAAGCATTGTCCGGCAAATAGCATCAAAAGTCTGCTTTCGATTATTATTGCGGCCTTTAGGTTTATCCGGTTTTGGAAGTGCAATCCCTAATTCTTCCAGTGCTTTTTCCTGCTGGGGACAGATTTCCCCGTACTTATTCTCACAATCAAAAACATGACGTTCATGAATGTGCGGCGTTCCTTCGTCCAAATGCAGTGCCCAGTCCAGAATATGGACATGAGAACCGAACCGATTTGTGAACTGCTTTGTAAAGTCCTGTACGACCGCAAGTAATATTTCATAGGAAACAGATTCTTCTACTGTTCCTATTTGAAAAATAGTTTCCTCTGGACAGGTTTTATTGTTCTTTAGTAAATCTTCCACAGATCGGTTACGCTCTGTATGACGGGTTCTTGCATTTCTTTCATTCTGCGCTTCTATATATTTTCCATAATGTTCCTGATAAAAAGTACATTCAATTTCCTCAAAACTGATATCCTGAGAATCATCATCTTCTCTGCTCTGCATTGTGGTATAGCCACGGTAACAGTCCCAGTAAATATTTTCTCTGACTCTTCCAGCATCAATATGTTCACTGTTTTCCAAGTCGAAACGGCGATCATTATGCCTGGGATTATAAGTGCCATTTTTCCCGGAGCGTCCATTGTGTCTTGTTGCTTTCAATAATTTTCTTGCCCTCCTTTTTCACGTTTTTCCAAATTAAATAAGGCAGCGAAGCTGCAAACCTGCGTGAATTTGCGTCAGGTAATACCCAGTACGAGTAGACGCACGCATCAACTCACTGGGCAATGGCTGCCGCCCTTAACCTGCACAAAAGACTTCGCTCTCCGCTCTGCTCCAGATTTAGTTACTATTCTCCGGCACCCTTCCATTCCCCTTTGCCATCCATTCGAAAAAAGCAATTTTACTAACCTTAATTAATCTGCCGCTTCGAAATGCCGGAAAACCGGGTGTATGAACCAGTTCATAAGCCGTTACTCTGGAAATCCCCATAATCCGCTGAATATCAGCCACATCCAGTACAAGAGGCAGTTCATCATAATTGTTTAATCTCTTATTTTCACTCATGTTGTTCCTCCATTTTTGATCTCATTTTTTTAGCTTCTCATTGCCGTTTTATCTTTCCTGTTTCCTGAGTCATACTGCTGTCAAGGCATACAACACGTCATCCATTCGGATGCGCTCACTTCTTTTATCGAAGGTCATGGCGGTTTATCTCAGGTTAGACGGTCATAAAGTTGTCAAAATACACTGCATAGTACGAAATTACCATACAATCGTATCTTATCAATCTCATCTTGACTTTTCAATACTTTCGCGATACCATAAATGTAACTAATATTATATTTTTTAAAATTACCATACAAAACAGGAGCAAATAGAAATGGCTTATCAATTTGTAAGGCAAGAACCTTGCTATGATCGCATCCTCTTTGTTCTGGCATTGGATAGAGACAGAATGAAGGAGCGAATTTTAATCGGAGCGGAACAACAAATCCGTTTTCGACTGGACGGAAATAAAGATAACGATGTCATGTATGATATAACACACCCTCTCGGACGTTTTCTGATAGATTTTGAATATGATAAAGAAAAGAACTGGAATATATATGGACTTGCTCCTCTACGTGATGCATTGCACACTAACCGTTGGAAACAGCCTGCACTGGAACAGACCTCTGCTGATTTTCTGGCAAAAAAATATCTCACCGACAATCCGGTGAGAATGTATGCTGCATTCCGCATTTGGAATGAATATCTGGTTACAAGAGAATATCGTGACCGCAATACTGCCTGTGACCGTTTTATAGAAAAAATGCAAATTTTGACTCAGGCATTCCAAACAGAAAATGTCATGAATTTTAATTCTGATACCAGAAAACCAGAACGTTTTCATACTGGCAGTCTTTATTTCCGCAACACTCCTGCTGAAATCACTCGACTTGAACTTTGGTTTCCGGATAATAGGCGCAGAACAGAATGCGTAGCTACCTACAGCTCTTTTTATCCGCTTATCACTTATTACTTGAATCGGCTGAATGACTGGGGCCTTTGTTTCCGTCAGTGCAAAGTCTGTGGAAAATATTTTCTGGCAAAAAGCCAGCGTTATGAACTATGCAGTGATAAGTGCCGTAAAGCACAGGCACTTCAAAATAAAAGGGAATTTGATGAACGAGCCAGAGAAAATAACTATGATCTGCTTTATAAAAATGAATGCCAGAATTGGCGTAATAAAATCAATAAATCCAAAAAAACTGCTAATTTTCCGATTGAACGCCTGGAAGAAATGAAAAATGCGTTTGACCTTTTTAAGAAAGAAGCTCTGCAGCGTAAGAAAGCTGTAAAGGCAGGAACAACCAAGCCAACGGAATTCACGGACTGGCTGTATCAGCAGAGCAATATTATCTTGAAACTCAGCGAAATCTGAATCCATCCCTGTAAAGGAAAGGCAGCGAATTTACTCGCTGCCTGCCCTCTCATTAAACTTGTATCCTACACCCCAGACGGTTTGAATATATACCGGGTTGCCCGGATCATCTTCTATCTTCTCACGAATATGGCTGATATGACTCATGACAATATTGTAATCGCCAGAATAGGCTTCTTTCCAGACTACATCATAAATCTGCTCCTTACTAAATACCCTTCCTGGATTTTGTGCTAATAACTGCAGGATTTCAAACTCTGTGTAAGTTAATTCTATTTTTCTATTATCACGAACAACTTCCCTCCGTTTCAAATCAATCGCTATACCCTTATGCCGTATTTTCGATTGAAGTTGTATTTCCTGAAAAAGAAATTTCTCTCTGCCGGAATCTAACACGGAAATAACAGAATTTACCAATTCTTCCTCATCTCCCTCAAATGATACCAGCAATATTTTTCCCACCTAATCGTCCTCGTTTCATTTAATACTAACTTAATGTTTCGCCTCTGAAGTATATCCATCAAATGTTTCCGCTTCTGGATTAAATTTAGTAAATAATTCCTGCATTCTATTTTTGCTTACTTTTTGAAAACTACTGATTTTTCCACTTTTGTCTCTCGTTACTTCAATGTACATAGTACCGTTGCTGTTAGAAAAGATTCCCCTTCCCTCATCATATAAATCTGCTATAGTCTTACCATTATAAACCCAGTTTCCTTGAGCATCACAGGATACTCCATAATCAGCATACTCCTGTGGAACAGCAATATTAAGACCTTTTCCCTCTTCACTGCTATATTCGCCCATGTCATCAGCCGCTATGTTCTCACTTCCTCCTTCTTCAAAAACAGATCCTTTCATTTCATCTGCAGTTACAGCTTCTCCGTCGGAACTTTCAACCAATACTGCCGGTTCTGACCAAAAATCATCTGATAACGTTTCTGCCTTTACGCCTGTGATGGTGCCATAGTTTTCCCTTTGCACTTCAATTCGAAGCGTACCTCCACGTTTGGAACTTATTGTATAAGTACCCGGCTTAAACTCATCCCGGAAATATCCAATAGTCTTTCCATCATACATCAGAAATCCCGTTTCTTTCTGGTAAGTTATTCCAGCTTTTGCATATTCAGAAAGCTGTTCTTCGCTGAATACATTTTCATTACTGCCTTTATTTTCGGTAACCGTTTCCGCTTCCTGCTTCACATATTCTATATTTTCCGGTGAATATGCCATTGTGACTCCCACCACATCGTCAGCTGATTTTGACAACTTCATCCCATCTTTTATTTTTTGAAGGTTATCCTCATAAAGTGCTATCGTCTCATCTACCTTTTCCTGTGTCCATACGAACCAACCGTCACCGCCTGTATAAGCTTTTTCACCAATCATGGACTTCAGAACTTCTTTTTCCTCGTCCAGCCATTTCGCATACTCTTCTGCTGTCCACCATTCCACATCCGGACTTGAAAGTGGTTCATCTTCCCGGATATTCACTTCGTTTAAAGCAACTGTTGTTTCACCGTTTTCTTGCGCTGTCTCTGTATTTTTCTCCAAGGATGATGCGGAAGTTGCAAATCCACCTGTCACGCCAATTACCAATACTGCACTTATAATTACTGCAAACTTAGATGTCTTCTTTATCTTCATAATTGCTCTTATCCTTTCTTCAATCGCATTTTTACTGAAACTGTTACATAATGGTGTCAGTCCGCTCTTTTTTTCTTCCATAGATATTAAAGCAGTTGCATATACCGACTTTATATCCATTCCAAATCTGCGGACTACGGTTTCGTCACAGGATAATTCCAAATCTCTGTTAAAAAGAATATACATTACCCACACAAGCGGATTAAACCAATGAATGCATACTGCAGCAATCATTATCAACTTTGTAAGCATATCAAGCCGTCTGATATGCACATATTCATGTTCCAACACATAACGAAGCTGATAAATATTTTTCCATTCTGTATTTTTCGGCATTAAAATAACTGGGCGAATCACACCATAACAAAGTGGTGCAGCTATGGTTTCTGTCTGCCGGATGGATAGACTCCTTTTTAGTGGATGTTTTTCCTTCCATGCTTCCAAAATATCATTTTCAACAGGCAGCGAAAATCGAAATTCCCGATAGCATTTTATATAGGAAACCGCAAAAAATCCAAAACAAAGTAACAGACCTGCCAGCCATATTACACTCAAAATCGAAATGGATTCTGTTCTCTGTACCATAGCCTCCGATAATCCATTTGCTATCTCAGGCATATTCCCATTAATGGGTAAAAATGTTGTCGTTTCCATCTGTCTTACCGGATTTATAGCAGAATAAATGCTCTGAAACAGAGAATAAATACTTGTGACTGATTTTATGGAAAATGGAACTAATAACCGGATCAATGCAATCCACCATAAAATCAAAAATGTTTTCTTCGGCAATCTGTTGATAAGCACAGCCCTTAATACCACAATAAGTAAAATAATAACCGTTCCCAGAAAACTCATTTGCAGCAGGCTCATATGCATCACCTCATTCCAATTCACTGACGATCTGCTTCAGATTCTTAATCTGCTCCATAGAAAGTTTTTTTCTGCCAAGAAGTGCCGCAAACAACTTGTCAACAGATCCATCATATATCTTATCAATAAGTTCATCTGTTTCCAGATCCTGTACCTGTTCTTTTGCTATAAGCGCATGGCACATAAATCCCGGTTCCGTTCGTTCAATCGCGCCTTTATTGATACACCGCTTAATCAATGTATACGTTGTGTTTTTATTCCAGCCGACTTCTCTGTTTAAAGTATCTGCAACATATTTCGCTGGCACGTCACCATCCTTCCACAGAACATCCATTACCTTTAATTCCGAATCAAAAAGTTTGATATTTTCCTCTGTCACTTGTTTCGCCTCCTATAAGACTACAGTAGTCTGTTCTTGTTTTCAGACTACCACAGTCTTATAGCATTGTCAATCATTTTCTGTCGCTAGGAAAAGAAAAACAGCCAGCCTTTCGGCTGACTGCTCCATACTAAATATAAACCATTTCGTTCAGTACAATTTCTTCTGCTCTGTTTCTAATATTATTACACCGTTGTACCCAAAGCATAGCATCTTTCCGCTTCAATTCCTCCGTCACTCCCTCAGCCGCTTTCATCTGCTCAACAATACACGTAAACCGTTCCTCCGCTTGTTCGTCCAAATCCTCCAGATAGCTCCAAAATTTTCCGGTCAGCAGTAAACTGGAATATCTACCGTAGCACTGCTCTTTCAGATACTCCCTATGCATCTGTCCGTACTTACCGATAGGTCGGTTTTCCTCCGGCAACTTCAAATCCGGGATGTAATAGTCCCCGACAAGCACATATTCGATGCCATTCTCTGTAATTCTTGGTTTCAGTTTCTTCATGGTTCGTTCCTCCTTGATTTTGTTTAATATATTGCCCAAACGAACCGTTCTATTTTGTTACTTCTATATGTACCGTACTCTTACTGATCCCGAACTTCTTCGCCGCCTGCCTCACCGTCGCCTTTGTTTCCACAATATATCCTGCGATCTCAACTGCACGTTCCTCAATATAATCTTTCACTGCCAAGCCCCCGAAGACGCTTTTTTACAGTGTATGCAAAAGATCTGAAAGGTATGTACCCTGTCACTCTGCTGTCTGAAACTCCTTCCGGAAAACCACCGCAGCCCCGACAATAAACGCACAGCAGATCACCCACGTCACAGGTTCGCAGATGCATACGGCGATATAGCCCCAGACCGGGACGAGCCAGATGGCAAAGATAACTTTACCGATCAGTTCCAACGTACTGCATATCAAAGGTGCTTTCAGGTGCTGCATTCCCTGCAGTGCGTTTCGTAAGATTACCAGCACTGCCATTGGCGGGATCATGGGGATGCTGACCCGAAGATAAAGCAGTCCGTTAGAGATCACCTCCGGGTTGCTGCTTCCGGTAAGAAGCCGGATCGCTGCCGGTGCCAGGGTAAAAGTAAACATAAGTGCAATGATCCACCAGATCCCATACAGAAGAATTGCTGTCCGACAGCCTCTGCGGATTCTTTTTCCCAGGCCCGCCCCATAGTTCTGGCTGGCATAGATCGCCGTGCTGGTTCCAAGTGCCAGTCCTGGAATATAAAACAGTTCCGCAAGCCTCCTGCCTCCAACCTGCGCCGCAATATAAACACTTCCAAGTGCATTGATACTGCTCTGAAGGATCACACTGCCAATACAATAAATAGCATTCATCATCCCCATACTTAAACCGGAGAAAAACATCTCTATTACAAAATTCTTCTTCACTTTGAATTCATTTTTCGAAAATCTCAGTTCCGGATAATAGCGCACAATATACCCCAAACCGATCCCGGCGCTGATTCCCTGAGCCAGAACTGTCGCAGACGCAGCACCTTGTACTCCCAGTCCCAACGGTCCCATAAACCAGAAATCCAGTCCCACATTCAGGACACTGCTGAAAAGCAGAAAAACAAGGGGCATCACACTGTTTCCTACAGCCTGTAAAAGACTCGCCTCCAGATTATACAGCATAGTCAGCGGAATTCCCGCCAGAATGATCGTCAGATAGCGCAAAGCTCCGTCCATCACATCATCCGGGATCTGCATCACCTGAAGCAGTCCTTTTCGAAATATCAAAAAAGCGACAGTCAGCACAACTGAGCAAAAGCAGGACAAACACGTCATCCAGCACACCGACTTCTTCACTCCCTGCTGGTCTCCTGCTCCGAAGTTCCGGCTCACTCCAAGAGCCAGTCCATTATTCATTCCAAACGCAAAATTCGTGATCAGACTATATAACGCCGCAGTAGCACCAATCTGTGCAAGCGCTCCATCCCCCAGCAGATTTCCCGCAATCGAGGTATCTGCAAGATTATAAAACTGCTGAAGCAGATTTCCAAGAAAAAGCGGCATGGCAAAACGCAGCAAAAGCGAGGTCGGACTTCCCTTCGTCATGTCCATCGTTTGATTTTTCTTTTTCAGATCCATAATAACTTTCCTCCCTGATCCATATGGCAACTGACATCCTTCTTAATCACCGTCTGTAAAACAGACATCAGTATTTTCTTTTATTATACAATCCGACACACAGTTGCTGCTGTAAAAATAGCGGTGTATACTATAACAAAAACGACAGGGAGATTTTTTATGATACGTAATGCAAACTGGGTGGAAACCGATATCCACCAGCAGGAATTCCCGGAACAGGAAAGATATCTCTTCGATCTGGTTGCAAACAGAGGCGATATCCATAAATTCATTACCGGAAATATTCCCGCACACTGGCATAATGAACTGGAGATTTTTATGCTGATGGAAGGCAGCGTCAGAATCGGGATCGGTGATACTTTTTACGATGTTCATGCCGGAGAAGGCTGTTTCATCAATGCCGGCATTCTTCATTCCTTTACCGGTCTTATCCCCTCCCCTTGCCTGTACCGTTCTTTTGTGTTTGATCCATCGGTCATAAGCGGCGCACCGGGCAGTGTTTTTGATATCCGTTATATCCGGCCCCTTGTGGAAAAAGGCGCCGCTTTCATAAATATCCCGGGAGATATTGTCCCGGGATCTTCTGATGAACATTTTTTTCAGGCATTTGACAACGCCTTTTCTGCCTGTGCCGACGAATTGCCAGGCTATGAATTTCAGGTACGAAACGCCCTCTCCGAAATGCTTCTGATCATTCTGGAAAAGAACCGCAGCCTTTCTTCCCCGCAGCTTCCTGAAATCCAGGAACTGCGCCTGAAGCAAATGCTGGCATGGATCGATCAGCATCTGGAAAAAAATATCTCCGTAAAAGATATTGCGGCAGTTGCCAGCATCTGTGCCAGAGAATGCCAGCGTATTTTTCAAAGATATCTGAGCACCACACCTATGGCATATGTACGCCAGAGACGCCTTCTTCTGGCCGCCAGGCAGCTTACTCTCACGGACACACCAGTGACGGACATTGCGTTAAACTGCGGTTTCGCAAGCCCCTCCTACTTTACCCGGCATTTCCGGCTCCTTACCGGAACTACCCCTACACAGTACCGGGAAAACATCCGTAAATAGATTTTATTTTATGCTTTAGATTTTTTTGACTGCTTATAAAGCACAAGACAGACGATCACAAATGCTACTGTAACCACAACTGTCAGCGGAAGAATCATAGCAGATTCTGCTCCAAGCAGAAGCCCGAATCCCTGTCTCAGTGTCAGAATTCCAAAAATGGAAAAAATAAAAAACGCAACTGTATTGAGAATTCCCTCCGGTGCTTTGCTTTTCAGAAGATAACCGATCAGAAGGCCGATTACATCTGCCGCAAAAAGTCCCAATGAACAGGCCAGCCATACAACAACTGCTGCACTTAAACCTTCGTTTGCTCCAAATGTAATGGCAGTAAGCTGTGTCTTATCACCAAGCTCCGCAACAAAAAATGTACAGAATACAGACAACGGCGCAAACTTAATTTTCCGGTTCTTTACATTCTCTTCCTCATCATCGTCTCCCTTAAGCGTTGTTGCCGCAAAAAACAGGAACGCCGCACCGGCAATCAGACGGATCAGCCACGTAGGAACTACCGTACTGACAAGGCCTCCGGCAAGAACCGCCAGTCCGTTCAGCACCAGGATCGCAACACCGGTTCCAAGCAGGATATCCTTCAGCTTGAACTTGGAAGTCATTGCCACCAGCATCAGCTGTGTTTTGTCGCCCATTTCCGCAATGAATTGGGTAAAAAGCACTTTCATAAATAGCAGCATCTTTCTTCTCCTTTGCATATGTGTCCGGTCCGGAGCCATAAAAAAAGACCCACGCATACTTTATCTCCATAACAGAAATAAAATATACATGAGTCTCATTCTTTAAGATTTGCCAGGTGCATGCACCAGTATGTTGACAAACCACGTTTACACGCGAATTACTCCCTCACGGAATTGATTTTCGTCATTGTAGCAAAGTTGAGAAACTTTGTCAAGAGAGATCGTGACTAGGGACTTTCTTGATTCGGTTAAAACTTTGCAGCCATCTCCTTCAGGCCCTGATACATTTTTTCGGAAAGAGGAATCGAAACACCAAGTCGCTTCGCCTCCTGCACAATATATCCGCTGAACGTCTCAAGTTCTGTCTGTTTTCTGCGAATACGGAAATCTCTCTGAAGTGAACTGGTTGCATTATCTGCATGTACATGGCGGAATTTATGGATCACTTCATTGATATGCTCATCTGTCAGCGCAACCCCTTTTTCACGGCCCACACTTGCAGCTTCCCATACAAGAGTCTCGTACTGCTGTGCCTTCACCGGATCACTCCGCAACTCCCCGATAGTATTATCATAAAAAGCAGTCATCACATTAAACGCACAGTTCAGAATATACTTCCGCCAGATCTCCACCTCAATATCACCCTGGTCTTTATAATCAATATCCGCACCTTTCAGAATTGCGGACACCTCTGCCACTTTTTCCTGCTGTTTTTTATCTGCATCCTTAATTCCGATACAGAGCCAGGTAAAAGTATCCTGCTGAGAAACAGAAAAATCCGCATTGGAAAAAGCTACCGTATAAATCAGCGAATCCACCACCGTTCCCTTTC
>ENA-OPWR01001327-OPWR01001327.1-human-gut-metagenome-genome-assembly--contig:-NODE-1327-length-19215-cov-5.084029_pt1 | contig 19215 bp, 16 predicted proteins | sample MGYA00241507_ERZ502006 | MGnify/ENA primary metagenome ERZ502006 (study PRJEB25962, sample SAMEA2043041) | human gut metagenome | biome: human gut; feature: human-associated habitat; material: faeces...
TGCTGTGATCGTTACATTAAAATGTGCCAGCACGCCGTTGATCAGTAATTGCCAGATATAGCCAAGTACAATTCCTCCGATAAGGTTTGGCATAAAGAAAATGGTTCGAAAAATATTAGTTCCTTTTAATCCCCGTGTCAGTCCATATGCCAGGGCAAAAGAAATCACATTAATTGTAATTACGGATACAACCGTAAATTTCACGGTAAATAACAGTGCATTCATAAAATCTTTGTTCGAAAATGCCTTTACATAGTTTGCAATTCCAACCCAGTGTGCATTTGTAACTGTCATAAATTTACAGAATGAAAGCACGATTCCCATAATAAATGGGACAATAAAAAACAGGGTAAATGCAATCAATGTAGGTAATACAAAAAGAGCAAAATATTTTTTATATGTCTGTTGCATAAATCTCCCTCCCTACGGATACAAATGTTTTCTTCCTAAAACAGAAGAGGAGACGGCCAATGACCGCCTCCTTCCCTTTGAGAATTCTATGTAATATGACTACTCAGCTGTTGCTTCTTTTTCAGATGCCCATTCAGCCACTGTATCGGATACTACAGCATCCCATTTTTTGTTACCGTTTGCATACTCAAGAAGAGATGCACCATAATCATCTTTGAATGTCTGGCTTGGGAATGTTGTAAAGTTCCACGGTACCGTTGTAAGGGAATCCTCCTTCATGTATCTTACTACTTCCTGTGCTAACGGGTCAGAAGAAATCTCATCATCGCCAAATGTGCTGAACGGTGTGATAAACTGAAGATCATTTGTTACCATCTCTTTTCCTTCATCAGAACTGAACACCCATTTCAGGAAATCCAGGGATGCTTTCTGATCTGCCTCAGATGCGTTGCTGTTTACACACATGTAGTTTTCTGTACCGATGCACAGTCCCTGTGTCTCTTCGCCTTCTACGCCTGTATAGATCGGCATAAATTTCACGTTTTCTTCTTTTACTACGTTACCACTTACTTTGCTGATCTGAGACCATGCCCAGTTACCATTCTGAACCATAGCAGCTTTTCCTAATGCAAACTCTGCCATAGAATCATCTACTGTCTTGGAACCAACCATTGTAGGCTCAACCGTGGAGTTGTTCAGATACAGGTCAAAAATATTTTTAAAGTTCTCATTATATTTGAAAGAAATCTCGTCCTCATCTTTTACATCTGCATCTTTGTACTCATAGTAAATTGGAAGATTCATCAGATGTGTCTGCCATCTCCAGTCTTCACCTGGTGCAAAGGATGTGGAAGCAAATACACCATCAATGCCAAGATCAGCTTTGTGCGCTGTCATATCTTCTACAACAGCCTTTAATGTATCAAAGTTTTTGATATCATCCATGGATGTTGCTTTTGCGCCCGGAAGTGCAAAGTACTTATCCATGATTTCTTTGTTATAGATAATGCCGTAACCTTCTTCTGCAAACGGAATGCCGTATACGCCATCCCCTTCTGTGATCGCAAGGTCTTTATCTACCAGCATATTGTAAAATTCAGTATCTTTCAGATCTGCACAATACTCTTTCCAGGACTGATATCCAACCGGTCCGTTGATCTGGAATAACGTAGGTGCATCGCTTTTTGCCATCTCTGATTTCAATGTCTGCTCATACTGATTGGATGCTGCTGTCTTTACTTTTACCGGAACACCTGTCTCCTCCGTATATTTTGCTGCAATTTCTTCCCACTGATCTGCAATCTCCGGTTTGAAATTCAGATAATATACAGAACCTTCTGCACTGCTTCCTTCTTTCTCAGCTCCTGCGGAAGATGTATCTCCGCCTTTCGCTCCACCGCAGCCTGCTAACATACCGGTTACTGTCAATGCGGACAGACACACTGCCAAAAATTTTTTCATTTTCATAAAAAATACCTTCTTTCCTTTTCATTATCGTATCAAGTGCGTACCTCTTTGATACTTATAATTTTATAGAAAGAGAGTCATATTTAATACAAAAGATTTTCCAGAATCATGTTCTTTTTCCACGATTCTGTAAAAATATCAAAATAAGAGGTTGGTTCTTCTCCTGTAATGATCTTCATAAAAGCCAGTGTCTCCATATCTGTCATATCCTGCGGTAACTCCCGATGTGAATACGGTACATAGTCTTCATTAATATAAGACACATCTGCCTCTTCAATCAGCCGTACTGCCTGAATCCGTGAAGCATAGGCAGCCCAGTAAACAGGATCTCTGTCTCCATCAAGGAATCTGCGGCAACTGTCATAATAAGCCGATTCCAGAGAATTCATGGAATCTGTCTGTCGCGGATAATGCAAAGCCAGCCAGATATGATCTGTTGTTGTAAACACAGCATTGCTGAAATCACAGTTTGCCACAAGCGGACGTGCCGTGATATCAACCCCACGTTTCTGGTACAGGTCAATTTCTTCGCTCCCATCGTGACGGTATCGCGCATTGTCAAAAAGTGCGGTCATAATCTTCATGACAATCTCTGGATGCTCATATCCTTTTCGCACCACGATACAGGGAGATGTTTTTCCATATATGTAAGAATGAACTTCTCCATACTCATCAGCGAGCACATATGGTTTCCACTCTGCCCCCGGATTTGCCTCCACCGCTTCTATCAGCGGATTATTCGGTGCCCACCACCAGCCAAAAAAAGCTCCACAGCGGTTATCACGTATCAGTTCTCCGATTTCTCCCGGTGTCCGCATCATATAATCCTGATCCAGAATACCATTTTCATACCATCCATGAAGATATTCCAGTGCCTGCCTGGTCTCTTCCGTTAATGATCCATAGACATAACTGTCATCCCCATCCTGTAGCCATATACCCGGATAGGCATGAAATGCGGCAAAAACAGGATCTACAGAAAAATTTGAAGAACCGTCTCCATACAGTGTTGCCACACAGGGCAGCCCGATATTTCCATTTCCTCCCGGATCATTTTCCCGGAATGCCTGGATGATCTGCTCCACATCAGCAAGCGTCGAAGGTTCCGGAAGTCCCAATTCTTTCCGCCAGTCTTCCCTCACCCAGAACAGGTTGCATCCATAATAAACCTGCGTGGAAGGAAGTGCCATCAATTTTCCATCAATGGTCACAGATTCCAGTAATTCTTTTCCATAACTACTGTACATGGATTTGATCCTACTGGAAGTTGCCTCCTGATAGGAATCTGATAAATCTTCAATCATGCCATATTCTGCCAGTTCCTCTACCTCCTCCGGACCAGATACCAACATCACATCCGGCAGATTATTTTCAGCAATCATCCGCTGAATATACAGATAATAATTTTCATCCCCCGACACTTCCAGAACATCTTCATTTTGTACATTAAGTGTTTTTTTCAAATATCGTGTATAGGCATTATCCTCATAAGTATCGCCATCCGGCATACCGGAATTGCCGGAAGCCGTCATTTTTGCCAGTGTATAGGTCACTGTCTCCGGATAGGGTATCAGTGGTGATCTCTCTGCCTTCTCCCAGGAGGTGGCTGCCTTTTCATTCGCTTCCTGTTCTGCCACACCACTGTCAATTTCAAATGATATCACACCGAGAAGTACACATATCATTCCGATGGCGGTAGCCTGTGCTCCTCTTTTACTATGACTCATTGCTTTCTCCCTTCTGTACCTTTGGGAAATGCAGTAATACCTCCGTACCTTTTCCCTGTTCACTTTTGATCTGAATGGTATAAGCTTCCCCGAAGCTTAGTTTCATTCTGTCGTTTACGTTTTTGACACCATATCCCGTCGCATGATATTCCAAAACATGTGCAAGCGTATCTGTATCCATTCCAATACCATTGTCACGGATACTGACATAAATCAGATCAGTCTGCGGATCCTCCCAGATACGGAACCAGATCTGATGATCCGGATCCTCCTTAATATCAAGGCCATGCTCTAACGCATTTTCTACGAACGGCTGGAAAATAAGTGAAGGAAGTTCATAATCCAGCAATTTTTCATCTACATCATAATGCACGTTAAAATCATTATCATGCATCCAGAGTTGCAACTGTACATAAGCCTGAATATTCTGAAGTGCCAGCCGCAAACTGATCCAGGTTCTTCCTTTATTTAAAGTTGTCCGGTAAAATGCAGAAAGTGCAAGCGTCACCTGACTGATTTCCTCTTCTCCGGCTTCAATCGCTTTCCAGTTGATCATCGACAGGGAATTATACAGGAAATGTGGATTGATCTGAGCCTGCAGTGCTTTCATTTCAAATTCTTTCCGGGCAATCTGTGTTTCATAATTTTCCCGGATCAGTTCCTGGATCCGCCGCATCATATGATTATAGCTGTTGATCAGGATTCCCATCTCGTCTTCGCGGTTACTGTGAACTGTTACCTGAATGTTCGTTTCATCCATAGACTGGATTTCTTCTGTCAGTTCTTCTAATGGTCTGGACATATATTTTGCAAATCTTCTTCCCAGCAGAATAATGCAGATCAGACAGGCACCCACCTGCACAGCGATCATTAGAAATGCTCTTCCGGAAAATGGACTTATGTTGGATTTCTTTTGAAAATAAGTAACTGTCGCATCCATCTGATTCAGATCCTGCTGCACCCATAAATAATCCTTTTTATTCTCTCTAAAACTTACATATATTCCATTTTTATCTGTACATTTTTTCCCCGAAAAATTCCATATTTCATCGTTCTGCGTCTGCACATGAACACCATACTGTTCCACTGCAAGCTGGTTTAATGATTCAAATAATGTCGGAATATCCGTGCGTACTGCCACATAACTTTCAATTCCGGAATAACTTGGAATTTTGTATATTGAAATCAGGTCTAATGTGTTCTCGTCAAACACCCATTCCTTATCCCTGATTCCATCCCGATACCAGGACTCTTTATACAGATCCTTCAGCGGATGCGTTTCATTTCCGAAAGACTGCCGAATGCCCCCAGAGTATATTGTAACAGATTCCATGATCAGATTCTGATACTTCAACGCACTGATCGTATTTGATACTTCCTGATACAGTTCATAACGCTGTGTCTTTTTTGTCGGATCGCACTCCAGAAAATTGATGACATCCTGGTTGTATACAAAATAATTCATCATCTGCTGGCAGGCATACATCTGATAATCTACAATCCCACAAGCCTGCTGCAGTGTATTCGTCATATCTTTTTCCCTGTACTTGAGCACGGTGCGATAGGAATTAATTCCAAGTGAAATGCCCAGTACCAAAACCGGGAGCATGCCGACCAGACACAGAATGGTCAGCATCTTTTTTCGAATGGATAGTTTATGAAAGAACTGTTTCAGTCTGCGCATCTGTCATTCCACCCTTTCGATACTGTTCCGGACTGCATCCACAATACTCACGGAAATTTTTACAAAAATAAGATACATTTGAAAAACCAGTTTCTTTACATATCTGCACAATCTTCATAGAGGTATCGGAAAGCAGTTTTTTTGCCTGTTCCATCCGGTAATTCCGAATAAAACGGCTGACCGTATCCCCGGTTTCTTTCTTAAATATATAACTGAAATATCCCGGTGACAAATACACCAGTTCGGATAATTTTTCTACACTGATATCCTCACTGTAATGTTCATAAATATAACTTTTTGCCTGTGCAACTTCATTTCTGGCACCATCCTTACTGGCTGCCAGACGTTCTTCCATATTCTGGATGAGTGTTTCCACAAGACTTATCACTTCCTGCACAGATTGCATTTCGTATACTTTCTGAACCGCTGTTTCCAGTTTTTTTCTATCCTGATGCTGATGCGTGAAAAATTCTTTTACCAGATTGGAAAACAAAAATCTCGTGTAAATCTGCGAATAGCTGCCCAGATCTCCCATACCATTTTTCAAAAGGTGAAAATGTTCCCACAGATGAGTCATATCATCCAGGCGGATATTTTCTATCATCCGGCTAATCATTTCATCCAGGAACTGCTCACTCCCGGTATCTTCCGATACATGATCCGGTAAAAATACTCTTGTTTCCTTCTGATAAAATTTATTTTCTATCAGACTTTCAAGCATCTGAAAACGATCCGGCAGTTCACTTCGATCCGTAACCGGCTGACCGACTGCCACATAAAAACGATTTCCAAACGTGTGATTCATCCATTCAGCTAAATCGGTTGCAAAAACTTTCTGCTCACATACGCCAAAAAGGACACAGAGTTCCTGATTCTGTGCCAAATTTAAAAAAGATAATTTCTGCTTGCTATATTCTGTCAGTTTTTGAATAAAAACTTCTTCTGATTCTTCAAAAAAATTATCTTCACTCTCAATTAAAAACAAGCCTCTGATCTGATCCCAACGGTCAATATTGATCTTTCCACTGACTTTATTTAACAGATCGGCATTTCCCTGACAAAGGTATCTGAAAAGGAAATAATTTTCCAGAGAATCCTGATTCCACTGACTGCGCTGCGCTTCGTTTCTCCGCTCGGTAATTTTCTCCACCAGAAGATTCAGCGTGTTTTCGAACTCGGCAGGATCCACCGGCTTCAGCACATAGTTTGAAACGCCGGAAGCCATTGCCTTTTTCGCATATTCAAATTCACCATATCCGGAAAAAATTACCATTTCCAGATCCGGCTGTAATTTGTGAGCCACAGAAACCAGCTCAATCCCATCCATAAACGGCATTTTTACATCGGTCAGCAATATATCTATCTTTTTCCCCTGATTGCGCATTGAACATAGCTGCTCGAGTGCTGCTTTGCCGTTTGGTGCTTCATAGATTTCAAACGGCTCTGCCTGCTTCTTTAACAGAAATTTGATTCCGTTACGTTCAATCTTTTCATCATCCACTATTAAAATTGTATACATACCATTCCCCATTCTGTCCATTTACTATATAGCCAGTATACCACACCTTCCATTTAATGTAAAAAATAACTGGCTTTTGAACTGCCAATATACTATAATGTCGCTATGAAAGTGCCTTTGCTCGCTTTCTAATGATAACAGTGTGCTGTATATCAGGCACAGAAATGAGGTCTTTATGAAACATATCTTACATATATTCCGCAAAGACGTTACCGGTCTTAGCCGCAATTTATTCGCTTTGGTGATTGCGGGCGGATTGTGTATTATTCCGTCCCTGTATGCGTGGTTTAACATTTATTCCAACTGGGACCCGTATGCCAACACATCTTCCTTAAAGGTTGCTGTCGTATCTGAAGACAGTGGATTTTCTTCAAAAGGAAGCGACCCTGTCAATATGGGAAATCAGGTTGTGGAGCAGCTTCATGACAATACCGGTGTAGGCTGGGTTTTTCCACAGGATACAGATGCTGCTTTAAAAGGGGTATATGACGGCAGTTATTATGCTGCCATTATTATCGGTGATGATTTCAGCCGCAGTCTGTTTGATTTTCTGGATAACGGCATGAATCACCCAAGCGTGACATATTACGAAAATTCAAAGAAAAATGCCGTTGCCACAAAGATTACCGATACGGCAAGTTCTACACTGCAGCAGACGATTAACACAGAATTTATTAACGTTGCCGCACAGACGGCATTAAGCGGTCTTGAAAGTATTACCCAAAAGGATTCTTCCATTTCCGGCAAACTTATTGACGATATGAAGACCATTCAGGATAATCTGTCCGGTTATGCCGATACCATTGCCACCTTCCAGAACGGCAATGCTTCTTTATCGGAAAATCTGGAATCCATGAGTGCATTAATTCCGGAATTACAGGATATTTTAGAAAATTCAAAAGATACAACAAAGCTGACACAGTCTGCACTGTCCCGCTCTGTCGATAACATGACCGACCAGCTTGATACAACACTTGCCGCCATGGAAACCATTTCCGAACAGGTGCAGAAACAGTTAGACACAGCACAGAATAAAATCACAAGCGATACACAAGGGGCATCCGATGCACTTTCTGCCGCATTAGACGGCTTAAACTCCCTGCTTGAGCAGAATCATAAACTGGATGACCTTTTAAACAAATTAGATGATCTGGAATATATTGACCATAACATTATTGCACAGATCCGCGGACAACTTGAAGCAATTTCCACTTTACAGGACCTTGCAAAGAATCTGATTGACCAGACTTCTTCGATTGTAAAGGAAACACCTGAAATTGCCGCTGCAAAGGCAGAGGTGCTGCATACCCTGTTATCCTCCTGCCTTGATAAAATGACACAGACCCAGCAGAAGTATCACACCATTGCTTCATCCGGTTTAAGTTCATTAAAAATCACCGTGAACGCAGCTGCGGATTCTGCCTATAAATCACTTGAAAATTCAGGCAGCCAGCTAAACAGCTTAGAACAGATTTTACTCGGAACCAGCAAAATCGCCCTGACGGCAAACCAGACCCTTGGCGATACCGGAACGATTATTTCGGGCATGTCCGATAAAATCCAGCTGATTTTGACTTCCTTAAATAATATTACGGATTCTTCGGCTTATCAGACGCTTTCACAGTTATTACATGCCGATGCGGCCTCCTATGCCGAATTTATTGCAACACCTGTGGAAGTTGAACAGATTGATGTCTACCCGGCAGTCAACTACGGTACGGCAGTTACACCGTTTTACACAGCACTGGCGCTGTGGGTCGGCGGTATCGTACTCGTGGCACTGATGAAAGTACACGTTGACAATAATCCGAAGATGGAACTGATGGCAAAACCGCACGAACTGTATCTGGGCAGATTCCTTTTATTCTTTGTGATGGGACAGATTCAGAGCCTGATTATTGTACTTGGCGATTTATATTTATTAAAGGTTTCCTGTGAACATCCGGGACTGCTCATTTTGACGGCTTCTGTCGCAAGCTTTGTGTTTGTCCTGCTGATTTACACTCTGACCCTTTCCTTTGGCGATGTCGGAAAGACCATTGCCGTTGTTATGGTTGTTATCCAGATTGCCGGTTCGAGCGGTACATTCCCGATTGAACTGCTGCCGCAGTTTTTCCAGAACGTATACCTGTACTTCCCGTTCCCGTATGCGATTAACGCCATGCGCGAAGCCATCAGCGGCATGTATGAAATGAACTACTTTATTTATATGGGAAAACTGCTGATTTTTGCCGCAGCTTCCCTTTTACTCGGACTGGTAATCCGCAAACCTTTCATTCCGCTCAATCATTTCTTTGAGGAAAAGATGAAAGAAACCAAAATGATGTAATCAATACATATTTGTTAGTGAGGTAGAACTATGACTTTAAAAAACAGCCCTGTGGCAGATGACCTTCTGGCAACACCCATAGCACGGACTTCTGCCAGAAGCCTGTCCGATTCCGGTTCACCGGATACGGATTTTACGGACGTGTCTTCGTCTAAGAACGGACGTGATGAAGATTTTAACGCGACTTTAATGCAGATTCAGGAATTCAGCCATACACTGCATGAACGCAATCAGAAGCGTATTAAGGCGGGACTCTGGTGTATTGCCATTATCCCGATGATTTTCCTTATTTTGCTGCTGCATATGGAGAGTTCAAAGGTTGTGTATCTTTTATTATGGGTAATTTCACTCTTTTTAATTTCTGCATATCTGGTAACGGTCGCTTACATTGATGACCAGATGCAAAAAAAATTAAAACAGCTCGGACTGGATTTGAAAGAGGGACACGACTACCTTGTACAAGATTTACCATCCCGTCTCAATAACAACTTACAGTCTATTATCACTGCTGCAAAGGAGATTAAACTATGAAAAATATTTTTCTTGTTTTTATACAGGACCTCAAACGTATCAGTACCAATGTGGTCGCCATTGTTGTACTGATTGGTCTTACCGTCATTCCATCCCTGTATGCGTGGTTTAACACTCTGTCAAACTGGGACCCATACGGAACAGATTCCACTTCCCGCATCAAGGTTGCTGTGGCGTCTGATGATCCGGGTGTAACTATTGACGGTGTGACTGTAAATATCGGCGACCAGATTATTTCTAATTTAAAAGCCAATACAACCATCGGCTGGGTCTTTACGGATTCCACGCAGGAAGCCATTGACGGCGTGTACAGCGGCGACTACTATGCCGCACTGGTTCTACCGTCTGACTTTACAAGCGATATGGTAAGTTTTCTTTCGGATTCCCTAGAACATCCGCAGATTCAGTATTACTGTAATCAGAAGAAAAATGCCATTGCGCCGAAAATTACGGATAAAGCCAAAAAAGCAGTTCAGTCACAGACTAATTCCACCTTTGTGAACACTTTAACAAAAAGTCTTGTAAGCGCCAGCTCCGCTGCTATCACCGTGGATTTTGACAGTCTGACACTGGATGATACCACAGGGAATTCACTCATTGATGTCATATCCGGTAAACTGACCGATGCCTACAATGAATTGCAGACATACAATGTGATGTTAGATTCCCTGATTTCCATTACACAGATTTCTTCCGATGTTTCCTCTCTTGCGCGCAGTTCTTCATCGGATTTACCGGAAACACTGGATACTCAGGCAGGAGAACTTGCCGCCCTACAAAAGCTTTTGGATGCCAATTCAGTTTCTTCCCTGTCAGAGGTTTCCGCTTCACTTTCGGAAAATGTATCCTCTATCCGCAGTGTAATGTCTTCCATTTCTTCTTTATATCAGGATATGGACGGCGACATGAACACCTTTACGGATGCGATTACACAGGGACAGGAAAATCTGACACGGACACAGCAGACTTTAAATACACTGATGACTAAGCTTTCCGATTCTATTGAATTACTCAATAAAATCGCTTCCGACCCGGAATATGATTTTGTGAATGAAATTTTAGGCAGTGACCCGCAGACACTGGCAGACTTTATTGCCTCACCGGTAGAAATTACGACCAAAAAGATTTATGAAATTTCAGCTTACGGTTCTGCCGTTTCACCGTTTTACACGGTCCTTTCCATCTGGGTCGGCGGTCTGATTATGGTGGCTATCATTCATACACAGGTGAAAAAATCCAAACACCTGCCGGCCGGTGTAAAGCCGTATCAGAAATTTTTCGGACGATACCTGACATTTTACTGTATCGGGCAGTTGCAGACACTTCTGATTGTACTTGGAAATCTGTTTTATATCCAGATTCAGTGTCCGCACCCGGTTTTATACTGGTTTGCATGTTCTGTCACCAGCCTGGTCTTTACGATTTTTATGTATGCACTGACGGTTGCCTTTGGCAATATCGGTGAAGCCCTTGCAATTATTTTCATGGTAGTCCAGGTTGCCGGAAGCGGCGGTACGTTCCCGATTGACGTCCTGCCAAAGGTTTACCGGATGATTTACCGCTACCTGCCGTTCCCATATGCCATGGATGCCCTGCGCGAAACGATTGGCGGCATGTACGGCAATTATTACTGGGAATGTATCGGCAGACTCTTTATCTATATTATCATTGCCATTCTCATCGGTCTTGTCCTTCGCAAGCCGTTTGAACAGCTCAATCACTATATGGAACGGAGTAAGGAAAATTCCGGAGTGATGCTGTAATAAGCAAAAAAATACGTTCACTTTCCACACGTTGTTTGACGGAAAGTGAACGTATTTTTTGCCTTGAGGGGTGGTTGTGGACGGATTGTGGGTGATTTCGCTTTGGCGGGGACGGAAAGGGTTTGTGTTTTTTGCCGCCTGTTTACTTTTTGCCCGGCTTACAGTTTCCAGATATCGGTGTTGTACTGGCGGATGGTGCGGTCGGAGGAGAAGAAGCCTGCCATCGCGGTGTTTATCAGCATTTTTCTGCCCCATGCGGCTCTGTCTTTGTAGTCTGCAAGCGCCTGTTCTTTTACCTTTATATATTCCTTGAAATCCAACAGTGTCATGAACCAGTCTTTGCTAATAATTTCATGGTACAGACGGGATAAGTTTTCTTCATCACCATACTGCTTTAACTCATCTGAAACGATAAAATCAACACATTTTTTTATCATTTCATCCTTTTCATAAAGGTCCTTTGCACAGTAATCGGCATTTTTGTAATGCGCGATGACTTCGTCACTGGATGCACCAAAGGTATAGATATTGTCTTTGCCGACAAGCTGTGCAATCTCGACATTTGCACCGTCAAATGTTCCGAGTGTCAGTGCACCGTTTAACATAAATTTCATATTGCCCGTTCCGGAAGCTTCCTTGGAAGCCAGCGAAATCTGCTCTGAAATGTCGCACGCCGGAATCAGCTTTTCTGCCATCGTCACATTATAATTTTCCACCATGACAACCTTTAAATACGGACTGACATCCGGGTCATTTGCAATCAATTCACCCAGACACAAAATCAAGTGAATAATATCTTTTGCAATCGTATATGCTTTTGCCGCCTTCGCACCGAAAATAACCGTAACCGGAGTATCCGGAATATTTCCGGCCTTAATCTCAAAATATTTGTAAATGATATACAGTGCGTTCATCTGCTGGCGCTTGTACTCATGCAGGCGCTTTACCTGAATGTCAAAGACCGACTGCGGATTGATTTTTACACCGCATTTTCCCTGCATATATGCAGCAAGACGTTTCTTATTTTCCGCCTTAATTTCAAGCATGCGCGCAATCACATTTTCATCATCTGCATATTTTATAAGCTGTGAAAGTTCCCCTGCTTCCTTTTTAAAATCTGCACCAATCAGTTCTTCAATATAGGCGGCCAGTGCCTGATTGCAGTGCAGTAACCACCTTCTGAACGTAATGCCGTTGGTTTTATTGTTAAATTTTTCAGGATAAATGCGGTAAAAAGATTTCAGTTCTTCCTGCATCAAAATCTCCGTATGCAGCTTTGCCACCCCATTTACACTGAAACCATAATGAATATCAATATGTGCCATATGCACGCGGTCGTTTTCGTCAATAATGTAAACGGAAGAATCCGTATAACGGGCGCGTACATTTTCATCAAGATAACGGATAATCGGAACTAACTGCGGCACAACCTCCTCAAGATAGTCCAGCGGCCATGTTTCGAGTGCTTCTGCAAGAATCGTGTGATTTGTGTATGCACACGTCTTTGTCACCACCTCTGCCGCCTCCTGCATCGTCATCACACTGCCGTCAATGTCTTTCTGTGTTGTCAAAATGCGGATTAATTCAGGAATAACCATTGTCGGGTGCGTATCATTAATCTGAATCACCGCAAATTCATTCAGATTCTTTAACGTCTTTCCCGCTTTTTCACATTTCCTGCGGCATTCTGAAAGAATCAACTGTGCGGCGTTGCTTACCATAAAATACTGCTGGTAAATGCGCAATAACTGTCCGGCTCTGTCGCTGTCGTCCGGGTACAAAAAGAGCGTGAGATTCTTCTCAATCGCATTTTTATCAAAATCAATGCCGTCGTGCATCGGTATTTTTTCATCAACCGTGTCGATATCAAATAAATGCAGTTTGTTGACCCTGCCCTCGTAACCTGTCACATCAATGTCATACATTCTCGACATGACGGACAATTTGCCAAACTGTACCGGGTACTGCACCTCCGTCTTTGTCAGCCAGCTTTCCTTTTGAATCCAGTAATCCGGCTGTTCTGTCTGCTTATTCTGTGCAAACACCTGACGGAACAGTCCCAGATGATAGTTGATGCCAATGCCGTCCCCGTTTAAGTTTAATGTGGCAATGGAATCCAAAAAGCACGCTGCCAGCCGTCCCAGTCCGCCGTTTCCAAGTGACGGTTCCGGCTCCACTTCTTCGATTTGTGCAATATTCTTTCCATTTTCCTCTAATTCCTGCGAAACCTGCTCATACAGCCCCAGATTAATCAGGTTGTTTGACAGCAGCTTTCCAATCAGAAATTCTGCGGAAATGTAATACACTTTCTTGCCGTTTTCTTTTTCCTGCCGCTCCTGTGCTTCTTTTCTTTCTTCCGTGACTTTCTTTACCAGTGCCAGCAGTGCCGTATAGACCTGTTCGTTACTGCACTCTCTGATGGTTTTTCCATACATTTTGTTACAAATTTCTGCTATGCTCATACTTCTCTCCACTCCTATTTTTATTTCTGATTATTTTTCGATAATTCTGATTATTATTATATATTTCTAAGATTTTTTATCTTGCATAATTGCCGCTTAAAATAATACAATACTATCATACTTTGATATCTTGATATCTTAAACGGCCGGGCTAAATCAATATGAGCCTGCTCATTACCGGAATGGTACAAATCTAAGATATCCGGAATATATAAAATCGGTGTTTGTGCAGTAAATCTGCGGATTGGAGGGGCTATGCACATATTAGAATATGAAAATTACGAAGAAACGAAAAAACACTATGATACGGATTTTTCCTATAATACTTATCCTTGCTCGATTCCGCTGGATTTTCCGTGTGTGCCGATGCACTGGCACCGTGAAACGGAAATTATTTATGTAAAGAGCGGCAGGGGAATGGTCAATGTCGATGGTATTTCCTACCCGGTTGTCAAAGACAGCATTGTCTTTATTCTGCCGGGCAGGCTTCATTCCATTGCGCAGTATGAATCGGAAGCATTTTCATACGAAAATATTATTTTTGATATGCAGATGTTAATCCCAAAAGAAGGGGATACGATGTCTTTTAACTTTTTTCACCGCATGCAAAATTTCCCCGAAGATTTTCCGGTTTTAATAGACCGGGTTCCGAAAGCGCACCGCGCTGTTCAAATCTGCCTTGACCGGATTGACGATTTGCGTACCACCTATCCTGCCGGGTATTATCTCGGCATTAAAGGCTGGCTGTATCAGTTGTTTTTTATTCTGGAATCAGAGATTCTTGCACCGGATAAAATGCGTGAAATTACAACTTGTGATTTACCGCAGCAAAAAAACAGTGCTGTTTCCTCCCGGAAAAACGGTTATTTTAAAGAAAATACGAAGGAAAAGCTGTGTCTGATTACCGATTATATTGCAAATTACTACCCACAAAAAATCAGTATTGAGCAGATTGCGGCAGTCTGCGGTTTCAGCAGCTCCCATTTCATGAAATTTTTCAAGCTGTATATGGGAAAGCCCTTTATTGCTTACTTAAATGAGTACCGCCTAATCCGTGCCGCGCACCTGCTGTGTGCATCAGATGATGACATTCTTGCGATTTCCCTGGAATGCGGTTTTGAAAATGTATCTTATTTTAACCGCTTATTCCTGCGCGAATATCATATGACACCGTCCAAATTCCGGCAGGCGCGCAGAAACTGATGCTGCTTTTATATCTTATGCACGTTTTTAAGATAATTTAAAAAACCTGTACACCCTGCCACCACATCATTCCATGTCTGTGCAAAATCCCCGGAATACCACGGGTCTGCGATTGATTTGCCGCGGCGGCTGATTGTCTGGCTGATTGAATTGCTGCTTTTATTTTTAGTCTGAAGCTGACTCCCCTCTTGAAGTTCGTCTGCATAATCTAACAACAGATGAATTTTTCCTTCGGTATCCGCGCCTGTGATACGCTCTGTGTTACGGATGTTGTTGGTATCCGCACAAAGCAGGTAGTCATAGTGATGATAATCTTCTTTTGTCACCTGTCTGGCGCGCTTGCCCGCAAAGTTGGTGTATGCGGTCTTTCCAATCCCATGCTTTTTTAGTTCTGCCTGCGCCGGCGGATAGATTGGATTCCCTTTGCCGTTCCAGATTTCCTCTGTGCTGGTCGCCGCCGAAGCGATTTCAAATTGTTCTGTCAAGCCACGCTGTTCCACCATGTCTTTTAATACGAATTCTGACATTGGGGAACGGCAGATGTTGCCGTGGCAGATGAATAAAATCTTGATTTTTCTCATATTTCCAGTATTTTCGGGCTTTTCAAGCCTTTTTACCTTTCTTCATTTTTCACTTATTCTGGCATATTTTGGCATATCTTTGCATATTTTTGTCATCAATTTTGGTAAAAACTTTGGTAAATTTCAAGTCTGTACCAAAGGCAAATCTGCCATTGGGAATCGACAGGTAAGAAATTGGGGATTAAGATAAATACTGGCATTCAGCCATTTTTCTCTCATTTTCATCAGGTCATTATGAATTAATTGCTTTTTGAAAATCTTCCTGTGCATCCTGAAATTTAACATGAGTATAGGTATTCATCGTAACACTGATATCCGAGTGTCCCATAATATACTGAAGCATCTTCGGATTCATTCCCGACTTAGCCATATTAGAACAAAATGTATGGCGACACACATGTGGTGTAATCGGCGGCATCTGAACCTTATATATGCTATTGTACTTTTCCCGAATATGTTGGAAATACTTTTCCCAATGTAATGCCACCATAGGCATATCATTCTTATCAAGGAATAAAAATCCTGTCATTCCATCAACCATCGGTTCAACTTTGGGATTGACCCTGTCCTTAAGTATTCTCTTGAAACAAGCCACCACCTCATCAGACATTGGAACATATCTCTCGCCACTTTCTGTCTTAGGCTTTTCAATGATATACTGCATCTGACTTGTTCTCTGTAATTGATGATTTACCCGTATTCTTTTGTTTTTAAAATCCAAATCTGATTTTGTAAGCCCACAGAACTCTGATATACGAAGTCCTGTGTTAAAGAGAATAAATATTGCATCATAGTACTTGCAAAAATGCGCATCTTCTTTTATGAATCTTAGAAATTCCCGCTCCTGCTTTCTTGTGACAGCTTCTCTTCTCACACTATCATTCACAATAACATTGACCAGTTCAAAGCCAAATGGATTTTTGCGAATCAAGTCATCTTCTTCCGCCATCTGAAATGCCGGTCTTAATACTCCCCGGATAGTATGAATTGAACTATAACCTTTTCCATCTACCCTCTGAAGCTTGATCAACCAGGCTTTCGCATCCGATAATTTCACTTTGTCGATTCTTTTTTTGCCAAAATCATCTTTTTTCAGCAGATTAATTACCGTCTTATAACCAGCATAAGTACTCTGTCTGACCCCTATTTTAAGACTTACATATTTCTCCACTAATTCAAGAACTGTAAGTCCTCCACCTCCTGGAACAAGTCCGTTAAACATATCCTGTTCCAGCTGTTTTTCCTTTTCTCTTAAAGAAAGCTCCATTTTCTTTCCTTTAGGTATAGGATCATTATGGTCCAAACGCCAACTATATAAATTCCCTTCATTTCCATGAATATCTACATATCTAAAACGATAACGTCCATCTGCTCTCTGGTACTCTCCTTCGTGAAGAATTCTATTGCGATTATCTCGTCTTTTCTCACTCATAGCTTTGTCTCCTTTCAAAAAAGAGAGCCCTAGCATGGTTATTGTACCACATTTGTGCCCCCTTTTCTACTACTTTACATATTAAATTGCAGTTGACTCTGCCAGAAATTGCTCAAATTTCTCTTTCTTAAACAAAACTTTGTTTCCTACTAACAGATAAAACTCCCCATTTGGATGGATATCTACAATTTGTCTAAGTCTCTTTTCACCAATGTGATAAAACTGTGCCGCTTCAGTTACAGAAAGCAAATATCGCTTCCATATAGGAATATCTATACTCTGATTCTCTAATTCATTTTCATCATCCATCATATTCTCCAATCTGCAGCTGTCTGACTAACATCGCATCAACCTTTTTTATTGCATCTGTGCTGACAATCATCCCGGCAGTCTGTATTATCTGTTCCTCATTTATTGTGACAAGCTGCTCCGGTAAAAACATTGTTGTATGTCTTAAAAATCCTCTAATTTCTGAAGGCTCAATATTGAAATGTACTGGAATATAATCCTTTTTCAACTTAGTTGTCCCCGGAACAACTGTGTATACAGGTGATTTTCCGTTTGCTTTGTCGCAGCTTATTACAATACATGGTCTCCTTCCAGCTTGTATATGCCTGAGTCCACTTTTTAATTCAGCCCACACAATCATATTTCTCTTTATCTTCACTGCAGATCACCTCTCTTTGGTGGAATATACAAGTCAACCTTGGGTTCCTTCTCATCTACACTGAATAATCTATACCCAGCTTCCCTTACTGCTCCTATTTTTAAATAAGAATCTGCTATTCCGTCTGAAATAGCATCGAGATTTGTTACGATAAGCGCATCTGCCTTTCCTGCTCTCATATATCTTATTGCCTTATAAAACACTTCATCCCTTAATCGTCGTCCAAAAATTCCTCTTCGGAATACTTTCATAGGAATAAGATTGTTATTGTCAGCAAATTCCATGATTCGTTTCAACTGCTTATTTTCCTTTTTCTCTGCTGCAATACAGTCATTCTCCTCATCAGAAGACAACATCACAACACACTTTATCGGCTGTATGGTCAGTGGCTTTTTCTTTCTTCCTGCTCTTCTCATTTCAAACCACTTCCTTTCTTGCCTCTAAGCCTTCAATAAAAATCAAACATGTAGACATTGCATATTCTCTATCATTTGGTTTAAGCATCTGCAATTTATCTTCCAATACAGACAAATCTTTATTCTCATGTTTTTCCCTGCTTTCAATTCCAAACAATGTATTAGGATCTACTCCATACTTTGTTACAATCTTCAGCATAAGTTCCAGACTCATCCGATGTCTTCCCTGCTCAATTTGCGAATAATGAATATAACTTACATCAAGGCTCTCCGCCATATCATTCTGTGTATATCCATATTTATTTCTAATACTTCTCAAAGTATTACCAACTGCATAAATATCATATATCATCCTGAATAACCTCACTCTCTAACCGATTCATGATGTATTCCACTGCCTCAGCCTCTGTTGGGCATTTGATGACTGGCTTCCCATAGTCATCAAATACCACTGTTTCAGAAGCAAATACAATGTAGGAATACCTGCCTGAATTCCTAACACTCAATCGCATAATTGTTGTACCTCGCACTCATAGTACCAAGGTCAAATATTGTCACACCCAAATCATTTATGCGATCCATCATTGACTTTAAATCTTCCGGATTTCTTGTAATCTCATAAATATCTTCTACGACAAGTACCTTGTAATCTGAAATCTCAAGAATTTCCATCAGCTGACGCATCTGAGGTCTGTCAACCGATGTAGATGCTCCATCATCTACAACAGTCTGATCACACTCAATTCCCACACTTAAAGCATATGTCTGATCAAGTTCTTTCTGTCGGTTCACATTATTCATACTCATCATTGACTTTATAAACAAAAGTCCTTTGTAAAGTTCTTTTCCGTTATACTTTTTCATGGCTATTACCTTCCTTAATTGAAATATTAAAGAAAGCATTGTGCACGCCGCTTTCAAACTCTGTGCTGTATCTCAAGCACAAGTATATTGTAATCTGCCACACCTTAATTGCCGACCGTGTACAGGCGACAATTATGTCGTGTAAACACGACAATCACT